>Ga0299913_10002920_pt1 | contig 13742 bp, 15 predicted proteins | sample RVTome_9_FD_201360 | JGI IMG/M metagenome (GOLD analysis project Ga0299913, IMG submission 201360) | Soil microbial communities from uranium-contaminated site in the Upper Colorado River Basin, Wyoming, United States - RVT155D38 (version 2) ... | reverse complement strand
GATCGACTCGTCGCGGACCTTCTCGACTCCGGCACCTGCGTGGATTGACTGAACGGCAGTCGAGCTACTTCTTCGGAACCGCATCGAGGGATGGGCCCGGACCAACTGTAAGAGGAGAGGAGGACCCGGTGGATGGCATCCGCTCCGGTCAAACCCGGAGGGTGCTGCTCCTGCGGGCCTCGCTCGGAGGGATGCTGGGAGCACCATGAGGCTGCTCCTCGTGTGTGGCGCCGTTGCAACGATGCTCGCTGCAGCATGCGGGGGAGGCGATCCCTCTCCCGCCGCGGATACCGCGACCGGCTCTCCTGCAGTAGTGCCCTCATCAGTTGCCCCTTCGCCGACGAAGGCTGTGGCTCCGGCTCCTGAGGAGCCGATGCTCACGGCGCGTGATCGGAGGTATCTCCAGCGGCTGGGAAAGAGCGGGCGCGCGGAGTTCACGTCTGAGCCGGCGGCGATCGAAGCAGGAAAGGAGCTCTGCGCCACGATCGAGCGCGCGGACAAGAAGAAGGGGTCGGTCAACGTGGAGCTCTCGCCTTCGTTCACCGAACTCGTGGTCGAAGGGCTCGCGGTTTCGTTCGACGTTTACCCGGCGGCCCTAAAGGTGTACTGCCCCAGGTTCGGCTTCCTCATCCAGGAGTTCCCCGGCCAGTGAAGATCGGTTGATGGAGAACCCGAAGGGGGTGAGCACACCGAAGAGCGCGGAAACGAACGGTGAGGGGTGGTTGGGAGCACGAGCCGAAAGGAGGTGCAACAGATGGGACTATGGCCATGGCGCAGGAAGAAGGCACGGCCCATGAGCCAGCGGGACATCTCCGACCCCACACTTGACCCCCTGGGCTTGGGGCTCAGTGACTACGACAAGGGCGCGGACATCGACCCGCTGCTGCGGTTCAGCGACGTCAAGCTCTCCCCCGAGGCGCGATCGCTGATCGCAAGGGCTAAGAAGAACGACGAGAGTTGAAGCCCCGGACGACCCGGGGCGACGATCCGTTGGGTCGATGACGACAGCCTCGAGCCGTTCCGCATGAGACGGGATGAGGCCTCACTTTCGGATGTGCCCGGCGAGACGAGATGGGATCGGGTCTAGGCACATCTACGGAGGGGCCTCTACCGGGGCCTGGCGATGGACGAAGTACGTGCGATATGTCCATCATCGATCCGGGCCTCGATCACCCGCCCATGGATCCCTTGAAGGACGCCTTCCTGAGCGCCCTCAGCCACGAGCTGAGGACGCCGGTGACCGTCCTTCGGGGCTACGCGGCCACGTTGCGGCGCATCGAGACCGAAGGGATCGACCTCACTCGCGAGCAGCGCCTGGCGATGCTGGACGCGATGGTGGAACGCGCCGACCAGCTCGATCGCCTGGTGAGCGACCTGCTCGATTTCGACAGCCTCTCCAGCGGGATGCTGATCGCACACCGCCGGGCATCAGAGCTGCGCAGCTTGATCCTCCGCGTGGCCGAGTACGTCGATGTCGGTGATCACCCCCTCGAGATCGACGTTCCCGCGGCGCTCGTTAACGTCGACGTGGCGAAGGTGGAACGGATGGTCGAATCGCTCCTTCGCAACGCGGCCAAGTACTCGGCCCCCGGAACGCGGGTTCGCATCGAAGGTCGGATCGAAGGAGCCGAGCTATGGATCGTGGTCGAGGATCTCGGTCCCGGGGTACCCGACTCCCTCAAGGAAGAGGTCTACGCGCCGCTTCAGCATGGACCGGCGCGCTCCGCGCACTCCCCCGGTACGGGGATGGGGCTGGCCCTCGTCGCCGCGTTCGCGGGACTGCACGGGGGCCGCGCGTGGATAGAGGATGGACCGAACGGTGGGACCCGGTCCCGCGTCGTCCTGCGACTCGACGACGGTCCTATCCCTGCAACTGCTCCGCGGTCGAACGCGATTCCAGCAGACGGTTGAGAGCATCCAGGGTCGCGCGGGCGACCGCGTCCTCGAGACGGCCCCGGACCGGCGCGGACCCGGACAGGCGGGTCGCTCCCACCTCGAGCACGACGATCGCGATCGAATCGTGACCCACCGATACGGTCTCGACGTTGACGAACCGGGTGGGTAGCCCGACGATCTTCTTCAGGGCTCCAAGGGTTGCCGCCACGACCGAAATCAGTCCGTCGGGAGCGAGGCTCTCCCCCAGATACACCTGCTCGCCGGACTGGATGCTCACGCTGGCCGTATAGCCATCGTCGGAATCGGTCGCGGCCGCGCCGGTCAACCTGACGCGTTCGGGAAGCATCTGGGCCGTAGGGACGTCCTCCGCCCGATCCGCGACCGCCGCCCGCACGTGCTCGATCAACGTGTCGAGGTCGACCTCGGTCGCGGTCATCTGGGCCAGGAGGCGCTCGAGGAACCTCTTGCGACGTTCGTCGGTGACCGAGGACCATTCCTGGACTAGCGTCGTTACCGCGGCTCGGGACGCGACCGTCTGCATCCGCACGTACTCGACGTCCTCCTCGAGCCGGACGGTGCGCATGACGGTCGCGATCCGGTCCGGCAGGGTCTCCAGGCGCGAGGCGGAGATGATGGCGTGCGCCCACGGCGCCTCCCGGCGGACGGTGCCGGTCAGGGCGACGATCCGGCAGCGAGGAGCGATCTCCTTGAGGATCGCGGCCGTGTCACGCCCGTCGAGCCGCGGCAGCACCTCCGACACGATCACGACATCGGCTCCCGTCCGGGCCACGAGAGGGATCGCGGCCACCCCGTCGTCGGTCTCCCCTACGACCTCGATGCCTCGCGTCTCGGCGAGGACCCGCAGCACCCGGCGGGTGTCGGGGTCGCCCTCGACGATCACGAGACGGCAGTTGATGCGCCCCGGGGGCTTCGGTGCAGACGCGCGCGCCCGGAACGGCTCAGGGGTAGCCATACCTGGGAATGTATGCCTCTCCGGGGGGTCGAACCCGGCATTGCGGTACGTAAGGGTGCCTACCCCGCGTGGGCGCGTGCGACCGTCTCGGCCAGCCGGCGCGCGTGGGCCGCTATCTCCTCCGGAACCGCGTTGCGCGCCTGATCGCCGAGCCTCAGGAGGAGCGTGGCGCCCCACGTGGTGCCGCTGGTGACGAGCTCGACGCGGCGCCACCCGTCACCCAGGGCCTCCGAGGAGCGCACGGGGTAATAGTCCTCGAACCAACGAGCCGCTGCAGGCGAGATCTCAACGGTCATCACGGTGCTCCCGGCCCCCGAGAACGCGCCCCGGTAACGCTCGGGATCGAAGTCGGTGGGGGCCTCGGCGCTCTCGTCGAGGCCCGTTACGCGCTTCATGCGATCGATCCTGAACATGCGCTCCTCGTCGCTGAGGTGGTCGCGTCCCACGAGGTACCAGCGTCCGTTGGCCGCAACCAGGCCCCAGGGATCGACCTTGCGCTGAGAGAGGTCGGCTCGCGTGGACGAGTGGTACTCGAGCTCGATCACGCGGCTCTCCTCGACCGCTCGCTGGAGAACCTCGAGGTGCGAACCCGGACTCTCTTCGAAGCGCACCGCCACCCCTCCGAGGTCGTCCGCCGCACCGAGTGCGCGGCGCAGCTTCACGAGACCCCGACCAAGTGCGTCGGCGCCCTCCATCCCGGGAAGGGCCGCTATCGCCTCGGCCCCCGCCAGCAGCGTCAGCGCCTCCGCCGGGGTGAGACGCAGCGGCGCGCCGAAGTAATCGGCCATCCGGATGTAGACGCGCTCGTCGGAGATCTCGACGTCGATCAGGTCGCCGGGACCATAACCGGGCAGGCCGCAGAGGAACACGAGGTTGAGGTCCTCGATCAGCTCGCGTTTGGGAACGTCGAACCTGCTGGAGAGCTCCTCGATGGTCACGCCGGGGTGCTTGATCGCGTAGGGAAGGAGCAACAGGATCCGGTTGAGCCTGCGGCCGGTCCGACCGCCCTTCGGGTTCACGTCTGCTCCAGGTAAGGGCGCACGTGCGCGACCAGAGCGGCGCGGGCCTCGGCCGGCCCCACTATCTCGACGTGAGGAACGAAGGCCAGCACCCAGGAGACCAGGGCGTCGAGCTTCGCCACCTGCAGGGAGACGTCCACGCTGCCGTCGTCGTTGTCGGTCCTCTGGGCGAACCTCATGTTCTGTTCCGGCCACCATCTGAAACTCGGTGAGAACCGCAAGGTCACCGCGACGGGCTCCGCATCGCCGATCTCCCACGGTTCGAGCCCGGCATGGGCGTCCACGTCGAAATCCTCGGGGATCTGGTACGTGCCGTCGCCTTGCTGCACGTTCCCCATCCGCGAGATCTTGAACGAGCGTGTGGCGTCGCGGTCGATGTCGCGGCCCACCAGGTACCAGTGCCCGCGTTTGTGAACGAGGGTGTAGGGCTCGACCGACCTCCGCGAGTGCGAGCCGTCTCCGGACTCGTAGTCGAAGGCCACCGGTGCGCGCTCGACCAGCGCGCCGAAGAGGGGGCCGAGCAGGGGTTGCTCCGCGGCCACGTCGGCGCCCCACACGAGGTGCGGAGCGTTCCACGCGCTCGGCTCCGCGGCCGTCGAGAGTTTGCGGAAGCCGAGCTGGGCCTGGTCTCCGGAGCCGAGCGCGACGTCGGCCACGATCCTCAATGCGGCGAGCTCGTCGTCCGCGAGGTCGAGCTCGGGCATGTAGTACTTGTCCTTCGGGATGATGTAGCCCTCGGGATCGTCACCCCACTCGCTCGTCTCCACGGTCTCGATCGGGATCCCGAGATCGCGCAGCTCCTTCTTGTCGCGCTCGAAGGAGCGGCGGAAGTTCTCCTTGTCGGCCTGGTCGTAGCCGGCGATCTGTTCGCGGATCTGCTCGGCCGTCATCGGTCGCGGGGCGTCCAGAAGGGCTGCGATCAGGTTGATGAGTCGTTCTATCCGCTTCATCCCGCCGACCATTCCCCGGCCAGCACGCCCGCGGCCCCCGCCGCCAGGAAGGGATCCGGCGACTCCGACATCGGACGGCCCATCGTCGTCGGGTCGAGTCCCGCCGACTCCAGGACGGTGAGAGCCGGTCGCCCGTCCACGATCCGCGTCGCATGTCTGTCGCAGCCACCCGAATCGCGCAGCTGGCGAGCGATCGCGTTCGAGCGCTCCGGCGTCAGCTTCGGAACCGCGATGGTCGCGGGGTCGCGGGCCGCGAGGGCGAGGGCCGTGAGCGTGTGATGGCTTATGCCCTGATGTCGCTCGCGTTCGTCGTCGAACGAGACGCGCAAGGCCGCGATGCTGCGCCCCCCCAGCGCGGTGGCGGCATCGAGGAGTTGCCCTTGCTCCAGAGCGGTGAAGCCCAGCCGCGTGCCGGTGCCGACGACGCCTGGGCCCATGCCGGCCACGATGACGTCGCAGGCCGCCGCGCGGACGAGCGCGACCATCCCGGCGAAGACGTTGGTGGCCTCGAGGTCGCCGCCGAAGGCGTGCCCCGTCGTGCACGTCGCGTCCATCAGGCCCGCCTCCCTAAGGCTCCTCACGAGGTCGCTGAGAGCCAGAGGCAAGGCCGCGGCATCGGTCATCAGGTAGCCCACCCGCGCTGTGGGAGCAACCGCTTTGACGCCCGCCACCGCCGCGGCGACCTGCGAGTGGAGCCCACAGGCGACGACCGGCGCGCCTCCGATGGAGGTTGCGCCGGCGAGGACCTCGTGGTGCGGGCTCTCGGGAGCCTCGGCGGCGAGCACCTCCCGCTGCCACGGCGTGTAGCGCATCTTCATGATGTGGCCGGCCACGCGGTCCTCCGCGTCGCGGTCCAGGTTCCATAGCACGAACCCGGCCCCGCCCGTGCCCAGATCGAGCTCCAGCGCCGTGACGTTCACGACCACGCGGTCGCCCGTCTCCAGCCTTCCGATCATGTCCGGATAGGCGACCGCGACTATCTCGTCACCCGGATCGAGGGCGACGGACACCAGCACGCGGCCCGGACGTTCGTCGCGGACCTTGGAGACGACCCCCTCTCGGAAAACGGCCACTATGGCTAGAGGGAGGCGATCAGCTTCTCGACGCGTTCGTCGCGCGAGCGGAAGGGGTCCTTGCACAGCACGGTTCGCTGGGCTTGATCGTTGAGCTTCAGGTGGACCCAGTCGACCGTGAAGTCCCGGCGCTTGCGCTTCGCCGCGCGGATGAACTCGCCGCGGAGCCGGGCCCTCGTGGATTGTGGCGGTTCCTGAGTGGCTCGCTCGATGTCTTGCTCGTCGCAGATCCGCTCTGCATCCCCCCTGCGCTCGAGAAGGTAGTAGAGGCCGATGCGCTTCTTGCCTCCGTCGTTGCGGGGCGTCCTGCTCACGTCGTGGTAGGCCAGATCCATCAGGGCGATGCGCGGATGTGCCAGGGACAGTCCGCGCCGCGACCGGTAGTCCTCGACGAGTTTGCGCTTCGCTATCCAGTCCACCTGCCGGACGAGGGCGTCCTGATCGTTCTCCAGCTTGTCGATCGCGTGCTCCCACATGTGCGCGATCTCTTTCATCACGTGGTCGTCCCGCTGATCGACCCATCGCAGGGCCTTCTCGAGGTATTCCTTCTGCATGTCGAGGGCGGACGCCTCGCGACCATTCGCCAACCTCACGCGGCGCTTGCACGAGGTGTCGTGACTGATCTCGCGGATCGCTCGGATCGGGTTCTCGAGCGTGAGATCGCGGATCTGCACACCTTCCTCGAGCATGCGCAACAGCAGCGCCGTGCTGCCGATCTTCAGGTACGACGCCCATTCGTTCATATTCGAGTCGCCCACAATCACGTGGAGGCGCCGGTACTTCTCGGCGTCGGCGTGAGGCTCATCGCGCGTGTTGATGATCGGACGGCTCCGGGTGGTCGCCGACGAGACGCCTTCCCAGATGTGCTCGGCGCGCTGGCTGATACAGAAGAGCGCGCCGCGGGCGGTCTGCAGCACCTTCCCGGCCCCCGCGAAGATCTGTCGGGTCACGAAGAACGGGATCATCACCTCTGCGAGACGGCCGAACTCGCCGTAGCGCGACACGAGGTAGTTCTCGTGGCTCCCGTAGGAATTGCCGGCCGAGTCGGTGTTGTTCTTGAACAGGTAGATGTCGCCCGAGATCCCCTCCTCGCGCAGTCGGGCCTCGGCCGCCTTCAGCAGCCCCTCGAGGATCCGCTCCCCCGCCTTGTCGTGCACGACCAGGTCGTAGACGGTGTCGCACTCCGGGGTGGCGTATTCGGGGTGCGAGCCGACGTCGAGGTATAGCCGGGCCCCGTTCTCGAGGAAGACGTTGCTGGACCGTCCCCACGACACGACGCGCCGGAAGAGATAGCGGGCGACCTCGTCGGGCGACAGGCGGCGCTGGCCCTTGAAGGTGCAGGTGACCCCGTACTCGTTCTCGGTCCCGAAGATCCGGCGTTCCACCGAACCAGGATAGGCCCGGGGAGGCGTTCGAACCGCTACTTCAGGAGCTGATTCACCTCGTCCAGCGGCAGTCGCCGGAACTTCCGGCGGGGCCTCTTGCGGTCCAGGACGGCTACCTCGAGGTGCTCACCGGGCACGTCCCGGCCCTCGACCGTCTTGAGAGCGTTGTCGCCCAGCTTGATTATGGTCGCCAGGTCGACGGGCTTGGACGGGAACTTCTCCTCCATGTAGGTCCCCAAGGCCTCGGCCTGGCCTCCCATCGCGACCCATCCCTGGCGATCTGTCACCGAGCCGTCGAAGAGGATGTGGAACAGCTCGTTGCGCTCCGGTGTGTCCCCCACCGCCGCCACCAGGACCTCACACTCATAGGGCTTCATCTCCGACGTGAAGATGTTCCCGAGGCTCTGGCTGTAGGCGTTCGCGAGGCTCTTGGCCGTCACGTCCTCGCGCGAGTAGCTGTACCCCTTGACGTCCACGAGCCGGATGCCTCCCACACGGAGCTGCTCGAATTCGTTGAACTTACCGACCCCCGCGAAGGCGATGCGGTCGTAGATCTCGGAGATCTTGTGGAGGGTTGCCGACGGGTTCTCGGCAACGAAGGCGATCCCGTCCGCATACTCGAAAGCGATCACCGACTTCCCGCGCGAGATGCCCTTGCGCGCGTAGTCGGCCTTGTCCTTCATCTGTTGCTCGGGCGAGACGTAGATCGGCATCGGCATTACTCGGCGTCCTCCTCGCGAGGGGCACGACGGACGTCGACCGAGTGGGTCTCGGGCATGAGCATCTGCTGCCTGCGCTCGCTGATGAGCTCCTCGAACAGCGCCTGGATCTCGTTCTCCTGGATCTCGACCATCCCCTGGGCATTGATGGCGACGGCGGTCGGGAAGATCCCGCGCATGAGGTCGGGGCCGCCCGTGCCCACGTCCTCGTCGGCCGCATCGAAGAGAGCCTCGATGGCGATCTTCACGGCCTCGTCACGAGACAGGTCGGGCTTGAAGCGCTTCTTGAGGCTGCTCCGAGCGTCCTTCCCACCAGACCCGGTGGAGTGGTAGTCGTCCTCCTCGTAGCGGCCCCCGGTGATGTCGTACTTGAAGATGCGCCCCTCGCCCCGGGCTTCGTCGAATCCGGCGAAGAGGGGCACTACCGCCAGACCTTGCATCGCGGCCGGGAGGTTCGCCCGGATCATCTGGCTGAGCTTGTTGGCCTTGCCCTCGAGGCTCAGCCGCTCGCCCTCGACCTTCTCGTAGTGCTCGAGCTCGGTCTGGAAGAGACGCACCATCTCGAGGGCAGGTCCCGCGGTCCCCGCGAAAGCCACCGCGCTCATGTCGTCCGCGGCGAAGACCTTCTCGATCGAGCGGTGCGCGATCTGGAACCCCTCGGTTGCCCGGCGGTCGCCCGCGACGATCACTCCATCCAGGAAACGGAGGGCCAGTACGGTCGTGCCCTCCGGGGCATGGATGTGGCCCTCGACCTTGGCCGGAAGGCGGTCGGGAGCGGTTCGCTTCAGGAGCTCGGTGAAAGAGGGGCCGGGACCGTGGACCGGAAGCCGCAGCAGGTCACCGAAGTTGGGCTCGTTCATGCCGCCGAAGATATGCCATGCCGCGGCGGAGGCGGACCGGGTCGTCTTCGACCTTGCCGAGGCCCCGGTTGCAGGAGAAACACAGGAGGCCGCGCACGGTCTTGGTCCGGTGGTCGTGATCGACGTGCTCGGCAGGCTCTGTCCCACAAAGGGCGCAAAGCCCATCCTGCTGGAGAAGGAGCCACTCGAAGGTGACCTCGTCGATCCCGTAGCGGAGGTTCAGCAGGAAGGAGCGCTGACTCCCATATCGCTTCGCCTTTTGTTCCACCACGACGACGTTCCAGCACGGCTTGCAGTAGGCCATGCGTCCCGTGGCCGAAGACCTGTTCCTGGGGAACGCTTCCTCGGGCTTCGTTTCGCCGCAACGAGGACAGCGCAGCCGTCTCACCGACCGTGAGCCTCGAGATATCGGGCCGCGGCCTCGAGAAGGTCCGGATCGTCTCGGAAGGCGCCGAGGAAACCGTTGCACATCTCACACAGAAGCCCTCTGACTTCACCCGTCGCATGATCGTGGTCGACGTGAAGTTCCGACCTTCGGTGGCAGATCGAGCACTCATGATTCTGAGCAATGGCTGCACGTTCGAACGCCGCGGGCGTGATTCCGTACCGGGCCCTGAGTTTGTAATAACGCGCTGAGCCGTACTTCTTCCTCTGCGCCGCACTTGTTGGGTCGGTTACACCCTTTGCGATCCGCTCGATCTCCATGCGCGCTCCAGAACCCGGGCGCGGCGGGGAATGACTGCATCCAACCTAAGGGAGGGGTGTGACAAAGGCTCGGCCCCGACCAACTACACTGCGCAGTTAGTCGCCTACTCTCCGCCTTTTTGGACGAAGCTCCTGACGAAGTCCTCGGCCTGCTCCTCGAGGACCTCGTCGATCTCGTCGAGAAGCTCGTCGAGGTCTTTCTCTTCTTCGTCGGTCTCCGTGGTGGTCTGAGCCTGGGCCTCGGGCTGCTCCTCTTCCTTCTTCGGCCTCGGCTTGCGGGTCTGGTCTGCCACTGGTCACCTCTCCATCTGGTTAGGGCCTGATGCTACCCAGGTTCTGGACACCGCCGACACCCATCTGGATCAGCCCGACAGGGCCTTCAGGAGGGTCGTCACGTCGGGGCTCGCGTCGAAGAGCCCCTCGACACGTTCCTTGGTGCCGCGGGTGGGCTCCAACGTCGCCACCTTCCGGAGCGGCTCGTCACCCACGTCGAATATCAGTGCGTCCCACGATGCCGCCGCGATGTGGTCGGAGAAGCGACGAAGACACTCCCCGCGGAAGTAGGCGCGCGTGTCCTCGGGTGGATGGTCCATCGCCCACTCGATCTCGTCGGCGCCCACGATGCGCTCGATCCTGCCGTTGGAGACCAGCCGGTGGTAGAGACCTCGGTCGCGCCGGACGTCGTGATACTGCAGATCGATCATCTTCAGTTTCGAGTCGCTCCAGTCGAGCCCATCGCGGTCCCGATAGGCCTGCAGGAGACCCAGCTTCGCCACCCAGTCGAGCTCGCGCTCGCACGACATCACGTCACGCTCCAACCGCTCGAGCACGCTCTCCCAGCGTTCGAGCACCACGTCCGCGCCCGCGTCCGTCTCGTTGTCCTGGGCGTATTTCTTGGCGAGCTTGAGGTACTCCCACTGGAGCTCGAGGGCGGTGAAGCTGCGGCCGTCGTCGAGATCGACGGTGGAACGCAGCGTGGTGTCGTGTGACACGGTCCTCATGGAGCGCACGGGCTCGGCGAGCGTGAAGTCGTCGGGGATGAAGTCGTCTTCGATCATGCGCAGGAGCAGCGCGGTGGTCCCGATCTTCAAGAAGGTCGGGACCTCGGACATGTTGGCGTCGCCGACGATCACGTGCAGCCGCCGGTACCGCTCGGGGTCGGCGTGGGGCTCGTCCCGCGTGTTGATGATCGGACGCTTGAAGGTCGTCTCCAGCCCGACCTCGACCTCGAAGAAATCAGCGCGCTGTGAGATCTGGTAGTCGACGTCGTCGCCCCCGTTCTCGACGCCGACCTTCCCGGCCCCCGTGAAGACCTGGCGCGTGACGAAGAACGGTATGAGGTGTTTGACGAGCATGGGGAACGGCACCTGCCGGTCCACGAGGTAGTTCTCGTGACAGCCGTACGAGTTCCCCTTCCCGTCCGAGTTGTTCTTGTAGATGAAGACCTGCTCCTGGGTGGGAACCGTCGCTTTCGCGGCCTTGATGGACTCCTCCAAGATCCGCTCCCCCGCCTTGTCCCAAACGACCGCGTCGTAGGCCGAGGAACATTCCGGCGAGGAATACTCGGGGTGGGCGTGGTCGACGTAGTAACGCGAACCGTTGGGCAGGATCACGTTCACGAGGCCCGAATCCTCGTCGGGCGCCACCTCCGCCGCCACCCGCTCGAACCCACGTGCGTCGCGCAGCGGGCTCTCCTCCTCGTAGTCCCACTTGACGCGCGAGAAGGCCGGCTTCGCGTAGGCGTTGATCAGGAGCGACGAGGTGAGGATCGGATTGAACTCCCCCGCGGCGCGCATCGAGATCCCGTATTCGGTCTCTATCCCGCAGATCTTGGGTATGGCCACGGCCTGAGGGTATCCGGGGTTCGGGCGAGAGGGTGGAGTTTCGGCCCTTATAGGTACTGGCCGGTTTGCACCTTCTCGACCTGCCTGGCGTCGCCGGTGTCGCGTTCGCCCACCAGGGTCCGGATGTAGACGATGCGCTCGCCCTTCTTGCCCGAGATCTTCGCCCAGTCGTCGGGGTTCGTCGTGTTCGGAAGGTCCTGGTTCTCCTTGTACTCCTGGTGGATCGCGGAGATGAGGTCTTCCTCGGTGATCCCCTTGGGCTCGCCCGCGATGGCTCGCTTGATAGCCGTTTTCTTGGCCCGGCGCACGATGTTCTCGATCATGGCCCCCGAGGAGAAGTCCTTGAAGTAGAGGACCTCCTTCTCGCCGTTGGCGTAGGTCACTTCGAGGAACTCGTTGTCCTTCTCGGTGGAGTACATCCGCTCGACGGTGTTCTTGATGATGGCGGCAACGGCGGCCTCCTCGCCCCCGTAACGCTCGGCCTCACGGGACGAGATGGGGATCGACGTCTTCAGGTACTTCGAGAAGATGTCGGCGGCCGATCGCTCGTCCGGACGCTCGATCTTGATCTTCACGTCCAGCCGGCCCGGTCGAAGGATGGCGGGGTCGATCAGATCCTCGCGGTTCGAGGCCCCCACGACGATCACGTTCTTGAGGCTCTCGACACCGTCGATCTCGGCGAGTAGCTGCGGAACGATCGTGGACTCGATGTCGCTCGAGATGCCGGAGCCGCGCGTGCGGAACAGGGAGTCCATCTCGTCGAAGAAGACGATGACGGGCACTCCTTCATCGCTCTTCTCCTTGGCGCGTTGGAAGATCAGCCGGATCTGTCGTTCGGTCTCGCCGACGTACTTGTTGAGCAGCTCGGGACCCTTGATGTTCAAGAAGTAGCTGCGCCGGTCCGTGCGCCCGAGCTTCTCCGCGGTCTTCTTCGCCAGTGAGTTGGCCACCGCCTTCGCCACCAAGGTCTTCCCGCACCCGGGGGGTCCGTAGAGCAGGACGCCCTTAGGCGGATCGAGCTCGTGCTCCCGGAACAGGTCGGCGTGCAGGAAAGGAAGCTCGACGGCGTCCTGGATCTCCTCGAGCTGTGCGTCGAGCCCTCCGATGTCGGCGTACGAGATATCGGGCACCTCTTCGAGGATGAGCTCCTCGACCTCGGGCTTCGGCAGCTTCTCGAGCACGTGGCCCGACTTGGCCTCGAGGAGCAGACTGTCACCGGCGCGTAGCTGCTTGACGTCGACGGACCCGGCGATCTCGACCACGCGCTCCTCGTCGGTCCGCCCGAGCACGAGAGCACGAGTGCCGTCGTCCATGAGCTCCTTGAGGGTGACGACCTCTCCCTGTATCTCGAACTCGCACGCGGCGATCACGTTCATGGCCTCGTTGAGCATGACCTCTTGTCCGCGGCGGAGATCGGTGACGTCCACCTCCGGAGAGATCTTGACCCTGAGCTTGCGGCCGTTGGCCACGATGTCCGCGGTCGAGTCCTCTTCGTAGGCCGTCAGGAAGGTGCCGTAGGCCGACGGCGGCTGTGACAGTTGCTCGACCTGCTCGCGCAGCGCGACGAGCTGCTCGCGGGCCTGACGGAGGAGATCCTCGTTGCGGTCGACGCGCTCTTGCGCTTGGTCGAGATGGGAGCTGGCTTCGGACAGTCGCTTCTCGAGGAGATGGATCTGACGCGGAGCGGCGTCCAGTTTGCGCCGGGTGAGCGCGAGCTCATCTTCGAGAAGCTTCACCTGCCCGCGAAGCTCGGACACCTCGCGGTCGTACTGGGCGACGCGTCGCTCGAGCTGCTCTTCGGAGACCTGAACCACCTCCCCTTGTAAGCGGATGGTACCCCCGTATCTTCCTAACGGGTCGCATTCTCCGTTGTTGCGAGTTTCCTCCCGATCACGATGAATCCGGTGTGCGCCACCATGCGATGGTCGGGCCTGACGGAGGGCCCTTCGATGTTCCAGTGACGCACCAAGCCCTCGAAGGTATCGACGAATCCGAAGCCTCTCCGGCGCATCGCCTCGACCGTCTGGACGATCTGCGGGATCGTCGGCAGGTAGCAACAGAGGATGCCTCCCGGCGCGAGAGACTCCGTGGTGGTCCCGACGGCCCGCCAGGGCTCGGGAAGATCCAAGACCATGCGATCCGCGCCGCGCTCCTCGATACCTTCGTAGATGTCCCCGACACGCAGCTCGAGGTTCTCGGGCTTGCCACCGGATCCCTCGTACCAGGTCGCGATGTTCTCGACGGCGCGCTCGTTGTGGTCCTCGCGCGTCTCGTAGGAGACGACCCGGCCGGACTCGCCAACCGCGCGCGCGAGTCCG
>Ga0299913_10002919_pt1 | contig 13743 bp, 12 predicted proteins | sample RVTome_9_FD_201360 | JGI IMG/M metagenome (GOLD analysis project Ga0299913, IMG submission 201360) | Soil microbial communities from uranium-contaminated site in the Upper Colorado River Basin, Wyoming, United States - RVT155D38 (version 2) ... | reverse complement strand
CGCTGTCGGACCGCTACCGGTGCATAACCGTCGACCTGCCCGGCCATGGCACCCAGCGCGGGAAGGCCTTCAGCCTCGACGGCGCGGCGGCCGGCGTCGTCGCGGCGATCGACCAGGCGGCCGGTGGTCGCGCGGTCCTTGTCGGGCTGTCGCTCGGTGGGTACGTCGCGATGACCGTCGCCGGCCGACATCCCGAGAAGGTCCGCGGCCTCGTCATCGCAGGCTCGACCCGCGAGCCCGAAGGGCTCAGCCGTCTCGGCTTCCACGTGTATGGCTGGGGCCTCCATCTTGCCCCGGAACCCGCGGTCCGGGCGATCGCGCTGGCCTGGTTCCGGCGCCGCTACGGGCCTGTCGTCGCAGCCGCGATCACCGCCGGCGGCCATTTTGCGAAGGGCGGCTCGCAGGCCGTCCGGCACCTGATCGGCGGCCGGTACCGGGACCGGCTCAAGGCCTACGGCGGCCCGATCCTCGTCATCAACGGGACGATGGACCTCGTCTTCCGGATCGGCGCCGGACGGTTCCTCGCCGGCGTCCCGGGTGTGACCAACCGGATGATTCCGCGCGCCGGCCACCTCTCGAACGTCGACCGCCCGGAGGCCTTCACCAACCTCGTCGAGGACTTCATCGGAACGCTCGAGGACTGACGCTCGGGCCGACGCCGGCCATCGGCCAGGCCCAGCAGGCCCGGCAGGGACCCGGTGGTATCCTCCTCGCGGGCCCGATTCCGCCCATCCCAATCCCACTGAGAGGTTCGATTGCGCGTCCGAAAGGCTGTTTTCCCTGCCGCCGGCTGGGGCACGCGGTTCCTTCCGGCGACCAAGGCACAGCCCAAGGAGATGCTGCCGCTGGTCGACAAGCCGATCATCCAGTACGGCGTCGAGGAGGCGGTCGCTGCGGGGATCGAGCAGATCATCATCGTCACCTCGACCCACAAGGGCGCGATCGAGGACCACTTCGACCTCAACGCCGAGCTCGAGCACGTCCTCGAGGAAAAAGGCGAGATCGAGAAGCTCCGCCAAGTCCGCGCCATCAGCAATCTCGCGCAGCTCGCCTACGTGCGCCAGAAGGAGCAGCTCGGCCTCGGGCACGCGATCCTGATGGCCAAGGACCTCATCTGCCACGAGCCATTCGCCGTCCTGCTGCCCGACGACGTCGTGATCGCCGACCGGCCCGCGATCGGCCAGCTGATCCATGCCTACGAGCGGACCCACGCCTCGGTCGTCGCCGTGATGGGCGTCCCCGACGATGAGGTGTCGCGCTACGGCGTCGTCGACACCGAGGCGGATGAGAGCCAGCACGACGACGACCGCCTGCGGCGAATGACGAGCATCATCGAGAAGCCGGCCGCGGCCGACGCTCCCTCCAACCTCGCGGTCATTGGGCGATACGTCCTGACGCCGAAGATCTTCGACAAGCTCGAGCAGACCCAGCGCGGCGCCGGTGGCGAGATCCAGCTCACCGACGCGATCGAGGGCCTCATGGAGGAGCAGTCGGTCTACACGTACGAGTTCGAGGGCAAGCGCTACGACGCCGGGACGACGATGGGCTGGCTCGAGGCAACCGTCGAGCTCGCGCTCCAGCGGCCCGACCTCGCCAACGCGGTGCGAGCGCACATCCGGACGCTCGACCTCTAGGACCGGGGGCGCCGCCCCGGGCGGAATGGAATGACCGTCGAGGTCCTGGTCATCGCGGCCTTCCGGATCGCCGGGTCGCTGCCGGTCCTGCGCTGGCCGCTCGCCGGTGCGCTGCTCGCCCTCGTCGTCGACCTGGCGGACCTCCTCCTCCGGGATGTCCTCGACCTCGGCGGCATCCCCGACTACCAGTCGCTCGACAAGTGGCTGGACCAGGTCTACATGGCTTGCTTCCTGGTCGTCGCGCTGCGCTGGCAGGGCGCCGAGCGGACGATCGCGGCCACGCTCTACTCCTTCCGGCTCGTCGGCTTCATCGGTTTCGAGCTGACTGCGGATCGCAACCTGCTCCTCCTCGTCCCGAACGTCTTCGAGCTCTGGTTTCTCGCGGTCGCAGCCGTCCACCGGTTCCGGCCGGGATTCAAGTGGACGGGCTTGAGGCTCGTCGTGGTGCTCTCTGCGGTCACCACGGTCAAGCTGCTCCAGGAGTGGGCGCTCCACGGCGCGCGCATCTTCGACGGCTTCAGCTCCCTCGACTTCATCGGCGGGATCTGGCGCTGGATCACCGGGACTGGCTGATGCCACAGAGCCGGGCCTGAAACCGTCGTACGGTACGATGCCCGCCGCGCTGCGAGGGCGGCGCGAGCCTCATCCGAAACTGGGAGAACGTTTGACGGACATCGGCACCGTCCTCGGAGGCCGGTACCGGCTGGTCGAGCTGCTCGGACAGGGCGGCATGGCGACCATCTACCGGGCCCGCGACAACCAGCTCGAGCGCGACGTCGCGGTCAAGGTCCTGAGGCCCGAGTACGGCGCGGATCCGGACTTCATCGATCGCTTCCGCCACGAGGCGCAGTCGGCGGCGTCCCTCAACCACCCTGCGGTCGTCGCGGTCTACGACTTCGGCACCGACCCTGCCGGGCCATTCATCGTCATGGAGCTCGTCGAGGGCGAGGACCTGTCCGCGATCGTCCGCCGGAGCGGCGCGATTCCGCCGCGGGCAGCCGCGCGCCTCGTCGCCCAGGCGGCGCGCGCGATCGGAGCCGCGCACGATCGCGGCTTCGTCCACCGCGACGTCAAGCCCGGGAACATGCTCGTGACCCGCGAGGGCCGCGTGAAGGTCGCCGACTTCGGCATCGCCCGCGCGCTGTCCGAGTCCGCGCTGACGCTGCCGGGCACGACGCTCGGGTCGGTCCACTACTTCAGCCCGGAGCAGGCGCGCGGCGAGCTGGCGTCGCCCGCGTCCGACATCTACAGCCTCGGAATCGTCCTGTTCGAGCTGCTCACCGGCCGTCGGCCGTGGACGGGGGACACCGCGGCGGCGATCGCGACGGCCCGGCTGACCGGCGCGGTCCCGAGCCCGTCCGCGGTCCACGGCGGGATCCCACCGACCCTCGAGGACGTCACCCGCAAGGCGCTCGCGCCGAACCCCGAGGAGCGCTTCGCATCCGCATCCGGGATGGCCGAGGCGCTCGAGGCGTTCGTCGGGGAGGATCGTGAGGGCGCTCGCTCGCAGAAGGCGGGCGCGGCTGGGGTAGCGGGCGCAGCTGGGGCCGCTGGCGCAGCGGGAGCTGCTGCTGCAGCTGGTGTCGCAGCGGGCGCCGCGGGGGGCGCTGCCGCCGGTGCTGCCGGCGGACTCGGCAGCTCACCGACCGTCGCTGCCGGCGTCGCCCGGCCCAACCCCAACGCACGGATCGACTACCCGCGCGACGCCTACGCAGGCGGTGCGGCCGGACCCGGCGGACCGCGACGCCCCGCCGACGCGCGCACCGTCGATGAGGACGACGAGGGTGACGAGAGCGGCCCCAGGCTCACGAGCCCGTGGCTGTGGCTGTCGGCGCTGCTTGCCCTCGGAGTCCTGGCGCTCGCGGCGTTCCTGTTTATGCGCTTCACCGGGAGCCCGGGCGAGTCGCCCGGGGCCCAGGTCGCCGTGCCGAACTTCGTCGGGCTGACGTTCGAGCAGGCAGAGGCAGCGGCGGCCGAGGTCGGGCTCCTGGTGGAGCAGGCGGACTTCGTCCAGGCATCCGCCGAGGTCGGAACGGTCACCTCGCAGGACCCTGTCGCCGGCGCACTCGTGGCCTCGGGATCGACGGTCGGCCTGGTCATCGCGACCGGGCCTGAGACAACGATCGTGCCCGACCTCCGCGGGAAGACGGTGTCAGAGGCCGTCAACCTCATCTTCGCGGCGGGTCTCACCCTCGGGATCCAGACGGAGGAGTTCGATGAGATCGTGCCCGAGGGCTCAGTGGTCAGCCACGTTCCGAGCTCGGGCCAGGTCGTGGCCAACGGCACGCCGGTCGACTTCGTTGTGTCCCTTGGGCCCGAGCCCACTCCGACCCCGGAGCCGACGCCCACACCACCACCACCCCCGACCCCACCGCCACCGACGCCGACGCCTGAGCCGCCGGACCTGACGGTCGGCGACTACCAGTGCCGGCTGCTCGCCGTGGCCCGAAGCGAGATCCTGATCGCGGGCTTCGAGGTCGGGAGCGTCTCGGGCCCCAACGCCGACGAGGCCTGGGTCGTCTGGCAGCGGCCGCAGCCCGGCGCCGAGCGACCGGCGGGCGCCGAGATCGACCTCTGGACGGTCGACCAGCCCGCACCGACGACCTGCCCCGCCGAGCCAACCTGACCCGCCGAGCCGACCAGCCCCGCCGAGCCGACCAGCCCCGCCGAGCCGACCAGCCCCGCCGAGCCCGCCCGATCCCTCGGGTCAGCCTTCGGGGTCGCCGAAGAGGCTCGTCCGCTCCCCCCAGCCCGCTTCGGGCTCGATGACGAACGCTTGCGGCGCGCCTTTCGCCGGCGGCACATCCGCTGCCGGCTCGCTGGCCGTCGGGGTGTCCACGGCCTCACCCGAAGCTTGACCCGCTGCCTCGACCCCAGCCGTCAGCGGCTCGACCGGCACGAAGCCCCGCAGCGCCGGTGTCGCGTCGCTGCGGTACGCCTGGACGGTCGGGCGTCCGCCGCGCAGCCGGTGCGGCTCCTCGACGAGGCTCGGACGGGGGCTCTCGGGCTCGCCCGCCGCGGTCTTCGACTCCCAGCAGCCGTGCTGCTCGAGGCCGGTCAGCGGCCGTCGTCGCGCGTCGAGGCCGCAGTAGCCGAGATCGCCCGCCAGGGCGCGCCGGAAGTGGCGACAGGTCGAACAGGTGGTCGACGATCGTCGGCAGACCCAGCAGCGCGCCGTCTCTGCCTGTGGTGCGCCGCAGTGCGGGCAGTGCCACATGACGAATCACATCGTAGCTGCACGCGCAACCGTCCGTGGGGCGAGTATGTCGTTCCTTCAGTAGCCCCATGGTCACAGGGTGTCCACAACAGGGGTAGCCAGGCGTCACGCCTCCCGGCGGTGCCGACACGAACCGGGAACTGCTGCGCGCGTGGCCTGGGACGAGCTGCCGAGGCGTCGCGGGGCATCTGTGGCGCCGGGATGCTCGGCCTTGACCGACGCAATGCCGTGTGGAGCCCGTATTGAGGACACGTGGTGTCCATCGAACCCACGAGGGTCGGTGCGGCGCGGCCCGCTACTTCACGAAGTTCAGCGTGACGCGGTCGGTCTTCTCGCCGTAGGTCTCGGAGGTGACGAGGACCGTGCCGACGCCGCTGCCGGTCTCCAGCTCTCCGATCAGCGGGGTCGTGAACGTCGCCCGGCCGTCCGCCCCGGTCACGAGCTCGTTCGAGATGGGCGCGAGGCCCGGGATCTGGAGCGTGAAGAACGCCGTGGCGCCGGCGATCGGGTCGCCGCTCGGGTCGCGCACAACGACGACGAGCTGCAGCGAGCTCGGGTGGTTCTTCACGGAGATCGTATAGGCCGAGGCGCGGAGATTGATCCGCATCTCGGTGGATCCCTGGACGAGGTTCAGCTTCTTCGTGTTCCGATTGCCGGCCGGGTCGGTGGCGGTGATCTCGATCTCGTTGTCACCCTGGACCAGGGGGAGCTGGAATTCAAATGACCCGTCGCGGGCCGCGACGGTCGAGATCGACGCGGAGTTTGCCGCGTTGCGGGCGATGAGCGTCGTCTCCGCCTGGGTCGAGCCGCGGATCAGCGCCTCCGGCGTCTCGACGTCCGCGCCGTCCTTCGGCGACTCGATGTTGATCTTCGGCGGGTTGAGGTCGAGGATCCAGATGATGATCGGTGAGTGCTCGGACTCGTCCGTGGCCGAGCGGACCAGCGTGGCCGAGATGACATTGCGACCCTTTTCGAGCTCGAACGGGATCACCATCAGGCTCGTCGAGCCCACGGGCCATTCGCCGACCGGCGCCGGTTCGAGGCCCTCGAGGGCCAGGTAGATCCGAAGTCTCGCCGCGGGATCGCCGACGGCCTCGCCCGGGACCGTGATGGCCAGGTTGACCATCTCCTCATTCGTGTACGGCTGCTTGGGCGAGGCGATGCGCGGGGAGTCCGTCGGCGGGAGGGTGGAATCGGTCGGGACGGGCGTCGCGGTGAGCCGACCGACCGCCGACTGGAAAGACGCACCGAGGCTCGAGAGGATCGGCCCGATCCCGCCGCTCGCGAGCACGAACGCGGCGCCCGCGAGGAGGACGACCGAGATCGCGAGCAGCGTCCGGGTGACGAGCGGCGCACGTGGCCGGCGCGCGTCCAGTCCGCGGTGCTGCCGGATGCGCCGGCTGTCCGGTGCCCGGACCTTGACGGCTTGGACGGGACGACCGCTCGACGGCGGGCGGGGGCGAACGTGGGAGGCGCCGCGGCGGGACGTCATCTGGCCCTATCGTCGCACGCTCGACCGCAGCAGCGTGCGATGCCGTGTGGAGTCGAGTGTCGTCCGCGCCGGTGAAGACCGGACATGAGGCGGTGTACGCTGCTGCGACGCGGCGGGACAGTGCCGCCGGAGTGGGGGAGCAGTTGCAGGCAGGAGGTCCCAGGAATCGCGCCCGCGTGAGTGGGCGCCCACCGTTCGGGCTCGGGCCCATCGCCCGGGTGTCGAGCGCGCCTGCCCCGAGCGACGCGCCGCCCGACCCTGGGTTCGGCCAGCCGGGCCGGCCGCCCGATCCGCGCTACGGCGGGGGCGGCATCGGGGTTGGCGGTCGGATGGACCCGGCGCGAACACGTGCCTTCGGTCTGCCGAACCTGCGCCGGAACGTCTGCCCGCATTTCTACGTGACCGGCACGCGCGGCGCACTGCCGATCCACGCGCCGCACCTCCTGAAGGGCATCGTGCGGCAGGACAGCGTCGTGTCGCGCTGCCAGCTCCGCGGCGGCGTGCACCTCGAGCAGAGCTACGTCAACGACGTGTGCCTCTCGCCGCGGTTCAACCAGTGCGTCTTCTACGAGGAGGAGCTGAGCGGCCGTTGACCCGGCCAGCGGCGGCCGGCGAGGCGTACCAGAGCGCCGTCCGCGCCCTGTCGGCGCGAGGACGGTTCGGCATCCGGCTGGGCCTCGGTCGAACACGGGCGCTCCTTCGTGAGCTCGGTGACCCGCAGCGATCGCTGCGCGGCGCCCTCGTGGGCGGCACGAACGGCAAGGGCAGCGTGCTTGCCCTCGCCGGAAGCGCCCTGCGGGCGGCCGGGGTCCGGGTCGGCACGACGCCCAAGCCGCACCTCGTGTCATATCGCGAGCGGCTTGAGATCGACGGTCGACCGATCGATCCGGTGACGTTCGCGCGCCTGGTCGACGATGTCCTTGGGGTCGCGGAACGGGTCGAGCGGCGCCACGGACCGCCCACCGAGTTCGAGCTTCTGACCGCGATGCTCTTCCGCTGGTTCGCGGAGGAGCGCGTCGAGGTTGCCCTCGTCGAGGTCGGGCTCGGCGGTCGACTCGATGCGACGCACGCCTGGGACGGCGGCGTCGCCGCGATCACGAACGTGGCGCTCGACCACATGGCCTGGCTCGGCGACAGCATCCCGGCCATCGCTCGCGAGAAGGCGGCCATCATCGACCGCGGCGATCGCGCCGTCACCGGCGCGACCGGCGAGGCGCTCGAGGTGATCCGGCGCCGGGCTCGCCGCGTGGGCGCCCCGTTGACCGAGGTCGCGAAGCCCTCCCTGCTCGGATGGGATCGCGACGGCATCGACGTGCAGCTCCCGTCCCTCGGCCCTGCGCGGATCTCGCTCCGGGGTCGGCACCAGGCCGACAACGCAGCGGTCGCGGACGCCGTCCTCGATGCGTTCGAAGCGGCCCGGATCGCGACCGTCCCCGCGCACGCCCGACGGCGCGGCTACGGGAGCGCGACGTGGCCCGGCCGCCTGGAGCTCCTCCGCGTCGAGGGCCGGGACGTCCTGCTGGATGGCGCGCACAACCCGGCGGGCGCGGTGGCCCTCGCGAGCGCGCTCGACGACCTCCGCCCGTACCTGGCGGGCGGCGGCGAGGCGCCGCCGGCGCCGGTCACGCTCGTCCACGGCTCGATGGTGGACAAGGACGTTGCAGGAATCGTTGCCGCCCTGGGCGCGGCGACCGCCCTCCGGGACGCGACCGTCATCGCGACGCAGGTCCCCGGGGAGCGAGCCCTGGACGCGGACGAGGTCGCCGCCCGATGGCGCGGGGCCGGCTCCGAGGTGACCGTCGAGGCGGTTCCGGGCGCGGATGGAGCGTTGGACCGGGCCCTCGCGGTGGCCGGCCGCGTCGGCGGCCCCGTCGTCGTGGCAGGATCGCTGTATCTCGTCGGCGAAGCGCGCCGGCGGTGGCTGGACGACCCAGTGCTCCGGGACCCGGAGGAGCCAGCGGCATGAGCGACCCTGCACGGCGCGAGCGGACCGTTCCCGCGGAGGATGCGGGGGCCGTCGTCGCGGCGCGTCCCGAGCTCGGCGGCGGGAGCGCCACGCCGTCGTTCGCTCTCCCGGCCGGCGCACTCGACGGGCTGCCAGGCCCGCTCGGCGAGACCCGGATCGGCCCACGGACGTTCCGGTGGGGCGAGCGGACGTACGTGATGGGCATCCTCAACGTCACGCCGGACTCGTTCTCGGGCGACGGGTTGTTGCCGCCGGACGGGCGTGCGAGCGGCGGCCAGCGCTGGATCGATGCCTCGGTCGCCCAGGCTCACGCGATGGCGTCCGAGGGCGCCGACCTCCTCGATGTCGGCGGTGAGTCGACCCGACCGGGCCATGCGGCGGTCGACCCGGACGAGGAGGCCCGCCGCGTCGTCCCGGTGCTGCGGGCCGTCCGGGACGCGCTCCCGTCGATGCCGCTGACCATCGACACGACGAAGCCGAGCGTGGCGGAGGCGGCCATCGCTGCCGGGGCCGCCGGGATCAACGACGTCTGGGGCGTGTCCGACGACGATACGCTGGCGAGGGTCGCCGCCGCCCACGGAATCCCGATCATCCTGATGCACAATCGCGCCGAACCGCGCTACGTGAACCTCGTCCCCGAGGTCGTCGGCGAGCTCCAGCGAGCGATCGATCGCGCGCTCGCAGCCGGTGTCCGTTGGGAGAACGTCCTCGTCGACCCGGGCTTCGGGTTCGGCAAGACGCCGGACCAGAATCTCGCGCTCCTGGGCGAGCTCGGGAGCCTCCGCCTCCTCGGGCGCCCGATCGTCCTCGGCACGTCGCGCAAGTCGACGCTCGGCAAGGTCCTCGACCTGCCACCCGAGGAGCGCGTCGAGGCGACGGTTTCGACGACCGCGCTCGGGATCGCGGCGGGGGTCGACGTCGTTCGCGTCCACGACGTCCGCGCGAACGCTCGCGCCGCGCGCATGGCCGACGCGGTGATCAGGCGATGAGCGACCGGATCGTCCTCGTCGGGATGGCCTTCGAGGCGCGTCACGGCGTCAACGACTGGGAGAAGGCGCAGGCGCAGCGCTTCGAGGTGGACGTGGAGCTGATCCTCGGCACGGGCCGCGCGGGGACATCGGACGAGCTGGCCCAGACCGTCGACTACCGCGAGGTCTACGAGGCAGTCCGACGAGTCATCGAAGGCCCGCCGGTCGACCTCATCGAGACGCTCGCCGAGTCCATCGCCCGGGACGCCCTCGCGGCAAACCGTCGCGCTCGGAAGGTCATCGTGCGGGTCCGCAAGCCGGGGGTGCAGCTCGGCGGGCCGCTCGCCTACGCCGGGGTGGAGGTCGTTCGCCGCCGGAGCGGCTGAGGCTGGGCCGTCCGGCTACAGCCCATCAGGCCGCGTCCCGAGCGTGACCTCGACGTCCAGCTCGTTCCCGTCGCGCCGGATCGTCATCGAGATCGTCTGCCCGGGGCGGTAGCTGACGAGCAGGGTGTCGAGGGGGTGCTCGGGGTCGATCGTCTGGCCCTCGATCACGAGGACGACGTCGCCGTCCTGGAGGCCCGCGGCCTCGGCCGGGCTGCCCGGCTCGATCGCCGGCAGCTCCTCACCGGCCGCGTTGAACGCCGGCCCGATGAGCGCGCCGTTGTCGACGTCGAGGCCCTCATCGGCCTTGAGCTTGGCGTCGACGAGCTGGTAGCGGATGCCGACGAACGGCCGTGCCAGGGGCTCGCCAGCGAGGGCCTGGGACATGATCGGCCAGGCGATGTCGATCGGGATCGCGAAGCCGATGCCCGTCGAATCGCGCTCGACCGCGGTGTTGATCCCGATGACCGCGCCCGTCGCGTCGAGCAGCGGGCCACCGCTGTTGCCCGGGTTGATCGCCGCGTCCGTCTGGATGAGGTTCGTCAGGCTCACGTCGGTCTCGACCCGCACGGTGCGCCCGGTGGCCGAGATGATCCCCGTGGTCACCGTGCTCGTGTACGTGCCCAATGGCGAGCCGATTGCGATCGCGAGCTGCCCGACCTCGATGTCCGCCGACTTGCCGATCGGCGCGGCCGGCAGGCCCGCCGCCTCGACCTTGACGATCGCGAGGTCCGTGAGCGTGTCGATGCCGTAGACGGTGCCCTCGAGCTCGCGGCCGTCCTTGAGCTCGACCGTCAGCTCATCCGCGATCTCGTCGCTGGCGATCTCGACGACGTGCCGGTTGGTGAGGATCCAGCCCGCCGGGTCGTAGATCACGCCGGACCCGACGCCGCGCGCCGGGATCGTGCCGCCGAGGATGTCGGTCGTGACGCCGGTCGCGGTGATCCGCACGACCGCCGGGCTCACGTTGGCCGCGGCGTTGATCACCGCGGACGAGTCGCCGCCCGGCGCCGGATTGCCGCTCCCGGCCGCCACGGGCGCGGTGGTGCCGGCAGGGCCGCCGGTCAGCGCGCCGGTCCCCTGGAGAAGGAGGACCGTCCCGCCCGACGCCAGCACCGCCGAGAGGACGGCCGCTACGGCGACCTGGCCCAGCCCCGCGCCGCGCCGCTCCGGCGTCCCTGTGGCCGTAGCGGTCGCGACGGGCTGCGCGCGCTCAGCGGGCTCGGCGGGCGCGGCAGGCGCCGCGGGATCCAGCCATGCCGAACGAGCCCACTCCGGCCGGGGCTCCGGCGTCGGCGAGAAGGCGACCGTCTGGGTCTCGTCGGTCGGTGCCGGGACCTCCCGGCGGGCAGCGTCGTCCGTCATCAAGCTCGTCTAGGGTGCCGGTTCCGGATTCAGGTTCTGGCTCGGTGACGGTGAAGTTTCCGCCATGCGGCGCGAGTCCGTCGCCGGTGGGCGCGGCTGCGCCGGCAGCTCGACCCCGAACGTCGTCCCGGCGCCGAGCCGGCTCTCGACGGTGACCGTGCCGCCGTGCATCTCGACAATGCTCCTGACGATTGCCAGCCCCAGGCCGCTGCCACTCCCCCGCGCCACGCTGGCGCGCGAACCGCGGAAGAACCGGTCGAAGATCCGGGGCAGCTCCGACGGGTCGATCCCGATGCCGGTATCGGCCACGGTGATCGTGGCGCCCGCGCCACGCTCGCCGCGGACCTCGACGCGGACCGAGCCGCCACGCGGCGTGAACTTGATTGCGTTGCCGAGGAGGTTTGCCACGACCTGGCCGATCCGGACGGGGTCGTGACGGATCTGGATCGCCGTGTCCGGCGTGTCCATCGTCAGCGCCACGCCGTGGCGGCGGGCCGTGGCCGCGGCCTGCTCGACCGCCTGCTCCACGGCGGATCGAAGGTCCTCGGGCCGGAGGTCGAGGAGCACGAGGCCGGAGTCGAGCTTCGAGAGCTCGAGCAGGTTCTGGGCGAGCCAGTCGAGCCGCTCCAATTGGGCGCGGCTCGTCTCGAGGAACTCGGCCCGGGCGGTGGGGTCGTCCGCGGCGCCCTCGGTCAGGAGCTCGTTGAACGTGCGCAGCGCCGCGATCGGAGTCCGCAGCTCGTGCGAGACGTCAGCGAGGAACTCGCGGCTCCGGTCGCGGTCGCGGCGGATGATCTCGATGCTCTCCTGGAGCCGCTCGGCCATCGCGTTGAACTGCTCGCCAAGCTCGGATAGCTCGATCGGGCCGTCCTCGATCGCATCCGAGGGCACGCGTCGCGCATAGTCGCCCTCGGCCAGGTCGCGGCTGGCCTCCGTCAACCGGCGCAGCGGGGTCGTGATCCGGCGGGTCAGCATCGCCGCGACGACGACGGCCACCGCGAGCGCGATCAGGCCGATGAACGCGAGCAGCCCGGTGACGTTCTGGATGGCCGCGGCTCGGTACGTGTACGGGTTCAGCAGCGTCACCTCGACGGCCCACCGAATCGGCGCCGAGGTCTTGACCTCGATGATCGGCGCGCTGTCGATCAGCTCGCGCTGCTGGCCCGCCTCCGGCCGGGCCAGGTCGATCGCGTTGAACGTGCCGCCCTCCGCCGGGCGGAATGTGGTGCCATCCAACAGGCCGAGCCGGAACCGGACGTCGGACTTGGCGAGCTGGTCGGCGATGATGCGGTGGTGGCTGTCCTTCGACAGCTCGGTGACGACGACCTCGTCGACTTCGCCGTCCGCGGTGACCACGGGGTGGCCGGCGCGGACGGAGCTCGAATTCTCCGCGATGGTGATCACGAACTGCGCGACGCTGCGGGCCCGAGCCGCGAGGTCGTCCTGCTGCTGCTGGTCGAAGTACGCGCCGAGCCGGTTGACGACGAGGAGACCGACGAGGCCGAGCGTCACCGCCACGACGGCGACGAAGGCCAGCGTCAGCCGGCCCTGGAAGGTCCGAGGCGCGAGCGTGTCAACGCTCGGCGAACGCGTACCCGACACCGCGGATGGTCTGGACGAAGGCGGGATGCGAGGGATCGTCCTCGAGCTTGTCGCGCAGGTGGCTCACGTGGACGTTGATCGTCTTCTCGTCCTGGTCGAGCGCCTCGTAGTCGCGCAGGAGGTCGAGCAGCTCGGCCCGCGTGTAGACGCGGCCGGGCTTGCTCGCGAGGTGGCGCAGGATCTCGAACTCGGTCGGCGTCAGGCTGATCCGGCGGTCGCCGCGCTGGACGCGCCGCCGATCGAGATCGATCAGCAGGTCGCGATGGCGGATCACGCGACCGCCGACGGCGTCGGCGAGGTCGCCGTACGCTCGGCGCAGGAGCGCCTTGATCCGGCTCAGCAGCTCGCGCAGGCCGAACGGCTTCGTGAGGTAGTCGTCGGCGCCGAGCTCGAGGCCGATGACCTTGTCGACCTCTTCGTCCCGCGCCGTGAGCATGAGGACCGGCGACTTCGTGCCCGCCGCGCGCAGCCGGCGGAGCACCTCGAAGCCGTCCATGCCCGGCAGACGGACATCGAGCAGGACGAGGTCGGGGGCGGCCCGCGTCGCGACCTCCAGGCCCTCCTCGCCCGACCGGGCGAGGGTCACGTCGTAGCCCTCCTGCTCGAGGGCGTACTGGAGACCACGCGCGACGGCGTGCTCATCCTCGACGATCAGGATCGTGGCGGCCATGGGGCGCTCATGGTAGGGTTACGCGCCCAATCGATCTTTCGGAGGCGCTAGGTCCGCATGTCCGCCGCTCCCGCACGACCCAGGCTCGCCGCCGCCCGGCGCGAGGTCACCGGTAAGAAGGTCTCGTACCTTCGTCGCGACGGCAAGCTGCCAGCGGTCGTGTTCGGGCGGGGTCTCGAGTCCGACAGCCTGACCATCGACGCGCACGAGTTCGAGAACATCCGACGCCACGCCGGCGCGAATGCCCTGATCGACCTCTCGGTCGACGGCGGCACGAACACGCCCGTGCTGGTCTACGGGGTCCAGACCCACCGCGTGACCCGGCGCCCGCTCCACGTCGACCTGTACGTCGTGCGCATGACGGAAGAGCTGACCGTCGACGTCCAGCTCGTGCCCGACGGCCAGGCGGAAGCGATCGAGACGCTCGGCGGCACGCTTCTACACGT
>Ga0299913_10002918_pt1 | contig 13743 bp, 11 predicted proteins | sample RVTome_9_FD_201360 | JGI IMG/M metagenome (GOLD analysis project Ga0299913, IMG submission 201360) | Soil microbial communities from uranium-contaminated site in the Upper Colorado River Basin, Wyoming, United States - RVT155D38 (version 2) ... | reverse complement strand
GGCGCGCAATGTTCGATGCGGTCGTCGACACGACCATGCTCTGCACGCAGGCGGCCGCGCGGCAAATGGAGTCTTCAGGCGGTGCAATCGTCAATATTGCTTCGATCGCGGCGCTGCATCCGGCCGTCGACCACAGCCATTACAACAGCGCCAAGGCCGCCGTCGTCATGTTCACGAAGTCAGCAGCGCTTGAATTGGGCCGCTACGGAATCCGGGTCAACGCCGTCTCGCCCGGACTCATTGCCCGGCCCGGTATCGAAGAACAATGGCCGGATGGCGTTGCCCGTTGGCAAACGAAGGCGTTATTGCGGCGCCTGGGTCAGCCGGAGGACGTCGCCGACGCCTGCCTCTTCCTGGCATCGCCCGCCGCACGCTGGATCACCGGGCATAATCTCGTGGTGGACGGCGGCGTCACTTCCTCGGCGATTTATTGAAACCGCTTACCGGCCGAACCGCGGAAACGGCACATGACGCGGAGCGAGACACCGACACAGGGCGAAAGCTGTCGGCAACAGTTATCCCCGTTCTCTACGGTTACCGCGCCAGTCGTCGACTCTACCCGAATCGCGGGCAAAATCGGGTCAAGCCGAATCGTGAAAAATAATGCCGAGGGTACGACGGTGCCCACTGTACAACCGGCTGACCCCGTGGCGCATGTTGACTCGATAAGTACCGCGCGTCCCCTGCACCGGCCGTCGGTGCACTGCAAAAATCACGGCATCGCCTTTCTCGAGCGGCACTACTTGCGCCCGCGATTGCATGCGCGGGCGTTGCTCGGTCAGAACGAATTCGCCGCCGCTGAAGTCCTGTCGCGGCTCCGATAACAGGATCGCCAGCTGCAGCGGGAAGACATGCTCCCCGTACAGGTCCTGGTGCAGGCAGTTATAGTCGCCCGCGCCGTAGTCGAGCATAAGCGGTGTCGGCAGGCACTGGCCGGCTTCGCGACAGCGTTTGATGAAGTCCGCGTGCGCGGCGGGGTACCTGATGTCGATCTTCATCGCCTCGTTCCAGCGGTTCGCGATCGGAGCAAGTAGCGGATAAGCGCGCGCACGGAACTTCCTTACCATCTCAGGTAGCGGATAGCGGAAATATTTGTACTCGCCCTTACCGAAGCCGTGCCGCGTCATGATGACCCGGCTGCGGAAAATCTCGTCCTTGTTGTAAAGCCCGGCGAGTGCGTTGCATTCCTTGCCGCTCGCCAGTTGCCGAATAACGGCGCAACCCTCTGCATCCAGTTCCGACTCTATCTGATACCAGTCCCGATCCTTCAGCCTCGCCGCTATGCCGGGGGCGGAACTGGTTGCATGAACCCTCGCGAGGTCATTCATACAGCCGCCTCGCGCCGCAGCAGTTCTCGCTTGCGCTCTACGCCCCAGCGATAACCCGACAACTTCCCGTCGTTCCGGATTACGCGATGGCAGGGAATGGCGACAGCCAGTGTGTTGGAGGCGCAGGCCGCGGCGACGGCGCGGGCGGCGCCGGGCGAGCCAATGCGCTCTGCGATCTCGGAATAGCTTGCAGTAGCGCCCGCAGGAATCTGCTTGAGGGCTTGCCACACGCGCTGCTGAAATGCGGTGCCGCGCACGTCCAACGGCAGCTCGAGTCCGACGCCTGGCGCTTCGACAAAACCCACGACTGTTGCGATCAGGTGTTCGAAGCCGGCATCGCCGCCAATCAGATTTGCCTTCGGAAACTGATCCTGCAGCTCGCGGGCGAGTACCTCGGGATCGTCGCCGAGAAGAATTGCGCAAACGCCGCGCTCGCTCCTAGCGACGAGGATCGATCCGAGTGCGCATTCGCCCACGGCGAACCTTATATCCGTCGCGACGCCGCCCGCACGCCAGGCGCCCGGTGTCATTCCGAGCACTTCGCCGGCGCTCTCGTAAAAACGACCGTTGGAGTTGAAGCCAGAGTCGTAAATGGCGTCCGTGACGGAACGCGCCTTGCCGAGTTCGTTTCGGACCCGCACAGAGCGGTGCGCGGTCGCATAGGCTTTGGGGGTGATTCCAGTGATGGCCTTGAAGATGCGATGAAAGTGGAACGCGCTCAAGCCGGCATTCTCGGCCAGTGTCCTCAAGTCCGGCGCCTGCTCGGATCCTTCGATCAGTCGGCAGGCCTCGGCGACCTTGGCCGCATGCAGATCCGGCAACGCCGCGCGCTGCGGCGTGCAGCGTTTGCAGGGGCGGAAGCCGGCACCTTCCGCAGCTTCGCGTGTGGCGAAAAACTCGACATTCGCGGGCCGTGGCCGCCGTGAGGGGCAGGTCGGGCGGCAATAAACGCCGGTGGTCCTGACGCCATAGTAGAAAGTCCCTTCTGCAGCGGAGTTTCGCGTTACGACGTCTGCCCAGCGAGGGTCCGTCTCCGTCGCCCGTACATCGCGATCGTTCTTCTTCGTCATGTTCATATCCTGATCCTCGTAAATTCGGGATGCGCACAATCTATCGAAGTCGCTGCATGCCCGATATCCGGATCTTGCGGTCAAATTCGGCTGCCCGCCGGATGCTCAGTCTCGAAACGACAGCAGGTGCGGGAGCACCAGGTTCAGGCCGGTTTCCACTGCAGAACGGTCGATCTCCGGCTCGCGGAGCGCGCGGATCGCCAGCCCTCCGATGAGGCAGCGCAGCGCGAACGCTCGTGCCGCTACCTCTTCGCCCGCAGGCTGCAGGCCCTCACGTCGCGCGCTCTGCGTGAGCCAGTCGGTGAAATGTTTGCAGCTGTTCTGGTCGGCGTCGGACAGCGCCTGGGCGATCTGCGGGTCGCGGCTCGCCTGTGCAGTCATCTCGAGCATGAGAGCAGGATTCACCAGGCCCGGATCCTCGCTCTGCCATTTGTCAAAAAGATCGGCGAACAGGGAAACGAAGTCTGTATCCGATCGCAAGGTGGCGATGTCGGCGCGCGCATCCTCCAGTTGCCGTTCTATGATCGCAAGAATGATCGCGTTCTTGTTTTCGAAATAGCGGTAGATCAATCCGGGGCTCATGCCGGCGGTTTCGGCAATGGTCGCCATGCTGGCTGCGTGGAAGCCGTGCTTGACGAAGCAGCTTTGCGCAGCCGCCAGGATGCGTTCCTTTTGCGACTGCGTGCGTGCTTCCGATGCCGATATTCGTGAAGATTCGCTCATGGTTGCTTAGGCGCGGCCGCGGTCAGGGCGGCAGCGGTGCGGTCGATTACCCGCGCACTTCGCCTCCTTCCGCCGGTCCTGCTGCTGCTTCGGCCGCGTCGGCTTCCTGCGCTTTGGGCCGCCGGGTGAAGACGCGCTGTACCACGACGAAGAACAGCGGTATGAAGAAAATGCCGAGAAATGCACCTACGATCATGCCGCCCAGCACGCCGGTGCCAATGGCGTTTTGGGCGCCGGAGCCCGCGCCGCTCGCCAGGAACAGCGGCGTCACGCCCCCGCCGAACGCCAGCGACGTCATGAGTATCGGCCGCAGTCGGTCGCGCACCGCCTGCATCGTGGCTTCGACGAGTTCTATGCCCTGGTCGAGGTAGTCTTTGGCGAAGGCGATGATCAGAATCGCGTTCTTGCTGGTAAGCCCTATCGTCGTCAACATCGCCACCTGGAAATAAATGTCTCGCTCAAGTCCGCGAAGCGTCGCAGCGAGTGAGATACCGAGAATGCCCAGCGGCGCAACCATCAGGACCGACGTCGGAATCGTCCAGCTTTCGTACAGAGCTGCCAGACAGAGGAACACGATCAGGATCGACAGCGTATACAGAAGCGGCGTTTGCGCGCCGGCCTGCCGTTCCTGGTAAGAGAGACCGGTCCACTCGAGGCCAATGCCCTGCGGCAGCTGCGATACGAGCGCCTCGACCTCTGCCATCGCATCGCCGGAACTCACGCCCGGTGCAGCTTCACCTGTTATTTCCATTGCAGGCACACCGTTGTATCGCTCGAGACGCGGCGAACCGTATTCCCAATGAGAGCTGGCGAAGGCGGAAAACGGCACCATTTCGCCCTCGTTGTTGCGTACGGACCAGAGCCTGAAGTCCTCCGGCACCATGCGAAATGGCGCTTCGGCCTGCATGTAAACCCGTTTCACGCGTCCGCGATCGATGAAGTCATCGATGTACTGGCCGCCCCAGGCTGCCTGCAGCGTTGCGTTGATATCTCCGATCGACAGGCCCAGCGCGCTCGCTTTTTCGATATCCAGGTCGAGGCGAAACTGCGGCGCGTCCGCCTGTCCGTTGTGGCGCACGCTCGTCAGCAAGGGGCTTTCAGCCGCGGCGCCAAGAAACTGATCGCTTGCGGCCACCAAAGCGTCGTGGCCAAGGTTGGCATTGTCCTTGAGGAAGAACACGAATCCGCCCGAGGTGCCCAACTCAGGCATCGCCGGGGGCGCAAACGCGAACACCATGGCGTCCCGGATCTGGCTTAAGCTCGCCATTGCGCGGCCACCGACCGCCGTTGCGCTCAGCTCCTCCGCCTGGCGTTCGCTCCAGTCCCTGAGCTTGACGAATGCCATGGCGTTGTTTTGACCGCTGCCGGAGAAACTGAAACCCTGCACGGTGAACAGCGATTCGACGGCGTCCGGTTCGTCCTGCAGAAAATGCTCCTCCAGTTTTACGACCGACTGCATCGTGCGTTGCTGGGTTGCTCCCACCGGAGCCAGCACTTGGGCGAACAACACGCCCTGATCCTCCTGCGGAAGAAACGAGCTGGGGCGATTAAAGAACAGCACGCCCATCACTACGACCAACGCCGCGAATACCGCCATGAAGCGGCCGCTGCGAGACAGCATGCCGCGCACGCCCTGTCGATATTTGCCGGCACTGCGGTCGAAATTGCGGTTGAACCAGCCAAAGAAACCCTTCTCGGCGTGGTGCTCGCCTTTCTTGAGCGGCTTCAGCATCGTGGCGCACAAGGCGGGGGTCAGCACGATGGCCACCAGCACCGACAATGCCATTGCCGACACGATGGTGGCCGAAAACTGGCGATAGATGACGCCGGTGGCGCCGCCGAGAAACGCCATCGGCACGAACACTGCAGAGAGAACGAGGCCGATTGCGACCAGCGCGCCTGTTATCTGCCGCATGCTCTTTCGTGTAGCCTCCACCGGCGACAGTCCCTCCTCGGTCATCACGCGCTCAACGTTCTCCACGACCACAATTGCGTCATCGACCAGCAGACCGATCGCCAGCACCATCGCAAACATTGTCAGCATGTTTATCGAGAACCCGAGCGCGGCGAGCACGCCGAAAGTGCCAAGCAGTACCACCGGCACCGCGATCGTCGGGATCAGCGTGGCGCGGAAATTCTGCAGGAACAGGAACATCACCAGGAACACGAGCACGATTGCTTCGAACAGGACCTTGAGCACCTCCTGGATTGCCGCCCTGACGAAAGGGGTTGTCTCGAACGGAATAACCGTCGTCAGCCCTTCCGGGAAAAACGCCTCGAGTTCTGCGAGTTCCGCTTCTACGGCCCTCGCCGTCTGCAGTGCGTTCGCGCCGGTCGCCATCATCACGGCGAGGCCGCTCGCAGTTCGCTGGTTGTGGCGGGTCACGAAACCGTAGTTCTGCGCGCCCAGCTCCACGCGGGCGACATCCCCAAGCTTGAGCACCGAGCCGTCCGGATTGCTGCGTACGACGATGTTGCGAAACTGCTCGGGCGTCTGCAGGCGGCTCTGTGCCGTGATCGTCGCGTTGAGCTGCTGACCTTCGGTCGCCGGCGCGCCGCCAAGCTGACCGACCGCGACTTGCTGATTCTGAGCCTGTACGGCAGTTATGATGTCTGTCGGAGTCAGCCGATAGATATCGAGCTTGTTCGGGTCGAGCCAGATTCGCATGGCGTACTGGGAGCCGAACACCTGCAGGTTGCCGACACCCGGGACACGGCTGATCGGATCGACGACGTTGGCGGAGACGTAATCTGAAATATCGTCCCTGGACATGCTGCCGTCCTGAGAGACGAAGCCTATTACCATCAGAAAACCACTGCTGGCTTTGCTGACGTTGACGCCCTGGCGCTGCACTTCCTGCGGCAGCAAAGGCATCGCAAGCTGCAGCTTGTTCTGCACCTGCACCTGGGCAATGTCCGGATCGACCGAGTTATCGAAGGTGAGCGTCACTGACGCGCTTCCGCTGGATGAACTGTCGGCCGCCATGTAAAGGAGACCATCCAGACCCTTCATGTTTTGCTCGATCACCTGCGTCACCGAGTCTTCGACCACCTTTGCCGAGGCGCCGGGATAGTTGGCGTTGACCGTCACGGTTGGCGGAGCGATCGTCGGATACATGGATACCGGCAACTGTGTGATCGACAGCGCACCTGCAATCATTATTACGATCGCAATTACCCAGGCGAATATGGGACGACCGATAAAAAACTGTGCCACGTCGAGCGCCCTACTGCCGGGATACGTCAGCGGCTGTGGTGTCCGGCTCTGCCGGTTCCGCATCCCCGGGTCCCGCTTCCGGGCGTTTTACGTCGGCGGCCGCGGGCGCGATCTCGGTCGCCTCTACCGGCATCCCCGGCTGGACCTTCTGCAGACCCTCGACAATGACTCGATCTCCTGCCATCAGGCCGCCGCTGACCAGCCATTTGTCGCCAATCGTGCGGCTGACTTCGACCGCGCGCTGTTCGACCGTGCCGTCAGTGGCTACCACGAGGGCGGTCGCGTTTCCTTTGGGATCGCGCGCGATACCCTGTTGCGGCACCAGGATGCCGTCTTCAAGTATCGCGTTGCTGATAACCGCGCGCACGTACATGCCCGGCATCAGCACATGGTCGGGATTGGGAACGGTGACGCGGAGGGAGAAGCTGCCGGTCGAAGGGTCAACGGCGACGTCGGCGAAGGTCAGCTCACCCTCGTGGGAATAACGCGCACCGTCTTCCAGCAGAATCGTCACAGGCGTGTTTTCGGTGTCGCGGACACTGCCGCCGGCCAGCGCTCTTCGCAATTGCAACAGTTCGCTGCTCGATTGCGTGAGATCGACATAGATCGGATCGAGCTGCTGCACCGTTGCCAGCGGTTGCGGCTGATCAGCGGTAACGAGCGCGCCCTGCGTCACCGTAGACTTTCCTATGCGACCGGCAATCGGCGACGTAATGCGGGCATAGCTCAACGTCACACGGCTGCTGGCGACCGCCGCTTCCGCGACACCGACATCTGCCTCGGCCTGGCGCAAGGTCGCGATTGCATTTTCGTGCTCCTGTTCGCTCACCGCATTCGTCTTGACCAGTTCTGCAGCGCGAGCCGCATTCAGGCGAGCGATTTCCAGCGACGCTTCCGCCCGGGCCAGCGAGGCTCGGGCGCTGTTGTAGTCGGCGCGATAGGCGGCGTCGTCAAGCTGATAAAGCGCCTGCCCTGCTTCCACGATGCTGCCTTCGGTGAAAAGCCGCTCCTGCACAATGCCCGTGACCTGGGGACGGACTTCTGCAACGACGTAGGGCGTGGTCCGTCCGGGCAACTGGCGGGTGAGAGCGACAGGCTCCGCCTTCAGCGTAACAACCGTAACCGCAGGCGTCTGCTGTTGCGGCGGCGGCGCTTCCTCTTCGCAGGATGCGACCAGCAGCGAAAGGACCAGGGACAGGAATATCGTGCGACGCGGAGTTCCGGGCATGGATGAAGCTCGCTTTAAGGCGATCGGCGGGGGCGACAGGCGACAGGGCGGGGAGAATGAATGTTCATTCTCTTTCTGTCAACTCCCGTCCCGCGATCTTTATTGATTGTCAACGACGGAGATGGACAGCCAATCAGTGGAACTTGTTCCATGTTCCTCGCTCAGCGCAACTTAGCGACAGCCACCGGGTCTTCGCTCAAGCAGGGTTGGCGTCTTCGGCTTCAACCACGTGACGCCGCTGAAGCCGGCGCGCAACGAGCCAGCACAAAGCCGCCCAGGCGGCGCCTGCCGCCCAGCCTGCGAGCACGTCGGTAGGCCAATGCACTCCGAGGTACACGCGGCTCACTCCGACCAGGAGGGTTATCAATGCCGCGACGATCAGCAGGTAGGCTTTCAGAAGGAGTGAGCTATGCACCCGGGTCAGAATGGCGGCGAGCGTGAGGTAGGTCACGGCGGCCATCATCGAGTGGCCGCTTGGGAAACTGGCGGTATAGACCACCGCTTCGTGCGGCACGAGGTCGGGTCGTGCGCGGTCGAAGCCCATCTTCAACAGCGTGCTCAGCAGGATGCCTCCGGAGACCGCGATCAGCGTGAACAGCGAGGTGCGATTACGCCCGGCCAGAAGCAGGTAGCCGAGCGCAGCGATCGTGATGAGTGTCAGTACGCCCATACTGCCCAGCGCTGTGAAATCGCGCCCCATCTCCTCGACCCATCCAGGGCCGATAGGGTCGTGGTGATCAGCCGGGTTTCGCAGAGAGAGCAGCAGTGCTTCGTCGATGGAGGTGGACTCGCCTTCTACGATCTCGTCAGCCAGTTCGAGAAATAACCAAACTCCTCCGGAAAGCGCGGCCACGGAGAGAAATACCGGAAACTCGTGTGAGCCGAGCCACCTGAGTGCGGCGAAGACTTTTCGGACCATGCCGTACTTGTGCACAACGTTACGGATCATCGAAACTCACGATCATAAAGAAGAGCGTTACACTGCGGCGAGAACGCGCATTGACGATCCATCATGCTGTTGTGCCGAACGGCCCTGACCGCCGACACATGCAGGTTTAATGCCCATGTTCAATCGCATGGGGTCGGGCTTCGTTTCCATTCCCGCCGGATCGCCGGATCATGTGTGGTTTACACGCAGCCGCGAGGAAATGCGGCATAATGATCTTAGCGCACAATCCGCTCGCGGCACACAAAGCCTGGTATCGTAAAGCGAGCGCTGTGCTTCGGCTGCACGGTTTCAGAGAGAGACGACGCCTTGGCACAGTACTACTTCGAGGACTTCGAGCCCGGCGGGACGTTCATTGGATCCACGCGCATCCGTGTCGACAAACCCGACATAACCCGTTTCGCTGCCCAGTTCGATCCGCAGCCGTTTCACCTCGACGAAGATGCTGCGAAGAACTCGTTTTTTGCCGGGCTCGCTGCCAGCGGCTGGCACACGAGCGCGATAACCATGCGGCTCCTGGTCGACAGCGAAGTAAAAGTCGCGGGAGGTCTGATCGGTCTGGGAGTGGAAGAATTGCGTTGGCCACGGCCGGTGCGGCCGGGCGATGAGGTTCGTGTGCAGCTCGAGGTTCTGGACAAGCGAATATCGAAATCACGACCGCAGCAGGGCCTCGTCAGGATGAGAACCACCACACTCAATCAGCGCGATGAAGCGGTTCAGGTATACATAAGCACCATGATCGTGCCGCGCCGCGCTTTTTGAGGCTCACAAGCTCTCTGCAGCTGTGACAAAAGCGGCGTCAGAACGAGGTGAGAAACGAAGCGGCATTGCCTCCGTCAACTTTGGCCAGTCGGGCAGCACTCAGGAATTCCTTGCCGGTCGGCGTGCGCGCATCCGCGGCCTGTTCGTTCCACTTGATGATGCGCCTGACTCTTCCGCGATGAAAAATCGCCAGCTGTCGCGATAGCGGTATAACGACGCGGGGGTTGTCGCCGTACATGTCGCGATGTATTTCGGGCAGCCGATACCACGGCGCCGTCGACCGTGCGTGGTGGGCATTGTGATAGCCGAAATTGAGCGTCAGCCAGTTGATCCAGCCATGCCGCAGTGACAGGGGTACGCTGAAGGTATGTTCCTGCTCCCATTCATTGTCACCCTTCTGTGGCGAGCGCTCATCGGTGTACAGATTCAGCCGATAAGCATAATCATGTTGCAAGCTGTCGGTGAAACGCAGGATCTGCATCATGATCATATAGGCGACGCAATAAAGAACCGCTGCTTTCGGCTGCCAGACCAGCAGCGCAAGGAATGCTCCGCCGCGAATAACCAGGACCGCGACATTTCGACGCCGCTGGTCGCGGCGCTCAGGAATGATAAATGACGTGAATAGCATGATTCCATGCATGATCAGGTCGTGCGCCGGAATGTAAAACCATTCGAGCACCCGGGTTGCTCGCAGCACGATCGGGTGGTTGAGGAAGAACTGTTCGTAGTCGAACCAGACGACATCGTCGTTATCGACGTGGTGTCGCATGTGCTTGTAACGAATGTCTTCGAAAGTGCCGTAGGACGCGCCACAGATCCACGTGAGAAAACGGCCGAGGTACTGGTTGTGCCGGATACGCCGGAAGACCGTGTTGTGACCGCACTCGTGGACCATGTAGGCGGCAATGGTCATGGCATGGGCGAGCAACAGGGTCGCGCAGACGTTAACCCAGATGGTCGGGTGGAACAGACCGGCAATGCCGATCGCGTACGCTACCGCACTGTATGCCACGGCCGCGCCGTGATAGGCGAGGCCTTCGGCTTCTCTGAAAGCGGCTTGAAGCATGGGCGACGTTACGTTCTCTTGCACACAGTCATAACTTTACGACACCCGCTCGAGGGTTGTCATCAAAGGGTCCGGTGCCTCTCCTGCCGACCGCGGTTCTCGTGCCGTTCCTGGCACTGGAGGCAACGGGTCGCGGCGGGGTTTTCCCTGAGCCGGGCCGGCTCGACAGGTTCGCCGCAGTCGGTGCAGATGCCATAGCCTCCGGCGCGCAATCGTGATAGCGCGTCCTCTACCTCCTTGAGCTCCCGGTTATCGCGGTCGATCTCCGCAAGGTTGAGATCCACGACCAGGTCGGTGACGGACTGCTCTCCGGCATCAGCAACGCGGTCCGCGAGCAAGCTGTACGTTTCCGAATCGAGTTTTCTCAGCTCACGCTGTATGTCGTCGCGGAGGTAGTCCCTGCGCTCCTCCAGAGCTTTCCTGATCCTAGCCAGGTCCTGTTGGCTCCGCTGGTTGTCGTCCATATCCGTCACTCCGGTAACATCGGCGGTAACTTCGCTTCTTCAGGTCGTCTGGGGAATCTCCGCCTTACGCAGATTCCTCAGTCGGCAGCCTGCTCCGGCAGATTATAAAGCGGCGTCGCGTGCTTGCTGGGTACCAGCGGAGTGCCACGATGCCGGGCGATCACTTTCGTAATCATCGCACCCAGAAACAGAATCAGCGACGCGAAATACACCCATACCATGAACACCACCGCCGAGCCGGCCGCGCCGTACGCCGATCCGACACTTGCACGGCCGAGATAAAGGCCGATGGCATGCTTCCCGAGCGTCAGCAGAACTGCAGTAACAACTGCGCCGATGACGGTATCCCCCCAGGAGATTTCGACGTCGGGCACATAGCGGAACAACATCGCAAGCAGCGCAGCGACCAGAGCAAGCGACAGCGTGTTGTTGAGCGTGATCCAGACCATGGCGGCGCCTGGAAGAAAACTTTCGATGTAATTCTGCAGCCCGCTGACCGCGGCACTGAATACCAGCGATACGAGCAACAGAAACGCGAGCCCCAGCACCACAGCGAGTGACACGAGCCGGGCACGGAGAAATCCGAGCACCGCGTTTGAGGGCGTCGCCTTCACCTGCCATATACGGTTCAATGCCGCCTGAAGCTGCGCAAACACTGTCGTCGCGCCGAGCAACATGAGGACGAACCCAACCGTCATCGATACGGCGCCGCTGTGCGCTTCCCTGGCGTTCTGCGCGACGGTCCGAAAAAGCGAGGCGCCCTCGTCGCCGACCAGTTCCCGAACCTGGGCCACCAGCGCCTCTCGCACCTGTTCCTCGCTCAGAAGAAGTCCCGCCGCGCCGGTGAGAACGAGAAGGAGAGGAGCTATGGACAGCAGCGTGTAGTAAGAGAGAGCCGCCGCAAGCTGGAACGGGTTCTCGTCGAAAAAATCCCGCCCTGATTCGAGCGCAATGGAACCGATTTCTCTCAACTTCGACACATTCGGCATTCCTGCTCAGTGAAGGAGCCCGGATACTCCCCACGCCACCGTTCGAGTGTCCCGCGGGGCGGCAAAACCCTTGCAAGCCGTATGCCAAGAGGCGGTGCTGCTGTCTCACAGGCGGGTGCCCTTGCAATTCAAGCCCGCCTGCGGGCGTAGCGCCGTCCGTGATGCCGTCGCTTCCATCGGAAGCTGCAGGAGCCTGCCGCGCGGGGAGTGCGACGCCGGGGGGCAAACTTGCCCGCATGGCTCCTACGGATATCTGTTTGTAAATGTTGCCACCGGATTCGCAAAGTTGCTCCCGGCGGCGCGATACCGGGCGGGACACGACACCAGGGGGCTCTCGAACGGCCGCCGAGTTCCACGTCTCCCCCTTGCTTTTTTTTAGCGGTCGGGCCGCTTGCCCCACCCACCAGGGCTAGCGTGACACGTCGCTCACAGGGACGCCGTCGATGATCGTGCCGGTTGCGTGGGTCGTGTACTCGAAGGGATCGCCGTCATAGAGCGCGAGATCGCCATCCTTGCCGACTTCGAGGCTACCGACGCGATCGTCAATCCCGAGAATTCGGGCAGCTTCGATAGTGAGAGCCGCCAGCGTGTCGTCGAAAGAGAGCCCGTGCTGCATCGCGATTGCTGCTTCGAACAGCACGACACGCGTCTTGGGAACATAGGATTCGAAACCACTCTGAAATGCAAAGGGGATGCCGGCATCGGCGAGTTTCGCCGCCGTCGTGAACGTCATGTTTTCGCGTTCGCCGAAGGCACGAGCCATGGCGGCATGCACCAGTACCGGTACGTTCGCGGCCTTGATTTCGTCGAGCAGCAGGTAAGCCTCGGCAGCACCGTCAAGGATCAGCCGGAAACCGAACTCCTCCCGCAACCGCAGTGCCGTCATAATGTCGTTGTGCCGATGCACGGTGATGAGCAGTGGCAGGTCGCCATCGAGCACCGCCACAAGAGTTTCCATCCGCAGATCCCGTGTCGGAGGCTCTTTTTCATCGTCAACATCCGGCGATGCCACCTTCTCGGCATAGGCACGCGCCTTGACGAACTCGGCGCGTAACATCGAGACTGCCTTGCTGCGATTGCCGGGCGACTTCCGGCCGTTCGGCTCCTGAACCGTTGCACCCTCGCCGAGCGTCGCCGCGACCATTGCAGCCGGAACGATTACAGACTCCGCGACGGTGTCGCCGCTCGTCTTGGTGATCAGCGTCTGACCCGAGATGACTTCACCCGGCGCGTGTCCCGTGTTCACCGTCGTTATGCCGAAGCTCCGCAGCCATTCAACGAGTACTTCGCGGTTGTTGTACGCATCTATCGCTCGCAGTTCGGGCTGGATCGCTTCGGAATGTTCGAGCTGGTCCTGATCGTGGTCCTGGTTCAGATAGCCCGCAAGGCCGACGACGGAGCGCGAATCGATCAGCCCCGGCGTGACGATAGCAGCGTCGACAACGTCGATCCCATCCGGTATCCGCACGCTGCCGGCCGGACCGATGTCGGAGATCTTTCCGTCGCGGATGACCACAACCCCATTTTCAATGGGCGCAGCCGAGACCGGATAGACCGTCTGACCGCGTACGGCAATGTCCTGCGACTGCGCCATCGGCGCGACGGTAATAACGGCAATAAGGGCCGCGCACAGCAACACAGTTTGCCTGGTCATCGCTGTCCCTCTCCGTAGCCGTGGAACTCATTTGCCACGGAGGAGGGCGTCAAAGCACCGTAGGCGCCCTCCGCGATCTCGCGATCCTCCGGATCGTCGAGGTCGAACAGCTTCCTGCCCTCGACCCAGGTTTCCAGCACTCGCGTATAAACGCTGAAGGGATCGCCCGACAGAATGACGAAATCCGCGTCTTTGCCACGTTCCAGCGACCCCACACGTTCATCGAGTCCCAGCATCCGGGCGCCGGCAAGCGTGAGCGCCTCCAGCGCCTTTTCGCGCGACATTCCCGTACG
>Ga0299913_10002917_pt1 | contig 13744 bp, 13 predicted proteins | sample RVTome_9_FD_201360 | JGI IMG/M metagenome (GOLD analysis project Ga0299913, IMG submission 201360) | Soil microbial communities from uranium-contaminated site in the Upper Colorado River Basin, Wyoming, United States - RVT155D38 (version 2) ... | reverse complement strand
CTGGGGCCACAAATACCCCACCTGGGACGACGCCGAAGTCACCATCCTCGGCACCGTGTCCACCCCCCGCCCCGGAGGCATGCACGTGTACGTCCCGGCCACCGGGGCTGGCAACCGCGCCGGATACGTGGGCAAGCACGTGGACTATCGCGGCCTCGGCGGCTACGTCCTCGTACCCCCCTCCCGTACCGAAGTCGGGCCCTACAGGTGGCTCCAGCCGCTCACCCTGAACGAGGTGGCGTGAATGGAACTACCGCGCCACCTCCGCGACGCCCAGGCCCACAAAGAGCAGCCACCCGGCGTCGCCAGGATCAACGGCCACCACGCCGCCCCAGAAGACGCCGAACGGTACGCCGCCTCCGCGTTCACCAAGGAACTAGCCGCCCTGGCAGCCACCACCGAGCCAGGCAGAAATGAACAGCTCAACGTCTCTGCGTTCTCCCTGGCCCAGCTCGTGGCCACCGGGGCCCTGGACCGGGACCGCACCTGGGACGCCCTGTACTCCACGGCCACGGCCATAGGCCTCACCCCCACCGAGACCAGGAACACGCTGCGGTCCGCGTTCGAGGCCGGTGGACTCCACCCCCGGTACGTCCGCGACATGGAGCTGCCCCCCGTCGCACCACCCGTGACAGTCCTCGGCGTGGTCGGTGACCACCCCAACGAACACGACGAGGAGGAGGAAGAGGAGACCCCCGGGGACGCCATCCGCCGCCGGTTCCCCCCACTGGACTGGCAAGCCCTCTGGGAAGACGACGAAGAAGAAGAATGGATCGTCTACCCCATCCTCCCCGCACGCAGGTTCGTGGCCCTGTTCAGCCCACCCAAAATCGGCAAGTCCCTCCTCCTCCTGGAACTGGCCGTAGCCATCGCCCGGGGGCAGGAAGCCCTAGGCGCACCAGTGGACCGCCCCCGCCGCGTCCTCTACCTCGACTTCGAGAACGACCCACGAGGCGACGTACGCACACGCCTCCAAGCCATGGGCCGCAAACCCGACGAACTCGACGACCTCGTCTACCTGTCCTATCCGTCCCTGGCCTACCTGGACACGTTCATGGGGGCCGCCGAGCTGCTCGCCATCTGCCAGGAATACGGCGTGGAGGTCGTGGTCATCGACACCATCTCCCGAGCCGTGGGCGGCGAGGAGAACGACAACGACACCTGGCTAGGCCTGTACCGCAACACCGGAGTCGCCCTCAAACGAGCAGGTATCGCCGCCATCCGCCTGGACCACACCGGCAAAGACCAGACCAAGGGCATGCGTGGCGGCAGCGCCAAGTACGGCGACGTGGACGCCGTGTGGTCCATGACCGCCCTGTCAGACACCACGTTCCGGCTGGAGTGCACCGCCAACCGCCTCCCCATCGCCGAGAAGGTCCTCACCCTCGAACGCGCACAAGACCCACTCCGCCACGTGGTGAGCACGGACGGGGTGCGCCGGGCCATGGACCAACGCCGGGACACGCTCCTCAAGACCCTGCGGGACCTGGGGTGGGGCAACGACCCCAACGACGGCGTGCCCATGGCCATCCGCCTCCTCCGCGACGCGGGCCTCTACCCGCTGAGGGCAGGTGCCAACGCCTACGGGAAGAACGAGGTGGAGGACTTCGTGGACCGACTGAAACACCCCGAGAAGTACGCCCCGGAAGCCAGCACGCTCCAGTGGAAGGAGGACACCGAATGACCGCCCCCAACCTCCCAGAAGGCCTCCCACACCGACCCTCCCAGCTCCCCACTGGGAGCCCCGAGGGCGGGGAACCGCGTTTGCGCAGGTCAGATGCCGATTCGCCCCTCCCATGGGAGGCGTCTGGGAGGGGTAGGGAGGCCCCCTCCCAGCTCCCCGCCCCCCATAGGGGCGGGGAGCGGGGAGCCTGCACCCCCGGCCCGGGAGGACGAGTCATCCCAGCCCGTCACCACTCAGCCTGTGCTGGCTCGGACTGCACCGGGTGCGAGCCCTGCCCCGGACCCCACTGCCACACCTGTGAAACCAACCACGCACACACCACCTGCCCCAGCTGCCTTGGCTCGGCCAGAGAACACCTCACCACCCTCCGCGACCTGGCCACCCGACTGGCCACCGAGGCCACCAACGGCAGACACGCCTTCCACATCCACGCCGACGTACCCGGAGGCGACGCCCTCGTCATGCTCGTAGCAGCAGCCACGTTGCGCGGCAGGAGTGGCACGCCCCTCCATCTGTTCACCCGGTACGAGCTGCCCACCGACCCCCACCCACCCCTAGACGTGCTCGTGTTCTGGGAAGAGCTGTGGAGGCGGAAGACCAACGCACCCACGACCCTGCCCCCCACCATGGACCGCGTGGGCGACTACCTGGACGCCCAGCTCCACCACATCGCCCGAGACCCCGTGTTCCCCCACATGCACAAGGCCCTGCGTAAGGCCGTCCGTGCCACCGAGAACGTCCTCAAAGAGGGCCACCGACCCGAGGTGTCACGGGTGCCGTGCCTGGAATGCGGCACACGCATCGTCAAGGTGTACGCCTCCCAGGAACGCCACGACCACTGGAGGTGCCCCACGTGTGGAGACCAGTACGACAAGGGCAGGTATGAACGCGCACTCCACGATCACCTGGCATCCCGAGGGGCCGAACGGTACGTGCCCATCTCAGACGCCAGTGCAGCCTCAGGACGCCCACAACGCACCCTCCGCAACTGGGCGGCCCAAGGGGCCATCGACCGCACACGCGACCCCCTGACCGGGCGACTCCTCGTGTGGTGGCCCGACGTACGGTCCATGAACCACACCAAGCAGACGCGAAAGCGCACAGGATAATGCGTGCCGCTGGACTCACCCCCTCTCGTGTGCTTAAGTCATTCCCAGGGGTTTTTGCGACCCCGAAACCTGGCACACCAACCATCTGGTGGCAGTGCCCATGACGCAGAACCCAGGCCGCACAGGGCGACGCTGGAAGCGACTCAAGGCCCAGGTCCGAGCCCAACACCGGCCCTGTTGCCGATGTGGACAGCCCATCGACCACACCCTCCAGTGGCCCCACCCCAACAGCTTCTCCGTGGACCACTACCCCTTCCCCCTGTCCACCCATCCCCACCTGGCCGAGGACCCGAGCAACCTGGCCCCCGCCCACCTCCGATGCAACCAGGGAGCGGGCAACGCAAGGCCAGCCCCACCCCTCGGACCCACATCCGAGGACTGGTGACCGCAACCGCCCGTGCGCACACGCGTCCGCGGCCCCGGGGTAAGGGGGTCCAAGCCACGGGGCCGCGTGCCGCTGACACTCCCTGGTGAGTGTCCCGTACCCCCCCGGGGTCCCTTCCCCCCATCGGGTACCCGAGGGCCAACGCGCACTGGCCTCTGCCCCACCCCCACTCCCTACCGCGAACCGTTGTGCGCACAGGAAGGCGACCCCATATGTCCGACCCCATCCCGGCCACCCTGGATGCATTGAAGGTGCCCGTTGACGGCTTGACGCCGTACGGGGCTAACCCTCGGCGTGGCAATGTGCAGGTGATCGTGGATTCCCTGTCTCGTCATGGGCAGTATCGCCCCATCGTCGTGCGCGCTAAGACGTTTGAGGTTCTGGCTGGCAATCACACGTTGGCCGCTGCCCGGGAGCTGGGGTGGTCGGAGATCGCCGCCACGTTCGTGGAGTGCACGGATGATGAGGCCGCGAGGATCGTGCTGGTGGACAATCGGTCGGCTGATCTGGGGGAGTACGACGACAGCGCCCTCCTGGCGCTGTTGGAGGGGCTGGAGGTTGACCTGGATGGCACCGGTTACGTGGAGCAGGACTTGGAGAACCTGCGGACGCTGCTGGATGTGGATGCCTGGGGGGATGCTGGCCGGTCGCCGTCGGGGGACGGGTCCGCTGATGACCCGACGTTCGATCCGCGGATCGACTTGCGCGTGAGCACCCGCGTGTTTGAGGCGTGGAGGGCCATGTTGGACACGGAGACCGGCCAGGACGACGGGGAGAAGTTGGCCGCCTACCTGATCACGACCGGGTTCCTGCGACCGTGAACGCGCCCATGAATCTGCTGTGGTCATACGCCTACGCCCGGAACACGAAGTTGGACGCCACCCTGGCCTCCTGGCCGGTGGACCGGGTGAGGTTCTTCGCAGACTCTGGTGCGCACTCGGCCCGCACGTTGGGCATCCATCTGGACTGCGAGTCCTATGGGCAGTGGCTTCTGAAGTGGCACGAGCACTTCACGGTGTACGCCAACTTGGACGTGATCTATGGGCCGACTGCCACGTGGGAGAACCAGCAGAGGCTTGAGGGCATGGGTCTTTCGCCCCTGCCGGTGTTCCATACCGGGGAGCCGTGGTCGGCCCTGGAGCGGTACCTGGACAACGGGTACACCTACATCGCACTGGGCAAGCTGCTGGGGAATCCGTGGAAGTCGTTGCGGCCTTGGCTGGCCCAGGCCTTTCGGATGGCCGAGGGCACCGCCGTTTTCCACGGCTTCGGGCTCACGAGCTGGCGAGCCATCCGGGAGTTCCCCTTCTACAGCGTGGATTCGACGTCCTGGACGAAGCCGTACCGGTGGGGAATGCTGACCCTGTTCGACTCCGGTCGTTGGGTGACGATCAAACTGCGGGACCGGTCAGACGTGATGGCGCACAGGGGTGTGCTGGAGTCCTACGGGGCCGACCTGCGTTTGTTCACTCACGACGGCTATTCCCGTAAGCGGATCGCTGCCCTGTCGGCTGAGGCCTACGTCCGGGCCGGTGAGTGGGCTCGGGCCCAACACGGCAAGGTCCAGCTGCCCCCCGGCAAGGGGTACCCCACGGGGGCACTGTCCCCGATGGTGGAGGCCGCACAGGACTGTGACGGTTTCACCTTGTACCTGGCCGAGGGTGGGGACTGGTCTCACCGGGCCCATGCCATGGCTGTGGCCGCTCGTCAGGCGGTGTCGGCGTGAGGACCGTCGTCGTCGGTCCGTTCCCCATCTACTTCGGCAACGTCAACGTGGCCATGAACCTGCGTGGCCACTACCACACCGGTCAGGTGACGTTGCACTACGGCTACAACCACGGCGAGCACGGGTACCCGTCCTTCGCCGTCACCAACGACTGCATCCGGCAACGCCTACGCGCACTCACCAAGGGCATCTTCCGGGACGCCACCAACGAAGACGTGGCCGCCCGACTGTGGGACGCCCTGGTGGAGTGGACCGCCGATCCCTGGCGGCAGTGGGGCGGCCGGTACTGGCTCCACCGGCTGGACCTGGACGTGGAGGGGGTCCACGACGACATCGGCCACGACGCCAGCGTGACCCGCTACACCATCGAGCTGGACCCCGAATCACCCCGGGCGCTCCTCCCGGGCGACGCCGACCCCCAGGACCCGTCATGACGTTCACCATCGAAAAGGACTTCGCCTTCTCGGCATCCCACAAGCTGCACGGCCTTCCCAAGGATCACCAGTGCGCACGGCTCCATGGCCACAACTACGTGATCCGCGTCCGCCTCACCACGCCTTTGCTGGATGACACCGGGTTCGTCCTGGACTACGGCCAGCTCAAGCCCTTCAAGGAATGGCTGGACGACAACCTGGACCACCGAGACCTCAACGAAGTGCTGTCGGAGCTGCCCAACCCCACCGCCGAACACATGGCCCGACACCTGTCCAAGGTGGTCACCTGGTGCTGCATGATCCCCGGCACCGTCTCGGTGGCCGTGGGGGTGTCGGAGACCCCGAAGACCTGGGCTTGGTACACGCCTTGAACCGCGCTGAGGTGATGACCCTGCCGGTGTCGGAGGTGTTCGGCCCCACCTTTCAGGGGGAGGGTCCGCACACCGGAAGGCGCACAGGGTTCGTGCGGCTGGGCCGGTGCAACCTGTCGTGTGAGTGGTGCGACACCCCGTACACGTGGGACACCACCCGGTATGACGTGAAGGCCGAGGCACCGAACATCCCGATTGCCAAGGTGCACGAGCAGTTGCGGCCCATGAACGTGGACACCGTGTGCCTCTCCGGTGGAGAGCCCCTGCTGCACAAGGGCAAACTCCTGGAGCTGCTCACCCCGGAGTGGCGTTGGCACGCCGAAACCAACGGCACCATTGGCCCCCCGGTGTGGTGGGAGTCCCGCGTGGAGCACACGTCGGTGTCCCCGAAGATCAACACCCGGGACCCGGAGAAGAAGAGGATCAAACCCCTGGCGCTGTTGGGATGGGCCGACCTGGCCCGTCACGGTCGGGCCTGCTTCAAGTTTGTGTGCTCCACCCCGCGTGACCTGGACACGGTGGCCGAGCTGACCGACCGGCTGTCCATCGACCCACGCCACGTGTGGGTGATGCCGGAAGGCACCACTGGACCTGACCTGGTGGCACGCCATCGCCAACTGGCACAAGGGATCGAGGACCACGGGTGGAACACCACCACCCGGCTGCATGTCTTCCTCTACGAAGCGGAGAGACGCCGATGACGCAGACATACGCCAGCACAGGCATCTGTCAGGCCTGCGGCAACGACGACGCCACCTTGTGCCTGGACTGCGTCCCGGACCACGACGACATGGGCACCGCCCTGGAAGGCGTCAAGGCCCTGCTGCGCCTCATGGGCGAGGACCCGTCCCGGGAGGGGCTGGTGGACACCCCGTCCCGCGTGGTCAAGGCCTACCTGGAGATGGCCGGTCGTCCCGGTGACCCTGGACGTGACCTGGCCGTCGTCTTCTCCGATGTCCAGCACCCCAACACCCCCGTGATCGTGGGCCCTGTGCCGTTCGTGTCGGTGTGTGAGCACCACCTGTTGCCGTTCACGGGCGAGGCATGGGTGTCCTACGTGCCCCAGGCTGGCCGCGTAGTGGGCCTGTCCAAGCTGCCACGGACTGTGGCCCACTACGCCGGTCGCCCTCAGGTGCAGGAACGCCTCACCGGTCAGATTGCCGATGCCCTGGTGGAGCACCTGGACCCGGCTGGGGTGGGGGTCCTCATCCGTGGGGACCACACGTGCATGTCCCTGCGTGGTTCGCGTACGCACGGGGCCCGTATGGAGACCAGTGACCTGCGGGGGTCCCTCAACGTGGACCCGTTCCGGGCCCTGTTCATCGACGCCACCAGGAGGAGCTAGGTCATGGGCCGCACACGGTACGACCCCGAGCTGGCCAAGCAGGTCCTTCAACTCCGCCGAGCCGGGGTGCAGTTCGATCAGATCGCCGAACAGCTCGACCTCACCCCCACCGCCGCGAAGGGACTGTTTGACAAGGCCCTTGCTGCGTTTGATCCTGCCCTCAACGTGGCCCTGGAAGCCGACCGGCTCGACCGCCTCCACCGTGGTGTGTGGCCCGCCGCCGTTGGAGGTGACCTCCAGGCCGTTGACCGCATCATCCGGATCAGCGAACGCCGCGAGAAGGTCGTAGCCACACCGAAGGTCAACGATCACGCGTTGCGCAACGCCTTCGACACCTCCGCCGTCACCTCCGATGACCTGGACCGGGACGTGGACGCCGCCCTCATGGAGGCAGGACGCAAGATCGCAGACCGGGTGGACGAGGCTGTCGCCACTGGCGAGGGACAGGAGGTCACGAAGGCGTTGTACCTCGTCCCCCATATGGTCAACGTGCTCAGGGAGATGCTGGCCACCCCGGCATCCCGCACCGCGGCCAAGAACGCGGCCCCTGCTCAGCCTCGCCAGGACGGCAAGCTGGCCCAACTTCGGGCCATCCAAGGCAACAAGCCCACCGGGTAACCCATGGCGCGCCTCGGGTGCGAAGAACCACGCATCTACACCCCACCCCTGCGTGACCTGACACCGAACACCACCCTCGGGTTCTCCGTGATCGAGTTCGCCGAGGGTGTCCTAGAGGTCGAGCTGCTTCCCTGGCAGCGTTGGCTTCTGATCCACCTCCTGGAGTTACGGGAGGACGGCTACCTCCGGTTCCGTACGGCGGTCATCCTCATGGCCCGCCAGAACGGCAAGTCCACCCTGTCGCAGATCGTTGCGCTGTGGTTCATGTACGTGTACGGCGTACCCCTGGTGATCGGCACCGCCCAAGACCTGGACGTGGCCGAGGAGATATGGCAGGGCGCGGTTGACCTGGTGGAGGAGACTCCCGAGCTGGACGAGCTGAAACGCCACGTCATCCGGGTCAACGGCAAGAAGTCCCTGGTCCTCACCACCGGGGAGCGATACAAGGTCAAGGCCGCGAACCGTCGTGCAGGCAGAGGTCTGACCGGGGACGTGATCCTCCTGGACGAGCTACGGGAGCACCAGTCCTGGGACGCATGGGGGGCCATCACGAAGACCACGATGGCCCGCAACATGGCCCTGATTCTGGCCATGTCCAACGCCGGGGACGCATCCTCCATCGTGCTCAGGTACCTGCGGAAACTGGCACACGCCGCCTTGGGCGACCCGGACAGCATCAACGCCGACGACGACGAAGACCTGGACCTGCCCAGTGACGATGAACTGGGAATCGTGGACCCGGACGATGACACCCTGGCCATCTTCGAGTGGTCGGCCCCACCCGGGTCCCACCTCCACGACCGGGACGGATGGGCCCACGCCAACCCCGCCCTGGGGTACCTCATCTCTGAACGCACCATCACGTCTGCCGTTCGTACCGACCCGGAGTGGATCTTCCGCACCGAGGTGCTGTGTCAGTGGAGTGCCGGAACCCTGGAAGGCCCGTTCCCCCCGGGGGCATGGGAAGGGTCGGCAGATACCAACAGCAGAAGGGCTCCCGGGGCCCCCGTAGCCCTGTGCATCGACGTGTCCTGGGACCGGTCCATGTCCTGGATCGCCCTGGCCTCCACCCGGGACGACGGCCTCTACCACGTGGAGGTCATCGCACGTCGAGCTGGCACTGAGTGGCTGGTCCCGTGGCTCACCAGTCCAGACAGGTCCGAGGACGTACGTCGTGCCCCTATCGCCGTGCAGGGCAAGGGGGCCCCGGTGTCCTCCATCCTCAAGCAGCTCAAGGACGCGAACCTCCACGTCGTGGAGTGGGGCGGGTCCGGTCTCGGTGCCGGGACGGGCACGTTCTATGACCGAGTGCGAGCCGCGGTCGGGGAAGGCAATACCAACGTGCAGCTACGACACCGCGACCAAGCCCCCCTCAACCTCGCCGCCGCTACTGCCGCCACACGACCCCTGGGCGATGCCTGGCTGTGGGACCGCAGGAAGTCCCCCACCGATGTATCCCCCCTCATCGCGGTGACCGGCGCGCTGTGGTGCCTGACCCACGGCATGCCCCGTAAGAGCGCGTACGCCAACCGACGATTGGAGGTCTTCTGATGGGTCTGTTCGACCGGTTCCGGAAGACCCAGCCCTACGAGGGCACGTGGGTCAACAGTGGTGGCGAGTTCTATGGCGCATGGGCGTTGAGCAACGAGGACTATGAACGCATCCTCGGCCTGTCTCCTGCCGAAATGTGGCGCACCCAGCCCTACCTGCGGACCGTGGTCAACTTCCTGGCCCGCAACATCGCCCAGCTCGGCCTCCACGCGTTCCTGCGGGAGGGGGAGGACAACCGGCTCCGGGTGCGGGACGGCGTGGCCCAGGTGTTGGCAAAGCCCAACCGCACAACGACGGCCTACGAGCTGGTGTACGGCCTGGTGGCCGACCTGGCCCTGTACGACGTGGCCTACTGGCTGCTGAGCGACGACGAGGAACAGCGCATCACAAGGCTGCCTGTGGGATGGGTGACCCGTCGTGGGGGTGATGCCCTGGGGCCCAAGGAATACCAAGTGCGCATTGATGACCGTGGGCAGTCGGTCACCATCCCCGCCGAGCAGATTCTGGCCTTCCACGGCTGGTCCCCGGGCACCCTGTACACGGGGTCCTCCCCGGTGTCGGCCCTTCGTGAGCTGCTTGCCGAGCAAGTGCAGGCCGCTCGGTACCGGGAGATGGTGTGGCGGCGTGGGGGCAAGGTGGGGGCCGTCCTTACCCGTCCCCCGGATGCCCCGGAGTGGTCGGACGAGGCCCGTAAGCAGTTCAAGCAGGACTGGGAATCGCGGTTCACCGGCAACGGCCCTCAGGTGGGCGGTACTCCGCTCCTGGAGGACGGCATGAGCCTGACCCGGGTGGACTTCAATGCCCACGAAATGCAGTTCATCGAGGGCAGCCGCCTTGCGCTCAACACGGTTGCGTCCGTGTACCACGTCAACCCCACGATGATCGGCCTGCTGGATAACGCCAACTACTCCAACGTGCGGGAGTTCCGCCGCATGTTGTACGGGGACACCCTGGGCCCGATCCTCGCGCAGATTGAGGATCGCGTTAACACGTTCCTGGTGCCCCTGGTGGACCCCCGGGAAGGGGTGTACGTGGAATTCAACATCGAGGAGAAGTTGCAAGGCAGCTTCGAGGAGCAGACCACTGCCCTCCAATCCAGCGTGGGACGCCCCTGGATGACGGCCAACGAGGCCCGAGCCCTGCGGAACATGCCCGCCGTGGCCGAGGGTGACTCCCTCGTCACGCCCCTTAACGTCCTGGTCGGGGGTCAGGCCAGCCCCCGAGACGCTGCCCCCGACCGGGACTTACCAGCCGCGGCCTCCCGTCACCTGGACCAGCGGAAGGCCAACCTGGTGCTGCTCAAGGCCCGTGGCACGGACCAGCAGACGGAGATGGTGTCCCAGGTCCTGCGGAAGTTCTTCTCCCGGCAGCGGGACGCCGACAGGTTCGCACGGGGTGGTGAGTGGGACGAGGACCGGTGGAACCGCGAGCTGGCCCGTGACCTCCACGCCGCGGCCCTGGAGGTCACGTCCACCTTGGGCAAGGAAGAGGCCCTAGCACTGGGGTTCACCGAGGACGAGTACGACGTAGACGCCACGGTGGCGTTCCTTCAGGCCGTCACCCAGACGAGGGCCGAGAACATCAACCGCACAACCAAGGCGCAGCTTGACTCTGCCGTCCAGGAGGAGTCCGACCCCGTCGAGGTGTACACGAAGGCCGAGGAGTCCCGGGCTCCCGGCATCGCTGTGGGGATGACCACGTGGCTGGCCGGATTCGCCACCCGTGAGGCTGCACAGCAGATCGCCTACCGCCACGACCTGGAGCCGACGAAGACATGGGTCACGACAGGTGGCAATCCACGCAAGGAACACGCGGCCATGAACGGGGAGACGGTCCCCCTGAATGAGCCGTTCTCCAACGGCCTGGATTGGCCCGGGGACGCAGACGGTGACGTGGACGACGTGGCCGGTTGCAACTGCTCGTTGCAGATCAATCTCCCCTGACCGGACGGAACGGGTGATCGGCCATCCGCTCCCGGATCAGACCCGAGAGCGCATAGGCCCTATTGGCCAGCCCGGGGTCGGTCCCGCCGATGGAGTCCCCAATGTCCTCGGCCATCACGGCCAGACGCAGCCACGGGTGCCAGTCCGGGTGCCGTGGACAGAGGCGGCGGTGGGACCCGAGGCCCTGACAGCCGCCGCACTGGTCCGTCCGTCTATCCGTCATGTCCGAAACCCTACGCGCCCAAGGAGGGCCGTTATGCCCAACCTCAAGACGCTGCCTGCACGAGTGAAGGCCGCCGACGACGGTGGCACCGGCCTCGTGGAGGCCCTGGTGGCCACCTACGACGTGGACTCCAGCGGGGACCGCATCGTCCCGGGCGCGTTCACCAAGTCCCTGGACGACTGGGCCCAGGCCGATGCCCGCATCCCGTTCATCTGGTCCCACATGCACAACGACCTGGACGCCTACCTCGGCGAAGTCCTGGAGGCCAAGGAAACCGACGAAGGCCTGTGGGTCAAGGCCCAGATCGACATGGACGATCCCAAGGCTGCCAAGGCGTTCCGGATGCTCAAGAGCGGGCGGGTGCGTAACTACTCGTTCGCCTACGAGGTCGTGGACGGCGGACCCGACGAGGAGAAGGGCGACGGGGAGAACCTGCTACGGGAGCTGAAGCTGTACGAGGTCGGCCCGTGCCTGATCGGGATGAACCAGCAGACCCGAACGCTGGTGGCCAAGGCACACACCAAGGAAGCCGTATCCGACAAGCCGTGGTCCGACTTCCCCGACAGCGCCTTTGACGACGAGCAGTACGCCCGGTCCTGCATCCTCGACCGCGGCGAGGAGGCCGGGACCGCCAAAGAGCGGTACGGCCTCCCGTGCCGGGAGCCGGACGGAACCCTCAACCGCAACGCCTGCCACGCCGCGGCCTCGGCCCTGGCCGGTGGACGTGGTGGTCCGGATGCCACCGATGAGCAGAAGGCCAGTGCGGCCAGGAAGCTGCTCACCTACTACACCGAGTCCCTGGACGAGGACCCCCCCGATGCCATCCGTGAGCTGGCCGGGGACGGGGCGTCTGAGGACACGGAGGACGACGAGGAGTCGTCCACCCCCACGAGTTCCCGCCCCTCTGTGGGCGAGAAGGCGGGCCGCGTGTTGTCCGCCAAAAACGAGGCCGATCTGCGCACCGCTGCGGAGCTAGTCCAAGGCGTCCTCGCGCAGCTCGACCGCGACCAGGAGAAGACCAGCGACACCGGTCCGGCCACGGACAAGGAGCCCCCCGCAAAGGGGGCCACGGCCAAGGAGCCCAGCCGAGTAGCGCCCGTCAATCGCCTGGCAGCCGAACTATCCGTCATCGACATGGAAGGAGGGCGGGCGCAATGAATCTGCACGAGCAGCGCGCCGCCGCCGTCAAGGCTGCCCGGGACATTGTGGACCGGGCCAAGGCACAGAACCGCGACCTCACCCCCGAAGAGGTCACCGAGGTTGAGACCACGACCGCCAAGGTGGCCGACCTGGACAAGCAGATCAAGGGTCGGGCACTCGTGGACTCCGTGATGGCACTGACCACCACCGAGGCCGCCCCGGAGGGGGAGGGCAAGCAGGCCAAGACCCTGGGCGAGCACTTCGCCAAGTCCGCGAGCGCCGACGACTTCGCACGACTCAAGGCACGCAGCGGATTCACCATCTCCACCCCGGAGTTCAAGGCCGCCACCGACCCCCACACGGTCGGGGAGATCTACGCCGAGTCCCTGACCACCGTGGACACGACCGTCGTTCGGGCCTACCGGCCCGGTCCTGTCGTTGCGGACCTCCTGGGGTCCGGGACGATCAGCGGCAACGCCGTGTCCTACTTCGTGGAGGGTGCCGCGGAGGGCGACTTCGCCACCGTGGCCGAGCTGGGCCAGAAGCCGCAGCTCCACATCGCTGACCCCACTCAGGTCACCGACTCCCTGAAGAAGATCGCGGCATGGTGGGACATGTCGGACGAGATGGTCGAGGACATCCCGTTCATGGTGTCCGAGATCAACAACCGCGGCCTGTACATGCTCGGGATGGCCGAGGAGGCACAGCTCCTCTCCGGCGACGGGCTCGGGACCAACCTCCTGGGCCTGCTCAACCGTTCCGGCATCCAGACCGAGGTGTCCGCCATTGGCGGGGCCGACGACGCGGACGCACTGTTCCGCGCCATGACCAAGGTGCAGACCGCCACCGGCCTCGGCTCGGACGGCATCGTGATTCACCCGCTGGACTACCAGCGGCTGCGCCTGTCGCGGGACGCCAACGAGCAGTACTACGGCGGAGGCTACTTCTCCGGCCAGTACGGCAACGGTGGCGTGCCCGAGCAGCCGCCTCTGTGGGGCATGAAGACGGTGGTCACCTCCGCTATCGCCCAGGGCACCGCTCTCGTGGGTGCCTTCAAGCAGGCCGCAACCGTGTACCGCAAGGGCGGTGTGCGGGTGGAGTCCACGAACAGCGACCTCGGGAAGTTCACCAGCAACATCATCACGACCCGGGTTGAGGAGCGTGTGGCGCTTGCCGCCCGCATCCCGTCCGCCGTCGTGGAGGTCACGTTCACCG
>Ga0299913_10002916_pt1 | contig 13745 bp, 14 predicted proteins | sample RVTome_9_FD_201360 | JGI IMG/M metagenome (GOLD analysis project Ga0299913, IMG submission 201360) | Soil microbial communities from uranium-contaminated site in the Upper Colorado River Basin, Wyoming, United States - RVT155D38 (version 2) ... | reverse complement strand
TTTCGGTCAGACGCTGTTCGGCAGGATTTTTGACTGGATCGGTACGCGCCTCGGTTTCATCCTATCCATAACCGTCTGGTCGGCAGCAACCATGCTGCATGCTATTGCCGGAAGCCTGGCTGGCTTCGCAATTTTCCGTGGGTTACTCGGCGTTTCCGAAGCAGGCAACTGGCCCGGTGCCACCAAGGCCAATGCGGAATGGTTTCCAATCAAAGAGCGGGCGCTGGCGCAAGGCATTTTCAACTCCGGGGCGGCCATCGGTGGGATCATCTCGGCGCCAGTAATCGCTTATCTTTTTGTCTATCTCGATAGCTGGCGAGCCACATTTATCTCAGTTGGCGCGCTCGGACTGCTCTGGCTGGTTCCATGGCTCATTGTTTACAAGTCGGGACCGGACAAACATCCATGGGTATCAGAGACTGAACGCGAGTACATACTGACCGGACAAAGGAACACCGAAACGAATGAGGTAGCAACTTACGCCCCAGGTGCTGCGGAAATACTATGCCGCAAGGAAAGCTGGGGCGTGATTATGGCCTCCTTTTTCCTCGATCCCATTTGGTGGCTGTTCGTCGGCTGGTTGCCTTTGTACCTTTCCGAGACATATGGGTTCGGCGTAGCGGAAATCGGGCGTTATGCCTGGATACCGTACGTGGGGGCAATGTTCGGTGCCTGGTTTGGTGGGCTTTTGGCGCAGAATCGAATCAGTGCCGGATGGACGGTCAATAAGGTACGAAAAGTCGTCGTCGGTTTGGGTGGCCTCATCATGCTGGCCTCGCTTCTGATGACGATGAAAGCGGCGACGCCAATAATCGCTGTTTTGCTGATGGCCGCTATTCTTTTCGGATTCCAAACCGCTGTCGGAAACATTCAGACACTGCCGAGTGATTTTTATAGTGGTGAGTCCGTTGGCTCGCTCGCGGGTTTTTCCGGAACCGCCGCCAAGCTTGCGGTCGTCGGTCTGAACTTTCTAATTCCCGTTATCACCGTGAATAGTTACGCCCCCGCGTTTGCAGTCGGCGCCGTACTGGCGATTATGACCGTCCTCTCGGTCTGGATTCTCTGTGGAGAAATTCAACCCCTTAGTCCGCGCTCTGCTAACTCTGCTTAGCGCTATTAGCATCGGAGTATGTAATGAAAAGGTTTGATGGGAAAGTCGCAATCGTTGCCGGTGGCGCAAGGGACATCGGACGAGCGATTTCAGAAAAACTCGGTGCGGGCGGTGCCAAAGTGGTCGTCAACTATTTCAGCAGTGAAGGGGATGCAACAGCGACGGTAGCTACGATTGAAGCGGCTGGTGGCACTGCGATTGCAGTTCGCGGCGACATGACCAAGCAGGACGACGTCGAAAACCTTGTCAGCGAGACGCAGAAGGCGTTCGGCAACACGATCGATATTCTCGTCAATGTTGTCGGTGGCTTGGTCGCACGCAAGTCTGTGGTCGAAATGGATCTGGAGTTCTTTGAGTCCATCATGCGGCTTAATGCCAGCAGCTCGTTTCTGACGGCGAAGTTTGTCACGCCGCATATGGGTGACGGTGCGGCGATCGTCAACCTGTCATCGCTCGCCGGTCGTGATGGCGGCGGCCCGGGTGCGGCAGCTTACGCAACGTCCAAAGGCGCAGTAATGACTTTCACACGCGCACTGGCGAGGGAGCTGGGTCCGCGAAATATCCGTGCAAACTGCGTTTGTCCAGGCATGATCAGTACGACCTTCCATGACACATTCACCAAAGATGAAGTTCGTGCCAACGTGGCCGCAGGCACGCCATTGCGTCGAGAGGGCCAAGCACGGGAAGTCGCCGATCTTGTTGCTTACCTGGCCTCGTCGGAGTCCAGCTTCATCACAGGTGCGAGTGTGGACATCAACGGCGGACTGTTTTTCTCATGAGCTGACAGTCATCTCTGCGCGAGGAATTCGCGGACGGCCCCGACGAAAACGGGTGAAGCGGGCTCGCGGCCGAGCAGCAGGTGGTTGTCGCTTTCAAGGCCCAGGAATTCGGCATCGGGAATACTTGCCGCGATATTGCGTCCGGTCGCGGCCGGGATGCGCCGGTCGCCCAGCGAATGAATGACCAGCGTTGGCACGCTCACCCGATCCAGCTGCTCGCGAACGTCAATATCGCCGAACGCCGACAGGAACCGTACGGCGTTCTCCGGCGAGGTGGTCTGGCGCTGAAATTCGTTGAACCACTGGAGTTCTTCCAACGTCGCGTTTGGCATGAAGGTCGACGAAAATAATTGCCGATAAGCAGGATTGTCCCGGCCCCAGCCGGTGGCGGTCAGCGTCATGACTGCTTCGCGCTCCCGGACAAGGTCCTCGCTGGCGTCGATGCGCCAGCCTGCCGGGTAACCGCCAAAAAGGACCAGCCGCGAGACGCGCTGCGGGTGCCTTACGGCGTACTCGATCGACACTGCGGCACCTTGGGAAATGCCAAGTAATGCGAAGGTCTCGAGTCCGACCGCGTCGACGACCGTTTCGAGATCCGTCACGAACGCCTCGAAACTCAGATCCTCGACCTTCCAGTCCGACAGCCCGTTGCCGCGCTCGTCATAACGGATGAACCGGTGGTCGCGCGCCAGCTCGCGAAACAGGGGGCTCCAGATCGGCGCATCCCAGTCGAGTTCGAGATGGCTCAACCAGTTCGCCGCCTTGACGATTGGTGGTCCCTCACCCACGGTCGCATACGCGATACGCACCGAGTCCGAAGCCGTACAGAACTGGATCTTCTGCCGTGCGAGGTATTGGCGCGCAGCCGGTGCTTCGGTCTGCTCGCCCGCTGCGGTGGCGAGTTGGGTTCGCGCCTCCGGCGACCAGGCGATACCGGCGTTGCGAAACCGACCCATTAACTCGTTGCGGGTCGCGAGCGCCTCGGCGGCACGCCCGAACTGCTCAAGGCGTGTCACGAGAAGCGTTGCTGCAGCGGCATTAAAGGGTTCGAGTTCGGCCCACGCGCGCGCAACAGACAGCGCGCGATCGGGAGGCAGGTCCGAGTGAGAGGCGAGGCGCTGTAAAGCCGTAGCGCGCAGGCGGTTGGCGTCCTCGCGCTCGGCGGCAAGCCAGTGCTGGAACAGGGGCTGGTCCGGCAGATCGATGCCGTCGAGGAGGGTTTCGCCAAGCGCGCCGGCGAGCGCATCAAGGCGCTCGGCACTGACCTCCGGCCCATCCACCTCGTCGGCGATGACCTGCCGGTCCACCTCCAAATCGGACACACGGAGAACCACACGCTCCCGATCTGCCGTCAGACGCTCACTTTCCGCATTGTTGACGAGCGGCCGGACCTTGCTCAACGACCACCGTAGTGCACCACGAGGATCGTCGGGCATCTCCCAGAAGAGCTCGCACAAGCGATCGCGCCGGTGGGGCCGGCCGGTCAGCGCCAGATAGGCGAGGAGCGCTCGGGTGCGCCGTGAAGCCGGGAGCTTCACGACTTCGTCATCGTGCAAGACGGCGAGCTCGCCCAGCGTGCGAATGCGTATCTGTGTCATGAAATTTCGCAAGCTGGTCCAAAAAGAGGCGAATTTCCACGGGCCTTACCACGGTAAGGCCACGCTCGGTTCAACGGCCGGAGCAGAGAATGCGCCCCATCTTGGCCGATGCGACGAAATCACGCAACGGCCCGCCTCTGTAAATGTAAGGAGATTGTCATGAATAGCGAGATCGACAAAGCCTGCGTCCACGGAACCGTGTGGGCACAGCGACTGAGTCATGCCGCTGTGCTGCTCGCCGTATTGGCGATCGGTACCGCGTACGCCAGCTGCATTGTGCAGCTGGCGTGACTGCATTGACGGCGCCTCTGCGGGTCGGGCTTTCCGCCCGGCGCGGATCTCTGGCGCCGCCGCACCAAGTACTTTGCCTCATCCCTTAACTCCCAGGAGTAACCATGAACAAGACTGCCTTTGCCGAATACCTCTGGATCGACGGCGACCAGCCGACGCAACAGATACGCTCCAAAGCGCGGGTCGTCCGCGTACCCGAGATTCCGCGCCCGTCCGATTTTCCGGACTGGAGCTTCGATGGCTCGTCGACCGGCCAGGCCAGCGGCGACGATTCCGATTGCCTGCTGCAACCGGTACGAGTCTATGCCGACCCCCTTCGTCATGGCGGCAACTATCTCGTGCTTTGCGAGGTCAACGCCGCCGACGGCCGCCCGCATCCGTCCAACGAACGCGGGCGCTTTCGCCGGCTCCTCGACGTCGTTGCCGAAGCCGAGTATCCGTGGCTGGGCTTCGAGCAGGAATACACGCTGTTTCGGGGCGACCGGCCACTCGGATTCCCGGAAAGCGGTGAGCCGGCGCCGCAGGGCCCGTACTACTGCGGCGCGGGAAGCCAGGTTACCTACGGGCGCGACTTCGTCGAAGCACATGCGGACGCCTGCGTTCGTGCCGGCGTGCTTTTCTACGGTATCAACGCCGAAGTCATGCCGGGTCAGTGGGAGTTCCAGATCGGCTACCGCGGCATCGACGGCGAATGCCCCAACGCGCTGCGCGCGGCGGACGATCTCTGGGTTGCCCGCTACTTGCTGCATCGCTGCGGCGAGCAGTTCGGCATTCGGGTCTCGCTCGATCCGAAGCCGGCGAAGGGCGACTGGAACGGCGCGGGTCTGCATACGAACTTTTCGACGTCAGCCACCCGAGATCCGAACATCGGGCTCAGCGAAATCCAAAGAATCGTCGACGCGCTGGAAATTGCACACGACGAGCATATCCGACACTACGGCGATCGCCTCGGCGAGCGCCTGACCGGCCTGCACGAAACCTCGGATATTGCAACGTTCAATAGCGGTGTTGCCCACCGCGGTGCATCGATCCGGATCCCGCAGCCGGTCGCGCAAAAAGGCTATGGCTACCTGGAGGATCGTCGCCCCGGCGCCAATGCGGATCCCTACAGGGTCGGCAGCTGCCTTATCAGCGTCGTGGTTACTGACCGAAACCAGGCCAGCGTCGAGGATCGGGCCGCCTGACCGAAAAGCGTACGCGGGAGCGGCCCAGCCGCTCCCACGTACGAAACGGAGAAAATCATGCGTAATCGAATTACAAAACTGTCGACAGCCGTCACGGCATTGATGCTGTCGCAAAGTTGTCTGGCCGACGGCGGTATCAGCATCGAGGCCGGCTACCTTTTCAACACCCTGCTGCTGCTCGTATGCGGCGTCCTCGTTATGTTCATGGCGGCCGGATTCGCGATGCTCGAGGCCGGCATGGTGCGCAGCAAGTCGGTCGCGGTCATCCTGGCGAAGAACGTTTCGCTGTATGCCCTTGCAACGGTGATGTTCCTGCTCATCGGCTATGAACTCATGTACGGCATAAGCGAGTCGTTACTGGTCGGCCGTCTGGGGATCTGGTCGCCCGCCGAGTCGTCCGGCGCCGATGCGTCGCTCGGTCAGCCATCGGCTGCGACCTGGTTCTTCCAGATGGTGTTCGTGGCCACCGCAGCGTCGGTCGTATCCGGCGCACTGGCGGAGCGTGTCAGGTTCTGGCCGTTCGCGATTTTCACGATTGTGCTGACCGGTGTCCTGTATCCACTGGTAGGACACTGGACCTGGGGCGGCGGCTGGCTGGCCAACCTGGGATTCTCGGATTTCGCCGGGTCGACGATCGTGCACTCGGTCGGTGGATGGGCGGCACTCGCCGGCATCATGCTGCTGGGCCCGCGTCGCGGGCGCTTCGACAGTATCGGCCGGAAGAAGGAATTCGCGCCCTCGAGCCTGCCGATGGTAACGCTTGGCACACTTATCCTGTGGCTGGGGTGGTTCGGCTTCAATGGCGGCTCGCAACTCGCATTCTCGACGATCGACGATGCGTTCGCCGTGGCCACGATCTTCGTCAACACGAACGCCGCTGCGGCGGGCGGAGTCGTTGCCGTACTGCTCGCCTCGCAGCTCGTGTCCCGGCGCCTTGACCTGCCGTTGATACTGAACGGCGCTCTGGCCGGTTTGGTCAGCATTACCGCCGAGCCGGCTGCGCCAACGATGCTGCAGGCACTCCTGATAGGCGCGGTCGGTGGCATCCTGATGATCGTCGCCACCAAGGTTCTGGAACGCTTGTTGCTCGACGACGTTGTCGGTGCCGTCCCGGTCCATCTGGTCGGCGGCATCTGGGGGACATTGGCAGTTACCTTCAGTAACCCGGATGCGACCGTCCTGAGCCAGCTAGTGGGCATCCTGGCCATTGGGGCTTTCACTTTCGCGACGAGTTACCTGTTGTGGCTGATCTTGCGTCAGTCGGTCGGCATCCGCCTGAAGAATCACCACGAGGACGAGGGCGGCGATCTGGTCGAACTCGGCATGCGCGCCTACAACCTTGGATGAGGACGAGTCATGAATACCTTCAAGACCAAGTCACTGTTTCGATCACTGGACAGCGCAGGCACCGGGGCGATCAGCGCAGCCGACATCCTGCATGCACTCTCGAAATCGGGCATCACGATTGACGATGCGCGCCTCGCGAGTCTTCGTGTCCGGCTCGACGAGCTGGCGGACGGTGTCACCGACGAACAGGGCTTCGACGCCTTGTTGGACGGCGTCGGACAGCTTCTTGCGCGCGCGCAAAAGGGCGAACTGGTCATTCCGGATTTCGCGCGCTTTTCAGCGCAGGTGGAAGACATATTCGGAAAGGTTTCCACGATCACTGACGGCGAGGTCGCCGACTACATACCACAGCTCGCGCGCATATCCGGGGACAAATTCGCCGTGTCGCTCTGCACGATAGACGGCCAGCGCTTGCAGCTTGGCGACGCCGACGAAGGGTTCACGCTGCAGTCGAGCTGCAAGCCGGTACTTTACTGCGCGGCGCTTGAAGAACACGGCGAACAGCGTGTGCACAGACACGTCGGCCGCGAACCGAGCGGGCTGTCGTTCAACGAACTGACGCTAAACGGCAACGGGCTTCCGCACAATCCGATGATCAATGCCGGTGCCATTATGACCAGCAGCCTCGTCCAGCGCGATCTGACGACGGCCGACCGACTGGAGTTCCTGACGGATCTGGTGACGCTTCTGTCCGGCAATCGGCCCTGTCACTTCAACAATGCCGTCTGGCACTCGGAGCGGGAAACCGCGGATCGGAACTTCGCGCTGGCACATCATATGCGCGAGCGCGGCGCCTTTCCCGCAGGAACGAGCATTCCGTCGACCCTCGACTACTACTTCTCCGCGTGCTCTATCGAAGTCACGGCAAGGGCCGTCGCGACCATGGGCGCGACGTTCGCGAACGGCGGCGTCTGCCCGGTGTCCGGGGAGCGCGTGTTCGGCGAAGAGACGGTCAAGAACTGCCTGTCGATGATGTCGTCCTGCGGCATGTACGACTACTCCGGTGAATTCGCCTTCACTGTGGGTATACCCGCGAAGTCTTCCGTATCGGGCGTCATCCTGGCCGTCATTCCGAACGTCATGGGTATCGCGGTCTGGTCGCCACGACTGGATGCGTGCGGCAACAGCGTTCGCGGCGTCGCCTTTCTGCGTGAGCTGGTCGGCAAGTTCAGTTTTCACAACTACGACAGCCTGGTCGCGTCGAAAAAGGAGGATCCGCGTCGGCTGCGGACATCGGCGGAAACGATGTTCACCTATCGGGCCATACAGGCGGCAAGTGTCGGCGATATCGCGGAGTTGAAGCGGCTTATCGCCCACGGCCACGAGATGGACACGGCCGACTATGACGGGCGGACGCCGCTGCATCTGGCCTGTGCCGAGGATCAGCTCGACACGGTGCGCTATTTGCTGGATCAGGGTGTCGCGACTTCGCCGAAAGACCGATGGGGCAACACGCCGCTGGAGGACGCCAGGAAACACAAGCGTAAGGCAATCGTCAGCTTGTTTGCACAACGCGCGCAAGTTCGCGAGGCACTGAAACATGCGCGGGACGATGCCGCCTAAAACTAACCAACCCCAAAAAAATTGGAGACAAGCAATGAAACTGACCGTCAAGACCATTTGTGTGAGCGCCATACTCGTCGTTTGTAGCGGCTGCGCCCACCACGCCGGAGGCACGAAAGATTCGCGCACTTCATACACCGACGCGGGATCGGCCCCCTGCGAGGCAGATGCCGGTGAACCGGTATATCGAAATCCCTTCCTCCGTGCGCGTCGCATCGGCCAGGCATGCACCGAGTGAGGACGTCGCTGGGTAATCGGCGAAGTGTTCGGCGGACCCACCTGGTCCGCCGGGGACAGGCCGGGCCGCGTTTACGCGGTTGTGCGCATGCAGCCAAGGTCGTGGCGGTCGCGCGAACACCAAACTCGAGCGCGGCCTGCAATCCGCAACGGGTATTCAATGTCTATCATCATCTTGCCGATGGCACGCTGCCACCGGATCTCTGGGACGACTCCGCAGAGTTGGCGGCAATGGTTTACCTGGCAGTCCACTATCCGCCGCAAGCTGCCTTGGCACGTCTGGAGAAAGCCATAAGGGAGTACAACCGCATCAATCGGTTGCTCGGACTCCCGGAACTTCCCTTCGACGCGAAGCAAAGTAAGGGCAGGCTGACCATCGTATTGCGTTACATTTCATCGTCGCCCGGATCGATGCACGTGGGGACGATTTACCGATCGTTGCTCATGGATGCTCATTCGAATTTCGATAGACGCGCTGGTGCGGTAATTCTGCAATCCGATGGTGAGTCTGAATCCGACCAGTCGGTAAGATCAGCCGCTTAAGCATGTGGGTGTCGCTCAGGTGGTGAACCTCAACTTGCTGGGTTCGGTCGAAACGGATTGGTCGGATGTTCCTGTATCAGGGAAACCTGACCGCTAAGGACACGACGGATCAGCCAATAGCTGAACGGCTCAACCGATTCCGCCAAAGTGTCGATGTCCCTATCGGTGAAATATCGTGCCGCGTCCGTTTCACGGTGATCCGGTGCCGGCTCGCCGTCGACGTGTCTGCAGAGGTACAGGATGGCGATCTGGCCCTCCCACGGTGGGGGGATCTCCTGTACGCCGAGCAGGCCAGCTATCTCAGCTCTTACGCTTCCTTCCTCCCAGGTTTCACGCAGCACAGCGGCGGATGGTGATTCTCCTGGATCGAGTCGTCCCCACGGAATTGTCCACTGTCCCTGAAGCGAATGCCCCTGGGCCTGTCGCACCAATAGAACCTGGTCTGCTTTGCAGACGACGGCACCGACGCATACTACAGTTTCCGTCATGGCTGGAAGGCCCAACGATCGCCCTGGAGATGCCAGCATGATAGACCATGATAGATGACAACCCGCTAGCCCCCGATCCTGTGTGCGTGGCGAAGAACATGCAGGACAAGCGGTGTCGTGAGCGAAGTATTCCTCCCGTCTCCGGACTAAAGGTCTATATTTAAGGGTACCGGCCCCGTTCCATGGGCCCGCAACATTACAATTACAAGACATGGGGAACATCATGAAAACACCGACAATGACCGCCTGGGCGGTCGCCGGCCTGCTGCTTGCGGCAGGATCCGGCTACGCGCAGGTCAGTGCCGAGGGTATGGGAAAAGTGCTGCCTGTCGAGCTTTATATCTGTACGTACAACGACGGCCAGGGTCCCGCCGATCTCGATAAGGTGATTACTCGCTGGTCAAAGTTCATGGATGACAACAACATCGATGATTACGCCGCGTGGACGCTGACGCCGGTCTTTTATGGACCCGAACAGGACTTCGATGTCATCTGGCTGGGCGCCTACAGGGACGGTAATGCGATGGGGAAGGATATGGATACATGGCTTGCTTCAGGCGGTGAATTGCAGGCGGCCTTCGACAAAGTAGCCAACTGCAATGCGCATCTCGCGATGGCGTCCGCGATGTACAAGGCGCCGGCGGATGGTGCTACGCCGTCTTCCGGTTTCATCACGATGATGGATTGCAAGCTCAATGAGGGTCATCGCTACGTGGATATCAAGGCCGCGGAGATGAAGTGGGCAGACCACCTGACCCGTTCAGGGTCTACAGCCGGCTACTGGCACTGGACTCCGACGTACGGAGGCGGCGACGCCGAGTTCGACTACAAGGTGGTTTTCGCATACCCGACGTTTGCGGACATCGGCGCCGACTTCGAGCGATACGCGAACGAAGGCGGTCGTGAGCGCTCCGAAGAGACTTTCGGAGAGATCGACGAATGCGACGATGCACGGGTCTACGCCACGACGAGCCGGCGCGTGGCACAACTGCGCGAGTAGCGCGGCTGCCGGGAAGCACCGCAAGGCGGCAGCTTCGGCTGCCGCCTTGATTCATTACCGGCGATGTTATTGTTTTTTCGGTGCTTACTCTTACGAGCGCGGCAAGAACCGGTTCGTGCTGATTTGTCCGCCTCTGGGTCGAAAGCGGACATCTGGCCGTAGCCAGGTGGTAAGGCGATGTGGGTTTCCTATAATCAGATGCACAGCAAAAGGAATGAGGAGAATGTCATGAAAACGATAATGAGCATGTTGTTCGCTCTGTTGGTGGCAGGTTGCATGCAGGCGCCGCAGGCCGATCTGGACGGCCTCAAAGCCATGCGCGACGTCTGGCAATCGGCATTTGAAGCCAAGGACTCAGCCGCAATTGCCGCAATCTATTCAGCGGACGGCGCGGTGTTGCCACCAAACGGCGAAACGGTGGCCGGCCGGGCGGCTATCGACGCTTTCTGGAAGGAGTTCCTCGCCAGCGGCATCGGTGGAGAGATACAGGATACCGAGGTGTATGCGCAGGGTGACCTTGGTTACAAGGTTGGCAGGTACAGCATCACCGACGCCGACGGCGCGGTCGTCGATGAGGGAAAGTACGTCGAGATTTGGCGGGAAGTCGATGACCAATGGCAATTACACCGCGACATCTTCAACAGCAACCGTCTTCTGGCAGCGGAAGAAACGAAAAAGTCCAGGGTTGTAGTCACGGCACAAGTGGAAGACTCAACCAAATGGGAAGAGGGCTTTCGAACGCATGGCGAGCTGCTGAAGAGCATGTCGCAATCCGTCAGCTACTTCGCGGCTACAGATGACAATGAGATTGCGGTGTATTCCGAGCCTGCCGACCTCGAGAAATACATGGAGGTCCTGGAATCTCCGGACACCGCCGAGGCAATGGAATCTGACGGCGTCAAGCAGGATACGGTAAAGGTTTACGTACTGGAAAAGGAATTTGTCTACTAGCCGGCGCAATCAACTCCGCACTGGTCGAGAGTGCCCGTTGAACCGCCCCGGATATTCCGGAAATTCGTTTGTGTGAAAGTCAGGCCGCTTCAGCCTGATTTTCCAGTTGGACATGAATGCCTGCTCAATCTCGAACGGCTGGATAATGCCAACCGATTCGAGCAGGCGCCGTTCGGTTCGGTGATTCTGACCGCGACCTACAAGAATCAGTCTCGAACCGTCAGAATACGTAGGCCAGACCGATGATTGCTGCGATACCGACGAGGACGAGCGTGGCTGCGGTGGCGCACGCGAGAACGATCGCGAAGATCGGATTGGCTAACACCAGCGCGCCGCCGGTGAGTGCGGCGACCTCCTTTGCTTCGTCACCGAGCATTTTGAGGTCGAGCAGAGACTTCCCGGTGTGCCAGAGCTGGCGAAATTTCGGTCGCTCAACCGTGGCGCTTGTCTGGCTACGGTTCTCAAAGACTTGTCGATGTTCGACCGCCTTGCCGGCCAGGCCTGTCGCGCACTCGATGATTCTATGCGGCAGACCGATCGTCGCACGCAGCATGCCGTGAATCTTCGCGAGCAGCGCCGCCGGTATTGCCGTGATAAAAAACGCGAACAGCAGCGTAGGAAGCCCCCACTCGAACGTGACGGCGCTCGTGTAGGCAATCCACAGTGCTGCGAGTGCGCCGAGTAACGCGAGCGCTCTCACCTTCCCGAGAGCGCGGCGCGCGAGCGCATCGGCGGTATCGGCGAACGGCAATATCTGCTGCAGAACGGCATCGAGCCGTTCGGTATCGACGAGCGGCTGGATTCGCGTTTCGTTTGCGGTGACTTCGGCGGACAACACAGCACTCCACGGCTCGGGGGCGTCAGCCATTGCCGATCCACGATCGCAGTTGGCCAAGGCGCGACCGTGAGCATTGCCGTAGTGTCCGTCCTCTCTACGGTTCCCAGCTGCGAACAGGATCACAAAGCTGACGAGGAACGCCGGTTGTCTCGCTGCCCGGTCCGCGGTCTCAATCGACGGCCGGCATTCTGGTGGGGAAACAGGTGATCTGGCAGGTTCCGAAGGCGATCGCCGGCAGCACGCATGTCTTTAAGTACCGGCTTGCGTTTGTGGCTTCCGGGAAATGCGTGATCCGCTACGACAATGAGGCGGGCAAAGGAGATCACCGTCACATTGGAGAGAGCCAGAAGGCCTACAGGTTCGTCGACTTGGATCAATTGATGGCAGATTTCGAACGGGATATTGCGAGGTGGCAGGATGAAAACGGTAACGCTTGAAGTGGGATCACAAAAGGATACATTGCAGGCTGCCGCGGAGACCGCCAAGGGTGGAAAGGCGGACAAATCCGCCCGCATCAGCTTCGCTTCGCCTGAACTGCTTTGGAAGGTATTGACCGCCAAGCGTTGGGAGATACTGAAGGCGCTGACCGGCGCGGGGCCGCTGAGCATCCGCGAGATCGCGAGGCGGGCCGAGCGCGACGTGAAGGCGGTGCATGCGGACGTGCATGCGCTCCTGGCTGCCGGAATTCTCGATCATACAGAAGAGGGAAAAATCGTTTTCCCTTACGAAGCAGTGCACGTGGATTTCACGTTGTATGCTGCGGCGTAGTCTCGGCGCAGGAGGTCGCTTGGGTCTGAGTCGTTGTCACTTGCACCGCCGCAGCTTCGCCGGCACTCTTTGTGCTCCGTACCGACAAGAGCCGCCGCCCATGAAGCGCCAAGCCCTTTTCCTTATCGCCCTTATCTGCAGCACGACCACCGCCGCCAATCCCACCTCAAAACAGGATCTCATGGTCCCGCCCGACGATGCGACGCACTACATCATCGTCTCCGAAACCAACACCCACGGCGAAGAATGGCGCTGGGACACCGATGACGGGGCCATCGCCTTTCGCAAGTCGCAGAGTCTGCGCGGCTGGATCACCGAGACCGACGCGCTGGTGACCCTGGACGCCAACGGCAATCCGCAAAGCATCCGGATTCGCGGCGTGACGCCGGCCGGCGATGCCGCCGAGGTTATGGACACCGGGCCCGAAGGCGTCCACTGGGACTCGGGCGCCGACAAGGGCGCTGCGCCGGCCGACAGTGGGTTCTACCTGCCCCGCGGTGGGCCGCAGGCGATGTTCGGCCTGCTGGCGGAGCGCATCCTCGACGAGGGCGAGGTCGTCCTGCTGCCCACGGGCACGGCGCGGCTGAGCGAGGGCGGAACGCTGGCCATCGAGGATGAGGACGGCAACGTCGAGGTACGGTTGTTGTTCATCGAGGGCCTGCAGCCGGCGCCGACACCCGTGTGGGTCGACGGCGACGGGCGTCACTTTGCAACCATCAGCTGGATGGGCCTGATGCGCGAGGGCTACGAAGAGCACTTCGACCGGCTAAAGAACGTTCAGGAAGAGGCCGCGGCGCGGGCGTCCGAGGCGGTCGCCGAGCGTTTCCTGACCGAGGCGGCGAGGGCGCCGCTGCTCATCGACAATGTGCGGCTGTTCGACGTCGAGCGGGGCGTGTTCGTCGACACGCAGGCGGTGACCACGGCGGACGGCCGGATCACGGCCATCGGCCCGGCGGGATCGCTTGAGGTGCCGGAGGGTGGGCGCGTCATCGACGGGCGGGGCAAGACGCTGGTGCCCGGCCTGTGGGACGCGCACAAGCACTTCAG
>Ga0299913_10002915_pt1 | contig 13749 bp, 13 predicted proteins | sample RVTome_9_FD_201360 | JGI IMG/M metagenome (GOLD analysis project Ga0299913, IMG submission 201360) | Soil microbial communities from uranium-contaminated site in the Upper Colorado River Basin, Wyoming, United States - RVT155D38 (version 2) ... | reverse complement strand
GCTCCCCTGTCGCCGAGATCGCGGCGCGGCTACACCTCTCCGAGGGCACCGTGCGCAACTACCTCTCGGCCGCGATCGGCAAGACCGGCGCCCGCAACCGGACCGAGGCCTGGCGCGTCGCGCGCGACCGCGGCTGGGTGTAGCGGCGATGTGCCCGGTCACCCCCGGATTGGGGGTCGTCTGTCCACCGGGCGTAACCGCGGCGCGACTTCGGGGGTAGGCGCGTGGTATGGGCGCAACGCAGGAATCGCTCAGCGCCGAGGCGCTGGACGTGGTCGTCCAGCTCCTTTTCGAGCTGGATGAGGAGCGTGAGCTCGACGACTTCTACGACCGGATCTGCGAGGCGGTCGTCCGGCGGACGTCGATGGAGCGGGCGGTGCTCTTCCTCTACGACGCCGAACGGAAGCTGGTGCTCCCAGCGGGGAGCCACGGCGTCTACCGCGAGTTCATCGTCCACGGTTACGGCACCCTGGAGGAGACCCCGATCGCCCAGCGGGCCCTCGCCGAGGACCGGGTCGTAGAGACCACCGACCTCGCGAACGATGTGCCCGCTCGCTATTCGAACCTGCCGGGTGTGACCAAGCTGACCTGCACTCCGGTGGCGGCTGCCGGCCGCTGGCTCGGGGTGATCTTCGCCGACCGGGATGGGGCGCCATTCGGGCTCACCGAGGTCGAGCGCTCGACCATGCACGCGCTGGGCCGGACCGCCGCCCTGGCGAGCCACGTCCGGGAGGTGACGCGCCAGCTTGAGCGCGGGAAGCGGCTCTCCGAGCGAATCGCCCTGGCCCGGGACGTGCACGAGCGCGTCACCCAGAGGCTCTTCGGCGTCTCGCTGGCGCTCGGATCGGACCGGCCGCTGGCGAGCGAGGATCGCGAGCGCTGCGCCGCCGAGATCGAGGCCGCGCTCGGCGACCTCCGCGAGGCCCTGATCGGCTCCGCGGGTAGGTCGGCGATGGAGGTTCAAGAGGGGACCCTCCGGTCCGAGCTGGGTCGCCTTGGGCGCCAGTACAAGCGGCTGCCGCTCCGGGTGGAGTGGCGCGAGGGGGTCGAGGTGCCGGAGAAGCTCGAGCCGCTCGCGGTCTCGATCCTGAACGAGGCGCTCCGCAACGCCGAGAAGCACGCGGAGCCCAGCGAGGTCAGCGTGACCATCGACGGCCCCGACGGCGCCTTCGTGATGGAGGTGCGAAACGACGGGCTGAAGTCAGCGGACGGCGACAACGAGGGCGGCTCGCGGATGGGCCTTCGGCTCGCCTCCTATGAGGCCCTGCAGCGCGGCGGCATGCTCGAGTACGGACGGGAGGAGGAGCAGTGGCGGGTTCGCCTGGTTCTACCGACGGGCTGAACGGCGCCGGCAAGCTGAACGTGCTCGTGGTCGACGACCACGCCGTCGTCCAGTGGGGCTTCAGGTTGTTGCTCGGCCGCCAACCCTGGATCGGGCGCTGCGTGGCGGCGTCCGACCCGGACGAGGCCATCGAGCTGGCCAAAGCGAGCGAACCCGATGTCGCCCTGGTCGACCTGTTCCTCGGCGAGAGATCGGGAGCCGAGCTCTGCGAGGCGATCCGCGAGGTGTCGCCCAAGACGCGGGCGCTGTTGATCTCGGGCGTCGGCTGGATCTCGCCCGAGGCGGCGAAGGCGGCGGGCGCGGCCGGATTCATCTCGAAGGACTGGAGCGCGGACGAGGTCGCGAACGCGGTCCGGATGGTCGGGCGTGGAATGACCGTCTTCGCCCGCGAGGCCGAGGGGCCGGCGACCCCGCTCTCTCCCCGCGAGCGCGAGGTCCTGGCGCTGATCGGCGAGGGTGCCACCAACCGCGAGATCGCCAGTCGGCTCTTCCTCTCTCCGCACACCGTCAAGGACCACACCACCGCCCTCTACCGGAAGCTCGGAGTTCGCAACCGGGCCGAGGCCGCACGCCGAGCCGAGCAGCTGGGGCTCGGCAACCGCTAGGCGCCCTGAGCGCGCCGCCGCCGGCTGCACCCCCCGGCGGTCCCCCGAATCCCCCCCAAACGGGGGAGCCGAGCGGCGCTCCCCTTCACCGACGGACCGGCCCGGGGTACTCCTGGGATATGGACGCCAGCACAGCTTCAGCGATCCTGTTTCCGGGACAGGGTGTGGGCGACGCCTCTAGCCGCGAGCTCGTCGAACGGGTCCGCCCCGATCTGCTCGAGCTGGCGAGCGAGCTCGTGGGCGAGGATCCGTTCGAGCGGATGTCCGAAGGAACGGCCTTCGCCCAGCCCGTCGTCTACTGCGCCTCGATCGCGGGCTTCGAGCAGCTCGGCCGCCCGCGTGCCGAATACTTTGCCGGCCATTCCCTCGGTGAGATCGGCGCCCTCGCCGCCGCCGGCGCGATCGATGACGGGGACGCGCTCCGGATCGTCGTCGCCCGTGGCCGCGCGATGGCCGAGGCAGCGCGGCGAGGGACGCCCGGCGGGATGCTGGCGGTCGGCTCCGATCGCGCCGGCGCCGAGTCGCTCTCGAGCGAGCACGGGCTCGTCGTCGCCAACGAGAACTCGCCGGAGCAGTTCGTCCTCTCCGGCCCGATCGAGGGAATCGAAGCCGCGCAGGCCGCCGCCAAGTCGTCCGGGATCCGGGCGAAGCGCCTCGCGATCGCCGGGGCCTTCCACACCGGGGCGATGAAGCCCGGAGTGGAGCCGTTCCGGGCCGCACTGGACGGGATTGAATTCAATCCGCCGGAAGCTTCGGTCGTCTCCTCGACGACCGCCGACCTCTTTCCCGAGGACCCGAGGGATTCCCTCGCCGCATCCCTGACCAGCCCGATCCGCTGGATGGCGGTGACTCGCAAGCTTCGGGACCTCGGCGTCACCCGCTTCCTCGACGTCGGTCCGGGGAAGGTGCTCGCCGGGCTCGTCCGGCGGACGATCGACGGAGTCGAGATCGAGACGCTCGCGAGCCGGGAGAGGGCCCTTGCCTGAGCTCCCGCGAGAGCAGGACTTTGAAGTGGACGCGTCCCTGGTCGATCCGGAGGGCCTGATCGCTCGCGCCACCGGAGCCAGGACGAACGGCAGCCGGACGAGAGCGCCCGGGATCGCTTCGATCGCCGCGGCTCTCCCGGAGCAGGTCGTCGAGAACGAAGAGATCGCGGCGCCGCTCGGGATCGACTCCGACTGGATCTCCACGCGCACCGGGGTCCGGCGCCGCCGCCGGGTGAGCGGAGAGAGCCTCGTCGACCTCTCCGCGGGGGCCGGGTCGCGCGCCCTCGAGCTCGCCGGGACCGAACCGGCCGAGGTCGACCTCGTCCTGGTCGCCACCTTCACGCCCGACGAGCTCCAGCCCCATGCCGCCCCCCAGGTCGCGAGGCGCGTCGGGGCGACCGGCGCAGGTGCGGTGGACGTCGGCGCGGCTTGCACGGGCTTTCTCTCCGCCCTCTCCCTGGCCGCAGCGCAGGTCGCTGCAGGCCGGGCCCGCGCCGCGCTCGTCGTCGGCGCGGACGTGATGAGCCGGGTGACCGACTACAGCGATCCCCGCATCGCGGGCCTGTTCGGGGACGGAGCGGGCGCCGCCGTGGTCACGCCCGGTGGCCCCGGCGCGGTCGGCGAGATCCTCCTCCGCTCCGATGCAGGCGGCGCCGACCTGATCCGCGCCTCGAACGACGAGCGTCTTGTCCGTATGGATGGCCGCGCCACCTTCCGCGCCGCGGTGGCAGCGATGAGCGACGTCACACGCGAGGTCGTCTCCGACGCCGGGCTTTCCCTGGACGAGATCGACCTGTTCGTCTACCACCAAGCCAACTCCCGGATCATCACCACCGTCGGCGCGCGCCTCGGCCTTCCCGCGGATCGCGTGACCGACTGCATCGCCGAGTACGGCAACACCTCGGCGGCCAGCATCCCGATCGCGCTCGCCGAGGCCGTTGCCGACGGTACCTTGCGCCCGGGCGCGAAGGTGCTCATCTGCGCCTTCGGCGCGGGCCTCACCTGGGGTGCGGGGATCGTCGAATGGGAGGGAAGAGCGTGAGCACCCCGGCCGCGACAGTCGTCGAGGCCCCAGCCAAGCCGGAGCGACGGGTCGGCTGCGCTTTGGTCACCGGCGCGTCCCGCGGAATCGGCGCCGCGACCGCTCGGGCGCTGGCCGAGGACGGCTGGGCCGTCGGCGTCAACTACAGCCGCGACCGGGAAGGCGCGGAGTCGGTGGTTGCCTCGATCGAGGAGATCGGCGGACGGGCGATCGCGCTCGGGGCCGACGTCGGCGCGGAGGAGCAGGCCGACGAGATGCTCGCGGGCGTCGCCGACCGGCTCGGCCCCGTTCTCGTCCTGGTCAACAACGCGGGCGTCACATCCGACGGGCTGTTGGCGCGGCTCGGCGACGAGGCGTGGAACCACGTGCTCGAGGTGAACCTGACCGCGGCCTTCCGCCTCACCCGGGGCGTCCTCGGACAGATGATGCGCGAGCGCTTCGGCCGGATCGTCAACGTCTCCTCGGTCGTCGGACTGCGGGCCAACCCCGGTCAGGCGAACTACGCGGCGGCGAAGGCGGGGCTGATCGCCCTCACGCGGACGGTGGCGGCCGAGGTGGCCCGCCGCGGGATCACCGTGAACGCCGTCGCGCCCGGGCTGATCGAGACGGAGCTGACTCGAGAGATCACCTCCAACGGCGCCGACGGCCTGCTCGGCGCGATCCCGGCCCGGCGCCCCGGGAGCCCGGAGGAGGTCGCGGCCTGCATCCGCTTCCTCGTCTCCGAGGAGGCCTCGTACGTGAACGGAGCGGTCCTGCCGGTCGACGGCGGGATGGCCGCCTGAGTCAATCAAACGAAAGGAGAGTCAATGACCACCGCGATCAAGGATCAAGTGACCGAGAGGGTGACCTCGGCCCTGGTCGAGTTCGGCGAGGAGCCGGAGAACGTGAAGCCGGACTCGCGCTTTGAGGAGCTCGACATCGACTCGCTCGACCTGGTCGAGCTCGCCCAAGTGATCGAGGACGAGTACGGGATCGAGGTCACCGACGCCGACATGGACAAGATCAAGACCGTCCAGGACGTCGCCGACTTCGTCTCCCAGCGGCAGTCATGAGCCGCCGCGTCGCAATCACCGGGGTCGGCGCCGTCACTCCCCTGGGAGTCGGGGCCGCGGCGCTGAACGAGCGCTGGGCCGCCGGCGACTCCGGGATCTCCGACGGCCTCGGTCGCTGCGCCGACTTCGAGCCGACCGACCACCTCAGCCGGCGCGTGGCGCGGCGGACCGATCGCTTCACCCAGCTCGCCCTCGTCGCCGCTGGCGAGGCGATCGGCCAGGCCGGCCTCGACGAAGCTTCCTACGACCGCGCCGAAGTCGGCTGCGTGATGGGGACTGGGATCGGAGGGATCTCGACGATCGAAGCCGAGCACGCAGCGCTGCGCGAGGGACGAGGCAAGGTCTCACCCCACTGCGTCCCGCAGATGATGGCCAACTCGGCCGCGGGGGCCTTGGCGATCGAGCACGAGCTCCGCGGCCAGTGCTTCGGGACCGTCTCGGCCTGCGCCGCCGGCGCAAACGCGATCGGAGCCGCCGCCCGGATGGTCGCGCATGGCGACGCGAGCGCCTGCGTCGCGGGAGGCTCAGAGGCCGCGATCACCGAACTCGCAATGGCGGCATTCGCGGAAATGGGTGCGACCTCCGAGTCGGGGATCTCGCGTCCCTTCGACCGCCGTCGCGACGGCTTCGTGATGGGAGAGGGGGCCGGGGCGATGGTGCTGGAGGACGCCGATACGGCCGAGTCACGCGGCGCCCGGATCCTCGGATACCTGACCGGCTACGGATCCACCGCCGACGCCCATCACATGACCGCCCCCGAGCCGAGCGGGGAGGGCGCCGCCCGCGCGATCGCGAAGGCGCTCGGGGACGCGGAAATCGCGCCGGGCGACCTCGCCTACGTGAACGCCCACGGCACCTCCACCCCGCTCAACGATCGCTCCGAGACCGAGGCGTTGAAGGCGGCGCTGGGGGAGGAGGCGATGCGGATCCCCATCTCCTCGACCAAGTCGGCGATCGGCCACCTGCTCGGCGCGGCAGGGGCGGTGGAGGCGGTGGCGACGCTCGGCGCCCTCCGGGCACAGGTCGCCCCGCCGACGCTCAACCTCGAGGAGCCCGACGAGGACCTCGACCTCGACTACGTCCCCGGCGAGGCAAAGCCGCTGCCGCTCAACGGGCACCCGCCGATTGGGATAAGCAACTCCTTCGGCTTCGGCGGCCACAACGTGGTGCTCTGCATCGAGGCGGCCGCTTGAGGCACGCGGTCGCCACCCACCTTAAGACGGGTTCCTCCCCGGCTAAGGCCTCGGAGGACCCTCGCATCAACAACGGCAGGCCGGCCCCGGTCGCTGCGGAGGAGCGGGTGCGCCTGACTCCCCGCGAGCGGCTCGAGGCGCTCTGCGATCCCGGCTCGCTCAGCCCGATCCGCACTCAGGTCGCATCGCGCTCCGCCCGATCGGCTCCAGGCGACGGGGTCGTGGCCGGAGCCGGCGCTGTCGGCGGGCGCCCCGTCTATTGCTACGCCCAGGACCAGGCGTTCGCCGGCGGCTCGCTGGGAACGGCCCAGGCCGAGACGATCGTGAGGGTGCTCGAGCTGGCGGATCGAGCCGCCGCCCCTGTCGTCGGATACATCGCCTCGGGCGGTGCCCGGATCGACGAGGGCACCGGGGCACTCGGCGGATACGGAGCGATCTTTCGCCGCCACGTCGCCCTCTCGGGCCGGGTCCCGCAGATCAGCGTGATCACCGGGACCTCCGCGGGCGGGGGCGCGTACTCCCCCGCGCTCACCGACTTCGTCGTGATGGTCGAGGGCTCACGCCTCTTCCTCACCGGCCCCGGTGTGGTGGAGGAGGTGATGGGCGAGAGCGTCTCGATGGACGAGCTCGGCGGCACGCGGGTTCACTCGCGGAACGGCGTCTGCGACCTGGTCGCATCCGACGAGCTCGTGGCCGCAGAGCTGGTCCGCGAGCTCCTCGGCCATCTCCCGCAGAGCTCCTCTCGCCCTCCCGATCCGATCCTCCCGGAGGAACCGCTCGGGCGGGATCCCGGGACCGTCGTCCCCGATGACCCGCGCCAGGTGTACGACGTCCGCTCGGTGATCCGCTGCCTCAGCGACCGCAGCGCGATGCTCGAGATCTCGCCGCGGTGGGCTCGGAACATGGCCACCGCCTTCGTCCGCCTTAACGGGCGGCCGGTGGGGGTGATCGCGAACCAGCCCCACCATCTCGGCGGGGCGATCGACGCCGCCGCCTCGGAGAAGGCTGCGAGCTTCATCCGACGCTGCGACGCCTTCGGGCTGCCCCTCGTCGTCCTGGTCGACACCCCTGGATTCCTTCCTGGGACGAAGCAGGAGGCAAACGGTGTGATCCGGCACGGCGCCGGGCTCCTCCACGCCTTCTCGGCCGCGCGGGTGCCGAAGGTGACGGTCGTGCTGCGCAAGGCCTACGGCGGCGGCTTCATCACGATGAACTCCCGGCAGCTCGGGGCGGACATGATCTTCGCCTGGCCGAGCGCCGAGATCGGGGTCCTGGGGGCGAAGCAGGCGGTCGGGATCGTCCACCGCCGCGCGATCGACGCCGCCGACGATCCCGATGCCGAGCACGACCGGCTCGCCGCCGCCTACGCCGAAGACAACCTGCGCGCCGAGATCGCCGCCGCCGGCGGAGACGTGGACGAGGTGATCGAGCCGACGGGGACCCGCGAGCGCCTGGTCTGGGCGCTGGCGGCCCTCGATGGAGTCGACAACGGAAGGAGGCGCTGATGGACACGAAGCGCGGAGACGTCGGCTGGCGGGAGCGGCCGCCCTACTTCGATGGCCTGCAAATCGGAGACGCGATGGAGTCATCGGGGCGGACGGTGACCGAGTACGACCTGGTCTCGTTCGCGTCGCTGACCGGTGACTGGCACCCGCAGCACGCCGACGCCGCCTGGGCGGCGGAGAGCCCGTTCGGGCGCCGGATCGCCCATGGGATGCTGGTGATCTCCTACGCCCTCGGTCTGCTCCCGATCGACCCGCGCGTCGTCATGGCGTTGCGCTCGATCGATGGCGCCACCCTGAAGCGTCCGGTCGGCCTCGGCGACACGATCCGGGTCCAGGCGAGGGTCGCCGAGCTCCGACCCCTAGGAGAAGAGGCCGGCCTGGTGACCCTGGCGGTGCGGATCCGAAACCAGGACGACGAGCTGGTCGCCCGGATGGAGATCGTCGTGCTCTGGCGACGCGAGCCTGAGCACTCCTCCCATCAACGGGCCACGGTGGCATCCGGGGTCGCCGCGGGCGCAGCCGAGGATGAGCTCTCCCCGATCCAGGACGGGAGGCTGCTCGCCTGATGTTGGAGGGCAAGCGACTGCTGATCACCGGCGTCCTCACCCGGAAGAGCATCGCCTTCGCGGTCGCCCGCGAGGCGCAGCTCGCCGGAGCGGAGGTGGTCCTGACCGGGTTCGGCCGCTCCCGCCGGATGACCGAGAGGGCGGCGGAGCGCCTTCCCGAGCCCCCAGACGTACTCGAACTCGACGTCAACTCCGAAGGCGACCTCGCGGATCTCGCGGGCGAGATCGATCGCCGCTGGGGTCGGCTAGACGGCGCCCTCCACGCGATCGCCTTCGCGCCCGAGGACGCGATCGGCGGGCGCTTCCTCGAGACGCCGCCGGAGAGCGCCGTCCAGGCGTTTCAGACGAGCGCCTACTCCTACGCCGCTCTGGCGCGCCACCTCGCTCCCCTGATGGAGAGTGGTGGCAGCTTCGTCGGGCTCGACTTCGACGCCTCGGTCGCCTGGCCGTCCTACGACTGGATGGGCGTCTCGAAGGCGGCGCTCGAATCCGTCAACCGGTACCTCGCCCGCGAGCTCGGCCCCCGGGGGATCCGGGCCAACCTGATCTCAGCCGGACCGATCTCCTCCCCCGCCGCGAGCGGAATCTCCGGATTCGAGGATCTAGCCGCCGGCTGGGACGACGCAGCCCCGCTCGGCTGGGACACCTCCGACCCTGCGCCTGTCGCGGGGGCGGTGTGCTTCCTCTTCTCGGACGCCTCACGGGCGATCAGCGGCGAGCTCATCCATGCGGACGGTGGAGCGCACGCGGTCGGAGCCACCCCCGCGGGGACAACCGAATCGAGTGGCGCTGGAGCCGATGGACGGAGGGTCACAACTTCGATCCGTGTCGGTGCGCCCCGCTGACCTGCAATTCTGCGCGGCATGGACTCGGCGACGGTCAGGTCGATGCTCGAGCAGCACTTCGACCACGCGGCCAGCGATCCCGATCGCGCTCACGCGATGTACCACGACGATGCCGTGCTCGAGTTCCCGCAGTCCGGCGAACGCTTTGAGGGGGTCGAGAACTTCCGCGAGTGGAGGAGCAACTACCCGGCCGATACGGCCTACGAGTTCCGGGAGGTCCGGGGACGAGACGATCTCTGGGTCGCGGAGCTCTCGGTCACCTACGACAGTGGTCCTCGGAGCTTCGGCGTGAGCATCCTCGAGCTCCGGGGCGACAAGATCGCGCGCGAGTCAATCTATGTCACCGAGGGCTGGGAGCCGCCTGAATGGCGCGCCCAGTGGAGGGCGGCGCCATGAGCGCCGCCCTCATCTGATGGGAAATCTCTCATTCCCCGGCCGACCGCGAAGCCACGGCCCCGGCCCGAACTCCTTGAGGGCCTTCGCACACTGCTCGGGTGAGGTGATCAGCGCGTGACGCCTCCTACCGACGTCGACGAAGACGACCTGGGAGTAGGCGTTGAGCTTCGGCGTGCCCCAGTCCCTCAGGGTGATCTTGTCGTAGAGGGGGGTCACCAGCCGGTCGAGCGCGACGCCCTTGGGCGAGCAACGCACCCGTGCGCCCGCGAACACCGGATAGGTTTGAATTGCCGTCCCGGTGCGCAGCTGTGCGGCCGGGTAGAGGTCGTAGGTGACGTTCAGGACCGGGACGCGGGGCGCGACGTCGGCCGGGTATCCGAACGCCAGCACAACGGAGGAATCCGGCGCGTTCGCCCGCTCGATCTCCGATAGGACCTCTTCCTGGAGGTCGGTGGACTCCGCCCAGTCGCGCTGCTGGCGGAGGTCGTTGGCCCAGTAGCCGCCCAGGATCGCCACGGAGCCCGCGACCGCGAGGACGTAGCCGTTCTTGGGGACCAGAGATCCGGCCGCCCGGAGCACCGCCCAGACGAGGATCGCCGCCGGATAGAGCGCGACGATGTTGACGCGGTCCTCGAGTCCACGGAATGTTGGGGTGTAAAAGGCCTGCGGCACGTAGATCGCCCAGCACAGCCCGAGTGCGCCGAGGGCGACGGTGGCGACCGTCGCCCAGCGGAGCCCGGACCGCGATGCAGGGTCACCGTCGCGGAGGCGACCGCGCAGGGCCGCCAGAGCGAGGATCGCGAGGGCGCCGCCCAGAATCGCCGCCGTCAGCGCCGGGGCGATCACCGCCGGTTGCTCGACCGGCAGCAGCGATGCCGCGATCAGGTCGGCTCCGTCGCGCAGGATGTCGGGGATGTGCTCGACCTGCTCCGTGAAACTGCCGACGTACTTGTAGGTGTTCTCCTTCGAGTAGATCGCCGCCGCGCTGACCGCCGAGACGTCCATCAGGGCGCGCGGGAGCGCCGGGCGCCAGCCGGCGAGCCAGACGTAGGAGAGCCAGAAGAACAACGCGACGCCGGTCGTCACCTCGTAGGTGAGGACGCTGGCAGCGAAGCAGGCGGTGGCCGCCACGTGCACGATCAATCCGCGGGGGCCCTCGACCCGCAGGGCGCGCAGGGCGATCAGCATGCCGGCGAAGAGGAGCAGAATGGCGAAGTTGTTGACGCTCCCCGTGGGCCACAGCCTGACGGCCGAGGCCCAAGGGAAGAGCAGCGCCAGGAGGGTGATCGGGATCGCGTCGCGGCTCTCGAACCGGAGCCCTCGGAGGACGAGGTAGAACATCGCCGCGGTCGCCAGCCCGAGCGATGCGGCGAGCAGGTGATGCCAAACGGGATCCGTGCCGAGGACCTCGTACGAGCTGGGCAGGATGATCGCCAGGAGCGGCTTGCTGCCGAGGATGTCGAACTGCCGCGAGACCGCCTCCGAGTAGCCGTAGGTGTCCCACTCCCACTGGATGGCCCAGTCGTCGGAGTAGAAGCCACCGTCGGCGATCTGCAGGCCGGCGATCACGAGCCACGCGACGACCGCGGCCGTCACGGCCGCGAACGCGGCGACTCGCATTCGCTGTGAGTTGGGCAGCACTCGACTGAATGGCTACATTCGCGAGGTGATCCCGGCGAGGGACACCTACGCCGACAAGTCGTTCTGGCTCGAGGGTGAACCCTACGACGAGGCTGCGCCGCTCGACGGGTGCGCAAGGTCGACCGACCCGACCGCCCGTCTACACTCGGTATCTGCTCGTCAGGGGGGCGAGTCAGCCAGGTGGAAAACAAGACCGTCGAAGAGAAGGAACGAGTGGTCATCCGCTTCGCGGGTGACTCCGGCGATGGCATCCAGCTCTCCGGCAACCTGTTCGCCGCCGAGACCGCGCTGATCGGCAACGACCTGGCGACGCTGCCGAACTTCCCGGCCGAGATCCGGGCGCCCGCCGGCACCCTCGCCGGCGTATCCGCGTTCCAGATCCACTTCGCCTCCCGCGAGATCCTCACCCCGGGCGGGCGGCCGAACGTGCTGGTCGCGATGAATCCCGCGGCGCTGAAGGCGAACCTCGACGAGCTCGAGCCGGGCGGGATCGTGATCGCGAACGAGGACGGGTTCACCAAGGGGAACCTCGGCAAGGCGCACTACGAGACGAATCCGCTCGAGGACGGCTCGCTCGAGGGCTACCAGCTCTTCCGGGTGCCGATGACCTCGATGACGGTGCGGGCCACCGAGGGGATCGACGAGATCAGCTCGCGTGATGCCGCTCGCTCGAAGAACTTCTTCGCCCTCGGTCTCGTCTCCTGGATGTACAGCCGGCCGATCGACTCGACCATCGCGTGGATCGAGCAGAAGTTCGGATCCAAGCCGCCGATCAGGGACGCCAACCTCGCCGCGTTCCGCGCCGGATTCAACTTCGGGGAGACGGCCGAGTTGCTCCAGGTGAGCTACCTAGTGAAGGCCGCGCCGGCGGAGCCCGGCACCTACCGTGCCGTCAATGGCACCACCGCGACCGCCCTCGGGCTGATCGCCGCCAGCGTCCGCAGCGGCCTGCCGCTCTTCCTCGCCAGCTACCCGATCACCCCGGCCTCGGAACTCCTCCACGAGCTCTCCCGGCAGCGCCGCTTCGGGGTGCGCACCGTCCAGGCCGAGGACGAGATCGCCGCGGCCAACATGGCGCTCGGCGCCGCCTTCGGCGGCCACCTCGGCGTCACCGCCACCAGCGGGCCGGGATTCGACCTGAAGGCGGAGACGATCGGGCTTGCCGTCGCCCTCGAGTTGCCGCTGGTGGTGATCGACGTCCAGCGCGCCGGCCCCTCCACTGGGATGCCGACCAAGACCGAGGCCGCGGACCTGCTCACCGCGATGTACGGGCGGCACGGCGAGTCGCCCCTTCCGATCGTCGCCGCCTCGACCCCGGCGGACTGCTTCGAGGCCGCCCTGGAGGCGGCACGGCTCGCCGTCACCTACCGGAGCCCCGTGATCCTGCTCTCCGACACATTCCTGGCTAACTCCTCCGAGCCGTGGCTCCTCCCGGAGGTCTCCGACCTGCCGGAGATCGACCCCCGTTTCGCGAGCGACTCCAGTGCCGATGGCTTCCAGCCGTACGCCCGCGACGAGCGCGGCGCCCGCCCCTGGGCGCTCCCTGGGACGCCCGGCCTCGCACACGTGATCGGCGGGCTCGAGAAGGAGGACGTTTCCGGGGAGATCAGCTACGAGCCCGAAAACCACGCCCGGATGACCGAGCTCCGCGCTGCCAAGGTCGCCGGGATCGCGGACGAGATCGGCGAGCTCGTCGCGGACGATCCGGATGGCGCGGACCTGCTCGTGCTCGGCTGGGGGTCGTCCTACGGGGCGATCACCGGAGCCGCCCGCCGGGTCCGCGGGCGGGGAGGTCGCGTCGCCTGCGCCCACCTGCGCCACCTGAACCCGCTGCCGCGCAACACGGGAGAGCTGCTCCGCTCCTACGAGAAGGTGCTGATCCCCGAGACCAACAGTGGCCAGCTCTGGAGGATGATCCGCGCCGAGTTCCTGGTCGATGCCCTCCGCTTCAACAAGGTCGAGGGCCTCCCGATCTTCGCCGAGGAGCTCGACGAGGTGATCAGCGCCGAGGTATGAGCGAGACCAACGGACACGCGGCCGTCACCCTGACGAAGAAGGATTTCGCCTCCGAGGCGGAGACGCGCTGGTGCCCAGGGTGTGGCGACTACGCGATCCTCGCCACCGTCCAGCAGTTCCTCCCCGAGCTCGGGGTCCCGCCCGAGAAGATCGTATTCGTCGCCGGAATCGGGTGTTCGGGGCGATTCGCCTATTACATGAGCACCTACGGCGTCCACGGGATTCACGGCCGCGCCCCGGCGCTCGCGACCGGCCTCGCCCTTTCCCGGCCCGACTTGTCCGTCTGGGTGGTCACCGGCGACGGCGACTCCCTCTCGATCGGTGGCAACCATCTGATCCACGCCCTGCGCCGCAACGTCCCGATCAACATCCTGCTCTTCAACAATCAGATCTACGGCCTCACCAAGGGCCAGTACTCGCCGACCAGCGAGGAGGGCAAGGTGACCAAGTCGACCCCGTTCGGCTCCCAGGATCACCCCTTCAACCCGATCGCCCTGGCGCTCGGCGCCGACGCGAGCTTCGTCGCCCGCACCGTCGACACCGACCGAGCCCACGAGACA
>Ga0299913_10002914_pt1 | contig 13749 bp, 12 predicted proteins | sample RVTome_9_FD_201360 | JGI IMG/M metagenome (GOLD analysis project Ga0299913, IMG submission 201360) | Soil microbial communities from uranium-contaminated site in the Upper Colorado River Basin, Wyoming, United States - RVT155D38 (version 2) ... | reverse complement strand
GATGGTCTACGACGCATGGGAGGAGGCGACCCTCAGAGCGCCCTCCTCGGACCTCTCGCTCGTCTTCCTGGCCGAGCGGGGTGGGGAGCTGGTCGGGGCGCTCACGACGGCGATCGACGTGGAAGAGTCGTGGGTGGCCGAGCTGGGCGTGCTCGAAGCCCATCGCGGGACGGGGGTCGGTCGGGCGCTCCTACGGAGAGCTTTCGCCGAGCTGGCCGCCCGGGGTTGGACGATCGTCAAGCTCAACGTGGACGGCGAGAACCGCTCAGGCGCCACTCGGCTGTATGAGAGCGCTGGGATGACGCGGGGGCGGTCGTGGCACTTCTACGAGAAACGGATCGACGCCGACTAGGATTCGGCGCATGAAGCTGGTGACGGCGATCGTGAAACCCCATCGACTCGACGAGGTGAAGGACGCCCTCCGCGAGATCGGTGTGAACGGCCTCACGACAACGGATGTGGAGGGCTTCGGGCGCCAGCGAGGCCACACCGAGGTCTACCGCGGCGCGGAGTACCAGGTCGACTTCGTCCCGAAGGTCCGCGTGGAGGTCGTGGTCGACGACGCCGACGCCCAGGGCGTCGTGGACGCGCTCGTGAAGGCAGCCCGGACCGGAAAGATCGGGGACGGCAAGCTCTGGGTGACCGAAGTAGAGCAGCTCATCCGGATCAGGACGGGCGAGATGGGCCCCGACGCTCTCTAACGGTCGCGTGGGCACCGCGCCCGACCCCGTCGCGAAGCTCCTGGCCGAGTACGAGGCCCTCGAGCGGGCGTACTCGCCGGGCCACCACGGGGTGTGGGCGGCACGCCGGCGTGCGGAACTGGTGGACGCCACACTCGAGGAGCTCTTCGAGCGCGGCGGCGCGCCGCCCGGAACGGCGGTCGCCGCGGTGGGGGGATACGGGCGGGGGCTGCTCCTGCCACGCTCCGATATCGACCTTCTCGTCCTCCACGACGGCTCCGACGGCGACGCGGTTGCGGCGCTGGCGGACGGTCTGCTGTATCCGCTCTGGAACGCCGGGTTCCAGGTGGGGCATGCGGTTCGCACGCCCCTGGAGTGCGAGGAGGCGTGCGAGCGGCTGGATGTCGGGGCATCGATGCTCGACATCCGGCCGATCGCCGGAGCCGAGGGCCTGGTGACTGATGCGGCCGCGCGGGTCGAGGCGTGGGCTCGGCGTGACCCGCGAGCGTTCGCATCCGCGATCGGCGACGACGCCACGAGGCGGGCGGAGCGCTTCGGGTCCGCCGCCCACCTGCTCGAACCCGACCTGAAGGAGGGATCCGGCGGGTGGCGCGACCTTCATTCGATCTGGTTGATCGAGAGGGCCGTGGGGATGGAGCTCCTCCGCGCCCGCGAGCGCGAAGCGCTCGCGGGCGCGGAGGAGTTCCTGGCCCGAGCCCGCAGCGCGCTGCATCTGGAATCGGGGAAGCAGGGGGATCGACTGATCCTGGATCACCAGCCGGCGATCGCCCGTTCCATGGGATTCGAGGACGAGCCGGATCTCATCTCGATCGACGGGCTCATGCGGGCCCTGTTCGAGCACGCGCGCCAGGTCGAGTTCATCCTTCCCGCGGTGATCGAACGCGTCCTGGGGAAGGGACGTCCGCTGCCTGACCCGCCCGGATCTCCTGTCGAGATGCTCGACGCGCTCGCGACCGAAGCGGAGGAGGGCCGAGAGCCATCGGCTGCACTCCTCGACGCGATCGAGCGGATCGCGATGGCCGAGGAGATCGTCTGGGACGCGGGCACGCGTCAGGCCTTCTTCCGCCTCCTCCGAACCGGGGACCGAGGCGCCGGGGCGCTCGAGATCCTCGACAGGCTCGAGCTCCTTGCCCGATTCATCCCGGAATGGGCCGGCGTGCGGTGCCGTCCGCAGCGTGATCCGTATCACCGATTCACGGTGGACGCGCATCTGTCGAGCACGCTGCGGGCGATGGCTCGGAGTCTCGCGGGGGAGGGAGCCGCCGATGACCCGGTGCAAGCCGAAGCGGTGAAGCAGATCTCGGATCCCGATCCGATCCTCCTGGGTGCGCTGCTGCACGACATCGGGAAGAACGGGGAAGGTGGCCACGTGCCGGTCGGCGCCCGTGTCGTCCGGTCGATCCTGGACCGGATGGGCGTCGAACCGGAGGGCCGCGATCTCGTGGGCTTCATGGTCGCCCACCATCTGCTCCTGCCCGACACCGCGACGCGCCGGGACCTTTCCGACGAGAACATGGTCTTCGACGTGGCCGCGGCGGTCGGATCCTCCGAGCGACTGGCGGCGCTCTATCTGCTCGCGAAGGCCGACGCGGAAGCGACCGGCCCCGCCGCCTGGACCCCGTGGCGGCGCACCCTGATCCGGGAACTGGTGGCGAAGGTCCAGCACGTCCTCGATCGTGGCGAGATGGGCATGGAGCTGGCGGAGGAGCTCACCGATCGGGTGCACCGCGTCCGGAACCTCCTCGGCGGCGAGTCCGATCCAGAAGTCGACCGGTTCCTTCGACGGATGCCTCGGTCGTACTTCCTGAACGTCGAGCCCGCGCGAGCGGCCAAGCATTTCGCGACGATCGCACCGTCCACCGGCGTCAAGGAGGTCCGTGCGGTCCATTTCGAGGGGATCCGTGCCGGTACGTACGAGCTGCTGGTCGTGGCGCAGGACCGATCCGGGCTCTTGTCGTGGATCGCGGGGTCGCTGGCGCTGGCCGGCATGTCCATCCTCACCGCGCAGGTCTTCACGACCGAGGACGGTGTCGCCGCCGACCTGTTCGAGGTCGAGGGCGTCTGGGAGCAGTCCGTGCCCGACCGGAGGTGGCGCGAGTTCCGCGGGACGCTCCGTCGCGCGGTGGACGGCTCGATCTCTCTCGAGCGGCGGGTGGACGAGAAGCGCCGCTGGTACCCGGCGCCCAAGGTGCCGGCACCCGTGACCGTCGAGGTCGATAACGCGGCGTCCGACTTCGCCACCGTGATCGAGGTGGGCGCCTCCGACCGGCTGGGCCTCCTCTATGACATCACGAGGACGTTCGCCGATCTCGGACTCGACGTCCATCTCGCGAAGGTGGCGACCTACGAGGGCCGGGTCGTGGACTCCTTCTATATCCGGGATGCCGTGGGTCGGAAGCTCACTGATGACCCCGAGGAGATCGATCGCGCTCTGCGGGTCCGGCTGGAGGCCTAGCGAAGAGCGGCGAGCCGGCTCACGCCGACGCCTGGCCGGCCACCCGATCGTCGAGCGTCGCTCGCAGCCGTTTCGCCATCTTCGGACCCGCGCCGTCTTCCTCGTGCTTGACGAGCCTTGCGCGAGGCCCAGATACGTTGCACAGCAATGGACCGTAGCACTCGACCATGCTGCGTATCAAGCCGCCCATGACCAGCAGTTTCAAGTTGTTTAGATACGGGATGTTGCCCAGAACGTTGCCCGACTTGATAAATGGATCGGCCCACCATGCTGGACGGCGACTGGGAGCGCGTTCGGTGTCGCTGGCGGGATAGCATCGCACGTGCTCAACTGCTCGATCTGCGGCCACGAGAACCCTGACGGGGCGAAGTTCTGCATGGAATGCGCCGCTCCGCTCAACGCGGCCGCTTCCCGCCCCGTTTCAGAGGAACGCAAGGTCGTTACTTGTTTGTTCTGCGACCTCGTCGGGTTCACCGCGACTTCCGAGTTCGCGGATCCTGAGGACGTCGACCAGATGCTCACAGCGTACGCCGAGATGGCCCGTGCTCAGATCGAGTCCCACGGCGGGGTGGTGGAGAAGTTCATCGGCGATGCGGTGGTCGGGATCTTCGGCGTGCCGGCCGCCCATGAGGACGATCCCGAACGAGCCGTTCGTGCGGGCATCCGCATCGCTGAGGTGGCCGAGGACCTGGAAGCCGTCGGGGGTGCGCCGCTCCGTCTCCGCGTCGGCATCAACACCGGCGATGCACTCGTGCGGCTCGGCGTGATTGCGAGCTCCGGGGAGCGGATGCTCTCTGGTGATGCGATCAACACCGCCTCACGCATCCAGTCGATCGCGCCGGAAATGGGGGTCGCGGTCGGCCTCGGCACATACGAGGCGACGGCCGCCGTGTTCGACTACACCGAGCTCGAGCCCGCCACGGTCAAGGGTAAGGCCGAGCCGGTGCGAGTGTTCCACGCAAAGGCGCCTCTCGCCCGCTTCGGGACCGACCTCACCCGAACCCACGACACACCGTTCATCGGCCGCGAGATCGACCTCTCGATCCTCAAGGGCATCTTCGACAAGACGCTCGCAGCGAATTCGCCGCAACTCGTCACCGTGGTGGGAGAACCCGGGCTCGGGAAGTCCCGGATTGTCGCCGAGCTCTTCGCGTACGTGGATGCCAAGCCCGACTTCATGACGTGGCGGCAGGGTCGATGCCTCCCGTACGGGGAAGGCATCACTTTCTGGGCGCTCGGGGAGATCCTGAAGGCGCACGCCGGCATCCTGGAGTCCGATCCGCCCGACGTGGCACAGACCAAGCTCGATGTGGTCCTCCCCGAAGGCGAGGAACGTCCCTGGTTCCGCCAGCGGCTGCTCCCGCTGCTCGGGATCGAAGCAACCTCGATTGCCGAGCGCGAGGAGCTGTTCACGGCCTGGCGTCGGTTCCTCGAGCACATCGCCGAACAGGACCCGACCGTGCTCGTGTTCGAGGACCTGCACTGGGCCGACGATGCGATGCTCGCGTTCCTGGAGCACCTCGCGGACCGTGCTGAATCGGTGCCGCTCCTCATCATCGGCACCGCCCGTCCCGAGCTGTTTGAGCGGCATCCGGACTACGCCAAGCTGCGGAACGCCACGCCCATCAACCTGGTCCCGCTGTCGGAGGAAGAGACTGCTCGCCTGATCTCGGCCCTTTTGGAGACGACGGTGATCCCCGCCGAGCTGCAGCAGCCGATCCTCGACCGTGCTGGAGGGAACCCGCTCTACGCCGAGGAGTTCGTCCGACTGCTGAAGGACAAGGACCTGCTCATCAAGAAGGGCTCGAGCTGGGAGCTCCGGGAAGGAGCAGAAGTGCCGTTCCCGGACTCGGTCCAAGCCCTCATCGCCGCGCGGTTGGACACGCTAGCCGCTGACACGAAGTCGATGCTCGCCGACGCGGCGGTGGTGGGGAAGGTCTTCTGGGCCGGCGCGATCGCGGCGATGGGCGAGCGCGATCGAACCGCGGTGGCCGACACGCTGCGTGAGCTCTCGCGGAAGGAACTCGTTCGCCCCACCCGGCGCTCCTCGATCGAGGGCGAGGCCGAGTACGCGTTCTGGCATGTGCTCGCCCGAGACGTCGCTTACGGGCAACTGCCACGAGCCTCGAGAGCCGCCCGCCATGTTGCCGCAGCGAACTGGATCGAGTCGAAGGCCCCCGAACGCGTCGAGGACCTCGCCGACGTGCTCGCCTACCACTACGCGACGGCCCTGGAGCTCGCGGGGGCCGCCGGGCAGACCCAGCACGCGAGCGAGCTCGAGGCGCCGGCACTGAAGTTTCTGTCACTCGCGGGGGAACGCGCGCTCGGCCTGGACACCTCAGCGGCGTTGTCGAACCTCGAGCGGGCGCTCGCGCTCGCGCCAGAAGGGCGCCCCGAACGTCCCCAGGCCCTCGCCCGCTTCGGCGAGGCCGCCAGGCAAGCCGGGCGCTACGCCGAAGCAGCGGAGGCCTTGGAGCAAGCGGTCGAGGCGTTCCGCGCCCGGGGTGAGATCCCCGCGGCCGCCCGCGCCATGGGAACCCTCGCCCAGGTGCTTCGTCGGCTGGGTGATCCGCGCCAACGGACCCTCCCGATGGAGGCCCTGGCGCTCCTGGAGCCGCTCGGACCCTCACCCGAGCGCGTTGCCGCGCTCACCGAGGTTGCTCTCGTCCAGGCCCTGCACGGGGAACCCGAAGATGGGATCAGCGTCGCAGACTCGGCGCTGGGGCTCGCCGAAGAACTCGACCTGCCCCGCCCTGCCCGCGCCCTCGGCTACCTGGCCACGTCCCGCGCCAGCCTCGGTGACCCAGGCGGCCTGCAGGACTTCCGCGAGGCGATCGAGCTCGCGACCGAAGCCGGGCAGGGGCGCGAGGTGGCCCTGCTCCACAACAACTTGGGCTGGCATCTCTGGCGTTTCGAAGGCCCTGCGGCATCCCTGGAGGTCCTGCGCGAGGGGATGGCCTATGCCGAGACCCGCGGGCTGACCGAGATGCTCGACCAGCTCATCGCGAGCACGCTGGATGTGCTCGTCGATACCGGCGAGCACGACGAGGCGCTCGGGATCGCCGCCGAGATGGTCCCGCGCCTGGAGACGACCGGGGACGTGTTCAACCTCAACGGCGTCCGTGCCGTGCAAGCCCGGATCCTCGCGATGCGGGGCCACGTTGTCCGGGTGGCTTCGGGGCTCGACTGGCTCGAGGCGTCCTCCAGGGAGATGGGGAGCCTCGAGGATATCGTCGGAGGTCTTGGCTCGGCCGCGATTGCCCGCGCCGGACTCAGGCAGGGCGAGACCACGGCATCGCTCCTCACCGAGGCCGAAACCTTCCCCGGCGCCCGCGACACGCCGTACTACACGGCGCTGCTCCCCGCGATGGTGCGCACGGCGCTTGGAATCGGCAACGCTGACCTCGCCGAACGGCTCGTGAGCGGGGTCGAGCTGCGGTCCCTCTACGCCGAGCACGCCCTCGTCGCGGCGAACGCCGCCCTTACCGAGGCCCGCGGGGATCTTCAGTCAGCCGCCGCCGCTTACGCCGATGCCGCCGATCGCTGGGAGCGGTTCGGGGTCGTCCCCGAGCAGGCGTTCGCGCTTCTCGGCCACGGCCGGTGCCTCCTCGGGCTCTCACGACCGACCGAAGCCGCACCCGTCCTCCAGCACGCCCGTGAGATCTTCGAGCGGCTCGGTGCGACCCCCGCGCTGGCCGAGACCGACGCACTCCTAGCCTCCGCGGCTTGACCTTCCGCGGAAGCTGTTGGTCCGTCAGCGGGTGCTCCGTCGCCGAGGATCACGCGCTGATGTTGCCCAAACCGTTGCCTGACCATCTGCTCCGCAAGAGGTCACATCTGCTTCACGCTTTGGAGCGCAAGATGTCTTCGAGTCGCTTGGCCATTTGTGGACTGGCCCCGAGATCTTCATGCTTGAAGTAACAGAACACGTCCGCACCGGAGGCGAGTGCGGGCGCGATGCGATCGGCCCATCCACGGAGTTCCTCGTCGGAGTACTCGGTCTTCCGCAGGCGCAAGTACCCGATCGGCTCCCAAGAGAGATCGTCGGGCCCGGGGTCCTTCTCGTCGGTCTCGGCGACGCACCACGCGACGCCCTGGGACAGCAACAGGTCCTTCGCCTCGATCCACGAGGCATGACGGAACTCCATGGCGAACCGGCCACCCGGCGGCAGGTAGCCGACGAACGACTCGATCAGCCCCCGGTCGTAGTGCAGCGACGGCGGACACTGGAACAGGACGCACCCGAGTTTGTCACCGAGCAGTTTCGCGAGCTCGAGGAACGCCCGAACGTCTCCATCGGTGTCCGCGAGTCGCTTGAAATGCGTGATCCGCTGATTCGCTTTCAGCGTGAACGAGAAGCCGTCCGCCGCTTGCTCGCGCCAGGCGGTGAGCGACTTCTCGGAGGGGAAGCGACGGAATGTGTAGTTGATCTCGACCGATGACAGCTGCTGCGAGTAGTACGTGAGCATCTCGCGGTTCTTCAGCCCCTCGGGATAGAAGACGCCATGTTTCCAGCCGTCGAAGGAGAAGCCCGAGGTGCCCAGGTGGAGGGTGCCGGCCATCGCGTGCATCATGGCACGCGATGGCCGATCCCGAAGAGTCGCTGCGTCTCGACACGGTGAAGGGACCGGTGTCGGCGAAGTACGCCCGGCCGAAGTCGCCGTTCGCTACCATCGTGGTCGCACACGGCGCCGGCGCCGGGATGGACCACCCGTTCCTCGTCGGGTTCACGAGCGCATGCGTGGACGAAGGGCTTGCGACACTCAGGTTCAACTTCCCGTATCTCGAGAGCGGGCGGCGCTCGCCGGACAACGAAGCCGTTCTCCGCGATGCGTGGCGTGCCGCCTTCGAGGAAGCCTCCGCCCGGCGGAAGAAGGAGCCGGTCTGGGCGAGCGGGAAGTCGCTCGGCGGCAGGATCGCCTCGATGTGCGCGGCAGACGCCGAGATCCGTCCTGCGGGCATCGTCTTCCTCGGCTACCCCCTGCACCCGCCCGGCAAGCCTGAACGGATCCGGGACGAGCACCTGTATCGCATCGACGTCCCGCTGCTCTTCCTCCAGGGGACATCGGACCCCTTCGCCTCCCCGGACCTCCTCGGCCGGGTCGTGAAGAAGCTCGGCGACCGTGCGACGCTTGTCGCCTTCGAGGGCGGAGGACACTCCTTCGAGGTGCGCGGCCGGAAACGGGACCCTCGGGAGGTCGGCGCGTCGTTGGCTCCGCACGCCGCCGATCTCATACGGGAACACCTCTGATGCCTCGCAAGAACCGGCGGAACCCCGAGTTCTTCCAGCCGCAGGAGGCGCCCCGGCCGCGGTCCGCGGCGCCGGAGTGGGCGGAGCTCCCCGGGTACGACGTCCGGCATGTCGGCGGCGAGAAGGAGTACCGGTGCCCCGGCTGCGATCACATCGTGCGAGCCGGCATCTGGCACCTCGTCGTGATCCCCGTGGATGCTCCGGAGGAGCGTCGTCACTGGCACACGGAGTGCTGGCGGAAGGAGCTCCGGAGGATCGGGGCCTATCGACCTCCGCCTCCCCAGTGATGTCGGGCAGCGGGGCTAAGGTGTCGGGGATGGAGGCACCCGCGATCACTGAGCGCTGCCAGCCGACCATCGAGTCGAAGAGGCTGCCCTGCGACGCATGCGGTACCCCCATGGAGCCGGAGCATGCGCACTACCGCTGCCCAGCCTGTGGCTACATCCTTCCCTGCTGCGGCTGGTAGATCCTCAGGGCGGACGGCGTCATACAGCGTTAGCATCCGGACGATGGGGCAGGGGGAACCCGCTCGGGCTCGCATGTGGCAGTCGGGAGGCCGATGGTTCGCGCACGTCCTGGACGTGCCCGCCTACATCGAGGTGACCGGAACGAGCCGAGCGAGCTGCCTCGCCGAGCTCCGCAAGGCGACCGGAGACGATGTCGACCTCATCATCGAAGTCATCCCGATCGTGGTGGGGGTAGCGGAGGCCGCCGAGATCATGGGTTGGGACAAGCGACGGGTGATCACCTACATCGATCGGGGCTCGTTCCCGGAGCCGATCGGCACGCTCGCGTCCGGACGGATCTGGCTCCGGGAAGACGTCGAGGACTACGCCGATCACTGGCGAGCGGCCCATCCACAGAGCTCGAGGCAGCCGCCGAGGACGCCCAACCGGAAGAAGCAGAAGCTGCCGAAGAAGCCGACGCCGAAGAAGCCGAAGCAGGTGTCCGCGCCCGCGTGACCGGCCGCATCCTGTACCTGATCCGCCACGGTCAGTCGGACTTCGACTGGGTCGGTGACCCCTGGGCGAGCGCTCGCGGAGAGCAGTGGGATCCACCTCTGTCCGAGAAGGGACGAGTGCAGGCGGGCCTCCTCGCGAGGCGGCTCCGCGTGATGGACCTCGACCCGTTCGTCGTGTACTCGTCTCCGCTCCGCCGCGCGAGTGAGACCGCGGAGGCCTTCGCACGCGAGGCGGGCACCGCGGTCTCCTTCGACGACGAGCTCGTGGAAGCGCACATCGGCGGATGGGAGGGCAAGCCGTTCGAAGAGATCATCGAGTCGGATCCCGAAGTGATGCAGCACATCCGACATCAGCGGGCGATCTGGCATCGGGCGCCCGATGCCGAGCTCGGGGATCGGTTCCGTGCTCGTGTCCACGACGCCGTCGAGAGACTCCTCCGGACGCACCCCGACGAGAACCTGCTCATGTTCGCCCACGGAGGCGTGATCAATGCCTATGTCGGAGAGCTTCTCGCGCTCCGGCAGGAGATGTTCTTCCTCCCCGAGAACACGAGCCTGAACAGCATCGACGTCGAGGGCGACAATCGCAGCGTGCGGTTCCTCAACGACGTCTTGCACCTGACCGATCCGCACTTCTTCGAGTAACGCCCCCCCTATACTCGGACGGAGCCGTCACCCGAACGCACACCCGATCAGCGGAGGTCGAACGCGTGTCCGTGAAGTTCCTCTCCGACGAGTGGGCGGAGGCACTGAAGGCAGAGCTCAACCAGAGCGACGCGTTCCGTCAGGCCGCCGCCGGGCAGAAGGCAACGATCCAGCAGGTGATCACCGGAGCCGAAGGCGAGACCCACTACTGGATCACGATCGACGACGGGACGATCGACCTTGGGACCGGTGACATCGAGGGCGAGGACGCCACCATCACCCAGAGCTACGACACCTCCGCGGCGCTGGCGAAAGGCGAGCTCTCGCCGGTCACCGCCTTCATGACGGGGAAGCTGAAGATCGCCGGCAACATGGGGATGATCCTCGGCCTCCAGGGGGCGCTCTCGCAGCTCCCCGCCGCGATGGCCAAGATCGACGTGGAGTACTAGCCGGCCGCGGGCTCGCGGCCGCTCACTGAGAATCGCGCCTGCGCTCGCGCGAGGAGCCTGCCCGCTCCGTTCTCGATCGACGCCTCGGCGAACGCCAGTGTCCGGCCGACTCTGACCGCTTTCCCGTGGCCGAGAAGCCGTCCCGGCTTGGCGGGCGCCAGGTAATGGATGTCCAGGTCGGTCGTGACATGGAGCCGCCCCGGCTCCATCGCGGTGCGGATCGAGAGGCCGCACGCGGTGTCCGCGAGGATCGCGAGCATCCCCCCGTGGACGAGGCCCTGAAGGTTGACGTGACCGTCGAGCACGTCCATCGCGACCGTCACCTCGCCGGCGGACGCTTCCACCACGTCCATCCCTGCCCAGGTGTGGAACGGAGAAGCGACGAGGCGCTCTCGGAGCGCCCGCAGCAGGTCCTCGCCCTCCACCATCCTCTACGACCTCCGGTTCCGTAGTCTCCCATGGGGTTCGCGCACGCGCGTTTGACGGACCTTCCCTCCGCCCGGAGAATCCGTGCGGTCGGCGGAAGCTCGAGAACCCAACAAGGGGGGAAGCATGCCGAAGTGGCTTCGAACGCTCCTCGTGCCCCTGGCCGTGCTCGCGCTCGTCGCGGCGGCCTGTGGTGACGACCCAGCCGATCCCGGCGATGGAAGCGCTGCGCCGGAGTGCGATGCCGATATCAGCGTCGGCGTCGCGTACGACATCGGCGGCATCGGCGACAAGTCGTTCAACGACGCGGCGAACGCGGGACTCACGGCCGCGATCGACGAGGGGCTCGTGTGTGAGGAGAACACGGACTCTCTCGAGCCGGACGCGACCGGTTCGAATCGGGACGACAACGTGATCGCGCTGGCCGATGCGGGCCACGACCTCGTGATCGGCGTCGGATTCGCGTTCTCTCCGGGCATCAACACGAGCGCCGGCGACTACGCGGACACGCAGTTCGCGATCATCGACGGCTACGCCACGTGCGGGACCGCCTGTGGGCTCACGAACGACGGCCTCACGAACGTTACGGACCTGACGTTCAAGGAGCACGAGGGCTCGTTCCTGGTGGGCGCCGCCGCCGCGACGAAGGCCGACGCGGACGGTTGCGACACCGTGGGCTTCCTCGGCGGCCAGACCGGTCCGCTGATCGAGAAGTTCCAGGCCGGCTTCGAGGCCGGCGTCGCACATGTCAACGACGGTATCGAGGTCCTCGTGCAGTACATCGGCGACGACGTGACGGCGTTCAACGACGCGGTGAAGGGCGAAGCATTGTCGACGGGGATGTACGACGACGGCGCGTGCATCATCTATCATGCCGCCGGCGCTTCGGGAGCCGGGCTCTTCAACGCGGCCGTGGCCGCGGACCAGCTCGCGATCGGCGTCGACTCGGACCAGTACCAGCTGGTCAGCGCCGAGCAGCAGCCGCTCATCATGACGTCGATGCTGAAGCGGGTCGACACGGCTGTGCGCGACGCGATCGAGCAGGCCGGGGACGGCAGCCTCGAAGCGGGGGGCCAGGTCTTCGGCATGGCCGAAGGTGGCGTCGACTACTCGAAGAGCAACACGGAGCTGATGACCGACGACATCATCACCCTGCTCGACGACCTGAAAGCGCAGATCATCGCCGGTGACATCGTCGTTCCCGAGTCTCCGTAGGTTCGGAGGCGGGATCGACCGATGAGTGACGACCGAGGGGCGGGGCGCGAGAGCGCCCCGCCCCTCGTCGTGATGGAGCACATCACCAAGCGCTTCCCCGGCGTCGTGGCCAACGACGACGTCTCGCTCGAGCTCCGCCCGGGGGAGGTCCATGCGCTCATCGGCGAGAACGGGGCCGGCAAGTCCACGTTGATGCGGATCCTCTACGGGATGTACCCGGCGAGCGAAGGCCGGATCCTCCTGGGAGGCGAGGAGATCTCGATCTCGTCACCTCGTGTCGCGCTCCAGCACGGGATCGGGATGGTCCATCAGCACTTCGTGCTGGTCGATCCCTTCACGGTCACGGAGAACGTGATCCTCGGTGACGAGGGCTCGGCCATCCTCGACATGGAGACGGCGCAGCAGAAGGTCGCCGACCTGGCGCAAACCTACGGGTTCCAGGTTCGCCCGAGCGCGTTGATCGAGGACCTGTCCGTCGGCGAGGAGCAACGGGTGGAGATCCTCAAAGCCCTGTACCGAGGGGTCGAGGTCCTCATCCTCGACGAGCCGACCGCGGTGCTGACGCCGTCGGAAGCGAAGGATCTCTTCACGAACCTCCGCCGCCTGCGGGATGACGGGAAGGCGATCGTGTTCATCAGTCACAAGCTGGACGAGGTGCTTGCCATCGCTGACCGCATCACCGTCCTCCGTCGAGGCAAGGTTGTCGGTGAGACAACCCCGGCGGAGGCTTCGAAGGCCAAGCTCGCCGAGATGATGGTGGGACGTCCCGTGCTGTTCCGTCTCGAGAAGCCGAACGTGGAGATCGGCGAACCGATCCTCGAGGTCGAGGGGCTCCTGGGCGAAGGCAAGCTGAACGGGATCGGATTCGAAGTTCGGGCTCGCGAGATCCTCGGCGTGGCCGGCGTCGAGGGGAACGGGCAGAAAGAGCTCGCCGAGGCCTTGATCGGTCTCAGGAAGCCCGCGGCCGGCACGGTCCGACTGGCCGGGACGGACATCACCGGCTGGCCGGTAGCCGAGATCCGCAACGCCGGCGTGGCCTACATCCCCGAGGACCGTCACGAACAGGGACTCGTCCTGAGCATGACGCTGTGGGAGAACGCCGTCCTCGGACGCGAGGACGACCCTCCGTTCTCGGGGAAGACGGGCTTCCTGTTCATCGAGCGGATCAAGGAGATGGCAAGGCGACTCGTGAAGTTGTTCGACGTCCGAACCCGATCGATCAACGTCGCCGCGAGCACCCTGTCGGGTGGGAACCAACAGAAGCTCGTGCTCGCTCGGGAGCTGGACACGAGCCCCAAGCTGCTCATCGCATCGCAGCCGACGCGCGGACTCGACGTCGGAGCCATCGAGTTCGTGTGGCGACAGATCTTGGACCAGAAGAAGGAGGGACGTGGGGTGTTGTTGATCTCTGCGGAGCTCGACGAGATCTATGCCCTCTCGGATCGGATCGTGACCATCTACGAGGGCCGGATCACCGGCGAGTACGCGCCGGACGCGCCCCCCGAGGAGATCGGCATCGGCATGCTCGGTGCCGCCGACACCGCTGAGGCGAGCTGATGTCAACCGGAGACGCGACCCTGCCCGCCCCCCGTGCGCTGCCCCCGTGGCTCGAGTCGGCGGTCGGCCAGAGCCTCGCCCTCCTCGCC
>Ga0299913_10002913_pt1 | contig 13754 bp, 12 predicted proteins | sample RVTome_9_FD_201360 | JGI IMG/M metagenome (GOLD analysis project Ga0299913, IMG submission 201360) | Soil microbial communities from uranium-contaminated site in the Upper Colorado River Basin, Wyoming, United States - RVT155D38 (version 2) ... | reverse complement strand
CGGGCGCGGTAGGGCGGGAGGTCGAGGAACATCGCGAACCCGCGCGCCTCGCGCTCGTAGCGGCGAAACGAGGCGCGCAGGCCCTCCCGGCTGTGGTCGTGCTCGACCACCAGCGCGGGATCGATCACGCACACGTGCCCCCGCGAGAGCGCCCAGCGCGCCCACTCGCGGTCCTCGGTGCCCGGCAGGTCCTCGCGAAACGGGCGCTCGCGCCACAGGTCGGCGCGAAAGCCCCCGGCGGCGTTGGAGTAGCCCCAGAACGGGTTGCGCTCGAGGCCGGCCGCGTCCTGGCGCACCGGCCCGTCGAGGGGCCGGTGGCGCTCGTCGCGGCGGTCCCCCGACGCGCACGCGACCGCGGGATCGTCGAAGTGCGCGACCACGCGCCCGAGCCAGCCGCCGTCGGGCGGGAGGGCGTGGGCGGAGAGCGCGACCACGACCGGGGCCCGCGCCTGCGCGGCGCCGCGGTTGAGCGCGCGCCCGTAGGTGAACTCCGCGGGCTCGATCTCCATCACGCGCGCCCCGCGCCCGCGCGCGATGGCCGGCGTCCCGTCCCGCGACCCCGAGTCCACCACGACCACCTCGTGCTCGACGTCCTGCGCGGCCAGCCGGTCGAGCGTTCGCCCGATCGCCGCCGCCTCGTCCCGAGCCCGGATGACCACGCTGGCCTGCATGCGCGTATCTTCGCGCCCGATGGCACGCGGCCGGATGCTGGCCGTCGCTCCGGCGCGGGAGCCGGGAGGGGCGGAGACGACGATGCTGCGCCTGCTCCGCGAGCTGGCGGCCCGCGGCTGGGCGGTCACGGTGACCGCGCCCGGCCCGGGCGGGGTGCTGGAGGCCGCGCGGGCGGCGGGCCACGGCGCCGAGCCGCTGGACCTGGGCGGTCTGGAGCCGGGCGGCGGGGGGCCGGCGGTGCGGGCGTGGCCGCGGGCGCGGGCGCTGGCCCGCGAGGCCGACGTGGTCCTGCTCAACGGGACCGTGTGCGGCCGGGCGCTCCCGGCCCTGCGCGGGCTGCCGGCGCGCCGGGTGCTCAGCGTCCACGACGTCGTGGAGCGCGTCCCGCGGATGTGGCGCGGCGCCGACGTCGTCCTGGCCGCCTCGGGCGCGGTCGCGCACAGCCTCGCTCCCCTGTCCGCGCACGTCGTCCACGCCCCCGTGGACCCCGACCCGCCCGAGGCCGACCCGCCCTGGGACCGGGCGGCGGCGACCGGCCCGGTCGTCGGATTCGTCGGGCGCGTCGAGCCGCGCAAGGCGCCGCTGGACCTCGTGCGCGCCGCGCCCGACGTCCGGCGGGGAGCGCCCGGGGCCCGCATCGTGGTGGTCGGCGACGACCCGTACGCCGCCGACCCCGCCTACGCCGAGCGCGTCGAGCGCGAGGCGCGCGCCGCCGGCGTCGAGCGCCACGGCTGGGTCGAGAACGCCCCGGGCCTCATGCGCCACCTCGACGTCCTCGTGCTGCCCTCGCGCCAGGAGCCGTTCGGGACCGTCCTGGCCGAGGCCATGGCCGTCGGCACCCCCGTCGTCGCCACGCGGGTCGGCGGGCTGGCCGAGGTGGTCGACGACGGCGTGACCGGCCGCCTGGTCGAGCCCGGCGACCCGGCGGCCCTCGGCGCCGCGATCCTCGACGTGCTCGCCCGCCGCGACGAGATGGGCGCCGCCGCGCGCGAGCGCGCGCGGCGCTTCCACACGCGCCTCTACGCCGACCGCTTCGAGGCGCTGGTCGGGGAGGGCGCGACGGCGGCGGCGCGAGACGCGGGGGGCGCCCGGTGAGGGTGGCCTTCGACGCGCGCGGGGCGCGCGACACCCGCGGCATCGGCCGCTACGTGCGCTCGCTGCGCGAGGCCCTGGAGGCCATCGCGGTGGACGATCGCGAGCTGGTGGAGACGCACCGGCCGCGCCGCGTCGACGTGTTCCACTCGCCGTGGATCGACGGCGCGCTGCTGCGCCCGCCCTGCGCGATGGTGGTCACGCTGCACGACCTCGTCCCGCTCAAGCGCCGCGGCGAGTACCTGCGCACCGGCGTGCGCTTCAAGATGCGCTACCTCGCGGTGCGCCGGGCGGCGCGCCTGCTCGTCCCCACCGAGGCGGTCGCCGGCGACGCGGTCGAGCACCTGGGGTTCCCGCGCGAGCGGATCGACGTCGTCCCCTACGCCGCCTCGTCGGCGCTGCGCGCCGCGCCGGAGCCGCGCGTGGCCGAGGTGCGGGCGCGCTACGGGATCCCCGAGCGCTACCTGCTGTGGGTCGGCGGCCTCGAGACCCCCGACCCGCGCAAGCGCGTGGCCGCCCTGGCCGCGACGCCGCGCGAGCTGCCGCTGGTCCTGGTCGGGCGGCACGGGAGCTGGGCCGGGGAGCTGCCGGACGTGCACCTGACCGGGCACGTGCCCGACGAGGACCTGGCGGCGATCTACACCGGCGCCCACGCCCTGGTCTTCCCCTCCGACGACGAGGGGTTCGGGCTGCCGCCCGTCGAGGCGCTGGCCTGCGGGACGCCCGTGGTCGCCACCGAGGTCCCGGCGGTGCGCGAGGTCCTCGGCGACCGCGCGCGGTTCGTCGAGTCCGGGGACATGGCCGGCCTGGTGGCGGCCGCCGAGGCGGCCACCCGCCCGGCGCCCGCCCCGCCGGCGTGGACGTGGGGCGACGTCGCCGCCGCGACCTGGGAGACCTACGAGCGCGCCGCCGGCTGGCAGGGCCCCGCCGCGCCGCGCCATGCCCGTTAGGGCGGCGGGGCGAGGCCGAAGGGGATCCTCGACGTCCGGCGGCGGGCCTGGATCGCGCGACGGCGGCGACGGGCGGCCGGCAGCAGGCGGCGCGCGTCGCGGTAGCCCGCCAGCAGGTCGCGCTCGCGGACCAGCGCGTAGCCGAGGGCCAGGCCCTCCCACGCCGCGATCCGCGGCAGGTCGCGGGCCAGCGCGCCCGCGGTGTCGTTCTTGACCATCATCAGGTAGCGGTTGCGGAACTGGGCCGCGCGGTCGGCCGCCGGCACCGCGGCCCGCGTCGAGGGCGCGTAGGAGCGCACGTGCCACGCCACCGCGCGCGGCTCGTACGCGCAGCGCCAGCCGAGCAGCTGCGCGCGCCACGCCAGGTCGACGTCCGAGGCGTACTTGCCCATGTCCTCGTCGAAGACCTCGCCGTCCAGCGCGCAGTCCTCGAGCATCTCCCGGCGGTACAGCGCCGCCGCGCCGTCGGCGCCGAAGGCGAGGCCGGGGGTGGAGTAGCGAGCCCCCGGCTCGCCGTGCCCGTGCAGCCGGTTCTTGCGGCGGCGGTCGAGCGCCATCCCGGCGGCGTCGATCTCGTCGAGGCGGTCCTGCACCCGGCCGCCGCGGGTGCGCAGGAGCTTGGGCGCCACCGCCCCCACGCCGTCCTCCTCGAGGCGCGGCCGGGCGGCGGCCAGGAAGCCGGGGGCGAGGAAGCAGTCGGCGTTGAGGAGCAGCACCGCCTCGCCACCGGTGGCGGCGAGGGCCGCGTTGTTGGCGGCCGCCCACGAGGTGCGCGCCTCCAGCCGCAGGTGGCGCGCGCCGTGCTCGCGGGCCAGCTGGCCGGTGGCGTCGGAGGAGGCGTTGTCGACCACGACCACCTCCGCGCCCTCCTGGGCCAGGGCCGCGGGCAGCGAGGACCGCAGCTCCGGGGCGCGGTCGGTCGAGATCACCAGGATCGTCGTGCTCATCGCGCCGCTCCGCGGCCCGAGCCGGCGTCGATCGCCTCGCGATAGACCGCCGCGGTCGCGGCGGCGGTCCGCTCCCACGACAGCTGCGCGGCGCGCGCGCGGCCGAGGCGCGCCAGCTCGTCGCGGCGGCCGAGCGCGCGGGGGATCGCGGCGGCGATGTCCTCGACGTCCAGCGGGTCGAAGTACTCGGCGGCGTCGCCGCCGGCCTCGGGGAGGGCGGTGACGCCCGCCATGGCGACCGGCGTCCCGCGGGCCATCGCCTCCAGCGGGGCGAGCCCGAAGCCCTCGTGGAGGCTGGGGTGCACGAGCAGGGCCGCGCCGCGCATCAGCGCGTCGAGCTCGCGGTCGGGGACCTGGCCGGCCAGCTCCAGCGGCGCCCCGCGCGCCGCCGCGCGCAGCGCCGCGCCCTCGCCGGCGTCGGGCCCGGCCAGGACCAGCCGGTGCTCGAGCCCCGAGGCGCGCAGCGCCAGCCACGCCTCGACCAGCCGGCGCAGGTTCTTCTTCGCGCGCAGCGCCCCGACCGCGAGCAGGTACGGCGTCCCCGCCGGCGGCGCGGCGTCGCCGACCGGCAGCGCGGGCGCCGAGAGCACGACGCGCGTGCGGGCCGGGTCGATCCCGTAGCGCTCGCACACGTCGTCGCGCGTGAACCGCGAGACGCAGACGACGCGCTGCGCCGAGCGGATCGCGCGCGGGATCAGGGCACGGAACTTCGCGCGCGTGCGCGGCGGGAAGTCCTGCGGGAAGACCTCGAAGGCCACGTCGTGGACGGTGACCACGCCCGGGCACGGCCGGCGCAGCGGGAGGAAGCCGTTGGGCGCGTGGACCGCGTCGAAGCGCTCGCGCCGCAGCCGGCGGGGCAGCCCGACCTGCTCCCAGAGGACGTCCGGCCCCCGGCCGCCGCGGAGCGGGACGGCCTCGGGACGCGGGTCGGCCCGCTCGCCGAGCGCGCGGACGAGCTCGCGCACGTAGGCCGCCGATCCCCACGCGGTCGACGCGCCCGCGTGGCGCGCGTCGATGGCGACGCGCGGCGGCGTCACCCGGCCGCGAGCAGCCGCGCCAGCCCGTCCGGGCCGGCGGCCGCGAACACGCGCGAGCGCCAGTCGAGCCCCAGCGACGAGCGCATGGGGTCGTCGCCGTCGTCGGGATAGGCGAGCACGCCGCCCGCCTCGCGGACGATCAGCTGCCCGGCCGCGATGTCCACCGACCGGCACGGTCCCAGGGCGACCATCGCGTCCAGCCGGCCCGAGGCCACGTAGCAGAGGGTCAGCGCCACCGACCCGATCGCCCGCAGCCGCGAGGCCCCCGACGCCGCCAGCCCCTCGGCCGCGTCCGCCACCAGCGCGGGGTGGATGAACTCCAGGCCCACCATCTCCAGCCCGGCGCGCGGGTCCAGCGCCGCCAGCCGCCCGCCGTCCTGCCACGCCCCCTCCCCCGCCGACGCCCACCACTCCTCGCCCAGCGAGCAGTCGCGCACGAAGGCGAAGCGCACGTCGCCCAGCCGGTCCCCCGAGGCCACGGCGATCGACACGCTGTAGGAGGGCAGCCCGCGCTTGGCGTTGCGCGACCCGTCCAGGGGGTCGACGATCACGTGCACCGGGCCCCCACCGCCCAGCGCCACCTCCCCGCGCTCCTCGGACACCGCCGTGAGCCCCAGCCCCGTCGCCTCGAGCTCGCCGAGGATCGCGTCCTCGGCCGCCCGGTCGATCACCAGCGCGACGTCGCCGCCCTCGCCCAGACCGGTGGTGCGGGCGCGGTCGGCGGTCAGCGGGAACGTGTCGAGCGCGCGGCGCGCCGCGGCCTCGGCCCGGCGGCAGATGTCGAGCCAGTCCGCGTCGAGCGCGGCGTCCCTGCGGGCGATGGCCATGGCGACATCGTACGGCCGAACCCGGCCCCTCGCGGCCCGGGCCGGGAGTCCGTAGCATGCCGGGAGCAGTGCGGCTCGCCTCGAGCGAAGCGCGCACGGACGCGCCAAACCCCATATGTCACGCCCGAATCAGCAGGCCCTCGCGGACGCGATCCCCCCGCCTCCGCCCCCACCGGACCTCGCCGCCCTCGACGGCGGGGGGCGCGCGGCGTCGCGCGTGCTCGACATCCCCATCGAGCTGGCGCAGCCGGCGGAGATGCTGCGCACGATCACCAGCTGGGTGGGCAGCGGCCGCGCGCACCGGGTGATGTACGTCAACGCGCACGTGGTCAACGAGTCGCGGCGCATCCCCGAGCTGCGCGAGGCGATGGAGTCGGCCGACCTCGTGTACTGCGACGGCTACGGCGTGCGGCTGGCCGCGCGGGTCCTGGAGGTCCCGGTCCCCCACCGCATGACCGGCGCCGACTGGGTGTGGGGCCTGGCCGCGCTGTGCGAGGCCGCGGGCAGCTCGCTGTACCTGCTGGGCTCGGACCCGCCGGTGGCGCGCGAGGCGGCGGAGCGGCTGCGCCGCTGGTACCCGGAGCTGCGGATCGCCGGCCACCACCACGGCTACTTCGACCTCGACTCGCCGCACAACGACCGCGTGATCGAGGACATCAACTCGCGCCGGCCGGACATCGTGCTGGTGGGGATGGGGACGCCCAAGCAGGAGCAGTGGGTCCAGCGCCACGCCGCGCACCTCGACGCCGACGTGCTGTGGACCGTCGGCGCGCTGCTCGACTACATCGCCGGCCGCGTCCCGCGCGCGCCGCGCTGGCTGGCCGACAACGGCCTGGAGTGGATCTTCCGGCTGGCCGTGGAGCCGCAGCGGATGTGGCGGCGCTACCTGCTGGGCAACCCGGCGTTCCTCTCGCGCGTGATGAGCGAGCGCCGGGTCCACGACCGCGCCTGATGACGCCCGCGATCCGGCGCGCCGGCCCGGCGCTGGCGGCCGGGCTGGCCCTCGCGGCCCTGCTGGCCTGGGAGCGCCACGAGTTCTCGCTCGGCGCCTCGCGGGCGGTGCTGGACGCCGCGCGCGGCCTGGGCGCGTGCGCGCTGCTCTTCGGCCTGTGCGGGTACGCGCCGGCGCGGCTGGCGCTGCCCGCGACGCTGCGACCGCACGCCCTCCTGCTGGCCTTCCCGCTGGGCGCGGTGACCAGCGCGCTCGCGCTGTCCGCGCTCGGGTTCGCGCGGGTGCCCTTCGACGTCGCGCTGGCGCTCGTGCTCGCCGCGGGCGCGGCGGGGACCGTCCTCGCCTGGCGGCGCGCGAGGGCCCGCGAGGACGCGGACTCCCGCGGGGCGGCGCCCACCGGCCAGGGCGAGGCCTCCCGCGCCGCCGGCGGGACGTGGTCGCTGCTCGGGCCGCTGGCCGTGGCCGCGGCGATCGTCATCGTCGTGCTCTCGCCGGTCTGGCGGACCGGGTTCTCGACGGTGGTGGGCCAGAACGGCGACGTCGTCCTGGCCGTCGGCAGCGCCGAGCTGGTCAAGCGCACGCATCCCACGGCGATCCGGGCCGAGCTGCCCGTCGACCGCATCCCGCTCGCCTGGCGCTCGAAGGTCCCGATCTTCTACGTGCTCGCCGCGGTCTCGTCGCTGTCGGGCCTGAGCGTCATCGCCGCCTTCCCCCTGCTCTGCGCGGCGCTGGTGGCCATGGCCGCCTTCGGCTTCTACTGCCTGGCGCGCTACGCCCTGCGCGCGCCCCCGGCCGCCGCGCTGGCGGCGATGGCGGCGGTCGGGCTGTCGCGGATCGCCGTCCACGTGGCCGACCACCCCTTCTACAACCAGCTCTGGGCGCTGTTCTCCCTGCCCTTCGTCCTGCTCGCGGCGCACCTCGTGCTGCGCGAGCGCAGCCGGGCCGCGGCCGGGCTCCTGGTCGGGTTCGGGCTGGCCGGCGCCTTCGCCTACCCGCTCATGCTCCCCTTCCCGGCGCTCTTCCTGGCCGTCGGCGCCTGGCTGGCGCGGCGCGGCGGGGGGCTGCGGCTGGCCCGGCCGGGCTGGGGGACCGCGGTGGCGGGCGTCGCCGTGCTGGCGCTGGGCGCCGCGCTGTTCCGCGGCGTCGCCGAGAAGAGCGCGGGGGCCGCGGTCGCGCTGTCGCCGTGGGGCGACCTGACCGCCTGGAGCGGCGACGTCGTGCTGGAGCTGCCCTACCACCGCTTCCTCGGGCTCCCGGCGCCCCCGGGCGGCGCCGTCGCCGCGGGCCTGATGCTGGCCGTCGTCCTGGCCGCCGCGGCCTGGGGGCTGCGCCGGTCGCCGCGCGAGGTGGCGATCCCGCTCGGGGCGACCGTGGCCGCGGCGCTGCTGTTCGGCGTCTACTTCCGGCACCGTGCGCAGGCCGAGCTCTTCTACTTCAAGGACATGGGCTTCGCCGGCCCGCTGGCCGCGTCGCTGGCGGTGGTGGGCCTGTGGGACCTGGCGGGCCGGCTGCGCGACCGCCGCCCCGGCGCGCGCGCCCTCGGCGCGGCCGCGGCCGCCGCCCTCGTGGCCTTCGCGGCGGGCGTGGCGATCGCCACGAGGCGCGAGGTCACCAACACCTACGCCTACGCCACCACCGAGGTCCTGGAGCTGCGCGACTGGGCGAGCGCGCTGCCTCCAGGCGCCAGCGTGCGCATCGACGTCCCTCCCAGCGGCTACCAGCTGTGGACCCAGTACATGCTCGCCGCCCGGCCGGTCTCGGCCTCGCGCCCGCTGGTCGGCTTCTTCCCCTACCCGCCCCGCGGGCGGCGGGCCGACTTCGTCATCGCCATGACAACCCAGCGCCGCCCGCGCGACGCCGCGGGCCCGCCCGTGTTCCAGAATGCACAGTTCCGCCTCTGGCGGATGCGCCCGGACGTGCCGGGTCCCGACACCTCGTCGCGGCGAATGGTGGACTCGATCACCGAGGTCAACATCGTCTGACGCCGGGGCCGGCTGCGATTCGGGGGCAGGGTTGATCGGTTTTTGTGCCCATCCGGATCGGACAGCTGTCCAGACCCCGTTGCGGTCCTCACGCGGAGCCGCTCAGCTGTCGAGCGCATCCCCAGCGGCCCTTTGCTCCCCCGTCGAGGACGATGTCTCCCGAAGCACAGCTCAAGCCGGCGATACACCCCGCTGCGCACGACCGGCCGGTCCCGGCCGTCGGCCCCGCGCACGGCAGCCGCGCCTGGAATCTCGGCAAGCGGGCCTTCGACCTCGTGCTCGCCTCCCTGCTGCTGCTCGTGCTCGCGCCCGCGCTGGCCCTGGTGGCGCTGCTGATCAAGCTCGACTCCCCCGGCCCCGTCCTGTTCCGCCAGCGGCGGCTGGGGCTCAGCATGGACGAGTTCACGGTCTTCAAGTTCCGCACGATGCGCCCGGGGGTCTCGGCGAAGGCCCACCAGGAGTACATCGCCCGGCTCGCGAACGGCAACGGGAACGGGAACGGGAACGGGCATCACGCCAACGCCAACGGCGACGGCAACGGGCGCGTGAACGGGAACGGGCACGCCAGCGGCAACGGCAACGGCGAGCTCAAGAAGCTCACCGCCGACCCGCGCGTCACCCGCGTCGGCGCCGTCCTGCGCCGGCTGAGCATCGACGAGCTCCCCCAGCTCCTCAACGTCATCGGCGGCTCGATGTCGCTGATCGGCCCGCGGCCCGCGCTGGACTACGAGCCCCAGCACTACGCGCCGCGCCACTTCGAGCGCTTCCGCGTCCGCCCGGGCCTCTCCGGCCTGTGGCAGGTCTCGGGCCGCAACCGCCTCGGGTTCATCGAGATGCTCGACCTCGACGCCGACTACGCCGAGAGCTACGGCCCGGTGACCGACGCCAAGATCCTGCTGCGCACGCCGGTCGCGATGGTCCGCGACTGCGCGTAGGGCCCGCTCACAGGAGCGCCTCGACGGTCTCCCGGACCGCCTCGTGGGTCTCCCGCGGGGTGAAGTCGCCGAGCCGCCGCTCCCCGCGCGCGCGCAGCTCCTCGCGCAGCGGCGCGCAGCGCACGGCGATGTCGATCGCCTCGGCGACCGTCGGCAGGTCGGGGTCGTCGAGCAGCACCCCCGCGTCGCCGAGGACCTCCGGCACCGCCGCCGCCCGGCGCGCGATCACGGGCAGGCCGAAGTGCATCGACTCCAGCAGCGGGATGCAGAAGCCCTCGTGCTCGGACAGGCAGACGAACGCGTCGGCGCCCGCGTAGCGGGCGTTGAGACGCTCCTGGGGCAGCCCGCCGGGCAGCTCGACGTCGCGGGCGCCGGCCTCGGCCGCCAGCCGCGCGAGGTAGGGCCCGTAGGTCCCGCTCCCGGGGCTGCCGGGCAGCACCAGCCGCGCCCCGGGGGCGTGCTCGCGCTGGTAGAGCGCGAAGGCCTTGACCAGCCGGTCCTGGCGCTTGTTGTGCGACAGCCGGCCCACGAACAGGATCGTCGGGCCCTCGCCGCGCTCGGCGTCGGCGGCGCCGGGGCGCAGGCGCTCGCGGTCGAACAGGTACAGCCGGCGGTCGACCCGCACGTCGGCGAACCCGGCCGCCTCCAGGTCGCCGGCGCTGAAGGCCGAGGGGGCCACGGCGGCGTCCACCCGCGCCGCGTAGCCCGCCAGCCGCTCGCGCCCCAGAGCGCAGATCATCGCCACGTAGGGCTCGTGCTCCCACAGGTACTGCGGCGGCGTGATGTTGTGGTAGACGAGCAGCTTGCGCACCGGCAGGGCCAGCGCGCGGTCGAGCGCCGGGGCGTGGGCCGAGTAGTGGACGACCAGCAGGTCGGCGCCGCCCGCGCCGTCGTCGAGGCCCTCGAGGCGCCGCACCGCGCCGTCGACCGCGGGGTCCATGTGCGCCGCGAGCACCTCGCCGCCGATCCCGTCCTCGGCGAGCATCCGCTGCCAGGCCAGCGCCTGGTTGGTGATCGCGTCGTAGGGCCCGGCGCCCGAGAGCAGCTGGAGGACGCGGGTCATTCGCGCGGCGCGCGCTCGCCGCGCGCGAGGCGGTCCTCGAGCTCGGCCACGCGGCCCTCGAGCTGGGCGACGTAGCCGAGCAGGTGCACGTTGAAGCGGGTGATCTGGGCCTGCTCCTCGTTGTGGTACTGGAGGAGCATCCGCAGCAGGAAGCGCTTGAAGCGGGTGATCGGGGCGCCCAGCCGCCGCGTGGAGCGCGCGATCTCCGGCTCGATCTCGATCGGCGCCCACTCCTGGAGGCGCGAGAGCCCGGCGCGCTCCTGCGCGCCCAGCGCGTCGAGGCGCCCGGCGTCCGCGTAACCGCCCGCGGACACGCGCGCGCGAGCCCGCTCCGCCGCCGCGGAGGCCGCCTCCTCGGGCGTGCGGGGGTCCGTCTCGCCGCTCACGCCGCCGCTCCGCCCGAGGACGGGGCCGTCTCGGAGAGGTCGGCCGCGCGCCACGTGCCCCGCAGGTCGGCGACGCCCTCGCCGCCCGGCTCGTCGGCCACGCTGAAGCGCACGACGCGGTCGCCCACCACGAGGTCGTAGTCGCCGCCGAGCAGCGCCAGGCGCTCGACCTCGAACACGATCGCCTCGCCGGCCGGCGACGTCGAGGTGCGAAACACGGATCGGCCCGACTCGTCGCGCACCTCCAGCTCCAGCGCGGACGGCGGGGGCTCGATCAGGCGCAGGGCGATCCGCAGCGGCTCCCCGGCGCGGAAGACGTGCCGCGCGCGGCCCGCCTCGTCGAGCAGCTCGACGTCCTCGACCACCGTCGGCCCCGAGCGCACCGACTCGCCGCCGCCGTGCTCGATCCCGATCAGGCGGTGGTACTCGAGCAGGCCGTCGGACACCGGCCCGTCGAACACCTTGCGCCCGCCGTCCAGGACCACCACGCGCTCGCACACGCGCTCGATCGCGCCGGGGTCGTGGGACACCAGCACCAGCGTCGCGCCGGCCGCGATGCGCTGCGAGATGCGGCGCAGGCACTTGCGCTGGAAGCCCTCGTCGCCCACCGCCAGGACCTCGTCGATCAGCAGCACGTCGGCGTCGAGGTGGGCGGCGATCGAGAACCCGAGGCGCACCAGCATCCCCGCCGAGTACGTCTTGACCGGCGCGTCCACGAACCCGCCGAGCTCCGAGAAGGCGAGGACGTCGTCCATCCGCGCCGCCACCTCCTCGCGGGTCAGGCCGTGCAGGGCGCCGTTGAGCTCGACGTTCTCGCGCCCGCTGAACTCGCGCCCGAAGCCGGCGCCCAGCTCCAGCAGCGACACCACGCGGCCGCCGACCTCCACCCGGCCGGCGTGCAGCGGGACGATCCCGGCCAGGACCCGCAGCGTCGAGGACTTGCCGGCCCCGTTGCGCCCGACGATGCCCACCGTCTCGCCGGGCGCCACGCGCAGCGAGACGCCGTCGAGGGCACGGACGGGCGCGGCGCCGCGCCCGCGGCGGCGCAGCGCCAGCTCCTTGAGCGTGGTGCCGCGGTCGGCGCGCACGGAGAACGAGCGCGAGGCGCCCTCGAGGAGGATCTCGCCGGCCGCCACGCTCACAGGACCACCGCCAGCTCGCCCTGGAGGCGGCGGAACAGCGCCCAGCCGCCGAGCAGCGCCGCCGCCGAGGCCAGCGCCACGTACAGCAGCGTCCCGCCGCCCGGGACCGCCCCCGCGTACACGACGTCGCGCACCGCCTCGACGAAGGGGGCGACCGGGTTGACCCAGCGCAGCAGGACCTCGGCCCACCCGCGCCCGTCGAGGCCCGGCAGGTCCTGGACGCGGAAGAAGATCGGCGTGAGGAAGAACCAGGGCAGCAGCGCCGCGGCGAGGATCGGCTGCACGTCGCGGTAGTAGGCGTGCAGGACCGCGACCGCGAGGGCCACGCCGAGCGTGAACGCGAACAGGCAGGCCACCAGGGGGACGAGCAGCAGCAGCGCGGGCTCCAGCGTCCCGCGCACGGCGACGGTCACCGGCAGGGCCAGCCCGAGCAGCACCAGGAAGGTCACGAGCTGCACCGCCACCACCGAGGCGGGCACCGTCTCGCGGGGGAAGCGCACCTTGCCCACCAGCGACGCCTGCTCGAGCAGCGACGTCGCCGCGGCCAGCAGGGACTGCGAGAAGAAGACCCACACGATCAGCCCGACGATCAGGAACAGCGGGTAGTCGTCGATCTGCACCGCGTCGAGCAGCACGCCGAACATCAGCGCGTACGCCCCCATCAGCACCAGCGGGTTGACGACGTACCACACGATGCCCAGCACCGAGCCCTTGTACTTCTGGCGCAGCTCGCGGCGCACCATCTGCTCCAGGAGGTAGCGGTAGCGCACGGCCGGATGATCCCAGGGCGACCCGCGCGACGGGCGCGTCGAGGTGGGCCTCTAGAACGCGCCCTCGCCCTTGAGGACGGCGGGGATCGTCTTGAGGATGATCGTCAGGTCGAGGAACACCGACCAGCGCTCGAGGTAGAGGAAGTCGAGGCGGACGAGGTCGTCGAAGTCCAGCTCGCTGCGCCCGGACACCTGCCACAGGCCGGTGATGCCGGGCAGCACGAGGTAGCGCTTCTTGTGCCAGTCCTCCAGGCGCGCGAAGTCGCGCTGGGGGAGCGGGCGCGGGCCGACCAGCGACATCTCGCCGCGCAGCACGTTGATCAGCTGCGGCAGCTCGTCCAGCGAGAAGCGCCGCATCAGGCTGCCGACCGCCGTCAGGCGCGGGTCGCGGCGGATCTTGAACAGGGCGCCGTCGGCCTCGTTCATCTCCTCGAGCTCGTCCTGCATCGACTCGGCCCCGGAGCGCATCGTGCGGAACTTCAGGCAGTCGAACGGCTGGCCCCCGATCCCCGGGCGCCGCGAGCGGTAGAAGACCGGCCCGCGCGAGGTCAGCCTGACGGCCGCCGCGCAGGCGACCAGCAGCGGGCTGAGGACGAACAGGCCGAAGATCGCGCCCACCACGTCGAAGGAGCGCTTCACCGCGAAGTCGATGCCCTCGAACACCGGGGGGCGCAGCTCGAACAGCGGCACCGACTGGCCGGGGACCAGCTCGGCGCGGTGGGTGAGGATCTCCATGGTCGACGGCGCCACGCGCACGGTCACGCCACGCTGGTGTGACTGGTCGACCAGCTCGACCGCCCGGTCCTGCGGGAAGTCGGGGTCGGCGATGATCACCTCGTCGACGCGGTGGCGCTCGAGGATCGCCGGCAGCTCGGCGATCGGGCCCAGGGAGGTGAGGCCGTTGTCGGGCCGGGGGCTCAGCGAGATGTAGCCGACCAGCTCCAGGCGCTGTCCGGAGTCCGTGAGCGCATGGGCGACCGCCTCGATGTGCTTCCCGGT
>Ga0299913_10002912_pt1 | contig 13756 bp, 12 predicted proteins | sample RVTome_9_FD_201360 | JGI IMG/M metagenome (GOLD analysis project Ga0299913, IMG submission 201360) | Soil microbial communities from uranium-contaminated site in the Upper Colorado River Basin, Wyoming, United States - RVT155D38 (version 2) ... | reverse complement strand
CGCTGGTCGAGCGGGCCGACGAGCGCGGGCTGCTGCGCTTCTCGGTGGCGGTCGAGGTGGTCGACGGCGACGGCACCCGGGTGGCCACCGCCACGGTGCAGTGGCGGGCCACCGTCGTCCCCGACCCGTCCGGCACCGCCGACCGCTCCGGCCCCGCCGACCGCGCCGGCGCCGGCGGCCACGCGGGCGGCGGCTGCGACGGCGGCTGCGACGGCGGCTGACGTCCGGGGCGGACGGCCCGCCCCGGCCGAGGGCGTACCCTCGCCGTCGTGGCTCCTGGGGACCCCACCGCACCCACCGACGACGCCGACGACTTCGCGGCCCGCCTGGCCGACCCCGTGCTGGCGGCGGCGCGGGCCGAGGCCCCGCCGCCCGGCGACCCCCCGGACGTGTGGGGCCGCCTGGCGCACGCCGACCCGGTCGCCGACCGGCCCGTGCCCCTGGACGACGAGGGCGTCGAGGCCCGCGCCGGCGACCTGCTCGACCAGATGACGGCGCACGAGCGGCTGCACCTGCTGTCCGGCGACGGCAAGCTGGTGCGCGGCGTGGCCGAGATGGCCCGCCACTACAACGAGACCCCCTACGTGGCCGGGGCGCTGCCCCGCCTGGGCGTCCCCGGCATCCGCTTCAGCGACGGCCCCCGCGGCGTGGTGGTGGGGCGGGCCACCGCCTTCCCGGTGCCGATGGCCCGGGGCGCCACCTTCGACCCCGACCTCGAGGAGCGGGTGGGCGACGCCATCGGCGTCGAGTGCCGGGCGTCGGGCGCCAACCTGTTCGCCGGCGTGTGCGTCAACGTGCTGCGCCACCCCGCCTGGGGACGGGCGCAGGAGACCTTCGGCGAGGACCCCCACCTGCTCGGCGAGATGGGCGCGGCGCTGGTGCGCGGCGTCCAGCGCCACGTCATGGCCTGCGTGAAGCACCTGGCCTGCAACTCGATCGAGGACGCCCGCTTCCGGGTCGACGTGTCCGTCGACGAGGACGACCTGCGCGACCTCTACCTGCCGCAGTTCCGGCGCTGCGTCGACGAGGGCGTCGCCGCCGTGATGACCGCGTACAACCAGGTCAACGGCGAGTGGTGCGGCCACCACCGCCACCTGCTCACCGACGTGCTCAAGGGCGAGTGGGGCTTCGACGGGTTCGTGATGAGCGACTTCGTGCTGGGCGTGCGGTCGGGCATGGCCGTCGCCGCCGGCCAGGACGTCGAGATGCCCTTCGAGTGGCGGTTCCGCTCGCTCGGCCGGCTCGTCCGCCGGGGCCGGGTCAGCGGCGAGCGCGTCGACGACGCCGCCCGCCGCGTGCTGCGCCAGCAGGTCCGCTTCGCCGCCCGGGCGGCCCGGAGCGGCGACCGCGACGCCCTGGCCCGCCGCTACGCCCCGTCGGTCGTGGCGGGCGACGCCCACCGGGCGCTGGCCCGCGAGGTGGCCGAGCGGTCGATGGTGCTGCTGCGCAACCAGGCCGTGCGATCGCCCGCGTCGACGTCGTTCGGCGGCCGGGCGGCGGCCGGCGAGCCGGTGCTGCCGTTCGACCCCGAGCGGGTCGAGTCGCTCGCCGTGCTCGGCCGCCTGGCGGCGCTGCCCGTCACGGGCGACCGGGGGTCGAGCCACGTGCGGGCGCCGTCGGTGGTCACCCTGCTGGACGGGCTGCGGGCGGCGGGCGACCGGTGGGTCATCAACGTCACCCACCAGCCCGGCGACGACCTCGACGCCGCCCGGCTGGCGGCGACGACCGCGGACGTCGCAGTGGTCGTGGTGGGGTACACCCACCGCGACGAGGGCGAGAACGTGCTCCGGCGGGGCGGCGACCGCCGGTCCCTCACCCTCGGCCCCCACGACGAGTCGCTCATCCGCACGGTGGCGGCGGTCAACCCCCGCACCACCGTGGTGCTCGTCGGGGGCAGCGCCATCGTCACGGAGTCGTGGCGCGAGCAGGTCGGCGCCGTCCTCATGGCCTGGTACCCGGGCATGGAGGGCGGGCACGCGCTCGCCCGCGTGCTGTTCGGTGAGGTGTCCCCCGGCGGGCGGCTGCCGTGTACCTGGGCCCGCAGCGCCGAGCAGCTCCCGCCGTTCGACCCCGACGCCCGGCGCGTCCGCTACGGGCCCCTGCACGGCTACCGCCTGATGGAGGCCACCGGCCGCTCGCCGGCGTACCCCTTCGGCTTCGGGCTGTCGTACACGGCCTTCGAGCACGGCCGGCTGGCGGGCACGCGGTCGTGGGACGGCACCGTGCGGCTCACCGTCCCCGTGGTCAACACCGGCACCCGCACCGGCGACGAGGTCGTGCAGGTCTACCTCGACGAGCCCCTGGGGTCCGACCCCCGGCCGCTGCGTACCCTGCGGGCGTTCCGCCGGGTCACGGTGGCGCCGGGCGCGCTGGTGAACGTCACGTTCGAGCTGGGGGCCGACGTGGTGGCCCGCACGGCCATCGCCCACGGGGGTCGCGTCCGCGTGCACGTGGGCCGCGACGCCGAGCCGGCCGGTCACCGCACGATCGAGGTCTGAGCCCGGCCCTCAGCGGCCCGCGGCGGCCTCGGGCGCGTCGGGCGGCGTGGGCGGGGCGCCGCGGCGCAGCCGGCCCGGGATCTCGCGCACGGCCACCGGCGACGCCGTGGGCAGGCCGTCGCGCGCCGACAGCTCCTTGCACAGCTGATAGGTCACCCAGCCGACCACGAGCGGGGCGAGCAGCACGGCAAAGCGGAAGGTCCACAGCACCGCGTTCACCGACAGGCCGAACGTCGCGGCGAGCACGTCCGAGCCGCCGGCGATGAAGCTGACCGTGTAGAACGAGATCGTCGCCGCGCCCAGCGCAGTGCGCACCGGCCGCTGGCGGGGCCGGTCGAGCAGGTTGTGCTCTGCGTAGTCGCCGGTCACCCGCGCCTCGAGGAACGGCCAGGCGTACAGCAGCGCGAAGGTGATGCCGGCGAGCAGCACACCGGGGAAGAAGGGGTTGGGGGTCTCGAACCCCCCGGCGCGGACCTCCCACCCCGGCATGATGCGCAGCGCACCGTCGAGCCAGCCCATGTACCAGTCGGGCTGGCTGGCCGCGGACACCTGGGCGGGGTCGAACGGGCCGTAGATCCAGATGGGGTTGATCTGGAACACTCCACCCAGGAAGGCCAGCACGGCGGACGTCAGGAAGAACAGCCCGAGGGCCTTGGCTGCGTACGTCGGCCACATGCGCTCGCCCACCACGTTGTCCTCGCGCCGCCCCGGCCCGGGGAACTGGGTGTGCTTCTGGTGCACCACGATGGCGAGGTGCGCCGTCAGCAGCACGGCGATGGCGACCGGCACCAGCAGGATGTGCAGCACGTACAGCCGCTCGATGATGTCGGGGCCGGGGAACTCGCCTCCGAAGAGCAGCGACGCCAGCCACGTGCCAGCCAGCGGGATCGACAGCGTGATCGAATAGACGATGCGCAGCCCCGTCCCCGAGAGCTGGTCGTCGAGGAGCGAGTAACCGAACAGGCCGTTCAGCAGGGCGAGGATCAGCAGCGTGCAGCCGATGATCCAGTTGATCTCCCGCGGCCGGCGGAACGCCCCGGTGAAGAACACCCGCGCGAGGTGCACGGCGATCGCGGCCAGGAAAAGCAGGGCCGCCCAGTGGTGGATCTGGCGCATCACCAGGCCGGCCCGCACGTCGAAGCTGAGCTCGAGCGCCGAGTGGTAGGCCTCGGTCATCTGCACGCCCCGCAGCGGCTCGTAGCTGCCGTCGTAGACGACGAGGTTGCTGCTGGGGTCGAAGAAGAACGTGAGGTAGACGCCGGTCAGCACCAGCACGATGAAGCTGTACAGGCCCAGCTCGCCCAGCATGAACGACCAGTGGTCGGGAAACACCTTGTTGAGGGCGGTGCGGGCCAGCTTGGCCGTCCCCAGGCGGGTGTCGACCCAGCGGGCGATCCGATGGGTGAGCAGCCGCTCGGGCCGGGGGCCGCGCCGCCGTGCGCTCACGTCGCTCACCTCGCTCACCTGCCTCGGTCCCAGAAGCCGGGGCCGACGGGGTCGGAGAAGTCGCCGGTGGCGACGATGTAGCCCTCGCCGTCCAGCCCGAGCGGGAGCTGGGGCAGGGGGCGGGCCGCCGGGCCGAAGATCGGCGTGGCCCACCGCATGACGTCGAAGGTCGACTGGTGGCACGGGCACAACAGCAGCTCCAGCTGGGACTGGTACAGCCCGACGGGGCACCCGGTGTGGGTGCACAGCTTGGAGTAGGCGACGACGTTGCCGACCGTCCAGTCCTCGCGGCCCCCCTTCGGCTCGAACTCGTCGTCCTCGTCGAAGCGGATGAGCAGCGTCGGGCTGTCGGCGGCGTCGGTGTTCCCCTCGGGCCACACGGTGATGAACCCGCCGGTCTCGAGGTCGTCGGGCCGCACCGGCGACCCGTCCTCCCGCACGACCCGCACGCCGCCGCGCCGGTACGGGGTCTGCTTGAGGCCCCGCCCCGGCCGCGGGCCGAGCGAGCGTATGGGGAACACCAGCGCCACGCCCAGGGCCGCGCACGCCCCGCCGGCGGTGGCGACGAGGATCCGCCGGCTGCGCAGGGTCGAGCCCCCGGCCTCGTAGTCGGCGGTGAAGGCGGCGACGTCCTCCTCGGCCGAGGCCATCGGGTGGCGCTCCTCGGCCACCTCGTCGTCGGGCATGAACTGCTTGGCCCACAGCACGATGCCCACGCCGATGCCGCCCAGCGACACGGCCAGCAACACGCCCTCGGCCTGGGCCTGGCCACCCTCCCAGTAGACGACGGCGAGGGCGACGGCGGCCAGCGCGGCCACGACGAAGCAGGCGGCCGACGCCAGCTCGACCCGGGCCCCCCGGCGGGTGAGCACGGCCTCGCCCTCGACCGTCCCTTGCTGCTCGCTCGGCGCGGACACCGCCGGGTCGCCCGCGACGGGCGGTGGGTTCGGGCTGTCGCTCACGGGCGGCTCCTGCGGACGGGGCTGCGGGTGCCGATCCAGGCCACCAGGATCAGCAGGGCAACCATGCCCACCAGCCAGGCCACGAACCCCTCCGGGATGGGTCCGGTGCGGCCGATGGGCAGCCCGCCTGGGTCCTCGGGCTCGCGCAGGTACTCGACGTAGCTGACGACGTCGTCGAGGTCGTCGTCGGACAGGGTGTCGGGGCCGAACACCGGCATCTGCCCGGGCCCGACGCGCACGGCGGCCGCCACTTCGGTGGGCGTGGCGTCCGACAGCCGCGGGGCAGCCCGCCCGTAGCTGAGCGCTCCCCCGCTGCCCGAGGCGCTGTGGCACGCCTGGCAGTTGGCGCGGAAGATCTCGCCCCCGGCGGCGACGTCGGCGTCGTCGAGGTCGACGTCGGGGATCTCCGGCCCGTCGCCCAGCGTGCCGACGTAGGCGACGAGCGCGGCGATCTCGCGGTCGTCGTACGCCGGCCGCTTGCGGACCGGTATCTCCTCGCTGTTGGCCAGCGGCATGCGCCCGGTCGACAGGTAGTAGTAGGCGGACGCCTCGCCCGCCTGCTCCAACGTCGGTCCCCGCACGTCGCCGTCGTCGGTCACCACGCCGCCTCCGTCGTCGCCGTGGCAGCTCGAGCAGCCCGTCTCGTACAGCTCGCGGCCGGCCTCGACCAGCTCGTCGTCGGCGTCCTGCCCGGCCGCCGGCCGCACGACGAAGGGGGTGAGCGCCGCCGTCGCCACCAGGGGCACGGCGACGAGCAGGCGGTGGAGCCGGCGCCGCGAGGTCATGGCACGGTCACCGCAGCAGGTACACGGTGGCGAACAGGGCGATCCAGACGACGTCGACGAAGTGCCAGTAGTAGCCGCACACCTCGACGGTCTGGTGGGCCGGGGCCCGCGACAGGCCGGCGATGGCGACGGCGACGGCGCCGATGAACACGAGGCCGCCCAGGACGTGCAGGCCGTGGAACCCGGTGAGCAGGTAGAAGATCGAGCCGTACGCGTGGTCGTCGAGTCGGAACGTGGCCTCGGCGTACTCGGCCACCTGGTTGGAGAGGAACACGGCGCCGAGCAGCGCGGTGATGGCGAGCCAGCGCACCGCCCCCTGGCGGTCGTCACGGCCGGCCGCCCCGACGGCGACGTGCATCGTGCCGCTGGACGCCAGCAGCACCAGGGTGGCCGCCGCGGTGCGAAGGGTCTCCAGCTCGACACCCTCGGGCGGCCACGGGTCGTTGATGCCTCGCAGCGTGAAGTAGGCCGCGAACAGGCCGGCGAAGAACATCAGCTCCGAGGCCAACCACACGACCACCCCGACCCCCAGCGTGGACGGCGACGGGGGCTGCCGTGCCGGGGGAGACGAGTGCGGCGGGGTCGGCTGGGCAGTCACCGACACGCCCGCCGTTGTAGCAGAGGCCGGACCCACGGTGCCGGGATCGGCCGCCCACGGGGTACGGTCGCTCACGGTGACGGCCCCGACCGCAGGCGACCTCGTCCTCGGCTGGCAGCTCGACCCGGCGTCGCTGCTGCTGATCGCGCTGACCGGCGCGCTCTACGCCACGGGCGTGCGCCGGTTGGCGGCCCGGGGCCGGCGCTGGTCACCCGCCAGGACGGCCGCGCTGGCCGGCGCGCTGGCGGTGGCCGTCGTGGCCACCCAGTCCGGCATCGCCCGCCACGAGGGCGACCGCCTGTCGGTGCACATGATCCAGCACGTGCTGCTCGGCATGGTCGTGCCCCTGCTCGTCGTGCTGGCGGCTCCGCTGACGCTGGCGCTGCAGTCGGCGTCGCCGGCGACCCGGCGGTCGCTGCGGTCGCTGCTGCGCAGCCGGCCGGCCCACGTGCTCACCCACCCGGTCGTCGCCTGGGGGCTGTTCGGCGGCGGCCTCGTCGCCCTCTACCTCACGCCCCTGCTCGACCTGTCGGTGCGCAACGACGCGGTCCACCTGCTGGTCCACGCCCATGTGGTGGGGGCCGGCGCGCTGTTCCTGGCGGTGCTGGTCGGCGTCGACCCGCTGCCGGGCCGCCCGCCGTTCGGGGCCAGGCTGCTCGCCCTGCTCGTCGCCGTGCCGTTCCACGCCGTGGTCGGCCTGGCGCTGCTGTCGTCGGGCGCGCCGGTGGCCCCCGACGCCTACCCGCTGCTGTCCGACCAGCGCACCGCCGCCGGCCTGTTCTGGGGCACCGGCGAGCTGTTCACGCTGGTGGTGGCGGCGGTGATCGTGCGCCAGTGGTGGGCGGGCGAGCAGCGGGCCGCCGCCCGCGACGACCGGTGGGCGGTCAGTCCCGGGCGTTGACCCGGTTCATGGCGGCGTCGACGCCGTCGGTCAGGATCTGCTCGACGGCGTCGGCCGCCCGCTCGACGGCGACGTCCAGCTCGGCGCGGTCGCGCTTGGACACCCGCCGCAGCACGTGGTGGGCCCCCTGCTCCTTGTCGGCCGGCTTGCCCACCCCGATGCGCACCCGAAGGAACGCGTCGGTGTGCAGGTGGGCCTTGATCGACCGCAGGCCGTTGTGGCCCGCCAGGCCCCCGCCCCGCTTGAGCTTGACCCGGGCGAGCGGCAGGTCGAGCTCGTCCTGCGCGATGACGATCTGCTCGGGATCGGTGATGCCGTGGCGCCTGACCAGCATGGCCACCGACTCGCCCGACCTGTTCATGAACGTCTGGGGGAAGGCCAGGGCCACCCGCTTGCCGTCGATGCGGACCTCGGCCACCAGCGCCCGCTCCCGCGTCCGCTTGAGCGTGCCCCCGTGGCGCCCGGCCAGCAGGTCGACGACCTGGGCGCCGACGTTGTGGCGCGAGCCCTCGTACTCGGCGCCCGGGTTGCCCAGCCCCACGACGAGCAGGTCGGCGGGGGTGCCGCGACGCTCGGCCGCCGCGCCACCCCGTCCGAACAGCGCCATCGCGCCGGTGCGCTACGCGTCGCCGGCGTCGCCGGCGGTATCGCCACCCTCGGCCCGGGCCTCGTCCCCGGCCTCTTCCTCCTCGCCGGCCTCGGCGGCCTCGGCCTCCTCGCCGGGCTCCTCCTCGGCGAGCGCCAGGCTGGTGACCTGGGCCGTGACCACCGTCTCGTCCGGGTCGACCTCGGTGGTGACGTCAGCCGGCAGGACGAGGTCCGCGACGGTGATCGTGTGGCCGATCTCGAGGTCGGACACGTCCACCGAGATGTGGCCGGGGATGGCGTCGGGCTTGGCCGAGATCACCAGCGCGCTGAGCACCTGGTCGACGATGCCCTGCTCGCGCAGGACCTTGATGGCCTCGCCCTCGAGCACGATCGGCACGTCGGTGGTGATGGCCACGTCGACGTCGACGGCCAGGAAGTCGACGTGCAGCACGTCGCGGCGCACCGGGTGGCGCTGCAACTCCTTGACGATGGCCTTGGTCTTCTTGCGGCCGACCTGGAGCGTGAGCAGCGCGTTGAGGCCCTTGTCGGTGGTGAGGGCGGCCCGTAGCTCGCGCCAGTCGACGCTGAGCGGGGCCGGATCGGCGCCCCGGCCGTAGAGGACGGCGGGGATCTTGCCGGCGGCCCGCAGGCGGCGGGACGCCGACGAACCGGTGGGGCGGCCGGTCTCGGCCGCCAGGACGATGTCGTCAGCCATCGGAGACTCCTACTTCTGACGTCGCGCCGGAGCGCTTCGGTTGTGGGGACCAGCCGTTCGAGGCTAGCGGCCGGTCGCGACCCGCCCCAACCGGGCGGGCCTAGGACTGGTTGGCCCCGCCGAAGATCTCGGAGACCGACGTGTCCTCGAACACGGCGTCGATGGCGTCGGCGATGACCCGGGCGACCGACAGCACCTCGATCTTGTCGATCTGCTTCTCGGGCGGCAGCGGCAGCGTGTCGGTGACCACCACCTTGCCGATGGCCGAGTTCTTCAGGCGGTCGATGGCCGGGCCGGACAGGACGCCGTGGGTGGCCGCGGCGCACACCTGGCTGGCGCCCTGCTCGACGAGCTGCTCGGCCGCGGCGATCAGCGTGCCGCCGGTGTCGATCATGTCGTCTATCAGCACGCACGTGCGGCCGGCGACGTTGCCGACCACCTCCTTGGCCTCGACCACGTGCTTGGCGCCCTTGACCCGGCGCTTGTGGACGATGGCCAGGTCGGCGTGCAGCACGTTGGCGTAGCGCTCGGCGACCTTGACCCGGCCGGCGTCGGGCGACACGACCACGATGTCGTCGCCCATGTTGCTCTGCAGGTAGTCGACCAGCACCGGCATGGCCACGAGGTGGTCGAAGGGCCCGTCGAAGAACCCCTGGATCTGGCCGGAGTGCAGGTCGACCGACATCAGCCGGTCGGCCCCCGCGACGGCGAACATGTTGGCGACCAGCTTGGCCGAGATGGGCTCGCGGCCCTCGGCCTTGCGGTCCTGCCGGCCGTAGCCGAAGAAGGGCATGACGGCCGTGATGCGCTTGGCCGAGGCGCGGCGGGCGGCGTCGACCATCTGCAGGTGCTCGAAGATCGCGTCGTTGATCGACATCTGGCCGTTGGCGCCGTGGCTCTGGATGATGAAGACGTCCATGCCCCGCACCGACTCGCCGAAGCGGCAGTGGATCTCGCTGTTGGCGAAGTCCCCGCAGTTGGCCTCGCCCAGCGGGACGCCGAGATCATCCGCGATCTCGAGCGCCAGGGGGAGGTTGGCCCGGCCGGAAACGATGTGCAGCTTCTTCTTGGTGACGAGCTCCATTCCGACCTCTCCCCGCTCCTGCTCGGCCTGCGCCTAGCCGGTGCCGCCAGTGTAGAACGGCCCTGTTCGGACCCCCGAACCCACCCTGGCGCCCGGTTCGAGCACGGCGAACGGGCCGACGAGGGCGTCGTCGCCGATCTCGGCCAGCGTGGCCACGCTCTCGTTGACCTTGCTGCGCTCACCCACCCGGGTGTCGGCGAGCCGCGTCGCCGGCCCGATCTCGCTGCCGGCGCCGACCACCGTGGCGCCCTGCAGCACCGTGCCGGGGAAGAGCACGACGTCGGGGGCGAGCGTGACGGTCGTGTCGACGTAGGTGGCGCCCGGGTCGACGATGCCCACCCCGTCGCGCATCCACCGCTGGTTGGTGCGGCGCCGAAGCTCGGCCTCGGCCACCGCCAGCTGGGCGCGGTCGTTGATCCCCTGGGTCTCGTCGGCGTCGTCGGCGACCAGCGACACCACCGGGTGCCCGGCGTCGGCCAGGACGGCCACGACGTCGGTGACGTACAGCTCGCCCTGGGAGTTGTCGGGGGTGATGCGGCGCAGCGCCGGCGCCAGCAGGTTGCGGCGGAACACGTAGATGCCGGTGTTGATCTCGTCGATGCCCCGCTCGGTCTCGTCGGCGTCGCGCTCCTCGACGATGCGCCGGACGCGGCCGTCCTTGTCGCGCACGACCCGGCCGTAGCCCGCCGGCTCGTCCATGCGGGCGGTCAGCAGCGTGCAGGCCGCGCCCGAGAGGCGGTGCTCGACCACGAGCCGGCTCAGCGTCTCGGGCCGGACCAGCGGGGTGTCGCCCGGCAGGACGATGACGTCGCCGCCCTCGCTGTCGCCGGGGTCGAGGTCCTCGTCGGGCAGGCCGGTGAGGCCGACGGCGACGGCGTCGCCGGTGCCGCTCTGCACCCGCTGCTCGACGAACTCGAGCGGGACGGGGCCCGGGTCCTCCTGCAGCGTCTTGCTGACCAGGTCGCCGCCGTGGCCCACGACCACCACGGCGCGTTCGGCCTCGCAGCCCACCACGGCGTCGATCACGTAGCGGACCAGCGGGCGACCGCAGAGCATGTGGAGCGGCTTGGGCCGGGTCGAGCGCATGCGTGTGCCCTGCCCGGCGGCGAGGACGATGGCCGACAGTGGACGCTCGCTCATGACACCGTTGTAGCGCCCGCGCGGGCCGACCGCGCGCACCGGCCGTTCAGGTGCGCAACGCGGCGAGGACGGCGTCGTGGGTGCGGCCGTTCGAGAACACGACCGGCCCACCGCCGTAGAGGTCGCGCCCGCCGTCCAGGTCGCTGAAGCGCCCACCCGCCTCCTCGACCACCACGGCGAGCGCGGCGAAGTCCCAGGCACCGCCGCCGAGCTGCACGCAGGCCTCGACCCGGCCCTCGGCCACGAACACCGCGCCGTGCTCGACCGGCGGGACGTACGTCGCGGCCGGCTCGAGGCCGCCGACCAGGCGGCGGCGGTCGGCGGCCAGCGCGTCGAGCGGAGGGATGAGGCTGTAGTGGGCACCGTCGAGGCCGGCGTGGCCGCTGACCGCGAGCTGCTCGGGCGGTCCGCCCCGGCACGAGCGCCAGGCACCGACGCCTCGGGCGGCCCACCACCGGCGCCCGTCGGCCCCGCAGGTGCTGACGCCGACGACGGGCTCGCCGTCGACCACGAGGGCGATCTCGGTCGCCCACCCCCGCAGGCCGACGACGAACAGGACGGTGCCGTCGATGCCGTCGACGATCCAGCGGCGCCCGACCGGGCCGGACCCGCCCACCTCCTCGCCCAGCACGCCGTCGCCCGGCCGCTCGGCCGCGACGATCTCGCTGATCCGGCGCTCGACCTGCAGGTCGGTCTCGGACACGGGGCTGCCGTCGGGCTTCAGCTCGTGGGCCACCGCCTCGCCGGTGAAGGCGTCGGCGGTGAGCACGTCGGCCGCGTCGGCCAGCCGGTGGGCGAGTGCGAGGTCGTCGGCGAGGGAGGGCGTCACGGCCGCGAGTCTGGCCGACAGCGCCGCTGCCGGGGCGCCTTCCACACCGTGCCCGACGCGCCCGCACCGATCTGGTCGTCGTAGTCGTCGAGGCTGGCCATCGAGCCGTTCTACCCCCGTGCGCCCACCCGCGCGTCCCGCCGTTCCGGCGGCGCCCGGCCCGGCGGGACGCCACCGGGCCGGGCGGCCGGTCACGCTGGGGCTACTGGTTGCCGCCGGCGGTCTGGATGTTGGTGTTCACGGTCATGATGTCGTTGGCCATCAGCTCGAGCCGCTGGTGAGCCGTGTTGAGGGCCGTGCGCGTCTCGGGCCACTCGCTGTAGAACTCGTCGGCCTTGGGGCCGGCCCACAGCTCGGGGTCGAGGGCGTTGCCCTGGGTGACGATCGTCGTGATGGCGTCCATCAGCCCGCCGTTGATGGCGGCCTGCATCTTGCCGATGGCCTCCTTCGCCGCGTCCGTCGACTTGACCACACCATCGCTCATGCTGCTCGCTCCTCGTGCGCGCTCGCTGTCGTGAGGGAAGGCCCGCCAGGGGGGCGACCACCGCGCCGCCACGGCTCCTTCGATCTGCCCGCGGTGCCGACACTAACGACGCACCGGCGCGATGTTCGGTCACCCCGCCGGATCGGTCGCCCGGCGCAGCCGTCAGCGCGGCACGGCCACCTGCACGAGCTGGACGTCGCCACCGCAGGCCAGGTAGCCGCGGCCGGTGACCATGCCCACCGGCGCCCGGCGGGGCAGCCGGGCGCCCAGGATGTCGCCGTCGAGGTCGACGTCGGGCCGCAGCAGCACGCCGAGCTTCGAGCGCCGCAGCGGGCGGGTCCAGTGCGAATACCCCGTGCGGATGCCGTCGTTGCGCCCGGCAGCCACGAACAGCAGGTCGGGGCGCTCGGAGGTCGACAGCCGGTCGAGCACCCCGCCGGCATCGTCGATCGACTCGGCATCGTCGACCAGCACCAGCACCGGCCCGGCCGCCTCGTCGACCGCGGCGGCCAGCCGCTCGCCGATCGCCGCCGGGGTCACGACGGCGCCGACCAGGGGGTCGCCGGCCAGCGGCGACCGCGGGCCGGTCACCGCCACGACGGTCACGTCGGGCCGGGCCTCGCGGCACACCGCGGCGATGGTCAGCAGGGTCGTGCTCTTGCCCGAGCGGGCGGGGCCGGTGACGAGCGCGTGCTCGCCCTGGTAGACGACCAGGCTCGCCGCCGACCGGGTGCTCTCGGCGATCCCGACGGGCACATGCCAGGGCCGCGCGCCCAGCGCAGCAGGGGTGCCCAGACGGGCGGCCCGCACCTCGGTGGCGAGCGGCTCGATGCGCACCGGCGCCCGAGCCGGCGGGGGGTGCGCGGCGGCCAGGCGCACCGCAGCGGCGGCCGCCCCGTCCGCCGGCCGGGCGATCTGCACCACCTGGCCCGTGCCCGCCACCACGGCCCGCCCCGGCACCATCTGGGGCACGGCGGCACCACGGACGCCGAAGGACGTGTAGTCGTTCCGGTCGGCCAGCTGCAGCGCCCACCGCTGGCGGACCAGCGACGCCACCCGGCCCGGGATCGCGAGGGCCCGGTCGGCGGCGACCACGGTGACCAGCTTCACCTCGGGCCCGTCGGCCACCACCCGTGTGAACGCGTCCCAGGCGGCGGTGCCCCCGATGTCGTCGAACTCGGCGGCCATGGCGCTCCAGCCGTCGACGAGGGTGACCACCAGCGGCTCGCCCCGCACAGTTGCGGGCCCCATGGCCCGGCGCCGGTCGAGCAGCAGGCGCAGGTGGCGGATCAGGCGTGTCTGGCGCTCCCGCTCGCTGGCCAGCACGACGGCGCCGACGTGCGGCAGCGGGTCGAGCGCCCCGAGGTCGCCGGCGCCGAAGTCGAGGACGTAGAGGTGGAGGTCGTCGGGCGGCAGCAGCCGGGCCAGGCTGAGGGCCACGCTGGCCAGCGTCGTCGTCGTGCCGCTGCCGCCGATGCCGTAGACGAACAGGTTGCCGTCGCCGGGCCGCCACCCGGTCGGGTACTGGGACTGGGCCTCGGGATCGTCGGCCAGGGCGAGCGGCACGACGAGGTCGGCCGGATCGGCCGGCGACCCGCCGGCGTCGCCGGCCCGGGCCGCGTCGAGGAGCCGGTCGAGGTCGACGTCGCCCGACAGCGGGTCGGGCCACGGATGGCGCGGCAGCGGCCGCCCGGTGCGGGCGAACGCCTCGCCGATGGCGCCGACC
>Ga0299913_10002911_pt1 | contig 13759 bp, 12 predicted proteins | sample RVTome_9_FD_201360 | JGI IMG/M metagenome (GOLD analysis project Ga0299913, IMG submission 201360) | Soil microbial communities from uranium-contaminated site in the Upper Colorado River Basin, Wyoming, United States - RVT155D38 (version 2) ... | reverse complement strand
GACATCGCGCAGCTCGCCCAGCCGGGGGCCATGCGCTCCTACCAGGCCGATGACCGGCTCGTCAACCTGTCGGAGTTCATGGACGTCGACCAGCTGCGCGCCGACTACATCGAGTCGTTCATCGACCTCGCCTCGGTCGACGGCGACCTCTACGGCCTGTACTACAAGGCCGACCTCAAGTCGATCGTCTGGTATCCGAACCAGGCGTTCGAGGATGCGGGCTACGAGATTCCCGAGACGTGGGATGAGCTCATGGCCCTCACCGACCAGATCAAGGCCGACGGCAGCACGCCGTGGTGCGTGGCCCAGGAGCATGGCGACGCAACCGGATGGGTGACGACCGACTGGATCGAGGACGTGCTGCTCCGCACGGCCCCGCTCGAGACCTACGATGCCTGGGTGGCGCACGAAATCCCGTTCGACGATCCGGCGGTGCTGAACGCGGCGGAGATTGTCGGCGACGTGTTCTTCGCCGAGGGCAACGTCTACGGCGGCTCGACGGCGATCAACGCCACGTTCGTGGGCGACGCGCAGAACCCGATGTTTGCCGAGGGCGGACCGGACTGCTGGCTGCACAAGCAGGCGGCCTGGATCCCGTCCTTCTGGCCGGCCGATGAGTCGACCGACCCGCCGACCCCGCTCTTCACACCGGGCGAGGACAGCTCGTTCTTCTACCTGCCGCCGATCGACGAGGCCTACGGGCGCCCGGTCCTGGGAGGTGGCGACATGTTCGTGATGTTCAACGACCGGCCCGAGGTGCGCGCGGTGATGGAGTTCCTCGCCACGCCGGAGGCGGCCCAGCACTGGATCGAGGTCGGCGGCTTCGTGTCGCCGAACAACGAGGTTCCGCAGGAGTGGTACAGCGCGTACCCGTCTTCGGGCCTCGCCGAGATCCTGGCGAACGCCGACGCCCTCCGTTTCGACGCGTCCGATACGATGCCGGCCGACGTCGGTTCCGGTTCGTTCTGGTCAGGCGTGATCGACTGGATCTCGGCCGAGGGATCGAACACCGACGAGGTGTTCGCCGAGATCGAGGCCAGCTGGTCGGACTGACCGGCACACGGTGGGCGCGCGCCGCACGGCGCGCGCCCACGCAGCACTCGGGAGCAGCATGACCACCTCCGCCGCCTCACTCGCGCCCTCTCGCGGGTCGGTCGTGTGGCACGCGATCCGCCGCTTCGTCGCCCCACTGGCGGCGGTGGTCGCGCTCGTCGTCATCTGGTGGAGCCTTGGCTTCCTCGCCGACGCGGACGCGCCGGCGAGGCTGCTGATCGGCCTGTACGAGGCGATCGGCCTGACCGGCGAAGCGGAGGCGATTCGCGCCTTCGGGATCCCGTCGCTGACCGCGAAGCTGATCCTCGGGATCGTGGCGCTGCTCGTCGGCGTGGGCGGTATCTGGATCGTCTACATCGGCGCCAATGCGCTGGTCGAGAGCCTGGGGCCCACCTGGTCTCGGCGCGTCCTGCCGCTCGTCTTCGTCGGGCCGGGCCTCCTCCTGCTCGGCGTGTTCCTCGTCTTCCCCACGGTCAGCACGATCGGCACGAGCCTCACCGAGGGCGAGGGCGCCGCCGGCAATTTCGGCTTCGTGTTCACCGATCGCTCGATGTTGATCGCGCTGCGCAACAACGTCCTGTGGCTGGTGCTGGCGACCGGGGGGAGCGTGGCCATCGGCCTGGTGATCGCGACGCTGGTGGACCGCGTCAAGCGCGAGGCCCTGGCGAAGACGTTCATCTTCCTGCCGATGGCCATCAGCATGGTCGGGGCCGCGGTCATCTGGAGGTTCGTCTACGCGTGGCAGCCAGCCGGGCAGCCACAGATCGGCGCCGCCAACGCCGCATGGACGGCGATCGGCAACGACCCGGTCGCCTGGCTCCAGGTGCCGACGCTCAATACCTTCGCGCTGATCCTGGTCATGGTCTGGCTGCAGACCGGCTTCGCGATGGTCATCCTGTCGGCCGCCATCAAGGGCCTGCCATCCGAGGTGATCGAGGCCGCGCGCATGGACGGAGCGCGCGAGTCGCAGATCTTCTTCCGCGTCGTCGTCCCGATGATCCGCGGCTCGATCATCACCGTGGCCACGACGATCGCGATCGCCGTGCTCAAGGTGTTCGACATCGTCTTCGTCACCACCGGCGGCCGCTTCGAGACCGAGGTCGTCGCCAACCGCATGTTCACCGAGTTCTTCCGATTCCGAAACTTCGGGCATGCCGCCGCGCTGGCGGTCGTGCTCTTCGTGGCGGTCGTTCCGATCATGATCATCAACGTCCGCAACCTGCGACGCCAGGGGATCGGCTCGTGACCGCCCGCTCCGGCTCCGTCCACCCGCCCCGCTGGGAGCGCGTGATGCGCGGCACACCGGTCCGCGTCGCCGTGGTCCTCATCGTCCTGGTCTGGTCCCTCCCGACGGTCGGGCTGCTGGTCAGCTCGTTTCGGCCGTCGGCGGACATCCGCTCCACGGGTTGGTGGGAGGCCATCGTCCACCCGTTCGAGTCCGCCCAGTGGACGGTCGCGAACTACGCATCGGTCCTCGGAGCGGACGGGATGGCCGAGGCCTTCCTCAACTCGCTGATCGTCACCGTCCCCGCCACCGCCATCCCGATCACGATCGCCGCCTTCGCGGCCTACGCGTTCGCCTGGATGCGCTTCCCGGGGCGGAGTGTGCTGTTCGCCCTCGTCGTCGGCCTGCTCGTCGTGCCGATCCAGATGGCGCTCATCCCGATCCTGCGCCTCTACACCGAGTTCGAGCTGAACGGCACCTTCGTCGGGACCTGGCTGGCGCACGCCGGGTTCGGGCTGCCCCTGGCGATCTTCCTGCTCTTCAACTTCATCAGCCAGATCCCGAGGGATCTCATCGAGTCGGCCCACCTGGACGGGGCGTCGCACTACCAGACCTTCACCCGCCTCGTCCTGCCGCTCTCCATCCCGGCACTGGCCTCGTTCGCCATCTTCCAGTTCCTGTGGGTCTGGAACGACCTGCTCGTGGCGCTCGTCTATCTCGGCACCGACTCGCAGGTCGCCACGATGCCCGCCCGGCTCAATGAGCTGGTCGGCAGCCGCGGTGAGGCGTGGCATGTTCTCACCGCCGGCGCATTCGTGACGATGATCGTGCCGCTCGTCATCTTCCTGGGGCTGCAGCGGTACTTCGTCCGCGGCATCCTCACCGGGTCGGTCAAGGCATGACCGACGCGGTGCTCGGTCGCCTGATGCTCGCCTTCGACGGGTTCGAGCTGACGGAGCCGATGCGACGCCGCCTGGTCGCCCGCCCGGCGGCCGGGGTCACGCTGTTCCGCTACCGCAACGTCGACTCGCCCGCGCAGCTGCGGGCCCTGACCGATGCGATCCAGGCCGGCGCCCCGGCGGGCGTCCCGTTCCTGGTGGCGATCGACCAGGAGGGGGGGCAGCTGCTGGGCCTGGGCGAGGGCTCGACGCCGTTCCCGGGCAACATGGCGCTCGGTGCCGCGGACGATCCCTCGCTGACCGAGCGGGTCGGTCGCGCCATCGGTCGGGAGCTTCGAGCGGTGGGGGTGAACGTGAACTACGCGCCGGTTGCCGACCTGTCCACGAATCCCGCGAACCCGTCACTCGGGGTGCGCTCGTTCGGCGACGATCCGCGTCGCGTCGCCCACCACGTTGCGGCGTTTGTGACCGGTCTCGAGGGCGCCGGGCTGGCGGCCACGCTGAAGCACTTTCCCGGCAAGGGCGACGCCGCTGTCGACACGCATCACGAGCTCGCCAGCGTGGAACGCTCGGCCTCCGGCCTCGAAGAGCGAGAGCTCGTGCCGTTCCGGGCCGGCATCGCGGCGGGCGCCTCGCTCGTAATGTCCGGGCACTTCGCCATCCCGGCCCTGGCCGGAAGCGAGCCCGCCACGCTGGCGCGGCCGGTCATGCACGACCTGTTGCGCGGCGCCTGCCGTTTCAGCGGCGTCTCGATCAGCGACTCGTTCGACATGGACGCCCTGTCGCCCGGCGATGGGCGGCAGCGGGACGCGGTGGCGGCGCTCAACGCCGGCGTCGACCTGCTGCTGCTCGGCAGTCGCTCGGAGGTGGCGGCGTTCGACCTCGTCCTCGAGCGCGCCTCCGGAGCCGGGAGCCTCGATGCCGATGCCAGCGCGGCGGCGCTCCGTCGCGTCGACCGGCTGCGGCGGCGGCTGCATGCCGTGCCAGCGGTCGACTTGTCGGTCGTCGGGAGCCGCGAGCACCGCGATCTGGCACGCCTGGTTGCCGAGCGGGCCCTGACCCTCGTGCGCGATCGGGACGGGCTCCTGCCGCTGCGTCCCGAGCCCGGCGACGCCGTCCTGGTCGTCATGCCACGGCCGGCCGATCGCACCCCGGCCGACACCTCGGCGACCGTGCGCCCGGGCCTGGCATCCGCCATCGGCCGTCACCATTCGACGGTGGAGAGCCTGCTGGTCGATCCAGCGCCAGGCGATGACGAGATCGCCACAGCCGTGCAGCGAGCCCGGGAGGCCGACCTGTTGGTCATCGGATCCATCAGCGCCAGTCTCGAGCCGGCGCAGGCCGCCCTGGTGGCCGCGCTGCTGGGCACGGGCACCCCGGCGGTCACGGTGGCGCTTCGAACGCCGTGGGACCTCTCGGCCTATCCCGCCTCCGGGACGCACGTGTGCACCTATTCGATCCTCGACCCATCGCTCGACACCCTCGCGGATGGGCTCTTCGGGACACTGCCCTTCCCGGGTCGCCTGCCGACGGCCACCGGGGTCCCGGCGTGAGTGCGCCGCTCCTGCTGCGGGATCTCGAGGCCGGACCGTCCGGCGGCGGACCCCGCGCCCTGCTGCTCGCCGGAGGCCGGATCGCGGCGATCGACGAGGACGCCGAGGCAGCCGCCGGGGAGGCGCACGCCGTCTCGGCCCCGGGTCGGTTCGCCGCGCCAGGCTTCATCGACCTCCAGGTCAACGGCGTCGGAGGACACGATTTCACGACGGATCCGGGGTCGATGTGGACCGTCGGTCGCCTGATGGCTAGGCACGGCGTGACGGCCTTCCTGCCGGCGATCGTCACCTCGCCGCGCGGAACGGTCGAGGCGGCGCTGCGGGCCTTTGACGAGCGCCGCGACGCCGGCGGGGCGAAGCCGCTCGGACTGCACGTGGAGGGACCCTTCCTCGCGCCCGCCCGTGCCGGTGCCCACGACCCGGCTCTGCTGCGTGAGCCGGACCTCGACGAGATCCGGGGCTGGCTGGCCAGCGGCTCGCTGCGGATCCTCACCCTGGCGCCCGAGCTGCCGGGCGCGATCGATGCGATCAGAGCGGCCGCCGCCGGCAGCGTCGTCTCGATCGGGCATACCGACGCCGACGCGGCGATGGCCGAGCGGGCGATCGAGGCCGGGGCGCGCTACGCGACGCACCTGTTCAACGCCATGCCGCCGCTGAGCCACCGTGCCCCAGGCGTCGTTGGGGCAGTGCTGGCAGACGATCGGGTGACGCTTGGGCTCATCGTGGACGGCCGGCACCTCGATCCGCTCGTCGTCGGCCTCGTCTCCCGCCTGGCGCCGGACCGGGTCTCGCTCGTGAGCGACGCGATCGCCGCGCTCGGCCTGGCCGACGGGACGCACCGCCTCGGCGGCTCCACGGTCACGGTCACCGGGGGCGCGGCCAGCCTGGCCGACGGGACGATCGCCGGCAGCGTGGCCGCGTTGGACGCGGGCGTGCGCCGCTTTGCCCAGGCCACCGGATCGGCCGCCGCAGCGATCGAGGCGGCCACCGGTGTGCCGGCGCGGCTGCTGGGCCTCGAGGACCGTGGCGTACTGGGCGTCGGCTGCCGGGCCGACATCGTGCTGCTCGACGCCGAGCTGGAGGTCGCAGCCACGCTGGTCGGCGGGGACGTCGTCTACGACGCGGACGGCCGATGGGCCTGATCGACGAGATCCGGGAACAGCCGGCCGTCGTCGATCGGCTGCTGCGCGCGATCCCCGGCGAGGCGCGGCCGCTCATTCGAGCCATGCGCCGCACCGGCGTCGACCACGTGCTCATCGCCGCGCGCGGCAGCTCCGACCACGCCGGTGTCTACGGCCAGTACGCTCTCGGCATCGTCGGCCGCCTGCCGGTTGCGCTGGCCGCCCCGTCGATCTTCAGCCGATATGGCCGCCCGCCGCGGATCGGTCGGGCCCTCGTCATCGGCATCAGCCAGTCCGGCCAGTCGCCGGATGTCGTCGCGGTCGTGTCGGAGGCGCGCCGACAGGGGGCGCTGACCCTTGGGATCACGAACGATCCCCATTCGCCGCTCGCGACGGCCGCCGCATCGGTCATCGACCTGGGCGCCGGGCCCGAGCGTTCGGTGGCCGCGACGAAGACGTACACCGCGGAGTTGGCGGCGATCGCCATCCTCGCCGCGGCGATCGGCGATCTGGATGCCGACGGCTGGCGGCAGCTGCATCGGCTGCCCGAGACGATGGCCGAGGCGCTGGGTGACGAGGACGGCCCGGCGCAGGTGGCCGCGTCGCTCGGCTCGATGGACGAGTGCGTCGTCGTGGGTCGCGGCTTCAACCTGGCGACCGCCATGGAATGGAGCCTGAAGCTGAAGGAGCTTGCCGCGGTGCGGGCACAGGCCTACTCGGCGGCGGACTACGCGCACGGGCCGATCGCCAGCTTCGCCCCCGCCGCCCACCTGCTCGCCGTGGCGGCACGCGGCCCGCTCCTCCTGGACGTGGAGCAGCTCGTGGAGCGGCTGGCGGTCGAGCGACGGGCGCGCGTGACGGTGCTCGGCGGCACGGCGATCGGCGGCGGCGGATGGCTCCGCTTCCCGGACGTGCTGCCGGAGTGGCTCTCGCCGCTGATCGCGATCCTGCCGGCGCAGCTGCTGACCGGCGCGCTGACCCGCCTTCGCGGGATGGATGTCGAACGTCCACGTGGATTGGCCAAGGTGACGCTGACCCGGTAGCGTGGCACCCATGAGCGTCCGGATGGCACGCTGGCCGGCGCTGGCCGGTCTCCTCGTCTTCGCGGGCTGCACGTCCGCCGAGCCGCAGCCCACTTCGAGCGCGCCCAGCGCGGGCACCACGGCGACCGCCCCGCCGAGCTCCACGCCGTCGCCCCGGCCATCCGTCACGTCGCCGGCCAGCCCGAGCCCGACCGCCGCGTCGCAGCCGACGTTCGAGATGGAGACCTACCCGGTGGCCGATGGCAGCCACCCGCACGACGTGGCGCCGGCGCAGGACGGCGGGGTCTGGTACACCGGCCAGGGCAACGGGACACTGGGCTGGTTCCATCCCGAGACCGGCGAGGAGCGACAGGTTCCGCTGGGAGCGGAGTCGAGTCCCCACGGCGTGATCGTCGGCCCGAACGGGGACGCCTGGGTCACCGACGGCGGGCTGAACGCCATCGTGCGCGTCGACGCCGAGACCCACGAGGTCACCGCCTATCCACTCCCCGGAGCCGAGGCGAACCTCAACACCGCCACGTTCGACGGCGACGACGTCCTGTGGTTCACCGGCCAGGCCGGCTTCTACGGCAGCCTGGATCCGCGGGATGGGACGCTGACCGTGCACGCGGCTCCGGGAGGCGTCGGGCCGTACGGGATCGCCACGACCCCCGACGGCGAGGTGTATTTCAGCTCGCTGGCGGGCAGCTACCTCGGGGCCATCGACCGTGACACCGGCGCGGTGACGGCGATCGACACACCGGCGCCGCAGGGCGGAGCGCGACGGGTCTGGTCCGACTCCGAAGGGCGCCTGTGGGTGACCCAGTGGTTCGCCGGCAGCATCGCGCGCTACGACCCCGCGACCCAGGCCTGGCGCGAATGGCCGCTGCCGGCCGAGAGCCCGATGCCCTACGCGGTGTACGTCGACGAGACCGATACGGTCTGGGTCACCGACTTCGGCGCCAACGCGCTCCTGCGCTTCGACCCGGCCACCGAGGCCTGGACCAGCTTCGAGCACGAGTCGACGCCGGCCGAGGTCCGCCAGCTGCTCGGCCGTCCGGGCGAGATCTGGGGTGCCGAGTCCGCGGCGGATCAGCTGGTGGTCATCCGTGCCAGCCGCTGATCAGCGGCGCCGGTGCACGGCGATCAGGATGCCGATCGCCTCACCCTGCGGATCGTCGGCGGCCGCGGCCTGCTCGACCAGCTCCTGGACCCCGCGACCCAGCTCGCCGAGCCGATCGGGCGACAGCCGAACGGCCAGGCGGACGAGCTCGAAGACCGCGGCCGGCCCCGCCTCGACGAGCTCCGCGCGGGCCGCGTCGATCATCGCCACGTGGCCCGCGAGATCGGGCTCGAAGCTGAGCGTCCACGACTTGCGGGTCGAGCGGTAGGGCACCTCGCGCGCTCCTCGCCGCCCGCGGCGCTCCGGCCCGCGGCGAAGGAAGCCGGTCCGCACCAGCGTCCGGACGTGGTAGAGGACCGTGGCCGGCTGCTGTTCGAGCCGATCGGCGAGCTCCCGGTTCGTGAGCGCCTCGTCGAGGCACAGCCGCAGGATCCGCAGGCGCAGCGGATGGGCCAGGGCCCGGGCCTCGGCCCGGGTGGCGGGTCGTCGTTGCTGGGCCGACTGGCGCATTCGCCCCTTATCCAACCACAGTGATTGACAGTTATCAATCACTTGCAGCAGACTGCCCGCGTGTTCGGCTTCCCCGCCAACTACTGGCGCCTGCTCGGCGCATCGGCGGTCTCCAACCTCGCGGACGGCGTGTTCGTCATTGTCGTTCCGCTGCTGGCGGTGCGGCTCACCGACTCGCCGCTGCTGATCGCCGGGCTCGCCATCGCCGGCCGCCTGCCCTGGCTCTTCTTCGTCCTGATCGCGGGTGCGCTGGCGGATCGGCTCGACCGCCGGGCAACGATGCGCAACGTCCAGGTGTTCCGCGCCGTCGTCCTGGTCGGCCTGACGGCGCTCGCCGTCGTCGACGGACTGTCGCTGCCGATCCTGTACGCCGTCGCCCTCGCGCTCGGCATCGCGGAGACGCTGTTCGACACCGCCGCGCAGTCGATCCTGCCCTCGATCGTCGACCGCGATCAGCTGGCGAGCGCGAACGGCCGGCTCTACGGCGTCGAGCTGGTGATGAACCAGTTCGTCGGACCGCCGCTCGGCGGCCTGGTCATCGGCCTGTCGGTCCCGCTGGCGCTCGGTGGCAGCGCGGTGGGCTACGTCCTCGCAGCGGTGGGGCTGACCCTCGTCGTCGGTCGATTCCGCCCGGTGCGCAGCGGACCGCCGACGCGCCTGACGACCGACATCGCCGAGGGCATGCGCTACCTGTGGCGGAACAGCGTGCTGCGCACGATGGCGGTGATGGTCGGCGTCATGAACCTGGCCGGCACCGCGACGCAGGCGGTGCTCGTCCTGTACGCGGTCCGGCCCGGGCCGATGGGGCTGTCCGAGCCGGAGTTCGGGATCCTGATGACGACGTTCGCGGCGGGGAGCGTTGTCGGCTCGTTCATCGCCGCGCCGCTCGAACGGCGATTCGGACGGGTGCCGCTGCTGTTTGCCAGCGTCGTCGTCATCGCCATCGGCCTCGCGATCCCGGCCTTCACGACCAGCGCGATCGCCATCGGGGCGGGCTTCGTCGTGTCCGGCATGTTCATCGTCATCTGGAACGTGATCACCGTCACCCTGCGCCAGCGGATCGTGCCGGACCACCTGCTCGGCCGCCTCAACTCCGCCTACCGGCTGTTCGCCTGGGGCACGCAGCCGGTCGGGGCCCTGCTGGGCGGCGTGGTCGGCGAGCTCGTCGGCCTGCGGGCCGTGTTCCTGCTCGCCGGCGTTCTGGGGCTGACGCTGCTCGCGACGCGCGCGGTCCTGACCGAGGACGCGCTGCGCCGAGCCGAGGCGGAGGGGGCGTCCGCATCCGCCACCTGAGGGTCCCGGCCGGCGGGGATCAGCCCAGGAGCGGCAGCTGCTCCGGCTCCGGCGGCGGCATCAGGCGGATCCTGCGCCGGTCCGTGATCCGCGCTCCGCGCTTGACGGCCGCCACTCGCGCCTCGATCGGGGCGGCCGCCGACGGGGCGAGGTAGCCGCTGGCGCCGGCGGGGTAGAGCCGCTCGTAGCGATCCAGCTCCTCCGGCCACGCCCGGGCGAGGACCTCCAGGAAGTGCTCGCGCGTGCCGGGGCGCAGGTTGAGGACGTTCGACCAGGCGTGGGTCGCGCCCGCGTCGCGCGCCGCGGCGAGGACACCGGCCAGGTCGCGCGGCGCGTCGGTCAGGCCGGGCAGCACCGGGGCCAGCGCGACGCCGGCGGCGATCCCGGCGTCGGTCAGCGTTCGGATGGCGCGCAGCCGCTGGCGCGGGGGAGCGACCCCGGGCTCGAGCCGGGCGCTGAGGGCCTCGTCGAGGGTCGCGATGCTGATGCTGATGCTGACCTCGGCGCGCCGCGACGCGTCGGCGAGGACGTCGCGGTCGCGGATGACCAGCGGCCCGCGGGTGATCAGGCTGATCGGCGTGCGCGCCGCGCCGAGGGCGGCGATGCAGCCGCGCGTCAGGCGGTACCGACCCTCGGCCGGCTGGTACGGGTCGGTGGCCGCGCCGATGGCCACGGTCTCGCGCCGCCAGGTTCGTCGCCGCAGCTCGCGGCGCAGCGTCTCGACGACGTTGACCTTGACTCGAACGCTGCTCCCGTAGCGGGCATCCGACGGCCGGTCGGCCCGGCGCTCGAAGCCCCGGACGTAGCAGAAGGCGCATCGGTGGGCGCAGCCCATGTACGGGTTGAGGCTCCATCGGAAGCCCATGCCGCTGACGCGATTGAGGGCCGTGCGGCATGGCTCCTCGCGGTAGGTGGCGCGCATCGGCACAGGATAGAACAAACGTTCGATGTCGTGGGCTTGCCAGCCGGGATTATCCTCTCAGGGCCGTCGTGCCCTTCGGCTGGCAGTGGGGGGATGACCCTACCCCGGAGGTGACGACGTGGAACTCGCGACCGGCCAGACGCTGCTCGTGCTGGCATTACTGACGCTCGCGGTGCTGGGGGTGATGTGGATCCTGGCCGCGACTCGCCACTTTCCTCGTTGATCGGCGCTCGCGGTCGTGCACCCGGCGGTCAGGCGACCGCGGTGGACGGGCGAGACGCCGCCATCGTGCCGAACCACGTGGGCAGGGCGGCGACCAGGTCCGGCTCCCCGTAGAGCTCGACCGAGCGATCGGCGATCGCGGTGGCCCACGGGCGCTCGCCGCGGGCGAGCGGGAGCAGCGCGTCGGCGCCGGCCTCGAGGTACACGTACCGGCTCTGGTCGAGGTTCGGGTCCTCGAGGCACACCTCCGGCGCATTGCCCGGCTCGAGGAGGAGCCATGACCGCGTCTCCCGCGGGCCGGTCACCATGATCTCGAGGACCGTCTGGCGGTCCGGAACGGCCGCGGCGATCACGCGCTGCGACAGCCAGAAGGCGATGACCGTCGGGTCGCGCTGTGCGATGGCGGGGTCCTCCGGGATCCAGCGCTCGGCCCAGTCCCACAGTGACTTGAGGGTCGGGACCAGCTGCTCGCCGGCGGGCGCCAGCCGGTAGGGCGCCTGCCGCGAACCCGGGACGTCACGCGCGACCAGGCCGAGCTCCTCGAGCTTCCGCAGCCTGGCGCTCAGGACCGAGCGCGAGACGTGCCCGGGCAGCCCGGAGGCCAGCGTGTTGAAGCCCTGGGGCCCGAACATGAACAGCTCGCGGACGATCAGCAGGCTCCAGCGGTCCCCGAGGTGCTCGATCGCCTTCGTGAACGCACAGTAATCGGTCTTGGCACTCGATCCCATCGGTCCATTCTGCTCCTCCGACTCAAGCCCAGCCCCGAAGTTCGATCGCCGAACTTCCCGGGAACCCGGGGCGGCGGCATCCTCGCCGCTGACATGCACTCGGAGATCCCGTCCATGAACCCCGCTCGATATGACGTCGTCATCATCGGCGCCGGTCAGTCCGGCCTGGCCGCCGGACGCGAGCTGGCCCGGAAGAAGCTGCGCTTCGTCGTACTCGAGGCGAACGAGCGGGTCGGCGACAACTGGCGCGCCCGGTACGACTCGCTGCTCCTCTACACCCCGGCGAGGTACAACGCCCTGCCCGGCCTGCCGTTACCGATGCCCGGACACGCCTTCCCGACCGGTCGACAGATGGCCGACTATCTCGAGGCCTACGCGGAGCATCACGCCATCCCGGTCCGGACCGGGGTCGCCGTCGACAGCCTCGCGCGGAGGAATGACGGTGACTTCGAGATCGCGGCCGGCTCGGACCGCTACGTCGCCGACCACGTGATCGTCGCCACCGGACCGTTCCAGCACCCCCGCGTCCCGGACTTCGCCGCCGGGCTCGATCCGGCCATTCGCCAGATCCACTCGGCCGACTATCGCGACCCGTCCCAGCTGGCCGACGGGGCGGTCCTCGTCGTCGGTCTCAGCCATTCCGGCGCCGACCTGGCCATGGAGGCTGTCGAAAACGGACACCGGACCTTCCTGTCGGGAAAGGCGCACGGACAGCTCCCCTTCTCGGTGGACAGCCGCCGTGCACGCCTGGCCCAGCCGGTGCTGCGCTTCGTCGCCTCCAACCTGCTGACCCTGCGCACGCCCATCGGCCGCAAGATGGCTCCGAAGATCCGCATGGGCGGTGGGCCGCTGCTCCGGGCCCGGCACGCCGACCTGGACCGCGCCGGCGTCGAGCGTCACGACGCGCGCACGATCGGGGTCAACGATGGCAAGCCAGAGCTCGCCGACGGGGCGGTGCTCGACGTGGCGAACATCATCTGGTGCACCGGCTTCCGGCCCGACTACGACTGGATCCGCCTGCCGGTCGCCGGCGAGGACGGCTGGCCGGTCCAGGATCGCGGCGTCGCGGCGGCAGCCGAGGGCCTGTACTTCCTCGGCCTGCCGTTCCTCTACGGCTTCACCTCGATGCTCGTCCTCGGTGCGGCCCGCGACGCGGCGCACGTCGTCGACCGGGTTGCGCGCCGCGCCGAGGAGCTGTCGCGGAGCCCGGGCGTCGTCGCCGGAGAGAGCGCGACCTGAGTCCCTGGCCCCCTAGACCTGCTCGATCGGACTCCCGCCGGTGGCGAGCCCGACGCCGAGGCCGATCGGGCACGCCACGCCGGTGGAGTGGTCCGGGCAGTAGCCGTTCGGGACCTTGGCCAGGTACTGCTGGTGGTAGTCCTCCGCGTAGTAGTAGCTCGGCGCATCGGCGATCTCGGTGGTGATCGCCCCGTAGCCAGCCTTCGTCAGCTCGGCCTGGTACCGGTCGCGTGACGCCTCCGCGGTGGCGCGCTGTGCGTCGGAGTGGACGAAGATCGCCGACCGGTACTGCGTGCCGCGGTCGTTGCCCTGGCGCATGCCCTGGGTCGGATCGTGGTTCTCCCAGAACCGCTTGAGCAGCTCCTCGTAGCCGATGCGCTCCGGGTCGAAGACGACCTGCACGACCTCCGCGTGGCCGGTGCGGCCGCTGCAGACCTCCTCGTAGGTCGGGTTCGGGGTGAAGCCACCCGCGTAGCCGACCGACGTGCTGACGACGCCGGGCGTCTGCCAGAAGAGCTTCTCGGCGCCCCAGAAGCAGCCCATGGCGAAGGTCGCCAGCTGCGAGCCCTCCGGATGGGGCCCCCGGATCGGGGACTCGTTGATGAAGTGCCGCTCCGCGGTCGGGATCGCCTGCTCGCGGCCGGGGAGCGCATCGGCCGGATCGGGCATCGTGGCGGACTTGCCGAAGCCGAACATGGGCTCAGGATACCCCTGAACCGATGCCGCCGCCGCGCGGCTGCTAGCCTGTCCGGCCATGAGCGATGATGCCCAGGAGGCGAGCCGCCGCATCGTGCTGCTCGGGATGATGGGCAGCGGCAAGTCCTCGGTCGGCGAGGCGCTCAGCCGGCG
>Ga0299913_10002910_pt1 | contig 13770 bp, 16 predicted proteins | sample RVTome_9_FD_201360 | JGI IMG/M metagenome (GOLD analysis project Ga0299913, IMG submission 201360) | Soil microbial communities from uranium-contaminated site in the Upper Colorado River Basin, Wyoming, United States - RVT155D38 (version 2) ... | reverse complement strand
GCTCGCGTTCATCGACGATGGTGGCTACCGGCGGCCCGAGCTCTGGCTATCGGACGGATGGGCGACCGTGCAGTCCGAAGGCTGGGACGCCCCCCTCTACTGGCGCCGCGAGGGCGGCGAGTGGACGGTCTTCACGCTGGCGGGACCGAAGACCGTCGTCGGTGGCGAGCCCGTGTGCCACATCAGCTACCACGAGGCAGACGCCTTCGCCCGGTGGGCGAGAGCGAGGCTGGCCACCGAAGCCGAGTGGGAGGCCGTCGCCGCGGCGGCCGCGGGACGGGAGTGCTTCAACCTCGAGACACTCCATCCCCGGCCCGGTCCGCCCGGATCGCTTCCCGCCGATGTGTGGGAGTGGACGTCGTCGGCCTACCTGCCGTACCCGGGTTTCCGACCGGCGGCGGGCGCCGTCGGCGAGTACAACGGCAAATTCATGGTGAACCAGCATGTCCTCAGGGGCGGAAGCTGTGTCACGCCGCCGGACCACCTCCGGGTCACGTACCGCAACTTCTTCCCACCGACCGCTCGCTGGCCGTTCACCGGCGCCCGTCTCGCCCGCGACATCGACTGATCGCCATGACACAGCTCACAGTGGATGTGCACCTCCCCTCTGGCGCGCTCGTCGAGGCCCTCGCACGCGACGCGCGCGCCGGTCTGACGGCCAGCCTCAAGTCGCTGCCGCCGGTCTGGTTCTACGACGAGCGCGGCAGTGAGCTGTTCGACGAGATCACCCGCCTCCCCGAGTACTACCTGACTCGGGCCGAGCGCTCGATCCTGGCCGCCCACGCCGACGACATCGCCGCCGCGGCGGAGGCGGACGTCCTCGTGGAGCTCGGCTCGGGGACCTCGGAGAAGACACGGCTGCTCCTCGATGCGATGGCCCGGCGACAGCTGCGCCGCTTCGTGCCGTTCGACGTCAGCGAACCGACGCTGCGCACGGCCGCTGAGGCGATCACTGCCGCGTACGGGATCGAGGTGGCCGCGGTCGTCGGCGACTTCCATCACCACCTCGACCGGATCCCTCGCGACGGTCGCCGCCTGGTCGCGTTCCTGGGCAGCACCATCGGCAACCTCACGCCTCGCCAGCGCCGCCGGTTCCTGGCCGACCTCGACGCCTCCATGGACCACGACGACCGGCTGCTCATCGGCACCGACCTCGTCAAGGACAGGGCCCGGCTTGTCGCCGCGTACGACGACCCGGGAGGCGTAACCGCGGCGTTCAACCGCAACGTGCTGGTCGTGCTCAACCGCGAGCTCGGCGCCGACTTCGACCCCGGCGCCTTCGAGCACGTCGCCCTCTGGAACGCCGGCGAGCGGCAGATCGAGATGCGGCTGCGGTCGCAGCGGCGGCAATCCATCGCCATCGACGCGCTCGGCCTGCACGTCGAGTTCGCCCCAGGCGAGGACCTGCTGACCGAGATCTCCGCCAAGTTCGTCGAGGACCAGGTCGTCGACGAGCTCTGGCACGGGGGCTTCGTCGTGGAGCGCACCTGGACCGACCCAGGCGGAGACTTCCTCCTCACCCTGGCCCGCCCCTACTGCTGAGACGCCTGCTCACCCGACCGCGGACGGCCGAGGGCTACAGCTCGACGGCTTCCTCGTCGGCGTATGCGAGTGCGGCGCCGAGGAACCGGTACGTCCACTCCTGCGCGAGCTGGCGGTTCTCGCAGAACACGATCGGCACGTTCGGGTACCGGACCTGCGCGGCGGCAAGCATCTCGGCCACCATCGACGGCGCAACATAGGTGAGCCGGAAGACGTCGGCCCACCGGTCCTCCACAACGATCGCGGCCCGCCGGGCCGTGGCCAGCTCGCCGAGGGTCACGAGCAGGCTGCCGTCGACGACGTTCCCGGCCAGCTCGGTGAGCTTCTTGCGCTCGACCACGCCCGCAACCTCGCCGTCGGCCTCGACCGCGTAGTCGCCGACGGTCAGCGCTCGCTTCGACGTTGTCACCTGCTGGCGCTCGAACTTCCACGGGTACCGCTCACGGGTGTCGACGATCACCTCGAGGACGCCCGCCGCGCTCCGCCGGGTCGGCAGCCGCATCCCGGGACGGGTCTTGCGGGTCGTCTTGCTCGTCTGCCAGAAGATCCCCTCCCGGCCGCCCTTGAGCGTCGTGATCACGAACTGTGACCGGTTCTCGCGGTAGCGGTCGAGCACGAGGTCAATGGCGACACCCCGGCGGGCGCACGAACGCCAACGGAGTCTCCTCGACGATCTCGGCATCCTCGGGCCACTCACCCCGATGGCAGTACACCTTGGCCGTCCGCGGCCAGGTGTCCTTGGCCTTGAGCACGAGCGGCGTCGAGCCGACCGGTACCCACAGCAGGTACGGCAGGGTCGAGTCCTCGTCCGGGTTGCGCGCGATCCGGAAGGTGTTCAGGCGATCCAGGGTACGAAACGGTCGAGCCGAGCGCCCGCACCCGCGGCGACTTGTCCAGGCGGAGTTCTTACATTAGACACTAGAATAATAAAGACCCCGACCGGCAAGGGACTTCGATGGAAGCAACTGCCCGCAACGACTCGACCACGCCCGTCACCGCCTCCCCGCCCCGACCTCCGCTCGAGCTCGTGCCGAGCGACGACCACCCCTCCGCCACGGAAGCCAACGCCCTCGTCGCTGCTGAGGAAGGCCGGGTCTGGCGGGCCGCCATGTGCGGCGGGGCAATCGGGTTCGCGGTCGTGGCGGTGGTGCTCGCCATCGCGGCGGCCGCCAGCGGCATGGATCTTGCGAGCGCGGTCGGCCTCGGAGTCTTCGTCGGTATCTTCAGCGGAGGGGGCTTCGGGTTCATGGGCGGCGCCGTCTTCACCCTCGCGGGCCAGACCGACAGACCAGGGGAACGAAGGCAGCGATGACAACCCTGCAGCAGCAAGCTCGGGCGCTGGGCGATCCGACCCGGCACGCCGTCTTCCGCCACATCGCGGAAGCCGGCCGGCCGGTCGGCATCGCCGAGCTCACCGAACGGTTCACGTTCAACCACAACGCCATCCGCCAGCACCTCGCAAAGCTCGTGGCGGCCGGGCTCGTGGTCGAGGCCAAGGCCCCGCGGGCAGGGCCGGGGCGGCCTCGCCTCGTCTACGTCATCGATCCCGTCGCCGAAGGCCGGTGGGTGACGGCCGGCCCTTACGAGCGGCTCAGCCGTCTCCTGGTCGAGATCATCCGCACAGGACAGAGCCCCACCGAGGTTGGACGTCGGGCCGCCGACCAGTTCCGCGTGGCAGCTCCGTCCGGCGACGCCACCACCGACATCGCAGCCGCGATGGCTCGCCAGGGCTTCGATCCTGAGGTCGGTTCCACCGACCGCAGGACGGAGGTCCTACTGCGGAGCTGCCCGTTCGAGTCGACCGCGCTGGCGGATCGCGAGACCGTGTGCTCGCTGCACCTCGGCATCGCGCAGGGCCTCGCTGACGGCACCGACGTCGTCGTCGACGAACTCGTCGCCAACGACCCGCGTCGCGCTGACTGCGTCATCCGCCTCCGCGCCGGTGAGGCAGGGCGCGGGAAGCTCTCGCTTCGCGGGCGCGTGCCGAAGCAGCAGTCCTGAACGGGGCCCAAGCCTCGCCCGCGGCAAGGCGTGCGCTCAGGTGCCGGCTGGTCGTTCGAGCCCGGGCGTCGAACCGTCCGTGGGCGCCACGATCGCCGGGCAGAGGTTCGCAGAGGTTGTCTGGCACCATGGCTTCGTCAGCGACGTCGTCTTGCTGACTCTCATAGCCGTTGCGCGCCAGGTACCGGTCCAGGAGCCCGGGCACGATGCGGTTCAGGTAGATGGCACGGATGGTGGGCCAGCCGACCTTGAGCTCCCGGGGGGCGCGATCGGCGGCCCAGACGATGGCGCGGGCCGCGACCTCGGGTTGGAAGATCGGCGGGACGGGCTGGGCGCGGCGCGGGAGACGCCGACGGGCCCAGTCGAACTGGGGCGTGTTGATGGCCGGGAGATGGACCGACGTGACCCGAATGCCGCTCCGGTCGTGCAGCAGCTCGCAGCGCAACGACTCGGTGAAGCCCTCGATGGCGTGCTTGGCACCGCAGTACGCGGCCTGCAGCGGGATGGAGCGAAACGCGAGCGCCGAGCCGACTTGCACGATCGTGCCGCGGTCACGGGAGCCCATCCGGTCGAGCGCGGCCAGGGTACCGTTCACGTAGCCGAGATAGCTGACATCGGTCACCCGTCGAACCTCGGCGGCGGTGAGCTCGGCCACGGGCGAGAAGACCGACAGCATCGCGTTGTTCACCCAGACGTCGATGGGGCCCAGCTCCGCCTCGACCGCGCCCGCTGCCCGGTCGACCGCGTCAGCGTCGGCGACGTCGAGCGGGAGGACCAGGCCACGGCCGCCGCTTGCCTCGACCTCCTTCGCCGCCGCCTCGAGCCCGTCGCGGCCTCGCGCCATCAGTCCGACCGACGCGCCGCGCGCCGCGAAGGCTCGGACGACAGCGCGGCCCACGCCTGCGCTCGCTCCGGTCACCACCACGATGGGCCGATCGGCTGGTTTCGACATGAACCTCCTCTACCCCGACGGTGCCGTTGTAACATAAATGCTCTGCTACTTTAGAGACTGTCCTGCGAGGCGAGGAGACGTCGATGGATTGGGGAGGGTGGGCGGTGTTCGGGCTCGTCGCCACCACGCTGCTCACCGCCGTGCTGATGCTCGTCCAGCTGCTCGGGAGGACCCGGCTCGACCTCCCGCTGATGCTCGGCACGATCCTCGTCGTGGACCCTGATCGGGCCCGCGTCGCCGGGTTCGCCATGCACCTCGCAGTCGGTCAGGTCTTCGCTGGGTTCTACGCCGCCGGGTTCGCGTCCGTGGGGCAGGCGGGCTGGTGGCGCGGCGCCGTCTTCGGACTGGCCCACGCCGTGGTGGCGTTGACCGTCCTCGTCCCCCTGCTGCCCGGGCTCCACCCCCGGATGGCCAGCGAGCGGGCCGGGCCCGACTCCACCGCATCGCTCGAACCACCGGGGCTGCTGGCGTCGAACTACGGGGTAGCGACGCCCCTGGTCACGATCGTCGCCCACCTCGGCTATGGCGCGGTCCTCGGCCTTGCGCTGCACCCGACATGACCGAGACGCCGATCCCGATCGGTGACTACGGCTTGATCGGCGACACCCGGGCTGCTGCCCTCGTCTCGCCGAGCGGTTCCATCGACTGGTGCTGCCTCCCCCGGTTCGACTCGCCGCCGGTCTTCGGCCGGCTCGTCGGCGGCGACGAGGCGGGGTCGTTCGCGGTTGGTCCGGCGCAGCCCGCCGCGCTGCGGACGCGGCGCTACCTCGAGGAGACGGCGAGCTTGGAGACGACCTGGTCGGTCGAGGGCGGAGAGCTGAGCCTCGTCGACTCCATGATCGGGGAGGTGTCGGGCCGGCTACTGCCGGCCACGGTGCTCGTGCGGCGGCTGACGAGTCGAGGCCGGCCGGTGCGGGTCGCGGCGTGGATCGCCCCTCGCTTCGGCTATGGCCGAACCCGGCCGTCACGGGTCGGCCATCGGTCGGGGGCGCTGGTGGTCGAGCATCGGGACCTCGCGATGGCGGTGGCGACGAACGGGTCGGTCGCCCTGGAGGTCGATCGAAGCATCGAGTTCGAGGTGGCGCCGGAACGGCCGATGACGGTCGTCGTCTCGGCCAGCCATCGCGCTCCCCTCGTGCTCGTGCCTCCCGAGGTCGCGCTGGCCGAGGCCGAGCGTGACGAGCACGGGTGGCGGCGGTGGGCCGAGGGTCTCGTCGCGGCACCGGGCCACCGCGAGGTCGTCGTCCGGAGCCTGATCACACTTCAGCTGCTCACGTACTCGCCGTCGGGCGCGCCGGTCGCGGCGCCGACGACCTCGCTGCCCGAGCACATCGGCGGATCCCGCAACTGGGACTACCGCTACGCGTGGCCCCGCGACGCCTCGATTGGCATCGCCGCCTTCCTCGGCGCCGGGAAGGAGCGCGAGGCCAAAGCGTTCTTGGCGTGGCTCCTGCACGCCAGTCGCCTCGCTCGTCCAAGATTGCCGGCGCTCTTCACGCTCGACGGCCGTCCTGGCCCCCGCGAGCGCGACCTGGCCGGGTGGCCGGGATATGCCGGTAGCCGACCGGTCCGGGCCGGCAACGGGGCATCAGACCAGCACCAGCTCGACGGCTACGGGTGGGTGCTCGACGCGGCGTGGCTGCTCACCGATGCGGGCCACCGCCTCGACGGCGAGACGTGGCGGGCGATGCGCGGGTTCGCCGATCGGGTGGCATCCACCTGGCATCTGCGCGACGCGGGGATCTGGGAGCGGCGGGACGAACCCCGCCATCACGTGCACTCCAAGCTCATGGCGTGGCTCGCCCTGGACCGAGCCGCATTGATCGCGGCGCATCGAGGAGGTCGCGCCGCCCGCTGCGCCCCGCGCTGGCTGGCCGCGCGCGACCGCCTCGCCGACGACCTCAGCCGGAACGGCTACGACGAGGGGGTGGGTGCGTACACGGCCGCGTACGGCGCCCATGACTTCGACGCGGCCGTGCTCCTCCTCCCGGTCATCGGGATCGAGCCCCGTGGGTCGACGCGCGCCGCCGGGACCGTCGACCTCATCCGAGCCCGCCTGGGCGCCGGCGGCCCACTCCTCTACCGCTATCTCGGCGACGACGGCCTTCCCGGCCGGGAGGGCGCGTTCCTTCCGTGCTCGTTCTGGTTGGTTCAGGCCCTCGCGCACCTCGGGCGCCGCGACGAGGCGAACGAGCTGTTCGACGAGCTCCTCGCGCTGGCCGGGCCCCTCGGGCTGTACGCAGAGGAGATGGATCCGGTCACCCACCAGCATCTCGGCAACTTCCCCCAGGCCTTGACCCACGCCGCCCTCCTCCAGGCCGCGCTGGCGCTCGACGGCACCGTCGACCGGCTCGAGACCGCACAGGAGGAGAAGGCATCGTGAACGACTCGGTGCTGGCTGCGCTCGTCCACGAGCTCGCCGATGCAGTCATCATCGCCGATGCACAGGGCGCCATCACGTTCTGGAACGACGCGGCCACGCGGCTGTTCGGGTGGTCGGGCGACGAGGCGATCGGGCGAACGCTCGATCTCATCATCCCCGAACGGCTCCGAGAACGTCACTGGGAGGGCTACCGCGCGGTCATGGCGAGCGGTGAGACCCGCTACGGCACGAGACTCCTCGAGGTGCCCGCCCTGCATCGCGATGGGCACCAGCTGTCGATCGCGTTCACCGTCACGCTCCTCAGCCGCCTCGGCGAAGCCGAACCGTTCGCCATCGCCGCCGTCCTACGGGACGACACCGAGCGCTGGCAGGAGCGTCGTCAGCTCAGGCAGTCGCGGCCCCGCCCGTGAGGTCGATGGCGACGTGCACGACGCCGTCACGGAAGACCGTTTCCATCGGCAGCTCGGCGTGGTGGAACACCGCGAGCATTCGCCGGTTGTGCGGCAGGGTGTCAGCCACGAACCGCGAGACACCAACCTCGCGAGCCCGTTCAGCCAGCCGGTCGAACAGCAGCGTCCCGATCCCCCGCCCCTGGAAGCTGTCGGCGACGACGAACGCCACTTCCGCCTCACCGCCGCCGCCGAGGCGGTCGAAGCGAGCGACCCCGACGATCTCGCCGGCCACGGTGGCCACGATCGCCTCCCGCTCATGGTGATCCACGTGGGTGAACCGGTGGAGCTCGGCCGCGCTGAGCTCGGGATGGACGGAGAAGAACCGCGAGTGGGTCGTCTCCGGCGAGAGCGTGTGATGGAAGCGCAGCAGCCCGGCGGCGTCATCGGCATTCATCGGGTGGAGCTCCACCCGGGTGCCGTCGCGGAGGGTGCGGTCAGGATGCAACTTCGAGGGAGCCCTTGAGCCGACGGATGCCGCGATGGACCTTGTGGAACAAGGAGACGGGCTCGAGGAACATCATCGGACATGCTCCCGCCACGACGTCGATGCCGCGTTCGCGGCACACCTCCAGCGCCTCCTCGGTGACCGCTCCCGGGGCTCCGATGCCCTTGAAGAGCCACACCTGCCGGACGCCGCGATCGGCGCACGCCCGAACCACCTCAGCGGCGCGGGCCGGCCCGACCATGACGACGACGCCGTCGAGATCGCCCGGCACGTCATGCAGATCCGCATAGCAGCGGTCGCCCTCGACCTGCATCGCCGACTGGTGCACGGGTACGACGTCGTAGCCGTGGTCTTTCATGGCTCGGTACACGGTGTTCCCGAAGTTGCGTCGATCATCGGACGCGCCGACCACGGCGAACCGGTGGCCGGACAGGAACGCCTCGATGGTGGCGGTGTCGATCTTGGTGTCGATCATTGGAGACCTCCCTACTCGACGATGAGCGCCGTGACCATGCCGAACATCCCGGTCTCGGTCTCGGCGTGGGTGAGGATGTGGCAGTGCCACGCCCAGACCCCGGGGTCCTCGCCGTGGACGAGCACGCTGTAGCGCTCACCCGGGGCGACGTTGATGGTGTCCGCCTTGTAGGGCGTGACGGGATTGCCGTCCTTGGCGACGACGAGCTGGTCAGGGCCGTGGAGGTGCATCGGGTGGGCCTGCAGCCCCTCGTTGAGATAGTGCATGACCATGTACTCGCCCTGCTTCATGGCGTAGGGCTCGGTGGCGGGGAACGACTTGCCGTTGAGCGAGTAGCCGATGGTGCCGGCGTCGTTGACGACCATGACGTGCTCCTGGTCGGCGGTGATGCCCTCCGGCAGCGGCATGTCGCCGACGAGCAGCGGTGCGAACAGGCCATCGGGCACCTGGTGGGCGGCGTTGTGGTGGGAGTGGTAGATCCCCACCGCCGGCTCCCGGGCGGTGAACTCGTAGGTGAAGCTCTCCCCCGGTTCCACGGCGGGCTGGGTGATGTCGGGCACGCCGTCCATGGCGTTGGGGACGCGGATGCCGTGGAAGTGGATGACGGTCGACTCCTCCAGCTCGTTGGTGAGCACGATGCGCACCGTGTCGCCGACCTCGACCTTGATCATCGGGCCCGGGACCTGGCCGTTGTAGGCCATCGCCCTGACGGTCTTGCCCGGCTCGACCTCCCAGTCGATCTCGCTGGCGGTGATGTCGAACTGCTTCGTCCCGTCGGGGAGGACGGTCGGCTCGAGCGGCTGCACGCCCCGACCCTCGGTCTCGGCGGGAAACGCCTCGGTGCGCTCCCGCATGAGGCGGTCCATCTCTTCGAAGCCCATCGGCGCGCCACCGTCCCCGTGCGCCGTGTGATCACCGGCCGCCGCAGCCTCGCCAGTGCCGCCGACCACGAGCGAGGCGGTCATGCCCGCGCCCTCGTGTCCTGCCACCTCGCAGACCAGGGTGTAGGTCCCGTCGTCGAGGACACCGAGCTCGAGCCGTCCGCTGTCGCCGGGCTCGATGTCGGGCGTGCGCCGGTCGCTGTCCTTCAACGCCAGGTTGTGCACACCGCTGCCGTCGTTCCTCACCGCCAGGCTCGCAGGCTGGCCCGATGGCACCGTCACGGTCGAGGGCGTGATGGCGAACTCGCTGAGTGACACATCGAGCGATGCAGCGGCGCCGCCGGTCCCCGTGGCCAGGGAGGTGCCATCTTCGTCGTCACCGCCGGTGACCGCGATGGCGATGGCGGCCAGCAGGAGCGCCACGACGGAGGTCATGGTGGCGAAGTGGTTGAGAACCCGTCGTTGATCGGACATGCGGCCATCGTGCCGACGGTCAGCTGGGGCGTGTCAGGGGCTTCGGTCGCCGCGGCCCGGGACTTTGGTCCCACCGTCCCAGGTCGCGCCCGTAGACGCGGAAGCGCCCGGCCGGGGCCGGGCGCTTCTTCCGGGTGGAGCCTGCCGCCGCCGCTGACGGCGGCTCCAGGTCTTGGGTCAGTGGGCGGGGTGCGGCGGGTTGGCGACCACCGGCTCGACGTGGAGCCGGCGGGCGAAGGCCGGGATGGCCAGGCCGCCCAGGGCGACACCCAGGCCGCCGACGGCCATGCCCAGCACGCCGATCATGAGACCGAGCCCGATCACCAGGTCGGCGACGTTGAAGGCCATCACCGAGGTGTAGAGGCTCGTGCGCAGGGCCGACGCCTGGAAGGCGGTGTTCCGCAGCGGGTTCGCCACCGGCTTGCCGTCGGCACCCTTGAGGGCAGCGGCCTCGTCGCTGGTGCCTGCGGGATCGCCGTCAGGGGTCATGAACCGGCCCATCTCGGAGTAGGTGAGGCCGTCGCTGGACTCACGGGCGTGGACGTCGATGATGTCGGCCATCGACTCCGCCTCGGCGGCATTGGACACGACCACGCCGGGAATGGAGGCGTCCTCGGGAGTGACGATCTTCTGGGCGACCAGCTCGTCGCGGACCTGGTCCTTGGCGTCGAAGCCCCGGAAGATCGTGTAGCCGCTGGCGGCAAAGAACACGAGCCCGAGGGCGATCAGTGCGATAGGAAACGCCTTCTTCATGATGAGTTCCTGTCTCTTTGGATCCGGTGCTGCGGCTTGCACCACCTGGGTCCCATCATGAAGACCGGACCGACGGGCGGCAGCGGCCGGAGGTAATCAACGGAGCGGGACCAAAGTCCCGAACCGCGAGCCCCAGAAGGGGGCCTTCGCCTCTGCCGTGCCTCACCCACCCGCGTCACGCTCGCCCCATGAAGATCCTCGTCCTCGAGTCCGACCGTCGCGCCGCCGACGACTCGGTCGAGCTGCTCAGCCGAGCCGGTCACGACGTCGTACGATGCCACGAGCGCGGTGAACGACCGTTCCCGTGCGCCGCGCTGCGTGATGGCGTCGGTTGCCCGCTCGACCAGTGGGTCGACGTCGCACTGACCGTGCGAGCCCACCCCTATCCCCGCCCGACCCCCAGCGAGGACGGCGTCATCTGCGCCCTGCGCCACGGTGTCCCGCTGGCTGCGGCCGGCGCTCTGGCGCTGAGCCCCTTCGCCCAGTGGACGGCGGCGGTGGCCGACGACGGCGACGTCGTCAGCGCCTGTGAACGGGCCGCGGCCGCGCCGCTCGCACGCGAGTCGTCGTTGGCCCTGGCAGAGGCACAACGGCTCGTCGCCGCTGCCGGCCTCGCGTCCGAGGAGGTGGACGTGGTGGCCACGAGGGAGGCGGGTCGCATCCGCGCCGATGTCCGACTGCCCGCGGCCGCCGACCCGCGACTACGGGACGTGGTCGCCGTTCGCATCGTCGGCGTCGTCCGGGCGGCGAACGCCTACGCGCCGGTGGTGGATGTGTCGGTGGCGGCGTCATGACCGCACCGGTGGCTGGCCAGGTCATGACCGCCGACGTCGTGGCGGTGACCGAGCACGACTCGATGGCGGCGGCCTGGGAGTTGCTCGCCCGCGGGACGTTCCACCACCTGCCGGTGGTGCGTGCGGGACGGTGCGTCGGCATGCTCGACGACCGCCTGCTCCTGCGCACGATGCCTCCCGGGACCGGCACCAGGAGGCGCAAGGTCGGAGACCTGCTTCCCGCCCCGTTGGTGGAGGTCGGCCCCGACACCCCGATCGCAGAGGTCGCGGCCGCCATGCGGGACGGGCACCGCGACGCCGCCGCCGTCGTCGACGACGACGGCTACCTGCTCGGGGTGATCACCTGCTTCGACGTCATCTCGATGGTCGCTCGGCCAGCGGCACACGCCACACCAGCGCGGTCCCCTGATTCTCTTCCGATGTGACCTCGAGCTCACCGCCGAGGGCCTGCGCCCGCTCGGCGAGGTTGCGGAGACCCCATCCCCGGTGCCCGTCTGGTGGAATGCCGATGCCGTTGTCGCTGACCCGGAGGACGACGTGGTAGTCGTCGACCTCGACGGTCACCTCCACGGAGGCAGCCCGGGCGTGGCGGGCTGCGTTGGTGAGCGCCTCCCGCAGGCTGGCCAGCAGGTGGTCGGCGATGCCTTCGGTGACGAGGGAGTCGATGGCGCCGGAGAACCGGACCTGGGGCTCGAAGCCGAGCGCCGGAGCGGCCTCGCCGGTGAGCTCCAGGACCCCGGCGCGCACGCCCGCCGTGCTGTCGAGCGGCCCTGCCTCGAGGGCGAAGATCGTCGAGCGGATGTCGCGGATCGTGGTGTCGAGATCATCCACGGCCTGCCGGATGCGCGTCTCGACCTCGGGCTTGGCCGCGAGCCGGGCCGTGGCCTGGAGCGTCATCCCGGTGGCGAACAGGCGCTGGATGACCGTGTCGTGCAGGTCGCGGGCGATCCGTTCCCGGTCCTCCAGGACTGCGACGTCCCGGAGACGGGCGTGGAGGCGGGCGTTGTCGATGGCGACGCCCGCCGCACTGGCCAGTGCCACAACCAGCTCTTCGTCGTGCTGGGTGAACTCGGCAGCGCCCTGCTTCTCGCACAGGTAGAGGTTCCCGAAGACCTCGTCACGGACCCGCACCGGGACGCCCAGGAACGACTTCATCGGAGGGTGGTCCGGCGGAAATCCGTAGGAGTCGGGGTGCTGGGACAGGTCGGCAAGGCGGATCGGGCGCGGCTCGACGATCAGCAGCCCAAGGATCCCCTTGCCCTCGGGGAGATCGCCGATGCGCTCGACGGTCTCGAAGTCGAGGCCGACGTTCACGAACTCGCTGAGCGTCCCGTCCTCGCCGATCACGCCGAGGGCGCCGTAGCGGGCGCCCACCAGCTTGCGAGCAGACTCCACGATCTGGCGCAGGACGACCGGCAGGCTCAGATCGGCGGACACCGCCATGACCGCGTCGAGCAGCTGACGGAGGCGATCGTCGGGCATGCTGGCTGCGGCCACGAGGAGGAGTGTAGGGAGAGGGATGAGCGAGCCAGCCAAGAGTGCGCAGACACGGGTGTTCCTGCTCGACGACCACGAGCTCGTCCGGCGCGGGCTCCGCGACCTGCTGGAGGCCGAGGACGACCTGGTGGTGGTGGGCGAGGCCAGCACCGCCGAGGAGGCGAGGCGGCGGATCCCGGCCACGATGCCCGATGTCGCCGTTCTCGACGTCCGGCTCCCCGACGGCAACGGCGTCGAGGTCTGCCGCGACATCCGTGCCGACCGGCCCGAGGTGCAGTGCCTGATGCTGACGTCGTTCGCCGACGACGAGGCGCTGTTCAACGCCATCATGGCCGGCGCCGCCGGCTACGTCCTCAAGCAGATCAAGGGGACCGATCTCGTCGACGCCATCCGCAAGGTCGCCGCCGGCCAGTCGCTCCTCGACCCTGCGGTGACCGCTCGCGTGCTCGAACGCCTGCGCAAAGGGCCGGAGGAGGACGAGCGAATAGCACGCCTCACCGACCAGGAGCGCCGCATCCTCGACCTGATCGCCGAGGGGCTCACCAACCGCCAGATCGCCGAGCACATGTTCCTGGCCGAGAAGACCATCAAGAACTACGTCTCGAACCTCCTCGCCAAGCTCGGCATGGAGCGACGCACCGAGGCGGCGGTGTACGCCACTCGGCTTGCCCAGCGGCGAACGCAGCGCGAGTAGCGCAATCTTCCTCCTCGTCACAGGCCGTGGATACATTCCTTCCGTGGCCTCCCTCGACTCGGCGACGCGCGCGGAGCTTCCGAACAGCGCGTTCGCCTACGTGGACGCCCGGGGCCGACGGCGACTGCCGATCCACGACGAGGCGCACGTCCGCAACGCGCTCGCTCGGTTCAGCCAGGTCAGGTTCGAGGACGAACGGGCTCGCCAGCGCGCCCTCAAGCGGCTGCTGAACGCGGCCAAGAAGCACGGCATCGTCCCGGTCGGATTCATCACCAGCCAGCTGCAGACCGCCGAGCCGGCGCAGCTCCCGTCGGGCTTCGTCACGATGCTCATGACCGACATCGAGGGCTCCACCGCGCTGGTCCATCGCCTCGGCGACCGGTACGGCCTGCTGCTGGACGGGGTGCGGGCGTCCCTCGCCGATGCC
>Ga0299913_10002909_pt1 | contig 13770 bp, 10 predicted proteins | sample RVTome_9_FD_201360 | JGI IMG/M metagenome (GOLD analysis project Ga0299913, IMG submission 201360) | Soil microbial communities from uranium-contaminated site in the Upper Colorado River Basin, Wyoming, United States - RVT155D38 (version 2) ... | reverse complement strand
AAGTGCTCGATATTCTGCGCCGTACCTATGCCGGGCCGATCGGCTTCGAGTACATGCACATCTCCGACCCCGAGCAGCGCGCCTGGATCCAGGAACGCATCGAGGGCACGGAGGTCCGCTTCACCGATCAGGGCAAGCGCGCGATTCTCACCAAGCTGATCGAGGCTGAGGGATCGGAGCGTTTCCTCAACGTCAAATACACCGGCACCAAGCGCTTCGGGCTGGATGGCGGCGAATCCATGGTCCCGGCGCTGGAACAGATCATCAAGCGCGGCGGCCAGCTCGGCGTGCACGAAATCATCATCGGCATGCCCCATCGCGGACGGCTCAACGTGCTCGCCAACGTGATGGCGAAGCCCTATCGCGCCATCTTCAACGAGTTCAGGGGCGGCTCGGCGCAGCCTGACGATGTCGAGGGTTCGGGCGACGTGAAATATCATCTCGGCGCCTCCTCCGACCGCGAGTTCGACGAGAATCGCGTGCACTTGTCGCTGACCGCCAACCCCTCCCATCTCGAGAGCGTCGATCCCGTGGTGCTCGGCAAGGTGCGCGCCAAGCAGGATCAGCGCGGCGACAAGGAGCGCATCTCGGTCCTGCCGCTCCTCCTGCACGGAGACGCGGCCTTCGCCGGGCAAGGCGTGATCGCCGAATGTTTCGGCCTGTCGGGCTTGCGCGGCCACCGCACCGGCGGCTCGATCCATTTCATCGTCAACAACCAGATCGGCTTCACCACGGCGCCGCGCTTCGCCCGGTCATCGCCCTACCCCTCCGACGTGGCCAAGATGATCGACGCGCCGATCTTCCACGTGAACGGTGACGACCCCGAGGCCGTGGTGCACGTGACCAAGATCGCCACGGAGTTCCGCCAGGTGTTCCGCAAGCCCGTGGTCATCGACATGTTCTGCTATCGCCGTCACGGGCACAACGAGGCCGACGAGCCGGCCTTCACCCAGCCCTTGATGTATCAGCGGATCGCCAAGCACCCGACCGTGGTCGAGATCTACGCCGACCGCCTGATCAAGGAAGGGCTTTTTACCCGCGAGCAGGTCGATGAGCTGCAGGCACAGTTCCGCAGCTATCTGGAGGAGGAGTTCCTGGCCGGCGAGACCTACCGGCCGAACCGCGCCGACTGGCTGGACGGCAGATGGTCCGGCATCGGCTTCGCCGACGAAGGCGCGCGGCGCGGCACGACCGGCGTCGATCTCGGCGTGCTGCGCGACGTGGGCCGCAAGTTGACCCTCATCCCGGAGAACTTCACGCCGCATAAGACCATCGCCCGCATCATGGGTGCCCGCCACAAGATGATCGACGAGGGCCGAGGCATCGATTGGTCGACCGCCGAGGCGCTCGCCTTCGGCACGCTCTTGATCGAGGGCTTCCGCGTGCGCCTGTCGGGTCAAGACTCCGAGCGTGGCACCTTCTCGCAGCGCCATTCGGTGCTCATGGACCAGGTTGACGAGAAGAAGTACACGCCGCTCATGCATCTCAGCAAAGAGCAGGGCGACTTCGAGGTCATCAACTCCATGCTGTCCGAGGAGGCCGTGCTCGGCTTCGAATACGGCTACAGCCTGGCCGAGCCGAACGCGCTCGTCCTGTGGGAGGCGCAATTCGGCGACTTCGCCAACGGCGCGCAGGTCGTCATCGACCAGTTCATCTCCTCCGGCGAGCGCAAATGGCTGCGCATGTCCGGCCTCGTGCTCCTGCTGCCGCACGGCTACGAAGGCCAGGGGCCGGAGCACTCCTCGGCCCGGCTTGAGCGCTATCTCCAGCTTTGCGCCGAGGACAACTGGCAGGTCGTGAATTGCACCACACCGGCCAACTATTTCCACGTGCTGCGGCGACAGCTGCACCGCGATTTCCGCAAGCCCCTGGTCTTGATGACACCGAAGTCGCTGCTTCGTCACAAGAAGGTGGTATCCAGCCTTGAGGAGTTCGGCCCAGAGTCGAGCTTTCACCGGCTTTTGTGGGATGATGCTCAGTGGAAGTCTGAGGAGCCCATCCGGCTCGTGCCCGACGATCAGATCAGGCGCGTGGTGCTGTGCTCCGGCAAGGTGTACTACGACCTCTACGAGGAACGCGAGAAACGCGGCATCAACGATCTCTATCTCTTGCGGGTGGAGCAGCTCTACCCCTTCCCGGCCCGCGCGCTGATCCAGGAGCTCGGCCGCTTCAAGGACGCGGAGATGGTCTGGTGCCAGGAGGAGCCGAAGAATATGGGCGCCTGGAGCTTCGTCGAGCCGAATCTGTCCTGGGTGCTGGACCATATCGATGCCAAGCACAGGCGTCCGCGCTATGCTGGCCGCCCGAATTCGGCCGCCACCGCCACCGGATTGATGAACAAGCACCTCCGCGAGTTGAAGGCCTTTCTCGACGAGGCGCTGGGCTGAGAAAGGACGAGCGACAAGCCGATGCCAACTGAGATCCGCGTGCCAGCCTTGGGGGAATCCGTCGTCGAGGCGACGGTCGGCCAATGGTTCAAGCAGGCTGGCGATGCGGTCTCCGCCGACGAGCCTCTGGTGGAGCTCGAAACCGACAAGGTCACGGTCGAGGTCCCGGCGCCGGCGTCGGGCGTGTTGTCGGAGATCGCCGTGAACCCCGGCGACACTGTCGAGGTCGGCGCGCTTCTCGGCGCCATCGCCGACGGCGACGGCCAAGCCAAGACGAAGCCGGCAGAGCCCAAGCCGCAAGCCCCTGCCGCCGAAGCGCCGTCCGCGCCCAAACCTGCCGCAAAGGTCGAGGTGAAGGCGCTGGAGCGCGAGCCGCAGATCCGCGAAGAGGTCGCCACCAACCAGATGCCGCCGTCCCCCGCCGCGCGCAAGCTGCTCGCCGAGACGGGACTGAAGGCGGACGACGTCATGGGATCGGGGCGCCGGGGCCAGGTGCTCAAGGGCGACGTGACGGCGCAGGCCGCCGAAGCCTTGCTCCTGCGCGAGCGAAAGCCCAAACCGCCGGCGCCGCCCCGCGCGCCCATTGCACCAAGCGACGAAGCCCGCGAGGAGCGCGTGCGCATGACGCGCTTGCGCCAGACCATCGCCAAGCGGCTCAAGGAGGCGCAAGACAACGCCGCCATGCTCACCACGTTCAACGACGTGGACATGAGCGCGGTGATGCAGATGCGCAAGGACTACCGCGACGCCTTCGAGAAGAAGCACGGCGTCAAGCTCGGCTTCATGGGCTTTTTCGTCAAGGCGTGCGTACAGGCGCTGAATGACATTCCCGCCGTCAACGCCGAGATCGACGGCGACGACATCATATACAAGAACTACTATCACATCGGCGTCGCCGTCGGCACCGAGCGCGGACTCGTGGTGCCGGTGTTGCGCAACGCCGACGAGATGAGCCTCGCCGAGATCGAGGCGCAGATCGCCGATTTCGGCGTACGCGCCCGCGAGGGCAAGCTCTCACTCGAGGAGATGCAAGGCGGCACCTTCACCATCTCCAATGGCGGCGTCTACGGGTCGCTGCTCTCCACCCCCATCCTCAATGCGCCGCAGTCCGGCATTCTCGGCATGCACCGCATCGAGGAGCGGCCGGTGGTGCGCGACGGCCAGATCGTTGCCAGGCCCATGATGTATCTCGCGCTCTCCTACGACCACCGCCTGGTGGACGGCAAAGAGGCGGTCACCTTCCTGGTGAACGTCAAGGAGTCGCTGGAAAATCCCGCCCGCCTCGTGCTCGATCTGTGAGACGATAGGGCATGGCGCAATATGACCTGATCGTCATCGGTACGGGCCCCGGCGGCTATGTGTGCGCCATCCGCGCCGCGCAGCTTGGCATGAAGGTGGCCGTGGTGGAGAAGCGCGCTACCCATGGCGGCACCTGTCTCAATGTCGGCTGCATCCCGTCGAAAGCGCTGCTGCACGCGAGCGAGGCCTATGCCGAGGCGGCGCACGATTTCGCCGCCATGGGCATCAAGGTGAAGCCGGAACTCGACCTTGCCGCCATGCTCGCCTTCAAGGACGAAGGCGTGAAGGGCAACGTCGATGGCGTCGAATTTCTCTTGAAAAAGAACAAGATTGATGCCTACCACGGCGCCGGGCGCATCCTGGCGCCGCATCAGGTCGAGGTCGTGGGCGACAAGGGCAAGAAGCAGACCCTGGAGACCAAGGCCGTCGTCATCGCCACCGGCTCCGAGGTGGCGCCTGTTCCGGGCATCGATGTCGACGAGAAGCGCATCCTGTCGTCCACCGGCGCGCTGTCGCTGCCGAAGGTGCCGAAGCGCATGGTGGTGATCGGCGGCGGTTATATCGGCCTCGAGCTCGGCTCCGTGTGGTCGCGGCTCGGCGCGAGGGTCACGGTGGTCGAGATGCTGCACGCCATCACGCCTGGGCTCGACGGCGAGATCGCCAAACAGCTCCAGCGCATCCTCCAGAAACAGGGACTGACCTTCAAGCTCGGCGCCAAGGTCACCAGGGTCGATGCCAAGGGCAAGTCCGTCAAGCTCACGGTCGAGCCGGTCGACGGCGGCAAGGCGGAAGAGATCGAATGCGACGTGGTGCTCGTGGCCGTCGGCCGCGTGCCCAACACCGAGGGCTTGGGGCTCGCCGAGGCCGGTGTGAAGATGGACAATCGCGGACGCATCGCCGTCAATGAGCGCTTCCAGACCAACGTGCCCGGCATCTACGCCATCGGCGACGTCATCGCCGGACCGATGCTCGCCCACAAGGCGGAGGAGGAAGGCATCGCCGTCGCCGAGGACCTGGCCGGCCAGGCGGGCCACGTGAATTACGACGTGATCCCGAGCGTGATCTACACCGCACCGGAAGTGGCGAGCGTCGGCAAGACCGAGGAGCAGCTGAAGGAGGCGGGCGTCCACTACAAGGTGGGCAAGTTCCCCTTCACCGCCAATGGCCGCGCCAAGGTCAACCGCACCACGGAAGGCTTCGTGAAAGTGCTCGCCGACGAGACCACGGACCGCGTGCTCGGCGTGCACATCATTGGCGCGGACGCCGGCACCATGATTGCCGAGGCTGCTGTGCTCATGGAATTCGGCGGTTCGGCCGAGGATCTCGCCCGCACCTGCCATGCCCACCCCACGCTAAACGAGGCGGTAAAGGAAGCGGCGCTCGCCGTCAACAAGCGTCCCATCCATATGTGAAATCGGGCCTCGCGGCACTATATTGACCCTAGGGAACGCGCTTCATTGAGGCGCAAGTCCCTAAGAGGTACGTGCATGGCCGAGTTCGTCAAAGCGGCGCACACGGATGAGGTCCCGCCGGGCCAGTGCAAGCTCGCCATCGTCCAGGGCAAGGAAATCGTCCTCTTCAATGTCGACGGCGCGTTCTTCGCCCTCGACAATCTCTGCACCCATGAGGAAGGTCCCCTCTGCGAGGGCGAGATCGAGGGCTTTGAGGTGACCTGTCCGTGGCATGGCGCGAAATTCGACATTCGCACCGGCGAAGTGCTTCAGGATCCTGCCTATGACGCCGTGACACGCTACAACGTCCGCGTGACGGGACCCGACATCGAGGTCGAAATATAGGCGGAAGCTAATCCAGCGTGCGGCGGAAGCGCATGAGCGCGAGCCCCATGGCCGCCAGCAGGAAGAGCACGAGCGCCAGCACGTCCACCTGCATGTCGCCGAAGCCGTTCCCTTTCAGCATGATGCCGCGCACAATGCGCAGGAAATGGGTGAGCGGCAGCGCCTCGCCGATCCACTGCGCCCAGTCAGGCATGCCGCGGAACGGGAACATGAAGCCCGACAGGAGGATGTTGGGCAGGAAGAAGAAGAACGTCATCTGCACCGCCTGAAGCTGGTTCTCGGCGATGGTCGAGAACGTGTAGCCGACGGCAAGATTGGCCCCGGCGAACAGCGTGGAGAGCGCCACGAGCAGCCATACGCTTCCCATGATCGGCACGCCGAACAGAAGATGCGCCGCGCCGATGATGATGCTCATCTGCACGAAGCCGACCAGCACATAGGGCGCGATCTTGCCGATCATGATCTCGACCGGCTTGATCGGCATGGCGAGCAGGCTCTCCATGGTGCCGCGCTCGATCTCGCGCGTAACGGCGAGCGCCGTGAACATCATCATGGTCATGGTGAGCACGACCCCGAGCAGGCCGGGCACGATGTTGTACTGGGTGATGCCTTCGGGGTTGTAGCGGCGCTGGACCCTGACCTCGAAGGGCGGCGCCCGCGCCTCGAGCATATCGTCGGGCCCGCGCAGCTCACGCCGGAGCGCCGTGTCGGTGAGGCCTTGGAGCGCCGAGATCGCCGTGCCGGTCGCTACCGGGTCCGTCGCGTCGGCGATCACGAGCAGCGCCGGCCGGTCGCCGCGCCGCACGTCCCGCTCGAAGCTCGCGGGAATCTCGACCCCGAACTGGACCTCGCCGGAGCGGAGCATGGCGTCCATCTCGGCCGGGTCGCGCACCTGGCGCGTGAACTCGAAATAGTCGCTGTTTTTCATCGCCTGAAGCAGGGCGCGCGTCAGCGGGCCGTCGTCGCGCACGAGCACGGCCGTCGGCAGTTGCTTGGGGTCGGTGTTGATGGCGTAGCCGAACAGGGCGAGCTGCAGGATCGGAATGATCAGCATCGTGGCGAAGGTCATGCGGTCGCGCCGCATCTGGACGAACTCCTTGACCATCATCGCCCACATGCGCTTGAGGAGGCCGGGATCGCCGCGCGTCACGATCGGGCGCCTATAGACCGACGTCTTCATGCGAAGTTGTCTCTGGACTTGTCCATCAGCAGGATGAACACGTCCTCCAGCGAGGGCTCGCCCCGTGTCCAGCGATGGGCGCCGTCTTGTTTCTTGGCGGCGGCGATGGCGGCGTCGAGCGCCTGCTTGTCGCGCCCCGACACGTGTAGCTCGGCGCCGAACGGCGCCACCATGTCGATGCCTGGCCGCGCATCGAGCGCCGCGGCGAGATCGTGCAGCCCCTTACCCGACACGATCCACGTGTTGAGCCCGGACTGGGCGATGACCTCTTTCGCCGTGCCGCGCGCCAGCAGGTCGCCGAAGGCGATATAGGCGATCTCGTGGCAACGCTCGGCTTCGTCCATGTAGTGGGTGGACACGAGCACCGTGATCCCCTCCGCCGCGAGCCGGTGGATTTCGTCCCAGAACTCGCGCCGCGCCTTTGGATCGACGCCGGCAGTCGGCTCATCGAGAAGAAGCAGCTGCGGGTTCGGCAGGATGCAGGCGCCGAGCGCAAGCCGTTGCTTCCAGCCGCCGGACAATTCGCCCGCGAGCTGCTCGGCGCGCGCGGTCAGACCGAGCTTGTCGATGGCTTGCTTCGCCGCTTGGCGCGGGCTTGGCACGCCATAGACCCGCGCCACGAATTCCAGATTCTCGCGGATCGACAGGTCTGCGTAGAGGCTGAAGCGCTGCGTCATGTAGCCGACATGGCGCTTGATCTCGTCCTGCTGAGTGAGGATGTCGTAGCCGAGGCAGGTGCCCTCGCCCGCGTCTGGCGTGAGCAGCCCGCACAGCATGCGAAGCGTCGTCGTCTTGCCGCTGCCGTTCGGGCCGAGGAAGCCGTAGATCTCGCCCTTGGGCACTCTGAGGCTCAGGTCGTCGACAACGGTGCGGCCGTCGAAGCTCTTGGTGAGCCCGCGCACGTCGATGGCGATCTCCTTCATTACCGCACCACCTGCTGCTCGGGGCCAAGTGCCACCGTCACTGGCTGGCCTGCGGTGAGCTTTGCTGCCGCCTCACCGGGATGTGCCTCGACGAGATAGACGAGCTTCTGGCGCTGTTCGCGCGAGAAGATGACCGGCGGCGTGAACTCCGCCTCGCGGGCGATGAAGCTGATCTTGGCGGTCAGGTCGGGCGGGCAGCTGTCGCAGGTGACCGCGACGGTCTGATCGAGCTGGAGCTTCGCGCGCACCGGCTCGGCGACGAAGAAGCGGACCTTGAGATTGCCCGGTGGCAGCAGCGACACCACCGCCTGGCCCGCGTTCACCACCTCACCGGGGCGGAAATAGACCTCCTCGACCGTGCCGCCGGCGGGCGCAACCACCTTGCGCTTGGCGAGGTTCTTCTCCGCCTCTTCGAGCGCATGGCGCGCCGCCTCGACGCTTGCCGCCGCCGCGTCGATCTGGCCCGAGCGCCCTGGAAGTTTCGCCGCCTCGATGCGGCGCTTCGCCTCCTGCGCGGCGGCGTCGTTGCTGTCGTGCTGGGCGACCGCCGCGTCGAGCTGCGCCTTGGCGACCCAGCCCTTGTCGTAGAGCGCCTGCACCCGCTCTAGGTCCAGGCGCGATTGCTGCAGCATCGCCTCGGCGCGCTTGAGCGCCGCCTCGAGCACCTCGATCTCCCGCGGCCGCTGCATCTCGGCCTTGGCGTCGGCAAGACGCGCCTCGGCCTCTGCAAGCCGGGATCTCGCCGCGGCGACGGACGCCTCCTGCTCCGAGCTTTCCAGGGTGAAGACGGCATCGCCCGCCGTGACCTTGTCGCCTTCCTTGACGTCGAGGCGCGCGATGCGTCCGCCCTGCTCCGAACCTATGAGCACGAGGTCGGCCTCCATGTAGCCGGGGATCTTGTCGTCGTCGTTGGTGGAGATCGACGTGAGCAGGAGCACGCCGCCCGCCATGAGCACGCCGATCAGGAGGATGGCGGCGCGGCGTGTCATTGCGCGTCTCCTGAGGCGGCCGGCGCGCGGATCGCGGCGAGCATCAGATCGATATGCGTCTTCAGCATCGCGTCGGTATCGAGTTTGAGGTTCCGCTCGAACAGCATGCGCCAGATGACCGACATGAGAGCCGGCGCAATCAAGAGCTGCGGAAAATCGCGGAGCGCCGTTGGCTGGAACTCGCCACGCTCGACACCGCGGTCGATGAATGCCTGCAAGGTCTCGCGGCCTTTGGAGATGACGTGATCGTAGTAGAAGGTCGTAAGCTCGGGATGCTTGGGTCCTTCGGCGATCAGGAGCCGCGCAATCAGGATGCGGCGTGATTTGACGAGCTCCTGAAGGAAGTTGAGGAACGGCCCTTTGAGGAAGTCTTCGGACGACATGTCCGTCGTCAGCATGCGCTCGCGCATGGCATCGAACAGCGGCGAGATGACGCTGCGGATGACCGCCTTGAACAGCTCTTCCTTGGTCTTGAAGTAGAGATAAGGCAGGCCCTTGGAGACCTTGGCGCGCGCCGCCACGTCCTCGAGCCTGGTCCCCGAATAGCCGTGCGTGACGAACTCCTCGAAGGCGGCGGCCACGATCTCCTCCGGGCGGTTGTCCTTCTTGCGGCCCCGGCGAGGCGCGGCGTTCGTCTTCGACTTGGCATTGACCGGCTCCGCTTTGGCCATGCCCGGTCCTTTCCTGGTTCGGCGCTTCGGTTTCCCCTAATTTATGACTGACCGGTCAGTACTGCAATGGGACCGCGCTGAAAAGCCCGGAAAACAGCGGAAAATGCTTAAGCGGGAATGACCGGTTTAGCGCCCTCAGGCCCGCGGGTGGGCGCTCTCATAGGCCTTGAGCAGATGGGCGCGGTCGACCTCCGTATAGCCCTGGGTGGTCGACAGGCTCGCATGGCCGAGCAGCTCTTGGATGGCGCGCAGGTCCGCGCCGGCGCCCAGCAAGTGTGTGGCGAAGGAGTGCCGCAGCGCATGCGGCGTTGCGGTCTCCGGCAGGCCGAGGGCGGCGCGGGCGCGGGCCATGCGCAGCTGGATGATGCGGGGCGACAACTGTCCACCGCGCGCGCCGATGAACAGCGGATCGTCGGCGCCGAGCTTGGCCGGCACGAGCTTGAGGTAGCGCTCGATCGCCTCGCGCGTGATCGGCAGCACCGGCACCACCCGTGTCTTTGAGCCCTTGCCCGTGACCCTGAGCATGTCGCGGCCCCTCGCCGGTGCGTCTCTGCGGCGAAGCGACAACGCCTCGGAAATGCGCAAGCCCGAGCCGTAGAGCAGTGTCAGCACCGCGGTGTCGCGCGCGAGCATCCATTCCGGCGCATCGGGTGCGGCGATGTCGGCGCCGTCAACCAGCGCCGTCGCTTTCGGGGCGGTGAGCGGTTTCGGCACCGAATGCGGCAGCTTCGGCAATGTTACGGCCCGGATGGCGTCGTTCTTGCCGATGCCCCGCCGCTCCAGGAAGCGATAGAACATGCGAAGCGCGCTCAAAGTACGCGCGAGACTCCGGCTGCCGATATCCGCGGCGCGGCGCATCGCCAGGAACGCGCGCACGTCCCGCGCCGAGAGAGACAGGAGCCGCTTGAGGTCTGGCCGGCGGCCGAAATGTGCCGCAAGAAAGCCGAGGAACTGCGTGAGGTCGCGCTTATAGGCCTCGACCGTGTGGGCGGCGAGCTGGCGCTCGGTCATGAGATAGACGAACCAGGCGTTGACCGCGCGGTCCACGTCCGCCGCGGCCCCGATGCCTTTCGGCTTCCGCGCCTTGGCCTTTTTCGCCTTGGGTTTGGTGGCCATCCCGCCCCTCGACTTTGCCCTTCAAGCGCTACTATGGGTCGGTGAGTCGTTAAGCGCCAATTAACCTCAAAGAGACCGCCCTGGCCAAAGCCAAATCCAAATCCAAGACGAGCCCCGACACCGTCCCCGTGCTGGTGCCGCTCGCGTTGCCGGCGCCTTACGACTACCTCGTGCCCACTGGCGGGGATGTGGAGCCGGGCACATTCGTGGTCGTGCCCCTCGGGCCCGTCGACTATGTCGCCGCCGTCTGGCGAAGACCTGAAGGCGAGGAGCCGCCGAAGCTCGCCAAGAAGAAGCTGCGCGCGATCGCCGAGATTCTCGACGATGTGCCGAAGCTGCCGGCCGTCTCCCTCGATTTCACCGACTGGGTCGCGCACTACACCTTGACGCCGCCCGGCATGGTGTTGCGCATGATGATGAGTGCGCGCTCCGCCTTCGACCCGCCCGCCCCGCGTTACGGCGTGCGGCTGCAAGGACCGCCGCCGGAGCGCATGACGCCTGCCCGCGCCCGCGTCGTCGCCGCCGCGCAGAACGGCCTCGTCTGGGTGAAGTCGAGCCTCGCCGAGGCGGCGGGCGTCAGTCCCGGCGTCATCGACGGCCTGGTCGATGCCGGCACGCTCATCTCCGAGCCGCTGCCGGACTGGCACGCATCGCCGCTCGACACCTCGCGGACGCGCGCGCAACTCACCAAGGAACAAGCGCAAGCCGCGGACGAGCTTCTGAAGCACACCGACGGCGGTTTCGCCGTGACGCTGCTCGACGGCGTGACCGGCTCGGGCAAGACTGAGGTCTATTTCGAGGCCATCGCGCAAGCGCTCGCGCGCGGCCAGCAGGCGCTGGTGCTCATGCCCGAGATCGCGCTCACCGGCCAGTTTCTCGCCCGCTGCGAGGAGCGCTTCGGCGCCAAGCCGGCCGAGTGGCATTCGGGGCTGACGCCGTCCATGCGCGGCCGCGTGTGGCGCGCCGTGGCCGAAAACAAGGCCAAGCTCGTGGTCGGCGCCCGCTCGGCGCTGTTTCTGCCCTTCCCCGATCTCGGGCTGATCGTCGTGGATGAGGAGCACGACCAGGGCTACAAGCAGGAGGACCGCGTCGCCTACCAGGCCCGCGACATGGCCGTCGTGCGCGGGCATTTGGGCGGCTGCCCCGTGGTCTTGAGCTCGGCCACGCCCTCCATCGAGAGCCTGGTGAACGCCGAGCAAGGCCGCTACCGGCATATCCGCTTAGGCACCCGCTACAAGGCGGCGGGTCTGCCCGCGCTGCAAGCCATAGACATGCGGACCTCTCCGCCGGAGCGCGGGCACTGGCTGTCGCCCGTGCTGGTCGATGCCGTGGCGGAGACGCTTGCGCGTGGCGAGCAGGCACTCCTCTTCCTCAATCGCCGCGGCTACGCGCCGGTGACGCTCTGCCGCAAATGCGGATTCAAGTTCGAATGTCCCAACTGCTCGGCCTGGCTCGTGGAGCACAGATTCCGCCGCCGCCTCGAATGCCACCATTGCGGCAAGTTCTTAGCCGTCCCGGAGGAATGTCCGAACTGCGGCGCGGAAGAGTCGCTCGTCGCTTGCGGGCCGGGCATCGAGCGCATCGCCGAGGAGGCGGCCGAGCGTTTTCCCGAGGCGCGCCGCGTGCTGCTGTCGAGCGATCTGACGCCGGGCATCGCCGATCTGCGCGAGACCTTGCGCGAGATCGAGGAGCGCGAGGTGGACCTCATCATCGGCACGCAGCTCGTGGCCAAGGGCCATCACTTCCCCGGGTTGGCCCTGGTCGGCGTCATCGACGCGGATCTGGGGCTCGCGCAAGGCGACCCGCGCGCCGCCGAGCGCACGTTCCAGCTCATGAGCCAGGTGACGGGCCGGGCGGGCCGCGAGGCCATCGAAGGCCGCGGCCTGATCCAGACCTATATGCCCGAGCACCCGGTGGTCGCGGCGCTCGTCTCGGGCGACCGCGATACCTTTTATGCCCACGAGATCGCCGCCAGGCGCGAGGCCGGCATGCCGCCCTTCGGCCGGCTCGCGGCCATCCTCATCACCGCCGGCTCCCGCGAAAGCGCGGAAGGCTACGCCCGCGCGGTGGCCCGCGCCGCACCGCCCGCCGAGAAGATTCAGGTGCTTGGTCCGGCCGAGGCGCCGCTGTCGGTGATCCGCGGGCGCCATCGCTATCGCTTGCTGGTCAAGGCCGCCCGCGAGGCCGATCTTCAAGCCTATCTGCGGCTATGGCTCAGTGCCGTGCCGAAGGCGAAAGGCGACATCCGCCTCACCGTCGACGTCGATCCTTACAGCTTCTTGTAGCGTCAGCCGCCAGTCGTCGTCTCGGCCTTCTCGTTGCGGTCGTGCACCCATTTGGAGTGCTCGGCCATCACGAGCGCGCCGGTGCGCTCGGCGAGTGCCTGTTGCGCTTCAGCCGGCTTGAGCTTGGCGTAGGGGCCGGCCTTCTCGAAAAAGAGATGCTGCTCGTTGCGCAAGCCCTCGCAGGTCGAGCGATAGAGGATCCAGTTCTCGTGCCACTTGTTGATGTGGAGCAGGCCCTCGAGCAGGAGGATGCCGCCCGCGCAGATCGCCACGAGGAAGGCCGGCGCCCGCTCGAAACTCTCGAAATGCGCGTATTCGGCGATCACCGGAATGGCCAGCGCCAGCACGATGATGGTGGCCTTGGTGACCTTGTAGGCGCGCTGACTAGCGGCCGCCTTCTTGTCATACCACGCGATCTGCCCCTCAAGACGCTCCCACAGCGGCGCCAGTTTCGCGGCCGGCGCCCTCTGAGACCTCTTCTCGACCATCCCTCGGCCCTCCGCTTGAAACCCTCGCGCGCCAAGCTGATTACCCCGGCGGAAATGCCGGGCAAAGTCCTTTCGACGCCGGCTCTGCGGGTGGGCCCTTCGTCTTATTGCACCGCCATTCCCCCTGTGTTAGAGGCTCCGCGAGCTTCCGGGGGACCGTTTTCGGGGGATTCCTCCCGGTGACGCGGAGGCTTGAAATCCGAGCATTTCCAGGGGGTCCAGGGTGGGACGGCGGCAAGCAAGCGCCCGCCCCTGAGCAAGAGGCGTTTGGCGAAGTGGCAGGCGAGGACCATATCGTATCGGGCGTTGCAGGCCGCTATGCCACCGCCCTGTTCGAGCTCGCTCTCGACGAAAAGGCGCTCGAAAAAGTCGAGGCCGACCTCACCCGCTTCAACGAAGCCCTCGACGCCGTCGAGGACCTGCAGCGGCTGGTGAAGAGCCCGATGTTCTCGGCCGAGGAACAGGGCCGCGCGCTCGCCGCCATCCTCGACGAACTCAAGATCGAGGGCATCACCAAGAACTTCCTCCTGCTCGTCGCCAAGAACCGGCGCCTGTTTGCCACGCCCGACATGATCGGCGCCTTTCGCGCCATGCTTGCCGATCACCGCGGCGAGACGAGCGCCACCGTCACCGCCG
>Ga0299913_10002908_pt1 | contig 13771 bp, 8 predicted proteins | sample RVTome_9_FD_201360 | JGI IMG/M metagenome (GOLD analysis project Ga0299913, IMG submission 201360) | Soil microbial communities from uranium-contaminated site in the Upper Colorado River Basin, Wyoming, United States - RVT155D38 (version 2) ... | reverse complement strand
GCGAGAATCTCCGCGGAATCATTGCGAGAGACGGTGGTGGCGCCGCGAATGCCGTGCAGCCGGATCGGGGATGACATGGGACATAATGTAGCCGAACTCGTGCGACTGATGCTCGTCACCGACGACCGGCTGGTAGCAGGTCGAGACCTCATAGCGATGGCTCTATCCGCCGAGCGCGGCGGAGTGACATCGGTGCAAGTCCGGTTGAAGCGGGCTAACGCGCGCGAACTCGTCGAGGCGGTACGAGCGCTGACACGAGTGCTTCGGGTGCCAGTTCTGGTGAATGATCGGCCTGATGTGGCCATTGCCGCCCAGGCTGCAGGCGTTCACCTCGGCCCCGACGACCTGCCGGTAAACCTCGCTCGGCGCATCGCGCCGGCGGGGTTTCTGATCGGTGCCTCTGTGGGAAGCGATGAGGAGGCATCGTCTGCCGGGGCTGCCGATTACTGGGGAATCGGGCCTTGGCGCTCGACCCCTACAAAGGACGCGGGTGCAGGACTCGGTGCGGAGGGATTCAGCCGGCTCCTGCGGCAGGCCGCTGGGAAGCCGGCGATCGCCATAGGAGGCATTGCCCCCGACGACGTGCCAACGGTTCTCGCGGAGGGTGGAAGTGGCGTCGCCGTAGCGGCAGGCATATTGGGAGCCGGCGATTTGGAAGCGGCGGCGAGACGGTATGCGAAGGCGGGTAAGTGGTAAGCGGGTAAGCCACGAGCCGCCGGCACTCGCGCGTCATCCCGAGCGGATCGAGGGATCGCCCATCGTGAGCCTGTTCGCGATCGTCGGTGTCGCAGGCGACCTACAGGTGTACTCGCTCCATGTGCCTCTTGCGCACTTACCCGCCTGCCCGTCCACCCGTGGCCCTGATCTTACGAATTGCTCGGAGGTGCTCGCCGTAAGTGCGCGAGAAGACATGGCGTCCATCGGGGCGGGCCACGAAGTAGAGAAAAGGAACCGAGGCCGGGTAAAGCGCCGCCTCGATGCTGCGGCGCCCCGGCGAGTTGACTGGACCCGGAGGGAGACCTGGCTGCAGATAGGTGTTGTAGGGAGACTTGAAGGCATAGTCTCTGATGAACAACCTGGGTTTGCGCTTCCCGGTCTTCAGACTGAGGGCATACTGTACGGTAGGGTCGGCCTGAAGCGGCATGCCAATGCGAAGGCGGTTGTGGTAAACCCCCGCGATGGTCTCCCGCTCTTCGTCGGCTCTGGCCTCTCCCTCGACTATCGAGGCCAACGTCACCAACTGGAGCCGGTCCATCTTCAGGGTGTCGAGTCTGGCGTTCCAGGCGGGCTGCCACTCAGTCTTGAACCCTTCGACCATGACCCTCACCAGCTCACGGGCGGTGATATCCGCGGGTACCAGATAGGTCTCAGGCCGCAAGAAACCTTCGGCCGATGGCACTGCTGTGCCCAGCACCGCGGTAGCGACGGCACTATCTCGCGCGGCCGCCGCGAATGAATCCGAACGGATGCCAAGCCTCTCGGCGGCCAGCGAGGCCACCTCGAGTATGGTCAGACCTTCGGGAACCGTGAACCGGAGGGCGGCCTTTTGCCCGGTCGACAGCATCGTGAGCACATTCCACGGAGTGGTCCCGGCGGGGAACTCGTACACACCCGAATGCACGGTGCGGTCGACGCCACGCACCCGGGCCAGGAGCTTGAACGCACGCGGGCTGCTGATCACCTGATGAGCCGCGAGGCTGTCGGTAACGGCCGAGAACGAGGAGCCGGGCGGCAGAATAACGCGGGCAGGCTTCGCCGAGGTGTCGCAGGCGGAGAAGGAGAGGGCAGAGAGGGCGCAGAGAACGGAGTAGGCGGACGTACGCCGCCCGAATGCTTTCGCCTGGGTCTCGCGCGCCATTACTCGGCTCCCTCCATCCGCTCTGGTCTATCCGCCCTATTCCTGCGAGCGTCCAGATAATGTTGCAGAAGCACTGCCGCGGCGAGGGCGTCTACATCACCCTTGCGACCGCGGGTAGAACCTCCCTGTTCGCGAATCGCGCCGAGCGCGCGAGCGGTGCTCATGCGTTCATCCCAGAACTCGAGCGGCAGCCCAGTGCGTCTGGCGAGGGTCGCCGCCATCTCGCGGGAAGCTTCCGCGCTCTCCCCCTCCATACCTTCAGGGGAGAGCGGAAGCCCGACCAGGAGCCCCACTGGCTGGTGCATCGTGGTGAGGTCGAGAAAGCGAGGCATGGGGAATCGCTTTCCCTGGCGGCGACGAAGTGTCTCGAGTGGGGTTGCCAGAATCTGGGACTCGTCGCTCAACGCCAGGCCGATCCGAACCTCACCCCAGTCCACTCCGAGAATGCGGCCTTTGGGGGGAATCATCCTGGGAAAGTAAGAGGTGGAAAGTAAGAAGTAAGAAGTAAGAAGTAAAAAGGAGAGGTGAGAAGTGAGAGTGAGAAGTAGGAGGTGAGAGGTGAGCGAGACAAAGAGGGCTTCAGGGCGCCGCTGTCACTTCTTACCTCTCACCTCTCACCCGGCTCTTACTGGGCCATCGTCGCGAAAAACTCCTTGTTGTTCTTGGTGCGCTTCATGCGCTCCAGGAGGAATTCGAGAGCCTCGACCGGCGGCATGTCCGCGAGGAAATTCCGCAACAGGTAAACCCGGTTGAGCTCATCCTTGTCCATCAGCAGCTCTTCCTTACGGGTCGAAGTCCGCTGTATGTCGATGGCTGGGTAGATCCGCCGATCTGCCAGTCGGCGGTCGAGCACCAGCTCGGAGTTGCCGGTGCCCTTGAACTCTTCGAAGATGACCTCGTCCATCCGGCTGCCAGTGTCGATCAGCGCCGTGGCGATGATGCTCAAGCTACCGCCCTTGTCGATATTGCGGGCGGCGCCGAAGAATCGCTTCGGCTTCTGCAGCGCGTTGGCGTCGACACCGCCGGACAGGATCTTGCCGGAGTGGGGCACCACGACGTTGTGTGCCCGGGCGAGGCGGGTGATCGAGTCGAGCAGAATGACGACGTCGCGACCGTGCTCCACCAGGCGCTTCGACTTCTCGATGACCATGTCGGCTACTTGGACATGCCGGTCAGCGGGCTCGTCGAAGGTGGATGAGATGACCTCCGCCTTGACGTTCTCCTCCATGTCAGTGACTTCCTCGGGCCGCTCGTCGATCAGCAACACGATGAGGACGATCTCCGGGTGATTCTCACTGATGGCGTTGGCCAGCTTCTGCATCAGGATGGTCTTGCCGGCCTTGGGCGGCGCTACGATCAAGGCGCGCTGTCCCTTGCCCAGGGGGGATAGCAGATCTACCACCCGCATCGAGAGATCCCCGTTCTTCCGCTCGAGCCGTATGCGTGCGTCGGGGTAGCGCGGCCGCAGGTTGTCGAAGGCGATCCGATGCTTGGTCTTCTCCGGCTCTTCGAAGTTGACTTGCTCGACCTTCAGCAGGGCGAGGTATCGCTCCCCCTCCTTCGGCGGACGCACCTGGCCCATGACGGTATCACCCGTGCGCAGATCGAATCGCTTGATCTGGCTGGGTGAGACGTATATGTCGTCAGGGCCATAGAGATAGTTCCAGTCCTGACTCCGCAGGAAACCATAACCCTCGGGCAGGATTTCCAGGACGCCTTCGCCGCGGATGACCGTGTCGGAGTCGAGCAGCGACTGCTCGATGCGGAAGATCAGGTCCTGCTTTCGAAGGCCGGAGTAGTTGCTGATGTTCAACTGCTCTGCCAACGTGTGCAGCTCAGCGACCGACTTCTGCTTTAACTCAGCGATATCCACGGGTGGGACTCCATGCGAACAGGCCCGGCCAAGGGTCGGGCTGGTGGGGTGGGTTGTGAGAGTGCAAGACCGAGCGAGGTTGGACCGTGTATGTGGTGGCGCCGGGCGCCGAAGCCTGCAAAAACGTTGTGGTCGGGGAGTTTCCTGTCAGACAAGAAAGCACTCTAAACTAGAAGTGGAAGGGGACGGAGTCAAGTACCTGGAGCTTCTGGTGCGTCGGCAGGCCCGGAATCGCCCTCACCGAAATGCGGAAAGCTGGACCAGGGTCTATTGCATAAGCTTCTGGTGGGCACAATCTTTCACGCGTTCCGGCAGTCATGTGGAAAATTCAATGACACCATGATAATCAGGGTCGGGACGTCCCTCACTCAGGCCTCATGAACGATTCCGAGAGGCTCAGCCGCCTTCGTCACGACCTGTCTAACCCGCTCTCGGCGCTGCTTGCAGAAACGCAGCTCCTCCTGTTGAACGAGTCCCAGATCGACGCCGAGATTCTGACCGGTCTCAGAGAGATCGAGGCACTTGCCATACGAATGCGCGCCATGTTGCGGGAGTTGTAGGGTACTAGGCCGAGATGGGCAAGTCGCCGGGGTGAGGAAAGGCCTCCACAAACGCTTCCACGGCATGAGGGTCGAGCTGGGTACCGGCTACCCGCCGCAACTCCGTAACGGCCGCCTCGGGCGGCTTAGGGTCGCGATAGGGGCGCCGGGTAGTCATGGCATCGAACGCGTCGGCCACGGCCACGATCCGCGCCTCGATAGGTATTTTCTCTCCTCGTAAGCCGTCCGGAAATCCCGCCCCATCGAGTCGCTCGTGATGCGATCGCACGATGCGCAAGACATCGGGCGACTCCTGAGCCAGCGGTGCCAGCATCCGTTCCCCGAGTACGGGGTGCTCGCTGATCTGGCGAAACTCGTCGGCCGTCAGGGTACCCGGCTTGTGGAGGACCGCCTCCCGGGTGCCGATCTTGCCGATATCGTGAAGCTCGCCGCCCAGCCGTATCCCATCCAGGCCAGTTCCATCGAAGCCGAGGCAGGCGGCGGTGGCCACGGCATACTGGCTTACGCGGACCGAATGGCCGCGAGTGTAGGCGTCCTTAGCTTCGAGCGCCCGAGCTAACATCTGGATACCCTGGAGAAACAGCTCCTGAATTCGCTGGGCCTGCTCCTGCACCTGGTGCTCGAGGTGCTCCTGATAAAACCGGTTCTGAAGAACGAGGGCTCGCTTCTCGAGCGCACGTACCACCCGGGCCTGCAGCTCGCCGAGAGAGATCGGCTTGAGGAGAAAATCGGCAGCGCCGAGGTGGAGGCAGTCCACGGCGGTAGTCGTTTCGCTCATGCCGCTGAGCATTATGACGGAGCTGTCGGGGAACCTCTGGCGAACCACCTCGAGAAAGCCCATCCCGTCGAGCTCGGGCATCCGCATATCAGAGATGATCAGAGGGGTCTCGCCGATACGATCGAGTACCTGCAGCCCTTCTCGTCCGCTGCCGGCTTCGAAACAGACGAAGCCCTGGGCCTGTAGCATGCGGGCCAGCGACCGGCGCACGCTTGGCTCGTCATCGACGATAAGGCAGTTGGCGGAGCCGGCCACGACCGACCGCGCTTCCTGGGTTTGTGGCATTAAGGCTGTTACCGATGTGGCGGGGGATAGGATGCCACGAACATCCGATCGCATCACACTGTAAGCCGGTGGCGCCGGATTGTCCACTGTCGAGCCATTCGTCGGTGTCCTTGCAGCGTTACAGGCGATCCCTGCCGCCCTTCAGTTCCTGAGGCGAAGTCCATCCGCCACCCAATGTCGCCGCTCGCAACTCAGGCTTACTTTACGGCATGACCAATTCTTTCGGCGCCCGCTCCATCCTGGAGGTCGAGAGCCGCAGCTTCGAGATCTTCCGGCTCGATGCCCTGACGCGCGCGGGTTTCGACGTGCACCGATTGCCCTACTCGCTGCGCATTCTCCTCGAAAATCTGCTCCGGACCGAAGACGGCGTCATCGTCAGCCGCGACGACGTGCAGACGCTGGCGGCCTGGACCCCAGGCGGCACGCCACGCGAGATCGCGTTTACCCCTGCACGGGTCCTGCTTCAGGATTTCACCGGTGTGCCGGCCGTTGTGGATCTTGCCGCCATGCGCGACGCAATGGCGTCCCTGGGCGGCGATCCCGGCCGGATCAATCCGCTGCAGCCCGTAGAGCTGGTAGTAGATCACTCGGTTCAGGTGGATGCCTTCGGCACGCCGCAGGCATTCCAAACCAATGTGGACCTCGACTACCAGCGCAATCGCGAGCGGTATCAGTTCCTTCGCTGGGGCCAGCGTGCCTTCGAAAACTTCCGCGTTGTTCCACCCAACACCGGCATCGTCCACCAGGTCAATCTGGAGTACCTGGCACGGGTGGTCTTCAGCTCCGACGAAAACCCCCGCGCCCACTCGAGCGAGATGCCACAAGCCTATCCCGACACGCTTGTGGGCACCGACTCGCATACTCCCATGGTGAACGGCTTGGGTGTACTCGGCTGGGGCGTGGGCGGAATCGAGGCGGAGGCCGCGATGCTGGGGCAGCCGGTCTCGATGCTGATACCTGAGGTCATTGGATTCCGCCTGGAAGGACGGCTGCCGGAGGGGGCAACAGCGACCGATCTGGTGCTCACTGTAACCCAGCTGCTTCGCCGCAAGGGCGTAGTAGGGAAGTTCGTGGAGTTCTTCGGGCCGGGCCTGGGCAGCCTGGCACTAGCCGACCGCGCCACGATCGGCAACATGTCGCCCGAGTATGGCGCCACCTGCGCCATCTTCCCGGTAGACGACGTCACCCTGCAGTATCTGCGTTTTACGGGGCGGTCCGAGGCGCGGCTGGCGCTGGTGGAAGCCTACATGAAAGCCCAGGGACTCTTTCACACCGCAGCCTCGCCCGAACCGGTGTTCAGCGATACGCTCTCCCTGGACCTTTCCACGGTAGAACCGAGCATCGCCGGGCCACGCCGGCCGCAGGACCGCATCCGGCTTGCGGATGCCGGGCGGGCGTTCCGCGAGGCGCTGCCTGGCCTGCTCCCGGCTGGTTTGCAGGCGCGGGGAAAAGACGGAGTAAAAGAGTCGGCCGGTCCGGCGGCAGCCGGGGTCTGGGGAGAAGGCTCATCGCAGTCGCCCGCGGCGCAGGCCGTGATGGAGCAGGATCCGGCCGAGGTGCTCGACCACGGATCGGTCGTAATCGCGGCGATCACCAGCTGCACCAACACCTCCAACCCCTCAGTGATGCTTGCGGCTGGCCTTCTGGCAAAGAAGGCAGTTGAGCGTGGGCTCGAGAGGAAACCTTGGGTTAAAACTTCGCTGGCCCCCGGCTCGAAGGTGGTGTCGGACTACTACGATCGCGCCGGTCTGACGCCTTATCTGGACCGACTCGGATTCAACGTGGTAGGATACGGCTGCACCACGTGTATCGGCAATTCCGGGCCACTTCCTCTGGAGATATCGGACGCCATCCAGCGGCGCCGGCTGGTGGCCTGCTCGGTGCTCTCGGGCAACCGCAACTTCGAGGGACGCATCAACTCCGATGTGCGCGCGAATTACCTCATGTCGCCTCCCCTGGTTGTCGCCTTTGCGCTGGCCGGGCGAATCGACATCGACCTTCTGACTGATCCATTGGGCCAGGATAAGGACGGAGTACCGGTGTACCTGCGGGACATCTGGCCCACTTCGAGCGAAGTCGAGGAGACTCTCACCTCGGCGATCAAATCCGACATGTACCGCCGCAGCTACGGAGCGGTGTTCGAGGGCGATGAACGCTGGACCTCGCTGGAGGTTCCGGTTGGAGATCGCTTCGAGTGGTCGCCGAGCTCAACCTATGTGCGGCGCCCACCGTACTTCGACGGCATGTCAAAGGAGAGCCCCGGGAGTGCAGCCGAAATCCGTCAGGCCCGCGTGATAGCGGTGCTTGGCGACAGCGTCACGACCGACCACATCTCGCCCGCCGGCAGCATCAAGAGGGACTCACCTGCTGGCCGATACCTGATGGATCAAGGAGTTGGGCCGGGCGACTTCAACTCCTACGGGTCGCGCCGGGGTAATCATGAGGTCCTGGTGCGCGGTACCTTTGCCAACCCCAGGATCCGGAACCGGTTGGCGCCGGATACTGAGGGTGGCGTCACAACTTATCTGCCGACTGGTGAGGTCCTGTCCATCTATGATGCTGCCATCAGATATCAGCAGAGCGGCACTCCTCTGCTGGTGTTGGCGGGAAAGGAGTATGGCTCTGGTTCGAGCAGGGACTGGGCGGCGAAGGGCCCGGCACTTCAGGGAATCCGGGCTGTCATAGCCGAGAGCTACGAGCGCATTCACCGGTCGAACCTGGTGGGGATGGGGATTCTCCCGCTCCAGTTCGCGCCGGGCGAGTCGGTAGACGCTCTGGGGCTCACCGGTCACGAGCTGTTCGATTTCGAGGGTCTTTCAGCCGCCATCGCTACGGGATTTGCCAGTGGCCGGAGTTTGCGGGTACGCGCCCGGCGACCCGACGGTACCGTGCTGGACTTCACTGCGACGATCCGTATAGACACTCCTCAGGAAGTGCTCTACTACCGGAATGGGGGGATTCTTCCGTACGTCCTTCGCCAGCTCCTCTCCGGACGGCAGAAGCCGAAGGCGATCAGTGGCGCTCCAGCGACAACCGAGCCAGCGGTACCCTCCAGCTCTGCGCAGGTGGACGAAGGTTCGATCGAATCATTCCCTGCGAGCGACCCCCCGGCGTATTGAGGAGGCGGCAGGAACTGAGGCGGAAAAAACGCCGTGGAAGGAAGACGGTATTGATCTCATACCGCTTCGCTCCAGGGACCGCCTCTCCACCTACCGCCTCTCCACCTACCGCCATACACTTCACTCGGCCCTGAGATATAGCTTCTTTCCCCGGCCAGCCGATCCGTCGGTGAGGAGAGGAAATGCCTGGTGTGCAGGCACGTCTGAGATCGGAGCATAAGCGCCGCTACATGGACCTGGACCCGACTGCCTGGTACCAGGTGGTGCCGGTCTTTCCCGGCGTGACGCAGCGTATGGTCAACATGGCGGGCGAACGGCTGGCCCGTCTCGCCACCCCGAAGGGATTCGTCACAATCCGGGCGGACCACCTGGAATTTCGTTCGGCTCCGGTGGATGCCAGACAACGCGCGTAGTTCGGGCTTATAGTGACGTAGTGGCGCCGGGGCGGCGATGCTGGTCGAGCATGGCGCGAACCTTGGTGGCGAGTCCGGCCGGAGTGAAGGGCTTTTGCTGGAACGGAGCTCCCGGGTCCAGCAGCCCGCGGTGCAGGACGTCATCTCCGGTGTAGCCGGACATGAAAAGCACGGGCAGGTCAGGCTCGAATTCAGCCAGAAGTGTGCCCAGTTCCCGGCCGCCCATCTCAGGCATCACGACGTCGGATATTACCAGATGCACCGTACCCGGATGTTGCTTCACGTAATGAAGCGCCTCGGAACCGTTGCTGGCCTCGATGACCGAATAGCCATGATCCTTGAGTCCTCTAGCGGCGAGGCTTCGGACCATGTCCTCGTCTTCAATCACCAGGATTGTCTCTGATCCCCCGACCGGCACCTGGAGGGGTACCGGCGTCAGGTGGTCGGGCAGGCTCGAATCGGAGACGGGAAGGTAGACCTTGAAGACGCTGCCCTGATCCGGCTCGCTGTACACCCACACGTATCCACCACTCTGCTTGACTACTCCATAGACCGTTGACAACCCCAGCCCGGTTCCCTGGCCGATCGGCTTGGTCGTGAAGAACGGCTCGAAGATGCGGGCCTGGGTGTCGGTATCCATGCCGCATCCGGTGTCGCTCACCGCCAGCATTACATAGCGTCCGAGTGGCAGGTCAACGCCGCCGTGACGTTGCGCATACGCCTCGTCCCATACCGCCGTACAGGTCTCGATGGCAACCCGGCCGTGCCCGCTCATGGCATCACGGGCATTGATCACAAGATTGATGAGCACCTGCTCGAGCTGCCCCCGATCGGCGCGGAGCTGACCGACCTCTGGTGACAGCCGGAGCTGAAGCAAATGCCCTTCGCCGAGCGACCGGCGCAACAACTTCTCCATATCGCCGACGACAGCATTGAGGTCGAGTATCTGGGGCTGCAGGAACTGTTGCCGCGTGAAGGCCAGAAGCTGCCGGGTAACATCGGCGGCCCGGGTCCCGGCCTTGATGATTTCCTCGACGTCCGAGCGGCGGGCGTCACCCTCCTCCAGGCTGCGGAGAAGGAACTCGCTGAACCCGATTACGCCCGTCATCATGTTGTTGACTTCGTGGGCCACCCCCCCGGCGAGCTTTCCGGCGGCTTGCATCCGTTCGGCTCGGCGCAGGTGCTCTTCCACCCGTTTGCGCTCAGTAACATCGCGGTATATCCCACGCACGACCGCCGGTTGTCCATCCTTGAAGGTGCAGCTGAGATTGCCCTCCACCGTGATGGGGGTACCTGACTTCGGTACCAGTACCAGCTCGACATGGTCGAGCCGGTCGCCCTGGAGGACCTTCTCGAGGATCTCGGTGTAATGTGCGCGGCTATCCGGATGTACCAGATCGAGTAACTGCATTCGGCCGATCTCATCTTCCCCGTAACCGGTGCCAGTCTTCCAGGCCTGATTCACGTACAGCAGCGAGCCGTCGGGTGCTGCCATACACACCATGTCGCTAGCGTGATCGAAGAGATCGCGGTAGCGCTCCTCGCTTTCCCGGAGGGCTCGATCCGCTCGCTTGCGCTCGCTCACGTCCCTGGCATTCAGGACGATGCCACGAATGGTCGCGTCGTGCAGGAGGTTGGTTCCGACTGCCTCGAGCCAGACCGGTGACCCATCGGCACGATGGAGACTGAACTCTACGGACCCCGCACCGTTGGATTTACCATTGCCATTGTGGAGCAGCGCCTTCAGCGTGCGGGCATCCTCGCTGTCCAGGTAAGACAACAGGCTGCTGCCCACCAGGTCTCCAGGAGAGTAGCCGACGATCCTTTCAGCCGAGTCACTGGCATAGAGGATCGTTCCGTCCGGGTCCAGGATAGTCACCAGGTCGGATGAGTTTTGAACCAGAGATCGGAACCGCCGTTCGCTGGCGGCGAGGGCGGCCTCCGCCTGGGTCCTTTGAGCGTGCGCGCGGGCTCTTTCAAGGGCAGCGTGAATAGCGGGTCCAATGCGGGCCAGGTTGCTCTTGAGCAGGTAATCGGTGGCTCCGGCCTTCATGCACCCGACTGCCGTCTCCTCGTTCACGGAGCCGGTCACAATCAGGAAAGGAATCGTGGGGGCCTGCTCTCGAGCGAGGGATAGAGCGGTCATGCCGTCGAATCGCGGGAGGGTATAATCGGAAAGGATCAGGTCGGGACGAAAGTTCTCCAGCTCCTGAAGGAACTCGTCACGGCTGTCTACTCTCCGAGCCGAAAACGCTATATGAGCGCGCTCCAGCTCATATTCCAGAAGCTCCGCATCCATCGGTACATCTTCGAGAATAAGGATGCGAAGAGCATCTTCAGGCATGGACCCATCCGAGTGGGGAGTTGACCGGGGTGCCGGTCGCCCGGAGAAAGCTCTATACTTTACATGGGCGTCTGCGTGTCAGAGATCGTGGTCCGTTGAAGTGTCGCCGAAGTCCGTTGTAAGTCAAGCGCTTGGCGGCCAAGCACCGGTTCTCGTGCGTGTGTGATCTGCCTCACAGCCGTTCACTTCAGCCCCCGCTCACTTTGGTAGGTCTCCGCCTGCCAAACCTAGCTCGCCCCTTCGGGAGTATTCATGCCGACTGAACGGTCGACCAGTAATGGTCGCAGGTCGAAGCGTCTCTCCAAACCCAGAATCACAACACCGTCATCAGATACCCTCGACACCGACCAGCTCCTCGCGGTGCTCACGGCGGTACGGAGAGGCGATTTCTCGGTGAAGATGCCGATGTCATACGTGGGCGTCGCGGGCAAAATAGCCGACACGCTCAACGACATAATCGATCTGAATCAAGAAACAACTCGGGAGCTGGAACGCGTCAGCCAGGCCGTAGGAAAGGAAGGCAAGATCACTCAGCGAGCGCACCTCCACAGTGCTGCCGGGTCATGGGCCGCCTCGGTGAACTCGGTGAACACGCTCATCGCCGATCTGGTGCAGCCCACCAGCGAGGTCGCGCGGGTCATCGGCGCGGTCGCCAAAGGTGATCTGTCGCAGTCCATGGCCCTGGACATCGAGGGGCGCCCTCTCATGGGCGAGTTCCTGCGTATAGGCAAGACCGTCAACGCCATGGTGGACCAGCTCAGTTCCTTCGCGTCGGAGGTGACTCGTGTAGCCCGCGAGGTGGGAACCGAAGGCAAACTGGGTGGTCAGGCGCGGGTGAAGGGTGTGGGTGGTACCTGGAAGGATCTCACGGACAACGTGAACTCCATGGCTGGCAACCTCACGGCCCAGGTGCGGAATATCGCTCAGGTGACCACTGCGGTCGCCAATGGCGACCTGTCCAAGAAGATCACGGTAGACGTAAAGGGCGAGATCCTGGAGCTGAAGAACACCATCAACACGATGGTGGACCAGCTCAACTCCTTCGCGTCGGAGGTGACCCGCGTGGCCCGCGAAGTCGGCACCGAGGGCAAGCTCGGCGGCCAGGCACAGGTGAAGGGCGTCGGCGGTACCTGGAAGGACCTCACCGACAGCGTCAACAGCATGGCCGGAAACCTCACCGGTCAAGTTCGCAACATCGCCGATGTCACGACTGCGGTAGCCAACGGAGACCTCTCCAAGAAGATCACGGTAGACGTAAAGGGAGAGATCCTGGAGCTGAAGAACACCATCAACACCATGGTGGACCAGCTCAACTCCTTCGCGTCCGAGGTGACCCGCGTGGCCCGCGAAGTCGGCACCGAGGGCAAGCTCGGCGGCCAGGCACAGGTGAAGGGGGTCGGCGGCACCTGGAAGGACCTCACCGACAACGTGAACTCGATGGCCGGTAACCTCACGGCGCAGGTGCGTAACATCGCCGAGGTGACGACGGCCGTGGCGCGCGGCGAGCTGAACAAGAAGATCACGGTGGACGTGCAGGGCGAAATTCTCGAGCTGAAGGACACCATCAATACCATGGTGGACCAGCTCAGCTCGTTCGCCTCGGAGGTGACCCGCGTGGCCCGCGAGGTCGGCACTGAAGGCAAACTGGGTGGTCAGGCTCGAGTCACGGGCGTGGGTGGTACCTGGAAGGATTTGACGGACAATGTGAACTGGATGGCCAGTAACCTCACCGCCCAGGTCCGCAACATCGCCGACGTGACCACCGCAGTGGCGACTGGCGACCTGTCCAAGAAGATCACGGTGGACGTTCAAGGCGAGATCCTCGAGCTCAAGAACACCATCAACACCATGGTGGATCAGCTCAGTTCCTTTGCCTCGGAAGTGACTCGCGTGGCCCGCGAAGTCGGCACCGAGGGCAAGCTCGGCGGCCAGGCCCAGGTGAGAGGAGTCGGCGGCACCTGGAAGGATCTCACAGATAACGTCAACAGCATGGCCGGCAATCTCACCGGTCAGGTCCGCAACATCGCCGAGGTCACTACGGCCGTGGCCAATGGCGATCTGTCGAAGAAGATCACAGTGGACGTGAAGGGCGAGATCCTGGAGCTCAAGGACACGATCAATACGATGGTGGACCAGCTCAGCTCCTTTGCCTCCGAGGTGACGCGCGTGGCACGTGAAGTCGGCACCGAGGGCAAGCTCGGCGGCCAGGCCCAGGTGAAGGGCGTCGGCGGTACCTGGAAGGATCTCACCGATAACGTGAACTCGATGGCCGGTAACCTCACGGCGCAGGTGCGTAACATCGCCGACGTAACGACGGCCGTGGCGCGCGGCGAGCTGAACAAGAAGATCACGGTAGACGTAAAGGGCGAGATCCTGGAGCTGAAGAACACCATCAACACCATGGTGGACCAGCTCAACTCCTTCGCGTCCGAGGTGACCCGCGTGGCCCGCGAAGTCGGGACCGAGGGCAAGCTCGGCGGCCAGGCACAGGTGAAGGGGGTCGGCGGCACCTGGAAGGACCTCACCGACAACGTGAACTCG
>Ga0299913_10002907_pt1 | contig 13773 bp, 13 predicted proteins | sample RVTome_9_FD_201360 | JGI IMG/M metagenome (GOLD analysis project Ga0299913, IMG submission 201360) | Soil microbial communities from uranium-contaminated site in the Upper Colorado River Basin, Wyoming, United States - RVT155D38 (version 2) ... | reverse complement strand
CGCGCGCAGTCCCCGCAGCTCCTCGGCCACCGCGCGGTCCGAGCCGCCGGCGAACCGGACGTCGAGGAGGCGGCCGCCCAGCCAGTCGATCTTCTGGCGGAGCGCCGACTCGAAGCGGGCGCGCTGGCGCGCGTCCAGGCTCTCGCGGGCGATCGCGCCGATCGTCGACGGGCGGAAGCCCGTCACGACGATCACGCCGCCGGCCGCGGTGGCCACGGCCTCCACCGCCCGGACGGTCGTCTCGGCGATGGCCAGCGGCGTGACCTTGGCCTTGGCGACCGCCTCGCCCGGCTCGACCGGCTGGCCGTCGAAGAGCGTGAAGACCGACATGCCCTCCTGGGCGTTGACGTCCGTCAGGGCCCCCGTCCGGATGTGCAGCAGGCCACGCCGCGTCGCCGCCAGCGTCCACTGCCCGCCGGTGTAGCCGCGGGCCGCGACGCCGTCACCGACCACGGCGGCCGCCAGCCGCCGGCCGGCTTCCTCCTCGTGGACGTCGCCCGGCTCGAGCGCCAGCAGGTGGATCTCCTCCCACGGGATGCCGAGCAGGGTCTGCGCCACCGCCGCGTCCACGCGCGCGCCCTTGGGCGCGGCCACCTTGCCCCCCGCGTCGCGGACGTCGTGGCACAGGACGCGATCGAGCAGGACGTCGGCGGTCGCGGTCTCCCGGCGCTGGGCGATGGCCTTCATGGTCGCCGGGCCCGCGCGCCCGGCCCGGGTCGCGGAGCGCCGGCCCGAGCAGGTCCCCGGCTCCGATCCGGGTGCCGCCTCCGGAGCGCGATCATGGAGCGCGCTTGCGCTGGCTCATCGGCTGGGCGGTCGCGCCGGTGCGCACCGCCTGGATCTCGGCCAGGATGGCCAGCGCGATCTCCGGAGCGCTGCGCGCCCCGAGATCGAGGCCGATCGGCACCCGCACCCGGGCCAGGCTCGCCTCGTCGACGCCGTCCTCTCGCAGGAGCTTGAGGATCGCCGCCCCGCGCCGGGACGAGCCGAGCATGCCGATGTAGCCGACCGGCGTCCCGAGCGCGTGCTTGAGGACCGGCAGATCGTACTTGTAGTCGTGCGCCACCAGGACCAGCGCGGTCGTGGCCATGAGCGGGTATGCGGTGATCAGCTCGGACGGGATGCCGATCCTCAGGTCGTCCGCGTCGGGGAAGCGCTCGCGCGTGGCGAAGCGGGGCCGCCCGTCGAGCACCGCGGTGCGATAGCCGAGCGTCCGGGCCAGGGTCAGCAGCGGCATCGCAACGTGGCTGGCGCCGACCACCAGCAGCAGCGCGGGCGGCGTCACGACCTCGACGAAGGCGCGGACGCCTTCCAGCACCAGCGTGCGGGAGGTGCCGGCGGCAACCGCCTCGCGCGCCTCGGCCACGAAGCGCTCGTCGAGGAACGCCTCGCCGACGCTGCCCTCGACACGGCCGTCGTCGAGCACCAGCAGCTTGCCCTCGTCGCCCGCAAGCCGGGTGACGATGGCGGCGCGGCCGCCGCCGCGAGCGTGAGCCTGGGCCCGTTCGTAGAACCGTGCGGCAGGGTCGTCGCTGTGGTCCAGCGCCAGGGGCTCGACGAAGACCTCGATCGTCCCACCGCAGGTGAGCCCGATCTCCCAGGCCTCCTCGTCGCCGAGATTCAGCTCCAGCAGCCGCGGGCGCATCGTGGAGAGGACGTCCTCGGCCTCCTCGATGACCTGCGCGTCGACGCAGCCACCGATGGTGACGGAGCCCACGATGTCCCCCCGCTCGCCCACGACCATCCTGGCGCCTTCCTTGCGAGGCGTGGTGCCGTGGGTGTTGACGAGCGTGGCCACGGCCACGCGGCTCTTCGACCTGCGCAATTCGTCAATGTGATCGATGGGTTCGGACACGAGATCATCATACGCTCGCCGGGCGCAAAACGCACCGACTGACGTCGGCGCGGCGCGCGGCGGCTCAGCGAGGGCGGCGGCCGAGGTAGGCCAGGCTGAGCAGGCTCACGCCGGTGAGGAAGAGCATCCCCGGCTCGTTGGTGCCGAAGGGGAACAGATCACCGAAGACCGAGAAGACGACGGCCTGGGCCTGGGTCGGCGCGTGGACCACGGCCAGCAGCAACAGCAGGAGCGACGCAACAACCCGCCTCATCTCACGTGATTCCTCCCGGGGGCGATGCCCGACGCCGTTGTCAAATTGCAATCTGGACGCCAGCGTCCCGCGGATGCCCGGGCCCCGAATATCGCGAGGTGCCGCCCGACTCCCTGCACCCCGTTGCAGGCCGCCGTGCAAGCGGCCCCCGTCAGAGATGCAGGCGATCGGCGAGCTCGCGCAGCGCGGCCAGGTTGTGAGCCGCGGCGAAGTGATCGACGAGTGGCAGGGCGGCGGCCATGCCGCGGGTGAGAGGCTGGTAGGAGGGGTTGCCGAGCAGCGGGTTCAGCCAGATGACCCGCCCCGCCCTGCGCTTGATGCGCAGCAGCTCGGTGGCCAGCACCTCGGGGTCGCCGGTGTCCCAGCCGTCGGAGAGCAGGATCACGATGGTGCGACGGTCCACCAGGTGCGACCAGTACCGGTTGAACTCGGCCAGCGATTCTCCGATGCGGGTGCCGCCCGACCAGTCGCGCAGCTCCTGCAGCCGGCGCAGCACCTGGCGGTACGAGCGGGCCCGCAGGTGGTCGGTGACCCGGCTCAGGTGCACGGAGAACGTGAACGTCTCCACGCGGGCGAAGACGTGCTGCAGCGCGAACAGGAACTGCAGCAGGAACCGGCTGTAGAGATCCATCGAGCCGGAGACGTCGCACAGCAGCACCAGGCGCACCTTGCGCCGCTTGCGCTGCCGGTACCGCAGCTCGATGATCTCCCCGCGCGTGAGATTGGCGCGCAGCGTGCGGCGCAGATCCACCCGCCCCCGGCGGCGTGTCGGCCGGCGGCGGCGGCTCACGCGGCGGGCGAGGCGCCGGGCGATCTGCACGGTGAGGCGGAGCAGCTCGTCGAGCTGGTCGGCGCTGAACGTCGAGAAGTCGCGGGCGGCCAGCGCTTCCATCTCGGACGCCACCGGCACGCCGAGGGGCTCGCCGCCGTCCTCCGCGTCGCCCTCGTCGCCCCAGCCCTCGAGCTCCAGCCGCTCCTTGCGCGCGGCCTGGCTGTCGGCCGGCGGCTCCGGCCCGTCGCCGGGCAGCGCCGGCCCGGCCAGCGCCTCGGCCACCTCGTCAGCCTCCGTGCGGGTACGCCAGAAGGCCTCGAAGCAGCGGTCGAAGACGGGGACCTCCTCCGGCCGCGTGACGAGCCCGGCGCGCAGACCGAGATAGACCTCCCGGCGGTCGCCGAGGTCCAGCTGATCCAGCGTGCGAACGGCGTCGACGACCTGGCGGGGCGTGATGGGCAGCGACTGCCGGCGGAGCAGGCTCGCGAAGCGGACGACGGCGCGGCTGAGCGCGCGCTCGGACACTACCCGGGGACCTGGAGGAACGGCGCCAGGCCGGCCTTTCCAACCTCCGCGCGGAAGCGCTTGATGTCGTCGGCGTCCTTCAGGACGCAGCCCAGCGTCTCGGTCACCAGCGTCTCGTCGAGGTGGTCGGCGTGCAGCCCGGCCAGCGCGTTGGCCCAGTCGAGCGACTCCGCCACGCCCGGCACCTTCGCGAGCCGGACCCGGCGCAGCGACTCCATGAAGCGCCCGATCTCCCGGGCCAGGCGGGGATCGACGCCCGGCACCTTGCGCTCGACGATCGCGACCTCCTTGTCGTAGCTCGGATAGTCGATCCACAGGTAGAGGCAGCGGCGGCGGAGGGCGTCGCTGAGCTCCCGCGTCCGGTTGGACGTCAGGATGACGTGGGGCGGGTGCGTGGCCTTGATGGTGCCGATCTCGGGGATCGTCACCTGCCAGTCCGAGAAGATCTCCAGCATGAAGGCCTCGAACTCCTCGTCGGCCCGATCGACCTCGTCCACCAGCAGCACCGGCGAGCGCTCCTGCGTGATGGCCTGCAGCAGCGGCCGCTTGAGCAGGAAGGGCTCGGAGAAGATCTCCTGCTCCTCCTGGTCGACCGTACGCTGGGCGCCCTCGTGCAGCTTGATATGCAGCAACTGCTTCTGGTAGTTCCACTCGTACAGGGCCGCCGCGGCGTCCAGCCCCTCGTAGCACTGCAGCCGGATCAGGTTGGTCTCCAGCATGCGGGCCATGACCTTGGCCACCTCGGTCTTGCCGACGCCGGCATGCCCCTCGATCAGCAGCGGCTTGCGGAGGCTGAGGGCCAGGTGCACCGAGGTCGCCACCGGGGCATCGGTGACGTACTCGGCCGACTCCATCAACGACTGGATCTTGCGGATCTCTTCACGCACGGGGCCTCATTGTACATGAAGACGCGCGTAGTCCTCGGGCGTGTCGACGTCGAGCGGCATGGGCGCGTCGACCTCGACCGGCGCCACGCGCTCGGGCTGGGCCTGCACGACCGCCCGGGCGCCGGCGTCCCCGCCCAGCGCCGCGAGCTCGCCGAAGACCTCGCCGGCGAAGAGGACCGGGGTCCCCTGGATCCCGCGATACACCGGCGCCGCGATGGCCTTGCCGGTTCTCTGCAGCGTCTCCAGCAGCGAGAGGATCACCCCGTCCGGCAGCCGCGGCTGATCGCCCAGGGCGACCAGCACCGCCGCCGTCCACGGCTTGAGCGCCGCCATGCCCACCGCGATCGAGGACCCCTGCCCCGCCTGCGGCCGTGGATTCACGGCGAAGCGCACCGGCAGCCCCTCGAGCGCCGCCCGCACGCCGGCGTCGTCCCCACCCGTCACCACGACGACGTCCCCCACGTGCGGCAGGACGGCCTCGACGCTCCAGCGCACGACCGGCTTGCCCCGCAGGTCGAGCAGCAGTTTCTGCCGCCCCATCCGCCGCGCGAACCCCGCCGCCAGCACGATGCTCGCGATCACGGACGGGTCAGGGCGATCGGAAGGATCGGAGGCCTGTGGAGTGAGCGCGCTAGCCCTGGGCCCGCTTGACCGCGGCCTCGATCGCGCGCCGGGCGAACACGCGGCACAGGTGCGCCTTGTACTCGACGGAGCCCTGCAGGTCGGCCTGCACGTCGACCCCGTCGGCGGCCTTCTGCGCCGCGGCCTCGATCGTCGCCGCGTCGAGCTGCTTGCCGGTGAGCCCGGCCTCCACGCCCGCGGCCCGCACGGCCTTGGTCCCGGCGCCGGTCACGCCCACGCTCGCCCGGGTACAGGTGCCGTTCTTGTCGAGCGTCACCGCCGCGCAGACCCCCACGACGGCGAAGCGCGACGCCGGATGAGGGAACTTCAGATAGGCCGCCCCGCTGCCGGCCGGCCACACCGGGATGCGGATCTGCGTGAGGAGCTCGTTGTCCTTCAGCGCCGTCGCCATCAGCCCCTCGAACCAGTCGTCGACCTTGACCGTCCGCTTGCTCTTCGGCCCCTCGCACACGAACTCGAACCCGAGCGCGATGGCCGTGGCCGGCATGTCGGCGGCCGGGTCGGCGTGGGCCAGCGAGCCGCCGATCGTCCCCTTGTTGCGCACGGCGGGGTCCCCGATGACGGCCGCCGTTTCCGAGACCGCCGGCGCCTTGGTCTTCAGCACGGCCGACGACTCCACCTCCCAGTGGGTCGTCATGGCGCCAACCGCGATCATGCTCTTCTCCTCCTTGATGCCGGACAGGCCGGTCACCTTGCGGAGGTCGATGAGGTTCTTGGGCTGGGCGAGGCGCAGCTTCATCATCGGCACCAGGCTGTGGCCGCCGGCCAGGATCTTGGCATCGTCCAGCTTGCCGAGCAGCTTGAGCGCGTCCTTGACGGTCGCCGGCGCGTGATACTCGAAGGCCGCTGGATACATGGCTGTCTGTCTCCTCTGTATCGGAGCGCTGTCTCCGCCCCACCGGGGGTGGCCCGAGAGAGGAGCGCGGCGCTCCGCTCCCGACACCATCGTCCGGGAGGTCGTCGCTGGCTCCGGTCCCTTAGCGCTTCGCTCCCTGCATGGCGGTCCACACTCGCTCGGGGCTCAGCGGCATCGTCTCGATGTGGTCGATCCCCAGCGGTGCCAGCGCGTCGATGACCGCGTTGACGACGGTCGGGGTGGACGCGATCGTGCCCGTCTCGCCGGCGCCCTTGACCCCGAGCGGATTCACCGGGGTCGGCGTCACCGTGCGGTCGGTCTCGTACATCGGCAGCATGTCGGACCTGGGTATCGCGTAGTCCATCATGCTGCCCGTCACCAGCTGGCCGCCGTCGTAGACCGCGCCCTCCCACAGCGCCTGGCCCACGCCCTGGGCGATGCCGCCGTGAACCATGCCGTCCACGATCATCGGGTTCATGACGTTGCCGACGTCGTCCACCGCGATGTAGCGAAGGACCTTGACGTGGCCGGTGTCGCGGTCGACCTCGACCACGCACGCGTGCGCCCCGAACGGGAAGCAGAAGTTCGAGGGATCGTAGAACGACGTCTCCTCCAGCCCGGGCTCCAGCCCCTCGGGATAGTTGTGCGGCACGTACGCCGTGAGCGCCACCTGGCCGAACGGCACCGCCTTGCCGGGGACGCCTTTCACCTGGAACTGGCCGTTGGCGTACTCCAGGTCGTCGGGCGAGGCCTCGAGCAGGTGCGCGGCGATCTTCTTGCCCTTTTCCTTGATCTTCCGCAGGGACATCAGCAGGGCGGTCCCGCCGACCGATCCCGAGCGGCTGCCGTAGGTTCCCATGCCGAAGGGAACCGCCCCGGTGTCGCCGTGGACGATCTCGATCTGCTCCATGGGGATACCGAGCTCGTCGGCGACGAGCTGCGAGAAGGTCGTCTCGTGCCCCTGCCCGTGGGAATGCGAGCCCGTGTAGACCGTCACCCCCCCGGTCGGATGCACACGCACCTTGCCCGACTCGTAGAGACCGGCCTGGGCCCCGAGCGAGCCGACCACCTTGGACGGCGCGATCGAGCACGCCTCGATGTAGGTCGAGAAGCCGATGCCGACCAGCCGCCCCTGCTGACGGGCCGCCTCCTGGTCGGCGCGCGCCTTGCGGTAGTCCATGACGGCCAGCAGCCTGTCCAGGGCGGCCTCGTAGTTGCCGCTGTCGTAGTTGAGCGCGACCTTCGTCTGGTAGCCGTTGTCGAACCTCGGGATGAAGTTCTTCCGGCGCAGCTCGGCGGTATCCGTCTCGAGCACCGAGGCGCCGGCCTCGATCATCCGCTCCAGCAGGTAGGCCGCTTCCGGCCGGCCGGCGCCCCGGTACGCGTCCACCGGCGTGGTGTTGGTGAACACGCCGGTCACCTCGGCGTGGATCGCGGGCATCTCGTAGACCCCGTTGAGCAGGGTCGCGTAGAGGTAGGTCGGCACCGCGGGCGCGAAGGTCGAGAGGTACGCGCCCAGGTTGGCGATGGTCTTCACCCGCAGGCCGACGATCTTGCCGGCGGCGTCGAACCCCATCTCGGCCTCGGTCACGTGGTCGCGCCCGTGGGCGTCGGTCTGGAACGCCTCGCGCCGGGTGGAGGTCCACCTGACCGGCCGCCTGATCTTGCGGGTCGCCCACGAGCAGATCGTCTCCTCGTTGTAGAGGAAGATCTTGGAGCCGAACGCGCCGCCCACGTCGGGGGCGATGACCCGCACCTTGTGCTCGGGGATGCCGAGCACGAAGGCCGCCATCAGCAGCCGGTGCACGTGGGGGTTCTGCGAGGTCACCCACAGCGTGAGGTCGCCGGTGGCCTCGTCGAAGCGGGCCAGGCAGGCGCGCGGCTCCATCGCATTGGCGACCAGCCGCTGGTTGACGATGCGCTTCTTCACCACGGTGGCGCCCTGGAAGGCGGCGTCCACCGCGGCCGCGTCACCGATCTGCCACTTGAAGGCGACGTTGGCGGGCGCCACCTCGTGAATCCGCGGCGAGCCACCCGCCGTGGCCTGGTCGGTGGCCGTCACCGCCGGCAGCACCTCCCACGTCACGGCCACCTTCTCGGCGGCGTCCTGAGCGGCCTCCTGCGTCTCGCCGATGACCACGGCCACCGGGTCGCCCACGCAGCGGGCCGCGTCGGAGGCCAGCGGCATGTGCGGGGGCACCTTCAGCTCCGGCAGCAGCCAGCCGCACGGCAGCGAGTTCACGCCGGTCATGTCCGCGCCCGTGAAGACCGCCACGACCCCGGGGTGGCCGGCGGCGGCCGTGGTGTCGATCTTCTGGATCCTCGCGTGGGCGTGGGGGCTGCGCACGAAGACGGCGTACGTCGTGCCCGGCAGCTTCACGTCGTCGACGTAGGTCCCCTTCCCGGTGATAAACCGTGGATCCTCGCGCCGCTTGATAGCCTTGCCGAGGACGCGCTCAGTCGCTGCCATGACGCCCCCTCACTTCTTGGCCGCAGACATCTGCTCGGCCGCCCACTGGATCGCCTTGACGATGTTGTGGTACCCGGTGCAGCGACACAGGTTCCCCTCGAGCTGGTGGCGGATCTGCTCCTCGGAGGGGTTGGGGTACCGCTCCAGCATCTGGTGAGCCGCCAGGATCATGCCGGGGGTGCAGAACCCGCACTGCAGCCCGTGCTTCTCCCAGAAGCCCTGCTGGATGGGGTGCAGCTCGCCGTTGGTGGCGAGGCCCTCGATGGTGGTGATCGTCGCCCCGTCCGCCTGCACCGCGAACAGCGTGCAGGCCTTCACCGCCTGCCCGTTCATGAGGATCGTGCACGCGCCGCACTGGCTGGTGTCGCAGCCCACGTGCGTGCCGGTCAGGCCGACCGTCTCACGAATGTAGTGGACGAGCAGGAGTCGCGGCTCCACTTCGTGGCTGTGGGCTTGGCCGTTGATCGTCGTCTTGACTGGGAGTTTCACGACTCGTCCTCCAGATCGGGCGGTTAGAGACGTGGCACGCCTTGCGGGGAAGAAGCCTATGCCGTTCGCCGGAGGCTGTCAACGGTCACGGTGGTCGTCCGGGGCCCCTCGCCCGACCTCGCGGCGCGCGTCGGCGCGGGCCTGGTCGAGGACCTCGCGCACGGGCAGGGCCTTGGCGCGGGCGATCCGGACCACCTCGGCGAACTCCGGGGTGACCGTCACGACCCGGCCCCCCAGCCGCGAGATCTTGACCGGCAGCGGGCCGTGGGCGGTGGCGATGGTCACCATCTCGCGCTCCAGGCGGGCGCGCGACATCGCGGTCCACCGCACGCCGATCGTCGAGGACTCCTCGAAGAGCACCCGGCAGAGCGCGTCGACCCGGTCGGGGGGGCAGAGGGTGGTCAGCACGGTGCCGGGCCGGCTGCGCTTCATGATGACCGGGGTGAGGAAGACGTCCAGGGCGCCGGCCTCGAGGAGCCGCTCCATCAGCGGCTCGTAGAGCTGGGGTGACATGTCGTCGATGGTCGTCTCGACCTGGACGATCGACTCGACGCCGCCGCCGTCCACGGCCTCCCCCACCAGGCAGCGCAGCACGTTCGGCGTGTCCGGCAGGTCCCGGGCGCCGGCGCCGTAGCCGACCCGCTCGAGGGTCATCGCCGGCATGGGCCCGGCGCCGGTCGCCAGCGTGGTGAGGATGGCGGCGCCGGTCGGGGTCACCAGCTCGGCCCTGACACCCGTGTCGACCACCGGGAAGCCCCGCAGCAGCTCCACCGTGCCGGGTCCGGGGACGGGCATCCGGCCGTGAGCGCCCTCGACGAAGCCGCCGCCGAGCGGCAGCGGCGAGACGTGCACGGCCTCCGCGCCCAGCAGGTGCAGGCCCAGCACCGCGCCGGTGACATCGACGATGGCGTCGATCGCCCCGACCTCGTGGAAGTGCACCGCGTCCACCGTGCTGCCGTGCACCCGCGCCTCGGCCTCGGCCAGCCGCGTGAAGATGCGCGTGGCCGCCGCCACGACGGCGGGCGCCAGCCCGCTGGCGCCCAGGATGTTTACGATGTCGCGCAGATGCCGGGTCACGCCGGGCGCCTCGCCGGCGACCTCGACGTCGACCTTGGTCGCCCGGAACGCCCCCCGCCGGACCTCGCGCACCCCCAGGGTCCACCCCGGCACGCCCAGCTTCGCGAGCTCCGCCCGCAGCACCCCGACCTCCACGCCCGCATCCACCAGCGCCCCGAGGATCATGTCCCCCGACGCCCCACTCGGGCAGTCGAAGTACACCACCCCGCCCATCACCCACCGCCTCCGGCTGACCAGGGTCCCGTCACCGGAGCACCCGGGCGTTGGCGAGGAGCGAAGCAGGACGAGGCGTGCAACGAAGTCATGCGAAGCTCATCGCCGACGCCGTTCATCGCCGACGCGTCACCGGAGCTTGCAGGCCAGGCGGTTGATCTGGCTGGCCTGGTGGGCGGCGCCGTAGCCGTTGTCGATGTTGACCACGGACACGCCCGGAGCGCACGAGGTCAGCATGGCCAGCAGGGCCGTGAGCCCGCCGAGCGCGGTGCCGTACCCGACGCTGGTCGGCACGGCGATGACAGGCCGATCCACCAGCCCGCCGATGACGCTCGGCAGCGCGCCCTCCATGCCCGCCACCGCGACGATCGCGCTGGCCTCCCCGAGGACCTCGCGATACGCCAGCAGCCGGTGCAGGCCGGCGACGCCGCAGTCGGACAGCCGCTCCACCCGGTTGCCGAGCGCCTCGGCCACCAGCGCGGCCTCCTCGGCCACCGGCAGGTCGGCGGTGCCGGCCGCGGCGACGACGACGAGGCCCACGCCCTCCACCGGCTCCGGCCGCACCACCAGCAGCCGCGCCACCGGGTGGTAACGGCAGGGCAGGCCCGCCGCCTCGGCCGCGGCGGCGACCGCGGGATCGCAGCGAGTGGCCAGCACGTTGGCGTGGTGCTCGGCCAGGCGGCCGGCGATGGCCACCACCTGCGCGGGCGACTTGCCGGGACAGAAGACGGCCTCCGGTCCCCCGGCGCGCAGCGCACGGTGGTGATCGACCTTCGCGAAGCCGAGATCCTCGAAGGGCAGGCCGGCCAGCCGGGCCAGCGCGGCGTCCACGCTCACGCGCCCGAGCTGCACCTCGTCGAGCATCCGGCGCAGGGCGTCCTTATCCACGGTCGCGTCGCTCGAGCCGGAGCAGCAGGTTGGCGCTGCCCGACTGGAAGCCGGCCAGATCGACGGCGACGTAGAGATAGCCGAGCTCCCGCAGGCGGGCCACGATCGCCTCGTGGCGGCCCTGCTCCCACAGGCGCGGGATCTCCTCGAGCGGGATCTCCAGCCGGGCCAGCCGGTCGTGGTGGCGCACCCGGAGCTGGCGGAAGCCGAGCGAGCGCACGAACGCCTCGGCGGCGTCGATTTGCCGCAGCTTGTCCGCGGTGATCCGGTCGCCGTACTGGAAGCGCGACGACAGGCACGCGAACGAGGGCTTGTCCCACGTGGGCAGGCCGAGCGCCCGTGACAGCTCGCGGATCTCGGCCTTCGTCAGCGCCGCCTCGATCAGCGGGGCTCGCACGCCGTGGGCCGCCGCCGCCTTCATCCCCGGCCGGTGGTCGCCGAGGTCGTCCACGTTGGCGCCGTAGACCAGCGTGCCGACCCCCTCGCGCTCGGCGATCGGCGCCAGCCGGCCGAAGAGCTCGTCCTTGCAGAAGAAGCAGCGATTGGCGCCGTTGCGCGCGTACTCGGGATTGGCCAGCTCCTCGGTGCGCACCACCAGGTGCCGCAGGCCCAGCAGCGCGCCCAGCCGGCGCGCCTCCGCCAGCTCGGCCGTCGGGTACGTCTCGGAATCCGCGGTCACCAGCACCGCGCGGTCGCCGAGCGCGTCGGCGGCGGCGCGCGCGAGCAGCATGGAGTCCACCCCGCCCGAGAAGGCGACGACGACACCGCCCATGTCGCGGAGCAGAGCCACGAGGTGCGCGTACTTCGCCTCGAGCGGGCCCGGCGCGCTCATGCGAGCAGCGTTCCCGCCAGCCCGGCCAGCGGCGTCTGCGGGCGCGCGCCGACGTGCGAGATCACCTCGGCGGCCGCCAGCGAGCCCAGGCGGCCGCACGTGGCCAGATCGAGGCCGCGGCTCAGGCCCACCATGAAGCCGGCGGCATACAGGTCGCCGGCGCCGGTGGTGTCCACGACCGTCTTCACCGGGTGCGCGGCGATGACGTGCACCTCGTTGTCCGCCACGATCACCGAGCCGTGCTCGCTGCGGGTCAGCGCGGCCACCGCGCAGTGGCGGCGCACCTGCTGCAGGGCGGCGTCGAAGTCGGGCGCCTCGTAGAGCGCGCGGATCTCGGCCTCGTTGGCGAACAGGAGGTCGACGTGCCGCTCCACGAGCTCGCGGAAGGCCGCGCGGTGGCGGTCCACGCAGAACGGGTCCGACAGCGTCAGCGCCACCGTGCGGCCGGCGGCGTGCGCGATGCCGGCGGCCACGTGAAACGCCCGCTGGGCCCCGGGCGGGTCGAACAGGTAGCCCTCGAGGTAGAGGATCCGCGCGCGCTCGACGAGGTTCCGATCGATGTCGTCGGGACCGAGCTGCGAGGAGGCGCCGAGATACGTGGTCAGCGTGCGCTGGGCGTCGGGCGTGACCACGATCAGGCAGCGCCCGGTGGCCGGCCCGCTCGTCGCCGGGGGCGTGGTGTAGCCCACCCCGACCGCGCGCAGATCGTGGCGGAAGACCTCGCCGAGCTGATCGTCGCGCACCTTGCCGACGTAGTGTGCCCGCCCGCCGAACGAGGCCACGCCCACGATGGTGTTCGCGGCCGAGCCACCCGAGACCTCGACCGCCGGCCCCATGGCGGCGTAGAGCTCCCGGGCGCGCGCCTCGTCCACGAGCTGCATCGCGCCCTTGATGAGCCCCTGCGCCGTCAGGAACCCGTCGGCCTCCTGGCTCAGCACGTCGACCAGCGCGTTGCCGACGCCGACGACGTCGAGGTCAGCCACGCCGGCCCCGCTTGGGCTTCTGATCCGGCAACGGGAAGTACTTGCCGATCAGCAGCTCGAGCCGGCGGCGGGTCGCCAGGGGGAACGCCGCCGGCGCGGTGATGACGGCGTTGCGCAGCAGGTCCGGGCACGCGCACGTCCGCGGCGCCCCGACCGCCGGGATGACCCGGCGCAGCACGTCCTTGGCCGTGGCCACGTTGCGCAGCAGGTTCTGGACGACGGCCTCGACGCTGACCGCCTCGTGGGTGTCGTGCCAGACGTCGTAGTCGGTCACCAGCGCCAGGGTCGCGTAGCAGAGCTCCGCCTCGCGGGCCAGCTTGGCCTCGGGCATGTTGGTCATGCCGATGACGTCCACCCCCCAGTCGCGGTAGATGCGCGACTCGGCCCGGGTGGAGAACTGCGGGCCCTCGATGCACAGGTACGTCCCGCCGCGGTGGACGGTGGCCCCGGTCGCCCGGCCGGCCTTCTCCAGCGCATCGGCCAGCGCGGGACAGACGGGGTCGGCCATGCCCACGTGGGCCACGATGCCCTCGCCGAAGAACGTCGAGACGCGGCGCCGGGTCGCGTCGTAGAACTGCGAGGGCACGACGAGGTCGAGCGGGTGGAGGTGCTCCTGCATGCTGCCGACGGCGGAGATCGACAGCACCCACTCGGCGCCCAGCGCCTTGAGCCCCCAGATGTTGGCGCGGAAGTTCAGCTCGCTGGGCGTGAGCCGGTGACCCCGGCCGTGGCGTGGCAGGAAGATCACCGGGCGGCCCTCGAAGGTGCCGGTGCAGTACTCGTCGGAGGGCTCGCCGAACGGCGTCCGGACCCGCCGCCACCGGACGTCGGTGAGCCCCTCCAGCTCGTAGAGCCCGCTGCCCCCGATGACGCCGATGGCCGGCGCCGTCATGCCGCCCGCGCATCCTCCAGGACGCCTCGCACCGCCGTCTCCCCGGCCCCGGTCACGCGCACGCGCGCCGGCCGGCACCGGAGGTGCTCGGGCCCCGCGAAGCGCACCTCGACGTAATTGCCGGTGAGCCCGGTCAGCT
>Ga0299913_10002906_pt1 | contig 13773 bp, 13 predicted proteins | sample RVTome_9_FD_201360 | JGI IMG/M metagenome (GOLD analysis project Ga0299913, IMG submission 201360) | Soil microbial communities from uranium-contaminated site in the Upper Colorado River Basin, Wyoming, United States - RVT155D38 (version 2) ... | reverse complement strand
GTGCCCGACCGTCGGTCGGTTCGGTCCTGGCTCCTCTACGACCTCGCCAACACCATCTTCGCCCTCGGTGTGGTCGGCCTCTACCTGCCAGACTGGCTGACCGCCCTCGACCGTCCCGACTCCGCGCTCGCGATCGTGGAAGCCACGGTTGGCGTCATCGTCATCTTCCTCGCTCCCTGGGTCGGCGCCCGAAGCGACGTTCTCGGCAACCGGGTTCCCACCCTGTTCCGCACGACATTGGTGGCAGTCGCCGGGACCGCGCTGATCGCGACCTGGTCCCCGATCCCGTCGCTGGTGTTCGTCGGGATCGCCCTCATCGGCTTCAACGTCGGATCCGTCGTCTACGACGCGTTGTTGGTGGATGTCAGCACGACGGCGAACCGGGGGCGGATCTCGGGTCTCGGGGTGGGGATCGGATATGTGGGCTCCTACGTCGGCCTCGGGATTGGAGTGCTCACCCTCGACGTCCTCGGGTGGTCCTACGCGGCCACATTCCGGTCGCTGGCAATTGCGTTCCTCATCTTCTCCATCCCCGCATTCCTCTACATCAAGGAAGGTCCGGGGCGTGCGGGGGCCGACCTGCCCGGGCTGCGCGACGTAGTGCGCCAGTTGTTACGGTCATGGAGCCTCGCCTCCCGTTATGACGGCATGACCCGGTTCCTCGTGGGACGGTTCCTCTACACCGACGCCATCAACACCCTGATCGGCGGTTTCCTCACGATCTTCGTGGTCGAGGAGCTCGGCATGGAGCGAAGATTCGTCACCGCCCTGCTCGGGGTAGCGATCACGGCGGCGATCATCGGTGGCATCGGGGGCGGCAGGCTCGTCGAGCGGCACGGGCCCGGCCCGGTTCTGAGCTGGGTATTGGTCCTCTGGATGGTCGGCATCGGGTCAGGGGTCCTCGCCGCCATTACCGACCAGACCTGGCTGACCTGGGGCATCGGCGCCCTGGGTGGGACCGCCCTCGGCGCCACCTGGGCGTCGGATCGGGTCCTGATGTCCAGGTTGTCGCCGCCGCGGCACCTCGGGGAGTTCTACGGCCTCTATGCCACGGTCGGGCGATTTGCCACCGTCCTGGGACCATTGGTGTGGGCGTTCATCGTCGATGTCCTCGGCCTCCCGAGGACCGTGGCCATGACCGCGCTCCTGTTCTTCGTCGTTGGAGGGTGGATGATGATTCGGGGAGTCGACGACTCACACCGATCCTGGGGACCGAATGACCTGATCGTCGTCAGTGAAAGCCCTGACGCTCCCCGGACATGAGGTGGTGCTCCACCGCGTAGGGGATGGGCAGGTCGGCGACCTCTGCGGGACCACGAACCAGTCGGCGACCGATCTCGGCGAACCAGGTGTCATTGGCGAAGGCCCACGGCCACGCCTTGATCCCGGCGCGGGCTCCCATCACACCTCCCACGGACGCGCCCAGGGCACTGCCCCCGAGCCGAGCCGCCTGCTCGATCGGTATGTGGTCACGCTCGGCGAGTGGAGCGGAGATGAGGAGGGCGGCCTTGGTCAAGTCCCACGGGCCCGGGGAAGGATCGGCTTTGGTCGCCTCCAGGGCGTCGGCTCCGTCGGTGATGCCGACCAGGTCGATCATCTTCCTGACCTCGCCGGCAGCACCCTCCAATCTCGAGAGGCCACCGAGTTCGGCTCGATCCATCGCACCCAAGAGGGACTCGGTCGCCTCGGCGACTCCGGCCAGGAAGTCCTTGCCCGATTGACCGAAACAGGAGGCGGCAGCGGCCGCGGCAAAGACTCCTCCACAGAGAACGGACTCGGCATCGTCGTGGAAGATCGCGCCCAGGGAGACCACCTCCCCGATCAGGCGTTGCGGCTTTTTCCGGTCGAAGACCCCGATCGGGATAGAGCGAGGCCCATGATCGAGGCATGGCGTGTTGGACGGGCGAGCCGCGCCTGACTTGGCGTGGTTGAGCCACTCCCGGAATTGGGACGACTCCGCCCGATAGACGGGAGACTCCTCGTCGACGCCGTCGAGCTCCCGGATGGCGTCCCGCGCCCTGCTCGCTTCCAGCCTGCCATGCTCGATGAGGTCGTAGGCGACGACCACTGCTTGCTCGGTATGGGCCGAGTATCCGAGCTCCCAGGCGCCACCGGCGCTGTCACCGGCGGCCAATCCGAGGATGGCGCCATCTCCTTCCCCTGAGACCAGGGAGAAAAGGGCTTGTTCTTCACTCACGACAATTGAGGCTACCCAGGTACTCTCGCCAGCCAATGGAACAAAAAGTCGTGGTCGTGGCCAATCCCGCCGCATCCCAGTTCACCGGTGGGGCGCATCGGGAAGTTATGGCGGCGATCAGCGCCAAGACCGAGGTGGAGGCGATCTGGCCCCCGTCTTCGACATCCGCCACCGAATCGACCAGAGAGGCCATCGCCGGAGGAGCCGGTGTGGTGGTGGCCATGGGAGGCGACGGCATGGTTCACCACGTCCTTCAGGGCGTGGTCGGGACCGATGCCTCCCTGGCGATCATCCCCGTCGGCACCACCAATGTCGCCGCACGCTGGCTCGACATCCCGACCCGCCCGGAGCGAGCCGCCCGGCTGATTGTCGCCGGGGCGGAGCCCCGGTCGATCGGGCTGGTTCGCCTCGCCCTCGACCGCGGCGCCACCTCGACGACCCACTATGCGATGTTCAGCGCGGGGTTCGGGCTCGACGCAGAGATAGTGGCCGAGGCCGACAAGGAGCCCTACCGCAAGTACCGCTTCGGCTCGCTGCACTACGCGCGTACCGCACTTGGTGTCGCGCTCGGGAAGTCCGCCGGCCGGAAGCCTCACGTAACGGTGAAGTCGGGAGACAAGGTCGCTCATGCCTCCGCCGCGGTGACCCAGTTCCGCGACCTCTACACCTATTTCGGCAGGCTCGAGCTCAGGCTGACTCCCGCGCCTCCCGACCCGATGACGGTCCTCATCATCGAAAGGCTCCCGAGACGGAGAGCCCCGAGGCTGATAACCAACGTGCTGAGGGGCCGGGACCTCGGTGACCTGCCCCAAATGGAAACCTGGACCGGTGTGGCGACGATGCAGATCGCGGCCGACCCGCCGGTCGGTGTCCAGGCCGATGGCGAGTATCTCGGCATGGTCGACGGCGGCCTCTTCGAGTGGGCCCCGGATTCGGTGAGGGTGATAGCCCCTGAGCCTGGCTGATCAGTCGCGATCGGCGTGTATCCGCATCTGCGGGAACGGGATCTCGATACCCTCGGCGTCGAGGCGATTCTTCACCCGGCGCAGGGCCTCACGGCGGACGGTCCATCTCTCGTCGGCGGCGGTGGTGAGCCGCGCCCGAATCGTCACGGACGAGTCACCTAACGCCTGAACGCCGAGGATCTCCGGCTCGTCGCGAAAGAGGTCGCGCCAGGCGTCGTCGCCGGCCATCTCGTCCAGCTCGCTCTTGATGACCTCCATCGCCCGATCGACGTCCTCCCCGTAGCCCACGGCGATGTCGAGTACCGGCTGGGCATAGAGGCTGGTGAAGTTGGAGGCGACCGTGATTTGCCCGTTGGGCACGAAATGGACATTGCCTTCGAGGTCACGGAGGATCGTCACCCGCAGCTGGATGTCCTCCACGGTACCGCTCACGCCGGCGAGGGTGACCGTGTCACCGATGTGATATTGATTCTCGGCGAGTATGAAGAAGCCAGCCAGGAAATCTTTGACCAGGTCCTGGGCCCCAAACCCGATCGCGGCTGCGAAGACCGTGCCCACGGCGAGGAACGGGGTGAGGCTCACCTCCCAAAAGGTGAGCACCAACAGCACGGCGAGGATCACCAGAACGATGAGGATGACCCTGCGGATCAGCGCCCAGAGTGTCGCGGCGCGGGCGGAGGCCTCGCCCCCTCTTCCCTCGAAACGCCCAACGAAGCGGGTGCCACTCCAGACGATCACCAGCCACACCAGGATCAGGGCACCGATGGCGATGGCGGTGCCGATCAAACCTTCGACCATGAAATCGCTCATATAGACCAGAGGGTAAACACGATGGTCGCCCCTACCGGGACCGGTGGTGCAGCCGGCCGGCGCTCAACACGAGGTCGGTCACGGCGGCGTGCGCCCGAGCCCTCCGTCGAAGGATGCCCCGCACCGAGACCCCGACCTCGGTTTCTACCCGGGAGGCGATCCCGGATGCATCCTCACCCGACAGGACCGCCTCGGCCAACAGATCGTGGACCTGGGAAGCGATCTCGACCAACTCCACACTGGTCGAGTCTCCGGTCTCGGTGGCTAGTTCGGCGACCAGGCCGGCGACGACGGGTGCGATCTCGGCCGACCGCCCACCATCGATCAGATCCTCGATTTCTTGGCGGGTGGCGGCCCATCGACTCTCGAAATCGACGCCCCCCGAGGTGAGACTGGCGAGGTGGGCAGCCGCCACCTCGATGTCCAGAGCCAGCTTGCCATAGATGAGGTCCCTCGAGTCCCTTCTCGCCCCTAGTCCCGAGACCAGCTCCTCTATGCCCTGGGGAGGGCCGGCAGGCGGGCCGGCGGCGATCGAAAACACTTCAGGGTCCTGTATCCCTTCCTCTTGCAAGGCCTCGACCAGGTCGGCGTGGACCAGCTCCTGTTCCGGACGAGGGAGACGATCGATCTGATTCAGGATGAACACGAACTGCGACTGGTAGCCGGAGATGTCCCGGATCTGGCGGTGGATCGCGGCGTCCCGGTACTTCTCCGGGTCGACCACCCAAGCGATCAGGTCGAGTCGGGGCATGATGCCGGCCACGGTGTGGAGATGGCTCACCGTCACGCTGTCGGTGTCGGGAAGGTCGATCAGACACAGCCAGGGATAGAGGTCGTGACCAACCCGCGAGTCGACCTCGAGCTGGTCCAGATAGCCGCTCAGCGCCTCCTGGTGGCGTTCCGGCACCAGGGCCAGGGGCTCGTCGGTGGTGGGCCGGATACTGCCGACGACCGCGATCTCCCTACCCGCGATGGCATTGAGGATGGTCGACTTCCCCGACCCGGTGCCACCGACCAAGCCGACGACGATCACCTCATCCGGGTAGGCGAGCCTGGTCCTTATCTCGTTCCTCAACTCCGAGATCGGCCGGAGCTCCTCTCGGGCGATGACTCCCTCCGACTCCGCGACCGCGAGGTCGATCTTCTCGAGAAGATCGACGATCCGCTCACGCATTCGCGAAGGCGACCGCTGCGATCACCTCGCCAAGGGCGCGTTCCGCAACTCGCACCGGCCCCATGCGGTCGACCGAAGGTGGATGGGACGACGGTTGGGGCATGATCTCATCGACGACCGACTCCGCGACGGCCATGAGATGGCGCCGGCAGGCGAGGGCAATCTGCTGGTGGTCGAGCCGGGGAGCGACGATGTCGAGAAGCTTCTCGGGCCACCTCGCACCGGTGGCCGCGGCCACCCGAATCATCAATGCGACGAAAGGCACCCGGTGAGAACGAACGCCGGATAGGCCGTCGATAGGACTCTCCGCCCACGCGAGCACCGCGGATCGAATGTGCGCATAGTCGGCTCGGGTCGGGGCGGCCCCGGCTTCACGGGCGAGGCGGGTGAGCCCGAGCACGAGCGCCTCCACGAGCCTGGAGGATTCGTGGCTGACGAGATCCAGGTCGCGAGCCACCCGGCGTGCCTTCCATCGTGCCAGCACCTTGGAGCGGGCCGCCAACTCGAGGAGACGGCCGGCCTGCAGGCTCCCCGGCGCAAAATCGGGGAGGACGGGCGTGGGTATGAACACCGCGGTCGCCTCGGCCGGCGCCGACTCGGGCACGCGGACCACGGCCTGCGCCTTCGCCATCTCGATGACCAGCACGGCATCGGCACAGGTCGCGTCGACGACGCGACGAATGATCGCCTCGGAGTCGAGCTGATGCCGCTCGACCTCCGCCACCAGCTCCCGTCGCAACCGTCGGACAGAACCGGACGGAATCCGCCCGACTCCTTGGGCGAGATGGTGCTCGCCGATCGCCACCAGTTCCCGGCCCATGCCCTCGGCATCAAGCATTCGCCGATAGTCGTGGACTACGCCTTCGCTGTTGGCCCTGATCCGGTTGAGGACGCAGATCACCGGAGCGCCCCGAGACTTGGCCCTTCTCAGGACCTCCCAAGGCAGGCGGTCGCCGTAGCGCATCGCGCTGGTGACGAACACGACGAGATCGGCATTGTCGATGAGCGTCTCTGCCACGGCCCGATGCTCGGTTGCGGTCGAGTCGATATCGGGGCTGTCGACGAGGGTCATCGTCTTGAGAACGGGAGCCCGTCCCGCCACGACCTCACAGCGGACACCATCGACCACCACCTGGTTGGCGACCGTGCCCACGAGTGCATAAGCGCGGGGCAGAGTCGTCGTGGGCCGCAAAGGGCCAGTCGCGCTCAGGTCGGCGCCTGCAACACTGTTGAGCAGGGTGGACTTGCCGGCACCGGTGGGGCCGGCGAAGACAACGGTCAGCGGCCTCGACCCCTTGCTCAACCTGGGGATGATGAACGAACGAATGGTCCTGACGGCACGATCCGCCAACCTGGCTTCCCGATCCGAGCCCAGCACGAGACGGTCCAAGGCGACGGCGAGGCCATCGAGGGCGGCCGGGGAGGCGACTTGATCCGGTCTCGAGATCACATGGGAAAGTTTGGCACGACTCGGCCCGAGATCGGTGTCAGTGAACCCACCCGCCGTCGGGACGGTTGAACCAGACGTGGACCTGGCCGGTGCCGGTGGCATTCTCGTAGTCCGAGAAGAGCTCCCCGGTGGCCGTGCAGGCGCGGCCCCCGATGGCACCCAGCATCATCATGTAGTGCCCGAAGTTGCCCTCGGGGGCGTGCTCGAAGTAATCCGACATCGTGTCGATGATCCGGGCATGGTCGCCCTGGAGCATCCACGCGAGGCGCTCTTCGTCCGCCGCACGGGCCTCAGGTGTGAATATGTGGATCGGGTCCGACGCCTCGTGCTTGCCGATCTGGCTCAGGGGCCAGAACGTGTGGCTCATTCCCCCCGACGCCAGCACGACGACACGCCGATCGAGGCGGGCGACCGCCTCTCCGAGGGCCTCGCCCATGATGAGGAAATCATCGGTCTCGCCCGTCTGCACCACCGAGATGGAGACGATCTTCTCCGTGGTGCGGAGATAGTGCACCAGATTGATGGTGGCGTAATAGACCTCGATGTAAGGGTCTTCGGTGGCATGGGTGGGGGTCCCCAACTCCTGGCCGAGGTCTGCTGCCAGTCTTCCCAGCTCGGGGTCTCCGGGGAAGTCATATTCCATACCCGCCATGCCCCGGGGAAGCTCCGACGAAGTGAACCGGCCGGAGCGATGCTCATGCGCCGAGATGACGTGCTCGACGGTCGTGAACCAGTGGGAGTCGATGATGACGATCGTGTCGACGTCGAGCTTCGACAAGACTTCGTCGCGCAGCCGGGCGAGACCGGGGACGAGGCTTATCTCCTTGCCGTCGTTGAGCTCGCGCCGTGTGGCCTCGTCGAACATGATTGTGGGCGCATGGCTGATCAGGCCGGCGCCGACGATTTCTCCCATCACATCTCCTCTGGGAATCGTTAGGAACCTAACGAGACTCTATCGCCCTGGTTCGCCAGTTGCCACGAGGGCCACGTCGTCGGCGGTGGCGGTGACGATGCGGAGCAGTCGTGCCAGCTCGTGGGTCTCTTTCCCACTCAACGCACTGGTGAAATTCGCTTCGTAGCGGTTGAACACCGGGAAGACCTCCTCGATCCTGGCGACGCCGGTCTCCGCGAGCGACACGATCACCTTGCGCCCGTCCTCGGGATGACGGCCGCGGACGATCAATCCCGCCTTCTCCAGGGTTCCCAGCATCCCGGAGAGGGTGCCCTTCGCCAATCCTGCCTCATCGGCCAGCTCACCCGTCTCGCGATCACCCCAGACCCAAAGCACGAACAGGATCGTGAACCCGCCCCAGGTCAGACCGGCAGGCCCCAGGACCTCTTTCTCCATGCGGTTCCGCACCGCATTGGCTGCCCGGTAGATGTTGGACACGGCGAGGAGGGCCTCGAAGTCCAGCGGGCGGCCGTCCAGGGTGGACCGGATGTCACGCTCGGCCTCGAGGACGACGTCGGGATCGCGGGCGTGAAGTGGCTTCGGCATGGAGTCTGGGACCGAGTTTATCCTTAGGTGCCTAACGACCCGAAAGCCGGTGATGCCTTCTTCACGCTTTGAGATCTCCGACGTCGCGGTATCGGGAGACCATTACATCGGCGGTCGACGCGTCCCCTCCGAGCGCACCTTCGAGTCACGGTCTCCGCTCGACTGGGACTGGAAGCTGGCCGATGTCGCCCGTGGGGACGCCCTGACCGCGGACAAGGCAATAGAGGCCGCCCGAGCGGCGTTTCCCGCATGGGCCAAGTTGCCGGCGGTCGAACGGGGGGCCCACCTGCATCGTCTCGCCGACCTGATCGACAGCCGGATACCCGAGCTCGCTGCCGTGGAGTGCGCCGACATGGCAATGCTGCTGGAGAGCCTGGAGGCTCGTGTCATCCACCGGGGCGCCGAGAACTTCCGCAACTACGCCGATCTGGCCATCGGCCACGAGGAGAGGACCTGGTCGTCCAAGGGCACCGACAACCGCGTGATCAGGGCCCCGGCGGGACCGGCGGCGATCATCACCCCCTGGAACGCACCGTGGATACTGGCTACCTGGAAGCTGGCCCCGGCGCTGGCTGCAGGCAACACCGTGATCCTCAAGCCGGCCGAGTGGTCACCCCTGTCGGCCTCGCTGCTGGCGGATCTCGCCGAGGAGGCCGGGCTGCCCCCTGGAGTCCTCAACATCGTCCAGGGGACAGGAGAAGAGGTTGGCTCCGCTCTGGTGTCCGACCCCAGGCTGCGCCGAATCTCGTTCACCGGTTCACCGGAGACGGGGCGTCTCATCGGGATCGCAGCAGCCCGGAACATCGTCCCGTTCACTGCCGAGCTCGGCGGCAAGGGCCCGCTGATCGTGTTCGCCGACTCGGACCTCGAGGCAGCCGCCCGGCAGGCGGCCGGGCAGTACGACGATGCTGGCCAGGTCTGCCTGGCCGGAACCCGGCTCCTCGTCGAGGAATCGGTCCAATCCGACTTCCTCGAGCTTTTCCACAAGTTCGCCGACCAACACGTTCTCGGTGACAGCAGGGATCCAAGGGTCACCATCTCGCCACTGATCCACCCGGATCACCTGGCCCACGTCGAGGGGTTCGTGAACCGGGCCCGAGACCACGGGGATCGGATCCTGCGTGGCGGGGAGCGCTGGCGGCAGGACGGCCTCTGGTACGAGCCGACGCTGATCGAGCCGAAGTCGAACGAATCCGAGGTCGTCCAGCGTGAGGTCTTCGGGCCGGTTCTCACCTTGCAGGCTTTTGCCGACGAGTCTGAGGCGATCGAGCTGGCCAACTCGACCCGATACGGCCTGTCGGGCATCGTCTACACCGGATCGGAGGCGCGGGCCACCCGGGTCGGAGAGGCGGTCAGGGCGGGGACGGTGTGGGTCAACACCTTTCTTGTCCGCGATCTGACGGCTCCGTTCGGTGGGGTCGGGATCTCGGGGATCGGAAGGGAGGGCGGCCGCTACGCCCTCGAATTCCACGCCGACCTGAAGACGCTTCAGATCGGCAGCGGCACGGTCTCCTGACCTCTGGCGAATCGCGTCAACGTCTCAACTCGGGAACGACCCGCTCGCCGATCAGGGCGATGGCCGCCCTGGGATCGGGTCCGAGAGGGGGCCCGAAGGAAACGTGTGATGCCCCGGCCTCGATCAGTCCGCGGCATCGATCGACGATGGCCTCAGGCCGGCCGGCCATCCCGAGTTTCATCGCAGCCGAGGGGATCAGACGCCTCACCTCCCCGGGGCGCCCCGAAATGACGGATTCCCGAGCCGGGCGGAGGTCGTCCGCGTCGAGCCCGAGGCCATGGAGGACCTCGGCGGAGAAGGAAGGCCCGTAGTAGGCGATCTTCGCGGCGAGAGCGGCCTCGGCCTCATCCTGGTCGTGGCTCACCGAGCACCACACGCATGCCGCGATGTCGAGGGCGCCGTCGGCCCGACCAGCCTCGCGGGCGCCAGCGACTACCAACGCCCTCGCCTCGGCATACCGCTCCGGAGGGAACAGCAGAGGCAAGGCGCCGTCGGCGACGCGGCCGGCCAGTGTCAGCATCTTCGGGCTCATGGCGCCGAGATAGATCGGGACCCGGCCCGGCTCCGGCAGGGCCGGTGCAGCCGCGTCCCAGCCACCGGGTATGGGCGCCGACGGCTCGAGGAGATGACGAAGCTGTCCTACCGCGGCCTCGACCGCTCGCAGCGGGCGGGCCCGTTCCACTCCGACCCAGCCGAGGAAGTCGGCGGCGCCGGCACCGAGCCCGATCATGAGACGTCCCGCCGCGACCTCGCCCAGCGATGCGAAAAACATCGCCATCTCGGCGGGATGAATCGTGTAGGGGTTGAGGACCCCGATGCCGAGCCCGATCCGCCGGGTCGCTGTCGCCGCGAGGGGCAGGGCGGCGAGCGCCGAGTGGAGCAGGAGGTCGTTCGACATCCAGACCTGGTCGAAGCCGGCGGTTTCCGCCACCTCTGCCATGTCTGCGAATCGGCGCGGTGACAGATCGTTGTTGACCCGGATGCTGAAGACGGGAGCGGTCAACTGTCCAACACCGCCTCGACCTCGACCTCCACCGAGAAGCCGTCGCCGATGAGCGAATGGACGAAAAGCATCGTGTTGGCCGGAGCAACATGCCCCAGGATGTCGCGATGGGCGGCGGCGGCGGCCTCCCAGTCGGCTCCCGGGACGAGGAGGAGCCGGGTGCGCACGATGTCCTCCATCGAGCCGCCCAGGGCCTCGACAGCGGCGATCGCCTGGCTGAGCGCAACGGCCGTCTGGTCGCCCACTCCCTGCTCGATGACACCGCCGTCACCTGCGTTGGCGGTGGTCCCACTCACATAGATGTGGTTTCCCCGGCGCAGCGCGCGGCTGTATCCCGCCTTCTCCTGCCACCCGGACCCGTCGTGGTAGCGGTCACTGCTCATCTATCCGGAGCATCAAAGCAGCTGCGCATCGGGTCGCCGGGCTCAGAGCGGCACCCATTCACCCCGAGGTACCCTTGACCGGCGGCTCGGCATGATCAGGAGGCATCGGAATTGAGCAAAGGCATCGGCCAGTGAATCCCATAGTGGTCGGCTTCGACGGCAGCGACCACAGCCTGGTGGCCCTGGAGGGCGCCCTCACCGAGGCCGAGCTCAGGCAAGCCCCTCTCCACGTCGTCCATGTGGTCGACATCTCACCGGCGATCCTCCATCTTCCGGGCAACGTCGAGGTGACCACTGAAGATATCGCTAAGGCGAGGAGTGAGTCGGTCTGGACGAAGGCGGGGGAACTGCTCGATGCGAGCCCGGTCCAGGCCCAGCGCATCACCCTGGACGGCTATGCCGGCGACGCCCTGGTCGAGTATTGCGAGGAGGTCGGAGCAGCCCTGCTGGTGGTGGGCACCCGGGGCAGGGGCCGGCTCACGGCCAACCTCCTCGGATCGACGAGCCGGGTGGCCGTGGAACATGCCACCTGCGACGTCCTCGTGGCCCGAGCGCCCGCCTAGACGGGCCAGACTCCTCGGTCCTCAGTTCGATCGAAGCGTCGTTCCCCGGCGCCAGGAAGTCCCGACCCGGTGGTAGTAGCCGGCGATGATCTCCTCCGGCACGAGGTTGGCCACCTCTTCGGTCGGAGCCGGGAACAGCTCGACGTCGGCATCGGCCGACCAAACGTCGGCTATCTCGGAGTCGTACCCGGACATGGTTACCAACTCGTCCATCGACATGTCCCCGTCGGACTCGATCGCGGGCCATTGCCTGTTGTGCAGCATCGGGTGGCCATTCACGAACCCTGGCGTCTCGGCCGGGCGAATCAGGGTCACCCGCGCCTCGGCTATGCGCCTGCCGGTCACCGAGAGCGTCGCCCCGAACATGCCGCCAGCCTCGAGCCGGGGCCCCGCCCTGCCCACCGCGACCGGCCGGGTCATCCAGATCTCGCCCAGCTTCTTTGGATATCCCTGGTGGTACCCCCTGACCAGGGCAAAGTCCTTGTCGACCCAAATGTGAGGGCTCCGGCTCCAGGTACGCCCGTCCCACTCGCAACGGACCACGACGAAACACTCCTTGTACTGGGAACGCACCGGGTCCACCAGCTCCGAAAGGTCGTCTCCACATGACTGCCAGTCCGCCCAGATGAGGGCCACCGCCCCGGGGTCCTCCGCGGCGAGCGACGCGCCCTCGGGCAACAACCCCGAGATACGGTCCGGATCGGTCCGGTACTCGACGGTGAGCATCTCGCCGGAGTAGTGCCATGGAGGCGGCGGGATGAGCGACGACCTTCCTTCCGGTGTCTTCGGGAACAGGAAGCCTGCCATCAGTGGAATGGGAAGTACTGGTCGAACTCCCAATCGGTGGTCCAGGTCTCGTACCGGCGCCACTCTGCCCTCTTCACCGTCACGAAACCATCGACGAACGCAGGCCCCACCGCCTCGACCAGATCGGTGTCTTCCTCGAGCGCGTCGAGCGCATCTTTCAACGAGGGCGGGCAGACCACGTCGGTCGACGCGGCCTCGATGCAGTCCAGCGTCTCGACCTCTGGCGGCTCATAACCCTTCTCATAGCCAAGCCGGGCCGCGGTGAGGACCGTCGCCACCGCCTGGTGCGGGCTGACCATGCCATCGCCCATTCGATGCTCGAGACGTGTGCCCGCTCCGCGGGCTGGGGGGACCCTCACCGTGACCCCGCGATGGTCGTATCCCCAGTTGGCCCAGTAACCGCACAGCCTCCCCGGCTGAAGACGCTTGTACGCGTTGACCGTGGGGGCCATCAGGGCAGTCATGCCGACGTGATGGCGAAGCGTTCCGCCGATGACCGCCCGGGCCAGGTCACTGAGGCCGTCCGAGGCGGACTCGTCATGGAGAGCGTTGACGCCGTCGCTGTCATTGAACGAGAAATTGACGTGAGTCCCACTGCCGCCGCGCTCGTTGATCGGCTTGCCCATGAAGGTCAGCCGGTATCCCCTTCTCATCGCGATCTCATGAGCCATGACCTTGAAGAGGAAGGCGTCGTCGGCGGCCTTGAGGGCGTCGGCGTAGCTGAGGGTCAGCTCGAACTGGCCATTGTCGTACTCCGTGTTGACCGAGTCCAGGGCGAACCCGACCTCGCGGGAGGTCGCCATGATCTCGTCGATGGTCCCGGTCGGGTCCACCGCGGCGCCGGTCCCGTAGACGAAGTGACCGGGGGTGCCGATGGGGCGCCACCCGCCCTCACCGTCGGGCTCGAAGAGAAATGCCTCCAGCTCCAGCCCGACCATGGGCTCCAGACCATGGGAACGCCATGCCTCCACCGCTTCGATCAGGACGTTACGCGGCGCCATCATCACCGGCTGCCCCTCTCTGGTCAGCCTGGGTATGGCAACGGCGGTCCGCTCCTCCCAGCCGGGGCGGACGTCCTCGGGATCGAATCGGGCGTCACAATCGGGCAGGCCCTTCCAGAACATCGAGTTGTCGAAGGGGTACATCTCGCGGTCGTAGCCCAAGGAGAAAAGGGTTATGCAGTGGGCCGTGCCCCTCTCGGCACTCTCCTTGGGGAGATACTTCCCCCGGGCCAGCCCGAGATGATCGGGCCAGAGCAGTCGAAGACGGTCGTAGTCAGCTTGCACAGCTCTCCTCGGTTTCAGCGAGGATCGTAGAGATTCGGTCCGCGGTGTGAAGCCGACGATTCAGTGTTACCTTGAAGGAAGATGTCCATACCCCTGGATCCAGACAAGCGAGACCGCGATG
>Ga0299913_10002905_pt1 | contig 13774 bp, 11 predicted proteins | sample RVTome_9_FD_201360 | JGI IMG/M metagenome (GOLD analysis project Ga0299913, IMG submission 201360) | Soil microbial communities from uranium-contaminated site in the Upper Colorado River Basin, Wyoming, United States - RVT155D38 (version 2) ... | reverse complement strand
CATGAGCTCCACCGGCTGCGGGAAGCGGCTCAGGTTGCACACGCAGAGCACGAGATCGTCCTCGTTCTCCCGCACGTAGGCGAGCACCGACGGGTTGGCCGCGTTGAGCACCTCGAAGCGGCCGGTCCCGAAGACCGCGTGGTTCTTGCGGACCGACAGCATCCGTCGCAGCCAGTGCAGGAACGAGCTGGTGCTGCGGGTGGCCGCCTCGACGTTCACCGCCTGGAACCCGTAGTTCGGGTCCATCAGCGGCGGCAGGTAGAGGCGGGCGAAGTCGGCCTTGCTGAAGCCGGCGTTGCGGTCGGGCGTCCACTGCATCGGCGTCCGGACCCCGTCACGGTCGCCGAGGTAGATGTTGTCGCCCATGCCGATCTCGTCGCCGTAGTAGAGGATCGGGCTCCCCGGCATCGACAGCAACATGGCGTGGAGGAGCTCGGCCACCCGCCGGTCGCCGTCGACCAGCGGGAAGAGCCGCCGGCGGATGCCGAGGTTGAGCTTCATGCGCGGGTCCTTGGCGTACTCGCCGTACATGTAGTCCCGCTCCTCGTCGGTGACCATCTCGAGGGTGAGCTCGTCGTGGTTTCGGAGGAAGATGCCCCACTGGCAGCCGTCGGGGATGTCGGGCGTCTGGGCCAGGATCTCGGTGATCGGGTGGCGCTCCTCGCGCCGCACCGCCATGAACATCCGTGGCATGAGTGGGAAGTGGAAGCACATCTGGCACTCGTCGCCGTTCGGCCCGAAGTAGTCGACGACGTCGGCCGGCCACTGGTTGGCCTCGGCCAGCAGCACCCGGTTGGGGAACGACGCGTCGACCTCCTTGCGCAGCCGCTTCAGGTAGTCGTGGGTCTCGGGGAGGTTCTCGCCGCTGGTGCCGTCCCGCTCGTACAGATACGGCACCGCGTCGAGGCGGAAGCCGTCGAGGCCGATGTCGAGCCAGAACTTCACGACGTCGAACATCGCCTGCTGGACCTCGGGGTTGTCGTAGTTGAGGTCGGGCTGATGCGCGAAGAAGCGGTGCCAGTAGTACTGGCCCCGAACGGGGTCGTGGGTCCAGTTCGACTTCTCGGTGTCGAGGAAGATGATGCGGGCTTCGGACCAGCGCTGGTCGTCGTCGCCCCACACGTACCAGTCGGCCTTCGGGTTCGTCCTGTCCTGGCGGCTCTCCTCGAACCACGGGTGCGCATCGCTGGTGTGGTTGACGACGAGGTCGGCGATGAGGCGGATGCCCCGCTTGTGGGCCTCCTCGACCAGCTCGACCGCGTCGGCCAGGTCGCCGTACTCGGGCAGGATCGTGAAGAAGTCGCTGATGTCGTAGCCACCGTCGCGCAAGGGCGACTGGTAGAAGGGCAGCAGCCAGAGGCAGTCGACCCCCAGCCACTGCAGGTAGTCGAGCCGCTCGGTGAGACCCTTCAGGTCGCCGGTGCCGTCGTCGTTGGAGTCGTTGAACCCCCTGACGAGCACCTCGTAGAACACCGCTCGCTGATACCAACGAGGGTCGACCGACTCCTCCGTTACGGACATTGCTTTTTTCCCGCCGGGTCCCCTGCACCCCGGCTCCTCCCCGAGGCGGGGCCCCTACCCCACCCGGCGCCGTGGTCGCGGGCCCCGATCCGGCCGCTCACCGCAGCGGCAGGACGTGAAGGATGTGGGCGGGCATGGCGGGGTCGAGCCTCACATACGGGCTGGGCCCATGCCACGTGTAGGTCTCGCCCCCCAGCTCGTCGAGCACCTGGAACGACCCGTCGACGCCGAGAACGGACAGGTCGAGCGACAGCGTCGCCTCCTGTGTGTTCCACGGGTCGAGGTTGACCACCACCAGCACGACGTCGCGCCCGTCGTCGGTCGCCTTCGAGTAGCAGATGATCTGCTGGTTGTCGGCGTAGTGGAAGCGGATGTTGCGCAGGAGCGCCAGCGCCGGGTGGCGGCGGCGGATGTCGTTGACCCTCGAGATGAACGGCGCCAGCGAGCCGGGCTGATCCCACTCCCGCCGCTTGATCTCATACTTCTCGGACTCGAAGTACTCCTCGTTGGTCTCCGACATCGGCTGGTTCTCGCACAGCTCGTAGCCGCTGTACATGCCGTAGCTCGGCGTCATGGTGGCGGCCAGCACGAAGCGGAGCATGAAGGCGGCGGGCGGGCCGTTGCGGAGCGGGCCGCTCAGGATGTCGGGCGTGTTGGGCCAGAAGTTCGGACGCATGAACTCGGCCTTGGGCCCGAGCGCGATCTCGGTGAGGTACTCCTCCAGCTCCCACCGCTCGGTGCGCCAGGTGAAGTACGTGTAGCTCTGGGTGAAGCCGATCTCGGCCAGCTTGGCCATCACCTTGGGGCGGGTGAAGGCCTCGGCCAGGTAGATGGTGTCGGGATGGTCGGCCTGGACGGCGGGGATGAGCCACTCCCAGAACGCCATGGGCTTGGTGTGGGGGTTGTCGACCCGGAAGATCTTCACCCCGTGGCTGATCCAGTGGTCGAGGATCCCCTTGCACGCCTCCCACAGCGCCTGCCGAGCGGTGTCCGCTGTCTCTCCGGGGTCGCCTCCCGGGCGACCCTCCGGCCAGAAGTTGATCGGGTAGATGTCCTGGTACTTCTTGGGCGGGTTCTCGGCGTACTTGATCGACCCGTCGGGCCGGTGGTGGAACCACTCGGGATGGTCACGGACCCATGGATGGTCGGGCGAGCACTGGAGGGCGTAGTCGAGCGCCACCTCCAGCCCCTGGGCCTCGGCCTCGCCCACGAACCGGTCGAAGTCCTCGATGGTGCCCAGCTCGGGGTTGACCTCGGTGTGGCCGCCCTCCTCGCCCCCGATCGCCCACGGGCTGCCGGGGTCCTCGGGTCCTGCGACCAGGGTGTTGTTGCGGCCCTTGCGATGCGACCGCCCGATCGGGTGGATGGGCGGCAGGTAGACGATGTCGAAGCCCATGTCGGCCACCGCCGTCAGGCGCTTCATGGCCCCCTCGAAGCCGCCTTCGGACCGGGGGAACAGCTCGTACCAGGCCCCCACCCGGGCCCGTTCCCGATCGACCCACAGCGCCACGACGCTGCTGCGGGTGAGGTCCCACGGGTCGGGCACGCCCTGCAGGATCTGACCGATGGCGTCGTCCAGCCCTGCGGTGAGGCGGACGTCGATGGCGCAGTCCTGGCGGCGCATGGCGGTGGCCGCGTCGGCCAGCCGCTCCCGGTGCTTCTTCGCCACCTTGGGCGCCAGCGCCTCCAGCAGGCGGGCGCCCTCCTCCAGCTCGGTCTCCAGGTCCTGCCCCGCGCCCCGCTTGGCCTCGATGTCGTGGCGCAGCGTGGCGAACCGGTCGGTCCACGCCTCGACGGCGATCTCGTGGGGACCCACCTTCCGGGGAACGAACGACGCCTCCCACCGGTCGTTGACGACCATCGCCATCGGCGCCAACGACCAGCTCCTGTCGCCGATGTGGCGCCACTGCACACGGGCGGCGAGGATGTCGTGGCCGTCCCGGAAGATGTCGGCCGAGACGTCCACCCGTTCGCCCACGGAGCCCTTGGCTGGGTAGCTGCCGGTCGTCGTGCGCGGGCGTATGTCCTCGATCACGATGCGTCCGAGCATTACCTACAGCCCTACCACGTGTTCCGGGTGGGCGAAACGGTTGGGTCGATGGGACGATTCGGAACATGGGTGAATTACCCGCCGGCAGGATCCGCCGAACGCTCAAGCCGATGGGTTTCGCGGCGCGGGCGGCCGCCACCGCCGCGGCCGGCCGGCTGCGGGGCTCGACGCCTGAGGAACGCCGCATCCGCACCGCCGAGCAGGCCGTCGCCCTCATGGGGGAGATGAAGGGCGCGGTCATGAAGCTGGGTCAGCTGCTGTCGTTCGTCGACACCGGGCTGCTGCCCGACGAGATGGCGACCGTGCTGGAGTCGCTCCAAGCCGACGCGCCGCCCATGGCGCTGGAGCTGGTCCAGGAGGTCGTCGCCGCCGAGCTCGGCGCACCCGCTTCGCGGGTGTTCGACTGGTTCTCGCCCGAGCCGATGGCGGCCGCCTCGATCGGTCAGGTCCACGCCGCCCGCCTCGACGGCCGCGAGCTCGTGGTGAAGGTGCAGTACCCGGGGGTGGCCGACGCCATCGCCGCCGACCTGTCCAACACCGCGCTGATCACCGCCTTCGTGAACATGGCCCGGTCGGTGGCCAAGGACTGGGCGCCCCGGGCCGACCTGCGGCCGCTGGCCGACGAGATCGTCGAGCGGGTGCTGGAGGAGCTCGACTACCGGCGCGAGCTCGACAACCAGCAGACGTTCGCCGGCATCTATCGCGGCCACCCGTTCATCCACATCCCCGAGGTGGTGCCGGAGCTGTCGACGGCGCGGGTGCTGACGATGGAGCACGTCGACGCCATGCGCTGGCAGGCGGCGGTGCATGCCCCCCAGGCGCTGCGGGACCGATGGGGCGAGGTGACCTACCGGTTCGTCTTCGGCTCGCTCTACCGCCACGCCATCTTCAACGGCGACCCCCACCCGGGGAACTACCTGTTCCACGACGACGGCACGGTCACGTTCCTCGACTTCGGGTCGGTGAAGCGGTTCACCGCCGCCCAGACCGGGGCGCTGATGAAGATCGGCAGGGCCGTGCTGGCCCAGGACGGGCCGCTGCTGGTCGAGGGGTTCCGGGAGGCGGGTTTCACGACGGACGAAGACGACGTCGACCCCGACCGCCTGCTCCCCTATGCCAGCGCCGGCTACGAGCCGGTGGTGGCGCCCCAGCCGTTCTCCTTCACCCGCGAGTTCGGGCGCCGGGCGATCGCCCACCAGTTCGGTCTGGCGGCGGAGCACCGGGCGATGGCGTTCGGCTTCGAGGTGCCGCGCGACTACGTGCTGCTGAGCCGCATCACGGTGGGCGTGCACTTCATCCTCACCGGCCTGGAGGCGACCGGGCCATGGCGGGCCATCGCCGAGGAGCTGTGGCTCGACGCCCCTCCCCAGACCGAGCTCGGTGAGGCGGAGGCCGCGTGGCGTTTAGCCTCGACGGCATGAAGGCTCTCCGTAGCTTCACGGTGCGGGCCCGGCTGCCGGAGGCGCTGGCCCCGCTCGAGGACCTCGCCATGAACCTGCGGTGGTCCTGGGACGAGCGCACCCGCGACCTCTTCCGGTGGGTCGACCCCGACGCGTGGGACGCCACCGTGCACGACCCAGTCCGGCTGCTCGGGCTGGTCGACCGCAGCCGGCTGGAGTCGCTCGCCGAGGACGCCGGATTCATGCGCTACCTGAGCGAGGTCCACGAGGAGCTGGTCCGCTACTGCGAGCAGCCCCGGTGGTTCCAGAGCGTGGCCAAGAACAGCGCCATCCGCTCGATCGCCTACTTCTCCCCCGAGTTCGGCATCGCCGAGGCGCTGCCCCAGTACTCCGGCGGCCTCGGCGTGCTCGCCGGCGACCACCTCAAGGCGGCCAGCGACCTCGGCCTGCCGCTCATCGGCATCGGCCTCTTCTACCGGCACGGCTACTTCCGCCAGGCCCTCAACGCCGACGGCTGGCAGCAGGAGCGCTACCCCGACCTCGACCCCTACGCCATGGCGGTGCGGCAGTGCGACGACGTCCGGGTCCAGGTCGACCTGGGCGGCACGCCCCTCACGGCCCAGGTCTGGAAGGCGACCGTCGGGCGGGTCAGCCTGTACCTCCTCGACGCCGACATCGAGGAGAACGACGCGTCGGCCCGGATCGTCACCGACCGCCTCTACGGCGGCGACACCGAGCACCGCATCCGCCAGGAGATCCTCCTCGGCATGGGCGGGGTGCGGGCCCTGGAGGCGGTGGGCGAGAACCCGCAGGTGTTCCACACCAACGAGGGCCACGCCGGCTTCCTCGGCCTCGAGCGCATCCGCCGCATGATCCTCGACCAGAAGATGGAGTTCGCCGAGGCGGTCGAAGCGGTGCGGTCGGCGACGATCTTCACCACCCACACGCCGGTGCCGGCGGGGATCGACCGCTTCCCCCGCGAGCTCATGGAGAAGTACTTCAGCGGCTGGGCGGCGGAGTGCGGCATCAGCGTCGACGACCTGATGGCGCTCGGCCACCGGCCCGGCGACCAGCCCGACGAGCGCTTCAACATGGCGGTGATGGGCCTGCGGCTCTCGGGCCGGTCGAACGCGGTGGCCAAGCTGCACGGCGAGGTGAGCCGGGCCATGTTCGCCGACCTCTGGCCCGACGTGCCCGAGTCGGAGACGCCGATCATCTCGGTCACCAACGGCGTGCACGCCCACACCTGGGTCTCGCCCGAGATGGACGACCTGCTGGGCCGGTACGTGCTGCCCGAGTGGAACGAGGCGGGTCCCGACCGCTGGCACCGCATCGACGACGCGCGCGACGACGAGGTGTGGCGGGTGCGGGAGCAGGGCCGGGAGCGGCTGGTCGCCTTCGTCCGCGACCGCATCCGCCAGACCGAGATGGCCCGGGGGCTGTCGTCGTCCGACGTGGCGTGGGCCGACGAGGTGCTCGACCCGAAGGTGCTGACGATCGGCTTCGCCCGCCGCTTCGCCACCTACAAGCGGGCCACCCTCCTGCTGTCGCAGCCCGAGCGGTTGCGGGCGCTGCTGCTGTCGGGCGACCGGCCCATCCAGTTCGTCTACGCCGGCAAGGCCCACCCCGCCGACGACAGCGGCAAGGAGATGATCCGCCAGATCTTCCAGTTCTCCCGCGACCTCGAGCTGCGCCATCGGTTCGTGTTCGTGGAGGACTACGACATCGCCGTCGCCCGCACGCTGCTGCAGGGGGCCGACATCTGGCTCAACAACCCCCGCCGGCCCCAGGAGGCGTCCGGCACCAGCGGCATGAAGGCGGCGCTCAACGGCTCCCTCAACCTGTCGATCCTCGACGGCTGGTGGGACGAGCTGTTCAACGGCGAGAACGGATGGGCCATCTCGTCGGCCGAGTCGCAGGAGGACCTCGAGAAGCGGGACGAGGTCGAGGCCAACAGCCTCTTCGAGCTGCTCGAGCGCCAGATCGTCCCGCTGTTCTACGAGCGCTACGAGGGCCCCGTGCCGCGCCGCTGGGTGCGGCGGGTCAAGACCACGCTGTCGTCGCTCGGCCCCCAGGTCTCGGCCGCCCGCATGGTGCGCGACTACGTCAGCGAGCTGTACGAGCCGACCGCGGCGCGAGCGGCGCGGCTGGGCGCCGACGACTGGGCCGGGGCCCGTGAGCTGGCCGAGTGGAAAAAGCGGGTGCGCGACGGGTGGCACGGTGTCCACATCGACAGCGTCGGGACCGAGGCGCCCACCGCCGACCTCGGCGCCGAGCGGATGGTGGAGGCGACGGTGGCGATCGGCAATCTCCGCGCCGACGATGTCGAGGTGCAGCTCATCCACGGCCCGGTCGGGCAGAACGACGAGCTGGAGGGCAGCGACGTCGTCACCATGCAGAGCACCGGCGAGCCCGACGACGGCCACCTCCACTACCGGGGCTCGTTCACCCTCAGCCGGGCCGGCCGCTACGGCTTCACCGTCCGTGTGGTGCCGGCCAACCCGGACCTTGCCACCCCCGTCGAGCTCGGCGTCGTCGCCTGGGCCTGAGAACCGCTCACTCGGCGTTTGTGCGGTCAGAATCAGGTGGAAAGCACGCCAATTCGACCGCACAAACCGGTCAGTTATCCGGGGTGACCACCAGGACGTCGGGAAGGGCGGGGCCGGCGGCGTAGGTGTCGGGCCTGCCCGCCGCCTCGCAGATGGCCCGGAGGCCCCGCTCGATGCAGTCGGCCAGGTTGCCGGTCTCGTCGAAGCAGGTGGTCATTGTCTCCACTGCTGACGTGCACGTGCTCTCAGCCACGCGGTGGCGGGCCCGGGGCGCGATCTCCACGTCGAAGCTGCCGGCCATCGGCTCCACCAAGACGAGCACGGCCGGACGGTTGGCGAGGCCGAGGCGCTCGAAGGTGCGGTCGGCCTGCTCCCGCATGCCGTCCTCGCCGAGGCAGAACACGACCGTGAACTCGAGCCCGCTGACCGTCTCCGCGTCGGTGACGGCCCGCTGCACCCGCTGATGGTCCGCCCGCAGGTCACCGTCCGACACCGGCTCTTCTTCCCGTTCGGCCACGGAGGCTGCCCTATCGACCTGTGAACCGGGCTTTGCCGGGGCCGTGCTCGAGGAACGACCGGACGCCGACGCGGGCGTCCTCGGTCCCGAACACCTCGACGAACAGCTCCTGCTCCAGCTCGAGCCCCGACGACAGCGCCACCGCCAACCCCTTGTCGATGGCCCGCTTGGCCAGCCCCTGGGCCGCCACCGCCCCCCGGGCGAGCTCGCCGGCCTTGGCGTAAGCCCGGTCGTGGAGCTCGTCGTGGGGCACCACCTCGTCGACCAGCCCGATTGTGAGCGCCTCAGCGGCGTCGACCTGGCGGCCGGTGAGGATCAGCTCCTTGGCCCGCGCCGGTCCCACCAGCCGCGGGAGGCGCTGGGTGCCGCCGCCGCCGGGGATGATGCCGAGCAGGATCTCGGGCTGGCCGAAGCGGGCCTTGTCGGATGCGATGCGGAAGTCGCACGCCAGCGCCAGCTCGCACCCGCCGCCCAGGGCGTAGCCGGCGACGGCCGCGATGGTCGCCCTGGGGATGGCCGCGACCGCGTTCATGGCCCGCAAGAAGAGGCCGCCGATCTCGCGGGCCTCGTCGGGTCCGCCGAACTCGGAGATGTCGGCGCCGGCGGCGAAGACGCGGTCGCCGCCGGTGACGACGACTGCGCCCGGCGGGTCGTCGGTCAGCGACTCGGCGGCCCCCAGCAGCTGGCGCAGCAGCTCGCTGGAGAGGGCGTTGACCTTCGGGTTGTCGAGGCAGATGGCGGCGACGCTGTCGTGTCGCCGCTCGACATAGACCAGGCTTCCGCCCGTCTCGATCACGGCGCGGACGTTAGCGCCCGGTCTGTGCGGTGGCATCCTGGCCGCACCCATGCCCTCGCGCCGCTTCATCATCGCCGTCGCCGCGCTGGGCGCCGTGGCGGCGGTGACGACGCTCGGGATGACGTCGCACACGAGCGGCGACGTCGGCCCCGGCCGCGTCGAGGTCTCGGCCCGCTGGCGCTCGAGCGGGCGGACAGCTCTGCTCGTCCCTCCCCTCGGGACGGTGTCCGCCGGCACCCACCGGGCCCCGCTCGGGCTGCGGGCCCAGGTCAACCAGCTCGATGTGGAGCGGCTGGAGTCGCTGGTCACCGGCGACCGCCCTGATGCCGTGCTCCGGCGAGAGGCGGCCGATGACCTGAGCCCGTTGATCCGGCGGCTCGCCCTGCGATGCCTCGGCGCTGCGCTGCTGGTGGGCGCGCTGGCCGGCGCCCTCGTCCCCCGCCGCCACTGGACCACCGTCGCGGCCGGCGCCGTCGGCGCGACGGTCGCGGTGGCGGTGCTGCTGGCGGCGACGTGGCGGGACTACGACCCCGAGGCCTTCGAGGAGGCCCGCTTCGACGGCGCCCTCGAGCGGGCGCCGCAGATCGCCCGGACCGTGAGGCAGCACGTCGAGAGCTTCGAGGACGTGCGCAGCCGGGTCGAAGCGCTGGGCGAGCAGGTCACGTCGTTGTACGCGGCGGCCACGACGGAGCGGGTGGCGGCCTCGGGGGGCGAGACCGTGATCCTGCACGTGACCGACCTCCACTCGAACCCGGTCGGGCTGGAGATCGTGGCCCAGCTAGCCCGCCAGTTCCGCGTCGACGCCGTCCTCGACACCGGCGATGTCACCTCGTTCGGCTCGCGGCTCGAGGCGCAGGTGGCGACGCTGATGCGCCGGGTGCCCGGCCCGTACTACCTCGTGCCAGGGAACCACGACTCACCCACCAACCGCAGCGCGTTCAAGCGGGTCGACGGCGTCGAGGTGCTGAACGGGACGACCGCCCGCGTGGGCGACGTCCGCATCCTCGGCGTGGGCGACCCGACCTACACCGCCGACAACGAGGCCAGCCCCGACGAGATCGACGACGCCCTGGCGCGACAGCGGCAACGGATCGAGACCCTCGTCGACCGCCACCGGCCCGATGTGCTGGCCGTCCACAACCCGAAGCAGGGTGATGCGGCCGTCGGGAACGTGGCGTTGGTGGTGGCCGGCCACGTGCACCGCCGGACGTTCGAGGAGCGCGAGGGCACGATCGTCGTCACCAGCGGTTCGACCGGCGCCACCGGCGTCGGCGCGTTCACCACCGAGGCGGTCGAGCGCTACGAGGCCCAGCTCCTCCGCTTCGTCGACGACCGGCTGGTGGCGGTCGACGCCATCGAGATGGAAGGCGTCGACGGCGGGTTCCGCATCGAGCGCCGCCTGGTCGACCCGCCCGACGACGATCAGACCCGGTCGATGATGGCCCCGGCCGCTGTCCAGGGGTCGATCTCCCGGGAAAGCACCCGCTGGTAGAGACGTTCGTAGTCCGGGCCGGCGCACATCTGCCGGGCCCGCTCCTCCAGGCTGCGGGCCACGATCTCCCGCAGCTCCTCGGCGATGCGTCGCTGCCGGCGCTCCTGAAGTTGGCCGCTCTCCTCGAGGAACCGGCGGTGCTCACCGATGGCGGCCCACACCTCCTCTGAACCCTCGTCCTTGGTCGCGACGGCCGTCACGATCTTCGGGCGCCAGTCGCCCAGCTGCGACATGTCCAGCATCTGCTCGAGGTCGCGGTGGGTCTCCGGTGCCCCAGGGCGGTCGGCTTTGTTGATGACGAACAGGTCCGCGATCTCCATGAGCCCGGCCTTGTTGGCCTGCACCGCGTCGCCCCATCCCGGGTTGACGACCACCACGGTGGTGTCGGCCGCGCCCGCCACCTCCACCTCGACCTGGCCGACGCCGACGGTCTCGAGCAGCACCCAGCGCCGGCCGGCGGCGTCGAGGATCCGGATGGCCTCCGGCGCGGCGAGGGCGAGACCGCCGAGGTGGCCCCGGGTGGCCATCGAGCGGATGAAGACCTCGGGGTCGGTGGCGTGGTCCTGCATGCGGACCCGGTCGCCGAGGATGGCGCCGCCCGAGAACGGCGACGACGGGTCGATGGCCAGCACCGCCACCGGCAGCTCCTCTGCCCGCATGACCGCGATGAGCCGGTTCGTGAGGGTCGACTTGCCGGAGCCCGGCGCGCCGGTGACGCCCACCGTGTACGCCTCCCCACCCCGGGGATAGGCCAGCCGCCCGACCTCCCGGGCGGGTTCCCCGCCCCGCTCGACCAGCGAGATCAGCCGGGCCAGCGCGGCGCGGTCGCCGTCGGCGGCGGCCTGCAGCAGCTGTTCCGGGTCGCTGGAGCGCACCCGGAGACCCTAGGAGATCGTCAGCGTTTCCTCGTCGGGCGAGACGACGGCGGTCACGCCCGGCACCCGGTCCTTGAGGATGCGCTCGATGCCGGCCTTCATGGTCACGGTCGAGGCGGGGCAGCTCACGCAGGCACCCACCAGCTCGACGACGACGACGCCGGTCTCCTCGTTGACGTCCTGCAGGAAGATGTCGCCGCCGTCGGCCTGGACCGCGGGCCTGATCACGTCGATGGTGGCGGCGACCTGCTCTCTCACGGTTGCAAGTCTACGGCGACGCTGCGAGCCTGAGACCGTGCTGTTCGCGCATCAAGGAGGCTGGGACGAGGCGCTGGTCGTCCTGGCCCCGATGGTCGTGTTCTTCGGCCTCCTCTACGTCGCCAACCGCCGGGCCCGCCAGGCCGAGGCGGCCGCAGACCCGAAGGACGAGACCGCCCGCTAGCGGTCCTGGAGGCGGCGCAGCACCTGCTTGCCGGCCCACACACCCACGGTGACCGGCCAGAACGTCAGCTTCACGGCGACGTCACGCACGTCGCGCAGGTCGACGCCCCCCGCCGCCGACGTGGTGGTGGTGGTCGCACGGGGTGACGTGGCCGCCTCCGGCGTGCGAGCGGTCTTGGCCGCGCCGCTGGGCAGATCGGACAGCGCCTCCGGGATGGGCGCCGAGCCGACCTTCTTCACCGGGGCGGACGCCTTCTTCGCAGTGGTCTTCTTGGCTGCTGCCTTCTTCGTCTTCGTCTTCGTCTTCTTGGCGGCGGCCTGCTTGGGCCGGTCCTCGCCCTGCAGCTTGCGCAGGAAGGCATCGCCGTCGGGCTTGTCCTGCTCCTCCTCCGGATGGTGGCCGGGGAGATTGTCCTCCGGCACCGGGCCGGTGCGGCCCCGGTCGTCGACGTCGGGCTGGCCCCCCAGCTCGGTCTCCGACGCATCGGGCGAGAGGGCCGGCACCTTCTCGTTGCGGGCGAGCTCGCGCTGCTGCGGGGTTGCCATGTGCGCGGCGGTACCCGCTCACCCCCCTGACAAAACGGGTCGTGGGGAGGCTACGTCGACCGCTCCCGCACGATGTCGGCACCGACGCCCCGCAGCTTGTCGACGAAGCCCTCGTAGCCCCGGTCGACGTGGAAGGCGTCGTGCACCACCGTCTCGCCGTCGGCGCCCAGGCCGGCCACGACCAGCGCCACCCCGGCCCGGATGTCGGGGGCCTTCACCGGCGCCCCCGACAGCCGCTCGACGCCCCGCACGATGGCGTGGTGACCCTCGGTGCGGATGTCGGCCCCCATGCGCACGAGCTCGTCGATGTAGCGGAAGCGGCCGCCGCCAAAGACGTTCTCCGTCACGATGCCGACCCCGTCCGCGACGGCCAGCATGGCCACGAACAGCGGCTTGTAGTCGGTGGCCAGCCCCGGGTACGGGAGCGTCACGACGTCGACCGCGCTGAGGCGGCGGGGCGACATGGCCCACAGCCCGTCCTCGGACGGCGAGATGCGCATGCCCATCTGGCCGAGCTTGGCCACCAGCATGTCCATGTGGTCGGAGCGGGCGCCTTCCAGGGTCACCTCGCCGCCGGCGATGCCGAGGGCGGCGAGGAAGCTGGCTGCCTCGATGCGATCGGGGACGACGGTGTGCTCCACCGGCGTGAGCTCCTCGACGCCGAGGACGTGGATCGTCGAGCTGCCGGCGCCCAGCACCTGGCCGCCCATGCGGTTGAGGAACGACGCCAGGTCGGCGATCTCCGGCTCCCGCGCCGCGTTGTCGATGACCGTGGTGCCCTTGGCCAGGACCGCGGCCATCAGCGCATTCTCGGTGGCGCCGACGCTCGGGTACTCGAGCACGATGCGGGCACCGACCAGGTTCTCGGCCCGGGCCTCGAGGTAGCCGTGCTTGGTCTCGAAGGTGGCGCCCAGATCGTGCAGGCCCTTGAGGTGCATGTCGATGGGACGGGGGCCGAAGTCGTCGCCGCCGGGCAGTGCCACCTTGGCGTACCCGAAGCGGGCCAGGAGCGGCCCGAGCACCACGATCGACGCCCGCATCCGCTCCACCAGCTCGTACGGCGCCTCGGGCACGACGTCGGCGCCGCGGTGGATGCGCAGCGTGTGCCCGTCGGGCCGCCGCACGTCGAGCCCCATCGAGGTCAGCAGGTCGCTCATCGTCTCGACGTCGCTGATGCGGGGGACGTTGTGGAGCACGTAGTCGCCGGGGGCGAGGATGGTGGCGGCCATCAGCTTCAGGGCCGAGTTCTTGGCCCCTCCGATGCGGACCGTCCCCTCCAGCGGCCCCCCGGGGCGCACCACGATGCGATCCACCCCGTCAGTATGCTCCGAGCCCGAGATGGCCCGGGTCGTGCACCAGCAGACGGTCGACCGGGACGGGCTGGCCGAGCTGCTCCGCCCCCGTGACGACCTGGTGCTCGAGCAGCAGGCCGGCGAGCGCACCTTCGACGCCGCCGACGGCCCGGTCGTCTCCTACCGTCGCACCGTCGACGTGGGGGACACCGGCGACGATGGTCGCACCACGGTCACCGAGACGACCGACTTCAAGCTCGCCATGCCCGTCTGGGGGGTGGTGGTGCTGTGGCCG
>Ga0299913_10002904_pt1 | contig 13780 bp, 13 predicted proteins | sample RVTome_9_FD_201360 | JGI IMG/M metagenome (GOLD analysis project Ga0299913, IMG submission 201360) | Soil microbial communities from uranium-contaminated site in the Upper Colorado River Basin, Wyoming, United States - RVT155D38 (version 2) ... | reverse complement strand
AGTGGCATTTCGGCGGCTCTTTAGGAGTAATCTGATCGGCTGAAAGTGCAGGAATTAAAATTCAAACTGACCCACTACCGGGAATCGAGTCCGCTTGCACACGACGGGAAAATATAGGAACATATACAGTTAAGGTTACACAATTCGTCGGCGTATCTAGGTAGACGCGACAACGCCTAGCCAAGTTACTCCAACAATCGTGGTACCTGGTAATCAACACGCGGCCAGCCGGGCGGCACGTGTTTTGCGAAACTCTATATAAGGATCGGAGTAGTTATGGCTACCGGAACAGTAAAGTGGTTCAACCCGACCAAGGGGTACGGGTTCATTCAGCCGGATGACGGCGCGAAGGACGCGTTTGTCCATATTTCAGCGGTCGAGCGGGCCGGCCTCAATACCCTGCGCGAAGGGCAGAAGGTCTCCTACGAGCTCGTAGCCGGCAGAAACGGCAAATCCGCAGCCGAAAATCTCACCCTACTCGATTGAACTGGCGGTCGGGGTCCGGAAAGCCGGGCACACGCGCATCAAAGGGCGGGCCATTCGGTCCGCCCTTTCTCTGTCAGGCAGCTATGTGCCCGACCTGGTTTTGCGGTCGCGACTTGAGCCGCGTATCAGCTTCCGTTCGCGACGATGATCAATCCGTCGACATAACGGAACGCGCCTTCGATCGAACTGCCCATCTCAGTATAGGCGGCCATCGCCGCAATCGAAATAAACGCGGCGATCAGGCCATACTCGATGGCCGTCGAGCCACCCTCGTCAAGTACCAGCGGCCGAATAAGATCCAACATAGCAGCTTCCCCAGATCTTGTTTCAGCATTTTAGTAAAATAATGCTATTATCGACTTCCAATATTATATCACAGAAACCGGCACCCGCAAACTGAATTTAGTTAGTGAATATTATAGAGTTAACTCGAATATTTACCAATATTATTCAGGGAAAGCGCCGGCTTTTAGGCAGGGCTTACCGCCGCCTGGGACAATGTCGTCTTTACTTGCCGTCCCAGCAGATCGAGCAGCACGAAGACCCGTTCCCGGTCGGCCACGCCGACGAACCGGCCGATCAGGTCGGCGAACGGCCCCTCCACCACCCGCACCGGGTCGCCGCGGCGCAGTCCCTCGAGGGGCGACAGGCGGTCGAACGCCCCCAGAGCGGCCCGCTCGCCGATCTCCTCCGCAAGGCCCGAGGGCATCGGCGCCGGCGCATTGCCCCGGCGGACCAGGTCGCACACGCCGACGGTGGAGAGGATCGGTCGCCAGCGCTGTTCCAGCATGTCGAGCGCCACGAACAGATAGCGCGGAAACAGGGGCCGCTCGACCACTTCATGCTTGCGCGCATGGTGACGCCAGCGCTTGTAGGTCGGCAGAATTGCCGTGAAGCCCTGGCGCACGAGATGCTCGCGGGCCCGGGTCTCGCTGTTCGCATGGGTGTAGACGACGTACCAGCACCTCATGTCGCGGGCTCCGGAACGGCGGCGGCCGGGGCGATCCGCAGGAGCGGCGGCGCCATCACCCGGCCGGCGGCGAAACCGGCCGCCGCGGCCTGGATGACCACCGTATCGTAGATCGACTGCGGCGATTGGGTATCGGTCACCAGGAAGCCGTCGAGCCCGCCCGTCCCGGCGAGCCGGAGCGCGGCCGACAGATCCTTGACCACGGGGACACCGGCGCAGCGCCGCCCGTCCATCCGCGGATCGGCGACGCAGACGATCTCGGCCGCCGTCTCGGCGGCGCTGAGCACGGCGATCTCGGCAAGCTCGCCGGCGCCGACCAGCGCGATCCGCCGCCAGCCCTGTCGCCCGGCGGCCTCCAGCAGCACGGCGCATTGTCCGCGCGCGTCGCGGAAGAAATTGAACGATATCGTCAGATACTCGGCGGTGAGCCGGCTCTTTTCCGAAAATCCCTTGGGAGTCAGGTAGTAGGCATAGCGGTTGAGCGGCACCTGGCTGACCTTGATCAGGCCCTTCTTGGCGCAGCGCTTCAGATAGGCGTTCGCGAGCCCGAGCGCGATGCCGAGGTCGCGCGACAGCGAGCGCTGGGTGACGGAGCTGTCCTGCTCGATTGCGCTGAGGAGGCCGAGCAGGATCTCCGGGTTTTCGGTCCCGGCCCGCTTGCCGTCCTTGGTTTCCTCGATCGCCGCCGCCATTCTTCCCTCGCCGCCGGCGCACACACCCCTCTGCGACGCCGTTCATAGCGTGAACGCAGGGGGAAGTCAACGCGCCGTCAGGGTCGGGTTTTCGCGGCCGCGGGCCTTTGGGTTAGGCTGTAGCGGCATACCGCAAAGAGCGACAGGCAAGAGGGAGGCCCCGATGCAGTTCGGCATCATGATGCGCGGCCAGTTTCCGGCGGGCGACAACGTCGCCGACCATTTCCAGATCATGCTGCGCCAGGCGCGGCTGGCCGAGCGGCTCGGCTACCACTCGATCACCAAGGGCGCCCATTACAGCACCCATCCGCTGCAGGATCTGTCGCAGGTTCCGTTCCTCGCGCGCGTCGCCGCAGAGGCGCCGAGCCTTCGCCTCAACACCGGCGTGATGCTGCTGCCGTTGCAGAAGCCGCTCGACGTCGCGGAGCAGCTCGGCACGCTCGACATCATGACCAACGGCAAGCTGATCTTCGGCTGCGGCGTCGGCTATCGCGACATCGAGTTCGAGGCGTTCGGGACGACGCGCAAAGATCGCGGCCGCCGCTTCGAGGAGAACCTCAACGCCGTCATCCGCCTATGGACAGAGGATACGGTCACACTCAAAGGCTCGCACTTCAACCTGGTGAATGCCGGCTGCTCGGCAAAGCCGGTGCAGAAGCCGCATCCGCCGATCTGGATCGGAGGCAGCGCGGACGCCGTCATTCGGCGCGCGGCAAGACTCGGCACCTGCTGGTATATCGGTCCGAACGACCGCCTCGACGCGGTGGCCGAGCAGGTCGAGACCTACAAGCGCGCCCTCGACGAGGCCGGGAAGCCCTTCCCGGACGAATTCCCGTTCCGCCGCGAGGTCTTCGTCGCGCCGACCCGGGCAGAGGCCTACCGGCTCGCCAAGGAGCCGATCATGACCAAGTACCGGCACTACCACGCCTGGGGGCTCGGCCGGTCACGCCCCGGCGAGACCGACGAGCTGGGCCAGCCCTTCGAAGACCTGCTCAAGGACCGCTTCTTCATCGGCTCCCCGGACGACGTCGCCGAGCAGATCATCAAGTTCCACAAGCGCGTCGGCATGAACCACGTCGTCGCCAGCATGCACTGGCCGGGCCTCGAGGTGGAGCGCTCGATGGAGGCGATGGAGCTGTTCGCGAAGGAGGTCTTCCCGCGGGTGCGCCAGGGGATTTGATCGGCGCCGTCACGCCGCCAATATTGCCGGATCGGGCACCAGCGGCGAATCCGCGTCAAACCGCCGGCCCGCGCGGAGACAGAAGAGCGGATGAAGGAGCTGCTCCACGATCTTCGCGTCGCCCGCGTTGTCGGTCAGCCGGAATCGGCCGCCGAGCGGGTCGAGCACGCTGACATCGGCGACGCGGCCTGGCTGCAGCGAGCCCAGCTCGTCCTCCATGCCCAGCATTTTTGCCGGGTTGCAGGTCACCATCGCCACCACTTCGTCGATCTTGAGGCCGAGGCCGAGCAGCTCCGACATCGCGATGGTCAGGCTGAACGGGGCGACGCCGAAGAACGGGTTGCTCTCGCGGATCGCGGCCTCGGCGCCCTCGGCCGGCATCCGCACGTTGTAGCCGTGCAGGTCCGCGCCGAGGGTGAACGGCCGGATGCCGGCGTCGAGCACGCGCTTTGCCATGTCGAAGCTGAAATGCGAGCCGTGCCCGACATCGACGGTCACACCGCGCTCCAGCGCTTCCCAGACGACCGGGTGGACCTCGCCGGTCGCCGCGCTGACGAAGCCGCCGGGGTGGCGGGTGAAGGGGTGCGCCAGGATGTCGCCCTTCTCCATCAGCGGCACCAGGGCGGACACCACTGCGTCGGCGTCGACCGTCGCGCTGTCCTTGGTCGGCCAGAGCTGGCCGAGATGGATATAGAGCGGCAGGCCCGTCTGGCGGCCGATCTCCTTGCCGAGGCGGATGACGTCGAGACCCCAGCGCGAGGCGCCACCGATCTCGGCATGCGACTTGATGCCCTTGATCAGGTCGGGATTGGCCTTCGCCTCGCGCGCCGTGTGCTCGACGTTCACGCCGCCCGGACCGTAAAGCTCGGGATACATATGGCCTTCGAGGCCGCCGACGAGATAGCAGCTGATGTAAGCCAGCACCCGGCTCTCCGCCTGTTCCGCGACAAAGTGCCGGAAGCCGGCGAGCGTCATGCAGCTCGGACCGCCCTGGTCGACCAGCGTCGTCGCGCCGGACCGCACGCCGACCAGGTCCGCCTCCAGCCCAAACCGGCCGGTGACGTGATGATAGACATGCGCGTGGGTATCGATCATGCCTGGCAGTACGAGACGGCCGGTGACGTCGATCACCGTGTCAGCCGTCGCGGGATCGATCGCTTCCGCGACCTCCGCGATCTTGCCGCCGGAGACCGCGACATCATACAAGCCGTGCCGGCCCGCCGCCGGATCGATGACCGTGCCGCCCTTCAGCAGCAGGTCGTACCGTCGCCCATTCGTTTTCATGCCCGTCCTCCTCCTGCCATCATACACCCGCATCAGAAACCCATGTAGGCCGCACGGATCGCCGGGTCGTCGACCAGCGCCGCCGTCGGTCCGCTCTTGATCACCCGCCCCATATCGACCACATGCGCCGTCGCCGCGAGATCGAAGGCGGTCAGCACGTCCTGTTCGACCAGCAGGATCGTGATGCCGGCCTTGTTCACGTCGCGAAGCGCGTCGCTCAGACTTTCGACCGCCTTCGGCGCGAGACCGAGCGAGAGCTCGTCGATCAGGAGGAGCTGCGGCCGCGACATGATCCCGCGCCCGATCGCGCACATCTGCTGCTCGCCACCCGACAGCGTCGTCGCATCCTGGTGCCGGCGCTCGCGGAGGATCGGGAAGATCGCGTAGACGGTCTCCAGATCCCGCGCGATCTCGCCCGGCGCGGCGCGCCGCAGATAGGCGCCCAAAAGAAGATTGTCCGCCACGCTGAGGCCGCGGAACAGGCGTCGGCCTTCCGGAACATGCGCGACGCCGCTGGCGAGCACCTTGTCCGGCAATGCGCCGGTGAGATCCTGGCCGCCGAAAGAGATGCGTCCGGCGCGCGTCTTGACCACGCCGGAGATCGTCCGGAGCAGCGTCGTCTTGCCGGCGCCGTTCGACCCGACGATGCAGGTGATCGAGCCGGCCGCCACCTCCAGGTCGACGCCCCACAACACCTGCACGTCGCCATAGCCGGACTCGAGGGCCTCGATGCGGAGCAACGTGGTCATGCGGGATGTCCCGTCGCGCCGAAGCGCTCGACGAAGCGGTTGCCGAGGTAGGCTTCGACCACCTTCGGATCCTTGACGACCGCCGCCGGCGCGCCTTCCGCGATGAGCTCGCCGTGGTGGAGGACCAGGATCCGGTGGCTGAGACCGAGCACGACCTTCATCAGATGCTCGATCACGATGATCGTGATGCCGCTGGCCGCGATCGTCCGGATCAGCGCAAGCGCGGTGTCGATCTCGTGCGGGTTGAGGCCGGCATTCACCTCGTCGAGCAGCAGCATCTTCGGCTTCATCGCCAGCGACTTGGCGAATTCAAGGCGCTTGCGGTCCGGGAGCGTGAGCGCGCTCGCCGGGCTGTCGGCGACCCGCGTGAGCCCGACGACGGCAAGCTTCTCATGCGCCTGGTCGAGCGCCACTTTGCGGCTGGGCGCCTGGCCCGCGAACAACGCGCCGGCCGCGACATTCTCCACCGCCGTCATCTGGGGGAAGGGCTGCACGATCTGAAAGGTCCGGGACAGGCCGCGACGGGCGATCATATGCGGCTTCTGCCGCGTGACGTCGCGGCCGTCGAACCGGACCGCGCCGCCGCTGGCGCGATGGAAGCCGGAGATCAGGTTCACGAGCGTGGTCTTGCCTGCGCCGTTCGGTCCGATCAAGCCGACGATCTCGCCGGGACGGACCGCGAAGGACACGTTCTGCACCGCCCGCACGCCGCCGAAATGCTTCGACAGATCCCGCACCTCGAGGAGTGGGGCGCCGGTCATCGCCGCCCGCCCGACAGCAACGCCGCCGGAAGCCGCAGCTTCAGCAGCCCGCCCGGCAGGAAGAACACGAGGATCACGATGATCGTCCCGAGCACCGCCTGATGCAGCTCGAGGAAGCTCGACCAGATCGTCTCCTCCAGCACGATGAACACGATCACGCCGATCAGCGGGCCGTAGAGCGTGCCCGCGCCGCCGAGCATCACCATGACCGGCACCTTCAGCGTGGTCAGGATGTTGAAGGTGTCGGACGGATCGATATAGGCGACCCAGGAGGCGTAAGCCGCGCCCGCGGTGCCGCAGAACAGCCCGGACAGCGTGAAGGCGATGGTCTTGTACCGGTCGGCGTCGATGCCGACCATGTTGGCCGCGTCCTCGTTCTGGCGGATGCAGCGCAAGCCAAAGCCGAGCCGGCCCTTGTCGACCCAGAGCGTCGCCGCGAAGGCGAGCAGGGCAATCGCCAGCATGGAATAGAGGAAGACCATCCCCGCGAAGCCGGGGCCGCCGGGGAGCATCGGCACGTTCAGCCCGTTGCCGCCGCCGGTCACATCGCGCCAGGTCGACGCCACCTGGCGCAGGATCTCTACCAGGGCGATCGAGCCGACCGCGAAGTAATGGCCGCGCAGGCGGAGGATCATCGCCCCGACCGCGAGCGAGAATCCTGCGGAAACCAACATCGCTGCGATCCACGCCGGCACCATGGGAACGCCGTGGTTCTGCAGCAGCGCCCCGACATAGGCGCCCAGCCCGAAGAAGGCCGCCGTGGCGAAGGACGGATAGCCGGCATAGCCGCCGATGAAGTTCCAGGCGAGCGCCATCGCCGAATACATCGCAACGAAGGTGCAGAGACGGACGAGATAGTTGTCGCCGAGGACCGGCACCGCCAGCATCCCCAGCACGCCGAGGCCAAGCAGCCCGAGCTTCGCAAAATCGGCTCGTGTCATCACTCGTATCCCACCTTGCCCATCAGGCCGGTCGGGCGGGTGAGCAGCAGCAGGATCATCAGGACGAAGCCGACGGTGATCGCATGCTGCGGCCCCAGCCAGGCGCCCGAATAGCTCTCGATGATCCCGAGCACGAGGCCGCCGACCAGGGCGCCCGGAACGCTGCCGAGCCCGCCAACCACGCAGACCACGAAGGCCTTGCCGAGAAAGAGCCCGGTCATCGCCGGCGAGAAGGGATAGACGATGGCGATGAGACAGCCGGCGGCGCCGGCCATGAACGCGCCGAGCCCGAAGGTCACCGCATAGATGTGCTCGACGCGGATCCCCATCAGGGCCGCCGCCTCGCGGTCCATGCGCACCGCCACGATCGCCCGGCCGACCCGTGAGCTGCGCAGCAGAAAATAGAGGAGACCGGTCAGCAACAAGGCGAGGGCCATGGCCGCGATCCGGTCGACCGGCAGGACCATCGTCCCGAACTCGAGCACGCCCATGTCGAGGGCGACCCGCCGCGGCGTCGCAGAGAAGCCAAGCACCATGGCGTTGTAGAGGATCATGTCGAGCCCGAAGGTGAGCACGAGGGTGATCAGCACCGGCTGGTCGACGACACGGTTGATCACGCCGCGCTGCAGCAGATAGCCGCCGGCGAACAGCAGCCCGCCGACCAGCGGCACGGCGAAGAAGGGATGGATGCCGGCGATGGCAAAGACGTAATAGGCAAGATACGCGCCGAGCACGATGAAGCTGCCGTGCATCATGTTGATCACGTTCAGCACGCCCCAGACGAGCGAGAAGCCGACGGCGATGCAGGCGTAAAGGCCGCCGAGCACCAACCCGTTGATGAGGGTTTGCATATCCATGGAACCGGCGCCGGCGGGTCCGGATCAGTCCTCGCCCGGCGAGAATTCCGATTGCCGGTGCATAACCAACGCGTCGTCGGGCAGCGACGGGAAGAAGGGCATGGATAAGGCCTCTGCTATACGGAGCGGAAGACGCGGTGCCGGCATTCGGGGCCGGAGGCGGGGCGCCAGAGAGCGCCCCGCCTCCGCGCCTCAGCCGCCGAAGCCGGCGATGTCCGCCTGCTTGATGTCCTTCGGGTAGAGGACGACGATCTTTTCCTTCTGCACCTGGATAATCGGCAGGTTGCGCCCCGTGTTCATGCCGTTGGGACCGAACTTGATCGGTCCGTAGAAGGTAACGATGTCGAGCTCCTTGAGCGCCTTGCGTACGGCAGCCGGCTCGATCGAGCCCGCCTTTTCGATCGCCTTCTGCAGCGCGATCGCCGCCGCGGCCGAGGATGCATGGACGTAGTCGGGATCGGTCTTCTCTTTGGCGACGAACGCCTTGTAAAAGGCGGCCGTCGATCCGAACACATCGTCGGACTTGTACGTCGTGGCGTGGTGCCACCACGACGCGCTGGTGACGCCGTTGGCCAGCGGCCCGAGCGTGTCGATGAATTCCTTATAGGCCGGTCCGGTGATCATCGTCACGATCTTCGCCGAGACGCCGAGGTCGGCCATCTGCTTACGCGCCAGGATCAGGTCCTGTGTGTAGCCCGTGATGTAGATCCAGTCCGGCTTCGTGGCCTTGATCGCCGAGAGCGCCGCGGAATGGTCGAGCGTGCCGACCGAATAGCGCTGGTCGTAGACGATCTTGAACCCGGCCGCCGGCGCATCCGTGACCGCAGCCTGCGCCATCGCATTCGGGAACACGTCCTCGCGCCCGAGGATCGCGATGGTCTTCGCGTCGGGGAACGACGCCTTGAAGTGCTGGACCATCGCCGCCGTGAGGCCGGAGTTCGGCGCCAGCGTTCCGAATAGATTCTGGAAGCCCTGGTCGTAGACCGATTCCGAGGATGCGACCGCCGCCATGATCGGAATGCCGTAGCGCTCGGCCACCGCCGCCGCGATTTTCGTGTGGCCGGAGCCGAAGGGCGCCATCAGGAAGTTTACCTTGTCGTCGGTGATCAGCTTTTCCGCCATCTGGCCGGCGCGCTTGCCGTCGGTCTGGTAGTCATAGACCACCAGCTCGACCGGCATCTTCTTGCTGCCGACCTTGATGCCGCCCGCGGCGTTGACCCGCTCGGCCCACATCTCCCAAGCGATCTTCTGCTTCTTTCCCTCGTCGGCGAGGCCGCCGGTGAGGGCAAGCGGAGTCCCGATCTTGATCTTGTCGGCCGCCTTGGCCGCCGGCCCGAAGGCGGTCGCGACCAATCCAAGGGCCGCAAGACCAAGGACAAGACTCTTTCGACGTGTCAGCTCGCTCATGGTGCAACGTTTCCCTTTGTCAAAATGCCACCTGGCAGTTCTCCCTGTTCACGGGTACGCGGCCTCGCGCGTCACGACGGCAAATCCGCAGTACACTGACGATTTGAATGCAAGCGATATGCCATGAAGCAACATTCGGAATGGCAACGGCATTTCGTTTTCCCGGGAAATTCTTCAGCAGCGCCTGCTCAGTAATTGAGCAGAGCGTCGATGCCCTTACGATTCCGGCAGCTCTATCCCGCTCGCAGCCAGAATGCCGCGTACCCGCTCCTTCTGCGCATCCGAGACCGTCAGCCGCTCGGCAAACTCCCGGCCGTGCGGCCGGGTCGCATCGATGCCCATCTTGGTGACCGTGAAAGTCTCCGGATCGGAACTCGGATCGATGATCGCGCCCTTCGCGCCGGGGATCAGCAGGATGTCTTTTTCCGCCTGCACGCGCGTCGCGACCGCCCACATCACGTCGTGCATGTTGAAGACGTCGACATCGTCGTCCACGACGACGACGTATTTGGCGTAGAGCTCGGTGCCGAGCGTGCCCATGATGGCCATCTTCGGCTCGCCTTCGGCGGTCTTCTTCATCGCGATGAAGATCATGAAGGCGCCGCAGGTCGTATGCGGCACGTGCACGTTCCGGACATTCGGCAGATTTCGCCGAAGCGAATTCAGGATCTCGCCTTCGCGGGTGATGCAGCTGATCAGGATGTGGTCCGACGACATGCCGGACGCGACGGAATGGAACAGCGGCTTGCGGCGCATGCGGATGCGCTTGGCGACGAAGATATTGTTGGTGCTGCGGTAGGAGGCGTAGCCGGTGAACTCGCCGAACGGTCCCTCCGGCGCGGTCTCCTCGGCCAGGATCTCGCCCTCGATGATGATCTCGGCGCCAGCCGGCACCTCGAGGTCGGCGGTGCCGCAGCGCACGAGGCGATAGGGCTCGCCGAACAGCCCACCGATGATGTCGAACTTCCGCACGTTCGGCGGATAGTGATAGGCCATCGATCCCATGTAGTGCAGCGGATGGATGCCGAGGGTGACCGCAGCCGGCAGGTTCTCGCCGCGCGCGGCGGCGCGGCGGTGAAACTCGTACATGCGGCGCCGCGAATGCAGCGACACGCCGAGGCGGTTCTTGCCCGCCAGCATGAGGCGATGGAAGCCGGTCGTGTCGATACCCGTCTCGGGATCGCGCGCAGCGATCTGGCCGGCGGTGATGTAGGGCGCGGCGTCGACCGAGAAATGGAAGGGGATCGGCAACTTCCCGAGGTCGATATCGTCGCCTTCGAGCGTCACCTCCTGCCAGGCGGCGGCGGCGACGAGTTCGGCCGGGATGTACTTCTGGCACCGCTCGCGAAACACCGCCGGCAGGTCGGCCGGATCGGCGCCGAGCGCCAGCGCGAGCAGCGTCCGGTTGCCTGCGACGTTGGTGACCACCGGCATGTCATGGCCTTCGACGTTCTCGAAGACGACGACCGGCGAGCGGCCATGCCGCTCCAGCTCCAGCACCGTGGACGTGATATCGAGACGGGTGGAGACTGGCGCCGTTATGCGTAGCAGCTGGTCGGGATAGCGCGCCTCGACCTGCGCGAGGAAGCCGCGCAAGCCTTGCGCATCAAGATCCTGGGTCGAACCGGCCATCGCTCAATCTCCCATCGGATAGCACCAGGGGCAGGCCTCCTCGGCGGTGCGGCTGAGCGGGTCCCATTCCGACAGCGTATCCCAGACCGCTTCGCCGGCCGCCTGGGCGTCGGCCATCAGCTTGGGGATGTCGACGCCGGGGATCACCCCGTTCTCCATGCACAGCTTACCGTCAACGATCACCGTGTCCACGTCGTCGCCGACGCCGCATTCGATCAGGCTCTTGATCGGGTCGCGCACTGGCCCGTAGCGCAGCGAGTTCCGTCCCGCAAAATCGACGACGACAATGTCGGCCAGCGCGCCGGGCGCGAGCCGGCCGAGGTCGTCGCGGCCGACCGAGCGCGCGCCGCCAAGCGTCGCCGCCGCAAAGATCTCGCCTGCGGTTGCGGCGAAATAGGTGTCGCTCATGATCTTGCCCATGTAGGACGCGGTGCGCATGTTCATGATCATATCGCGGGGATAGGTGTCGCTGCCGATCGTCATATTGACGCCGGCTTCCTGGTACTTCTTCCAGCTGTTGAGCGTCCGCGCCCGGCGGGCGATGTTGATCGGGCAGTGGGAGACCGTCGCGCCCGCTTCGCCCATCAGCTTCAGGTCGCGCTTCACGGCGTAGTTCAGGTTCGGGTTGTCGGCGATGAAGTTGCCGTGGCCGATGTTGAGGGTCGGGCGCAGCATGCCGATCTCGTCGAGCAGCTCGATCGGCGTCATCATGTGCTCCTGCACGACGTCGTGGAACTCGATGACGGAGTAGGCTGCATGGGTTGCCATCGGCAGGCCGGTCTCGTCGGCGATTTGCGTCGTGCGCTCGAGCAGCTCCCGGCTGCTGGTCTCGACCTCGCGCGGCACCAGGATGCCGCGCACGCGCCCTTCCGCGTTGCCGTCGTATTTCTCGATGAAGTGCATCGCGACCTCTAGCCCGTCAAGGCCGAGTTGGTCGTTGCGCACCCGCTTGAGCCGGCCCTTCTCGTCGCCGACCCAGCGGCCGCAGTCGTAGCCGGGGCCGAGATAGGCGCGCGTCCCGAGCCGGCTGACCTCGGCCAGCAGGGCTTCCTGGACGGAGAGCTGGCTGCCGTATTCGATGAAGGTGGTGACGCCGTTGCGCAGCAGCTCCGCGACCGTGAAGGTGGCGTTGAGCGCCAGCGCTGCGTCCGCGCCGGCCTTACCGTGATTGAGGTAGCGCGGGTCGCCCTTCACCGTCCGGCCTTCCTTGGGCACGCTGATCTCGAGGAACGGCTGCCCGTAATACATCGGACGCCCCGTGTCGGTGATCAGGCGGTGCGAGGCGCGGTGCCCCGAATGCACGTGGGTGTCGACGAAGCCCGGGCAGACCAGCTTGCCGCGCGCATCGATGACCTTGTCAACGGCGCCGTCGAAATCCCGGCCCAGATGCAGGATCTTGTTGCCTTCGTAGACGAGCACGCCGTCGCGCAGCAGGCGGTGTCCGCCGTTCTCGTAGCCGACGATCCAGGTCGCCTCGATCTTGGTACGCATCGTCTCCGTCTCCTCTATTCGGGCACGGCGGCGGGGCTTTTGCCGGGCGCCGTCCTGTGCCGCCAGAGCTGATAGCCGAGCACCGCGATCACGCCGCAAATGCCGATGACGTCGGTGATCAGGTCCGGCGCAACGAGCAGCGGGCTGGCGGCGAATAGGACGATGCGGGCCGGCATCGCCAGCGGGCCGAAGGCATAGCCGCCGAACGCCGCGGCGAGCGCGATCACGCCGATCAGCGCCGGCACAACGACGGCGGCGATCTCTTGCCAGCTCCCCTGCAGCAGCATTGCCGGACTGATCGTGAAGGCGTAGGGGATGAGGAATCCCGGAACGGCGAGCAGGAACGCGTAAAGGCCCGTCCGCCACAGATTGGCGCCGCTGATTCCGGCGGCGGCGTAGGCCGACAGCGCGACCGGCGGCGTGACCATCGACAGGATGCTGAAATAGAGAATGAACATATGCGCCGGCAGCGCGCCGATGCCAAGCTCCTGCAGCGCCGGCGCGACCAGGATCGCCGAGACGAGATAGGCGGCAGCGGTCGGCATGCCCATGCCGAGGATGATCGTGAGGATCATCGCACCGACCAGCGACAGGGTCAGCGAGCCATCGGCCACGTCGAGCAGCCAGCGCTGCAGCTTCAGCGCCATGCCGGTCTGCACCAGCGTGCCGACGATGATGCCGGCCACCGCCGACGGCACCGCGACCTCGCAGGCGGCCCGGCCGCCGTTCCGCAGCGATTCGACGAGGTCCGACACGGTCATCCGCGTCGCCTTCCGCAGCATCGCCATGGCGACGATCAGCGCCGTCGTGTAGGCGCCGACCGTCATTAGCGAATAGCGGGAAACCAGCAGCGCGATCATTGCGGCGAGCGGTACCAGCAGGTGCCAGCGCTCGCGCAGCCCGCCCAGGTGCTCGGCGATCGAGATGCCCGCCTCCGGCCTCAGGTCGTGGCGCAGGCTGTAGAAATGAACGACCGCATAGAGCGAGATGTAATAGAGCAGCGCGGGTACGATCGCCGCGATGACGACGTCCGCGTAGTCGATGCCGACGATGTCGGCGAGGATGAAGGCCGCTGCCCCCATGATCGGCGGCGCGAGCTGCCCGCCGGTCGACGCCGTCGCCTCGATGGCGCCGGCAAGCGCCGGCTTGAAGCCCGACCGCTTCATCAGCGGGATCGTCATCAGGCCGCTCAGCAGGACGTTAGCGACGGCGCTGCCGGAGATCGTGCCGAACAGGCCGCTCGCGACCACCGCCGCCTTGCCGGCCCCGCCCCAGGTCCGCGCCGTCATGCCGTAAGCGATGTCGACGAACAGCTTGCCGGCGCCGGAGC
>Ga0299913_10002902_pt1 | contig 13784 bp, 15 predicted proteins | sample RVTome_9_FD_201360 | JGI IMG/M metagenome (GOLD analysis project Ga0299913, IMG submission 201360) | Soil microbial communities from uranium-contaminated site in the Upper Colorado River Basin, Wyoming, United States - RVT155D38 (version 2) ... | reverse complement strand
ATCCACCGGGGTATCGCACGGATGGGAGCGGACTTCGGGCCGGACGCCCTGCCCGCGGAAGCCGGACTCGAGGACGCGATCGACTTCACGAAGGGGTGCTTCTTGGGTCAGGAGTCGGTGGCGAAGGTGCGTAACCTCGGCCACCCGCCCTGGATCCTCGTGCCCGTGCGCTCGGGGACGGCGATACTCCCGGGCGCACCCGTGCTCGCGCATGGAGTCACCGTTGGAGAGGTGACGAGCGCCGCGGAACGGAACGGAGAGACACGCGCGATCGTTCGCATCCGGTGGGACGCGGCCTCGGAGCCGCTCTCGACGGGAGCCGGAAGGCTCTCCCTACGGCGCGAAGAGTAGATACTTCGGGTCATTTCCTATCGGCCACCTGGGGGTTTGCCACACCCCGACCGACGACCCCTTCCCCGCCGTGGTCACTCCGTGCTATTCCTTCGTTCCCAGTAACGACGGGGATCCCGGGGGGAGGTACGGAAGGATGCGCATCGATCGTCTTCCGAGCTTCGACATCGAGGTGTTGCCCGATGATCCCTCTCCCCCCGACGTCTGGCAGGAGCGCTCTGCGTGCTTCGGGATCGATCCCGACGTCTTCTTCCCGATCTCCGAGGAGGAGGCCGGCCCGGCGCTCGCGTTCTGCAGCGCCTGCACGATCCGCCGGGAATGCCTCTCGTGGGCGCTGAAGAACGGGGAGCGCTACGGGGTCTGGGGAGGGCTGACGGAGCAGGAGCGACGTCGCCTCACCCGCCAGGTCGCGTGATCAGGTAGGGAGATCGTCTCTACCTGCTCCAAGGCAGGAGAAGAGCCCCGAAACGGGCTATACGCCCGAGGGCCGTCGGATACCGATAGGTCCGGAATGGACCTCGGCTCCCGCATATCCCGCCTACGTGCTTTCCACGGACGTCTGTTGCGCGTGGTCGCTGGAACCGCGGCCGCCTCCGTACTGTTCGCTGCTGTTCCTTCGCCGGCGGTCGCGGCGCCGACCCCGAAGGTCACGATCACCGACGTTGCGGTGACCGAGGGAACCGGTGCCGCCGTCAACGCGAGGTTCACGATCCAGGCCGCTCCCCGTCCCGGCTCCTGCTGTGCGCTCCAGGTCGACTGGGCCACCGCTCCCGGCTCGGCCACCGCGCCCGCCGACTTCACCTCCTCGTCGGGGACCATCTCCCTCACGAAGTCCGCATCCTCGAGGGTCGTGACCGTGCCCGTGATCGGAGACGCGAGCGACGAACCGAACGAGACGTTCGTCGTGAACCTCTCCAACCTCACCGGCTCTCCGGGGTCGATCCTCGACGCCCAGGGCGTCGCGACGATCACCGACGACGACGCTCCTCCGTTGGTCTCGGTGAACGACACCTCGGTCATCGAAGGGAACGCCGGCACCACGACGGCCACGTTCATCGCTTCCCTCTCTGCCCCGAGCGCGAACGCCGTCACCTTCAACTGGGCCACCGTCGTGGGTTCCGCGACCGCGGGGGTCGACTACGTGGCCGCGAGTGGGAACCGCACGATCGCGGCCGGCGCCACGACCACCACGATCGGCATCATGGTGAACGGCGACGTCCTGGACGAGGTCGACGAGACCTTCGGCATCACGCTGTCCAACCCCTCCAACGCGACGATCGGAGACGGCTCCGGGCTCGGCACGATCACCGACGACGACCCGCTCCCCACCCTTTCGATCAACGACGTCTCCGTCACCGAAGGCATCACCGGAGCTGCGAACATCACGTTCAACGTGACGATGTCGTCCGCCAGCGGCAAGACGGTGACCGTCGCATGGACGACCGAGGATGAAGAAGCGACGCACCCGAGCGACTTCACCGCAGCATCCGGCACCCTGACGTTCGTGCCGGGCGACACGAGCGAGTCGATCGTCGTCCAGGTGAACGGCGACGCCACCGCCGAGCTCGACGAGATCTTCCGGGTCACGCTCTCTTCGCCGTCCGAAGCGACCCTCGGCGACGCGTTGGGCGTGGGCACGATCGTGGACGACGAGCTCCTCCCCGTGATCGACATCGACGAGCCGAACCTCACGGAGGGACAGAGCGGAGCAGGGACACTGGGCTTCTCCGTGACCCTCTCTCACCCGGCGGCATTCCCCGTCACGGTCGACTGGAGCACCGCGGCCGGAACGGCCACGGACGGCACCGACTTCGAAGGCGGCGCCGGAACCGTGACGTTCGCACCGATGGACGTCTCGGAAACCGTCCTGGTGACGGTCAACGGGGACACGACCTACGAGCGAGATGAAACCGTGTCGGTCGACCTTACGGATGCGTCAGGTGCACCCGTCGGCGACACCCGAGGGATCGGCACGATCACCAACGACGACCCTGCGCCGACCCTATCCGTCGCGAACGCCTCCGTCGTCGAAGGGAACACTGGCACGTCGCTCCTCCACTTCCCGGTGTCGCTCGTCGGCGCCTCCGATGTTGCCGCGTCCGTCGACTACGCCACCGCGGGCGCGACCGCGACGGCGGGCACGGACTTCGAGTCCACCTCCGGAACGCTCACGATCCCCGCGGGCATGACGAGCGGAACCGTCGACGTCGTCGTGAACGGCGATGTCGCCGTCGAGAGCAACGAGACCCTGTCGTTGCTGCTCACCAACCCCACCCACGCCACCGTCGGGGACGGCACCGCGCAGGGAACGATCGTGAACAACGACAAGACGCGGACGACGCTCACCCTGAAGGTCCTGCGGAAGCCGCGGTCGGTGATCGTGAAGGGGCTGCTCGAGCCGGCGAAGGCGGGGGAACGTGTCACCGCGACCCTGTACCGGAAGAAGGGGACGAAGTTCGTGCGGGTCGCCGCGAAGGCGGTCTCGGTTCGATACCTCAAGGACCGCGACGGCGATGGTAAGAAGGACGGCTCCTATACGGCGACGTTCGTCCGCCCCAAGAAGCAGGCCAGCTACAAGATCCTCGTCCGATTCAGGGGCACCGCGAGCGCCAAGCCGTCGAGCCGGGCCAAGATCTTCAAGCTCCCCGCCAGCTAGCGATCGCCTGTCGGTCCCGCTCCTCACCATGCACGGATGGACCCACGCTTCCTTGACCATCGAACATCTGTTCGATACGGTGTTCCTCCCCGTCGGCCCCACCGATCGGAGGCACCCGTGCTCTCGGCTCCCGTCCAGACCACCCTCGCCGATGGGGTGCCTTTGCGGGAGGTCTCCTTCGTGGTCGTCGACCTCGAGACCACCGGCGGATCTCCGAGAGACTCCAGGATCACCGAGATCGGGGCGGTCAAGATCAGCGGGGGCGAGCGCCTCGGCACGTTCCAGGCGTTGGTCAACCCCGAGGAGCCGATCCCCTCGTTCATCGCCCACCTGACGGGGATCGACGATCGACTCGTGAGGCAAGAGCCCTCCATCGAGGCCGTGCTGCCGGCATTCGTGGAATTCGCTCGGGGTGCTGTGTTCGTCGCCCACAACGCTCGGTTCGATTTCTCGTTCCTGAACGAGAACCTCGTCAGGCTCGATTATCCGATCCTGGAAGGACCTCCCGTGTGCACCGCGAAACTGGCCCGCAGGGTCGTGTGGCCCGAGGTCCCCAACGTTCGCCTGCAGACCCTGGCCCGGTACTTCCGGACGCGCGTGAAACCGACCCACCGAGCGCTCGACGACGCGATGGCGTGCGCGGAGGTCCTGGACGGGCTCCTCGATCTGGGGGGACGGCTCGGCATCCTGACGCTCGGCGACCTCCGTGAAGCCGTTCGCGCACGAGGGCGGCCCCACTACGGCAAGATCCGACTCGCCGACGCCCTGCCCAACGCCGCCGGCGTGTATCGATTCGTGGGCCGAGACGACCGCGTGCTATACGTCGGGAAGGCCCGGGACATCCGTGCGCGTGTGAAGTCGTACTTCTACGGTGACGAGCGCAAGAAGATCGAGGGTCTCTTGAGCGAGGTGCGTCGGGTCGAGGGCGAGGAGACGCCGGGCGGCGAACTCGAGGCGCTCATCTTGGAAGCACGTCTCATCCGCCTTCATGAGCCGAAGTACAACCGCCGCGGCAAGACCTGGCGGCGGTTCGCGTACCTGAAGCTCGATCCGTCCGAGGCCTACCCGCGACTCAAGGTGGTGCATCGTGCCGGGGAAGGTGACGGCTGCACGTACCTGGGCCCGTTCTCAGGCGGAGGGGCTGCCCGTCTGGCCAAGGAGGCGCTCGAAGACGTCGTCCCACTCCGGCGATGCACCCGGGCGATGGGTGCGCGGACCCGCTTCGGCTCGTGCGCCCTCGCTGACATCGGCCGCTGTCCGGCCCCGTGCGACGGCCGGATCGACCCCGAGCGCTACGGAGAGCTCGTCCGGGACCTCCTCTCCTCCCTCGAGTCCCCGGACGGGCTCCTCGAAGCGCTCGAGGCGAAGATGTGGCGGCTCGCGAGCTCCGAGCGCTTCGAGGAGGCCGCCTCGGCTCGGGATCGCCTCCGGGCGCTCGCTGGCGCGCTCCACCGGGCACGGAGGGACGCGTGGTTGCTCGGGGCACGCCGGCTGGAGCTGGCCGTCGACGGTGACCGGCGGCTCTCGTTCGTCGGAGGCGCGCTCGCGCGGGCGGGCGGCCCCGTGAACGAGACGGAACCGATCCCGTTCCCCTGCCCGCGCGAGCGCGCCGACGAGCTGTCGGCGGTGCGGTCGTGGCTGGCCGCGAACCCGGTTCGTCTCGTGGCCTGCGACGTCCCGCTCGCCGAGCCCGTCGACGGCGGAGCCCGGATCGCGGCGATCCTCCGCTGGGCGCCGCGATCAAGAGAGGACCCCGAGCGTCCACGCGTCGGTCGCCGCTAGGCTCGAGCCGTGCGTTCCGCGCTCGACCTCCTCGCCCGAGAGATGTCGGAGACCTTCCACGACATGCGTTCGCGCCTGCACGACCTGACCGAGGACGAGTTCTTCTGGGACCCGGTTCCCGGCAGCTGGACGGTCTTCCGGGACGACCGGGACCGCTGGGATCATCACTACGCGGAACCCGACCCCGAGCCTGCTCCCTTCACGACGATCGCGTGGCGGCTCACGCACGTGGCGATGTGCAAGGTCATGTATCACGAGCATGCCTACGGTCCCGGTGAGCTGACCTGGCTCGCGATCGAGACGCCCGGTACCCCACGGGATGCCCTCGCGATGCTGGATGCGGGTCACGCCCTGCTCACCGAGGACCTCGCGGACATGGACCCCGTCGACCTCGACCGACCCGTTCCCACGAACTGGGGCGAGGAGTGGCCGGCTTGGCGGATCTTCTGGACGATGATCCACCACGACGCGCACCATGGCGGCGAGATCGGGGCGCTGCGCGACCTCTACCGCGCGATGCGGGGGGTCGGGCGAGAAGGAACCGACGGATAGACTGGCTCGCATGGAGCGCGCGGTGATCCTGGAGGGCGCCCGAACGCCGATCGGCAGGTTCCTCGGCTCCTTCGCAGAGACGACGACGGTCGAGTTGGGGACGGTCGCCGCGAAGGAGGCGTTGGCGCGCGCAGCGGTCGCACCGGACCACGTGGACCAGACGATCGTGGGCCACGCCCGCCAGGCCGGGAACGGACCGAACACCGGCCGGCAGGTGAGCATCCATGCAGGGGTCCCCGAAGAGGTCTCCGCCTACAACGTCAACATCGCGTGTGGCTCGGGCATGAAAGCCGTCCAGCTTGGCGCCCAGCAGATCGCGCTCGGTGACGCCGAGGTCGTCCTGGCCGGCGGCATGGAGAACATGACCCGCGTTCCGTTCCTCCTCGATCGCATGCGCACCGGATACCGGATGGGCAACGCGACGGTCTACGACGCGATGTATCGCGACGGCCTCCTGGACCCGCTCTGCGGTCTGCTCATGGGCGAGACCGCGGAGAACCTCGTCGACCGCTATGACATCTCGCGGGAAGAGCAGGACGAGTTCGCGCTGGAGTCCCAACGGAAGGCCGCCTCCGGCGCAGACGCCCGCGCCGCCGAGATCGTCCCCGTCGAGGTGTCGGGCAAGGTCTCGATCCCTGTCACCGAGGACGAGCATCCGCGCCCCGAGACCACGCCCGAAGGGCTCGCTGCGCTGACCCCCGTGTTCCGAGAAGGCGGATCCGTCACTGCCGGCAACTCGGCGGGCCTGACCGACGGAGCCGCCGCGATGATCCTGATGGCGGAGTCGCGGGCGCGATCCGAGGGCCGCGAACCGCTCGCGAGGATCGCGGGTATGAGCTGGGCCGGGGTCCCGCCCGAGATCATGGGCATCGGACCGGTGCCGGCGACGATGAGGGTCCTGGAGAAAACCGGCCTGTCGCTGGCCGATATCGACCTCATCGAGATCAACGAGGCGTTCGCCGCGCAGGTGATCGCCTGTGAACGAGAGCTGAAGTTCGATCGTGACCGGCTGAACCTCCTCGGAGGCGGCATCTCGCTCGGCCATCCGATCGGGATGAGCGGTGCGAGGATCCTGTTGTCGCTCGCGTATCAGATGCGGGCGCGGGACGCGGCACTGGGGCTCGCGACGCTCTGCATCTCCGGCGGGCAGGGGCTCGCCGTCATCCTCGAAAGGACCGAGCAGCGATGACCGTCCACGCCGTCGTCCTGATCCAATGCCAGATCGACGAGATCGGCGAGGCCGCCCAGGCGATCGCCGAGATCGCCGGCGTCTCCGAGGTCTACTCGGTGGCCGGCGAGTTCGATCTCATCGCGATCGTGCGCGTCGCCGATCACGACGACCTGGCGAAGGTGATCCCCAGTGGGATCTCGAAGGTGGACGGGGTCGAGCGGACCGAGACGCTGATCGCGTTCCAGGTGTACTCGAAGCACGACCTGGAGCGGATGTTCTCGATCGGCTTCGAAGAGAGCTAGGACCACTCGATCGCGATGGGGAGCGAGCTCCGCCCCCACTCGTCGAGCTCTCCTCGATAACGCGGCCGGTACTTCTCGGCGACGATCCGTCGCGCGAGCGAGTCCTCAGACGGATCGGTCACCACCCGGGCCCTCGTGTTCCTCCTCACGTCACCGATCTCGAGGACGACTTCGGGCGAGATCATCACGTTCTTGACCCAGTCCGAACGGTCACCTCCGCCGGACAGGAGGTACGCCGTGCCATCCGCGAGCGCGAACCAGATCTCGATCCGGTGCGGTGTCCCGGTGTGGCGCCCGGTGGTGGTCAGGTAGCAGTAGTCGAGGTCGGCGAGCGGCCGGTCATCGGTCACAGCACCGCCCACAGCACGAGGCCGACGATCACCAGGAGTGCGGCGCCGGCGATGACCAGATCGGCCATCTTCACCTTCCCCGGCTGCATCGCGTTGAAGCCCATCGCCTACTCCTCGACCGTTCCCTCGACCGGGCCCTCGATCCGGTAGTACTCGCGGAACTTCTCTGGTGAGAGCCAGTGGATGTGCTGGCGCACCGTAGACGCGTACGTGCGCGCCTCCGCACCGTCATGACACGCGCGCTCCGCCACCACCTCGCCCGCGGGATCGAGGATCGCGACACGCCAGGCGCCCTCCTCATCCCGGACCTCGACGCCGAAGCCGCTCTCGACCGCCATCACGATCACCCCATCAGCCTTGCCGGACGAGGTTCCGATGAAGCCGCCCGAGCTGGGTCTTGATCTCCCCCAGCACGCTCTCTTCATCCAACGTGAACGCGGGGTGGAGCGACGCGACCCGTTCGAGAGCCCGCTCGAAGCCCGTTCCCAGCCGTTCCACCTCGCGCAACGACTCCACGAGCATGGCCGCGTAGTCGGCGTTGAACGGCTCGCCGTCCCACGGGCACTCCCCGCCGAGGTCGATGACCTGCTCCGCGAGGAACTCCCGGCCGTCCCGCTTGCAGGTCCCCTTGATCTTCACGCGCTCTCCTTGTCGGTCACGAGGTCGAGCAGCCGGTCGGCCAACTCGAACGGATCTACGGGCTTCACGAACCACGCGTCGGCACCCGACCACTTCGCGAGCCAAGCATCGTGCTTGCGGTCCAGCAAGATGACGATCACTCCGGTGTAAGGCTCCATGTCATCGCGAAGCGTCCTGGCGAGCCCGAAGGCCCCGGCACGGGACGCGATCTCGTCCGCCACGATCACATCCGGGCGATCCCGGAGCGCCGCCGTCGTCCCCAGCTCACCGTTGCGCGCCGCGCGGAAACGCAATCCTTGACCGAGCCGGCGCTCGATGCTCCGCACCGACAGCGCCATCAGCTGGCGGGAGCGCTCGTCCGGCGACACCAGCAGGACGTCCACGCACGCGATGCTACTCGCTACCGCGCCGCCCGCGGTCTTTGAACGATCACGGGCGGCCCGTTACGCTCGGCACCGTCGGGCCCGCCGCCTGCCCGCTTCCCCCACGATCTCGAGCGGCTCGGATCGGAACTCGAGGAGGGCACGGATGGAGAGTCTCGGCAAAGCAGCGGTCGCGGAGTTCGTCGCGACCTTCACGTTCGTCTTCGTGGGTGCGGGCGCGGTGATCCTCGCGGTCGGAACGGGCCAGCTCGACCTCGTGGGGGTCGCGCTGGCGCACGGCCTCGTCCTGGCGGTCATGATCTCCGTGACCGGCCACATCTCCGGCGGCCTGATCAACCCCGCCGTCACGGTCGCCCTCTGGACGGCCGGCAAGATCTCCACCCAGCGCGGCGCCGTCCTGATCGTCGCCCAACTGCTCGGCGCGGTCGTCGGTGCGCTCCTCGTTCGCTTCGTGGTCGGGGGCGGTCTCTTCGACGCGGGCGGCGCCGGCGCGCCGGCGCTCGGACCCGACGTCGCGGTCGGCAAGGGCATCGTCCTCGAGGCGATCCTCACGTTCTTCTTGGTCTTCGTGGTGTTCGGCACCGCGGTCGACGACCGAGGGCCCTGGAACAAGACCGCCGGCTTCACGATCGGTCTGACGGTCGCGTTCGATATCCTCGCGTTCGGGCCGTTCACCGGCGCCGCGATGAATCCGGCGCGCTGGTTCGGACCCGCGCTCATCGGCGGGCTCTGGGACGACGCGCTCGTGTGGATCGTGGGGCCGATCGCCGGGGGGATCATCGCCGGCGTCCTGTACACCACCGTGTTCCTCCGCGGGAAGGAACCGGCCACCCCGTAGCCCCCCAGAACCACAGACAAGACCACGAGAGGAGACCTCAGCCGGGTACCCTGAGGCGGCGATGGTCGCCGACCTGTACCTCGACTCGGCCTCGGCTACTCTCCTGTTGCCCGAGGCACGCGACGCGGTGATCGCCGGCCTCGACGTCTACGGCGACCCGTTGTCGATCCACACCCCAGGGCGGGCGGCTCGGGCGCTCCTGGACGGAGCGCGGGAACAGGTCGCCGGCGCGATCGGCGCCCAGCCCGACGAGATCGTGTTCACGTCGGGCGGGACCGAGTCGATCGCGCTCGCGATCTGGGGCGGCGTGCGAGCCGTACGCGAGCTCGGCACCAGGATCGTCCTCGGCGCGGTCGAACACCCGGCGGTCGGGGGCGTCGCCCACGCGCTCGAGTCGGACGGCTTCGAGGTCGTGACGATCCCGGTCGACCGGTACGGCCGGGTCGACCTGGATCGCTATGCGACGGAGGTGAGGGCACCAGGCACGCTGCTCGCCTCGATCCAACACGCGAACCACGAGCTCGGGACGATCCAGCAGATCGCCGAGGCCGCCCGCCTCGCGCGGGAGGCGGGCGTCCGCTTCCACACCGATGCGTGCCAGACCGTGGGCCGGCTCCCCGTCGATGCGCCGGCGCTCGGCGTCGACCTCCTCTCGCTCTCCGGGCATAAGTTCGGCGGCCCGCCGGGCGTCGGGGCGCTCTACGTGCGCCGTGGGCTCGGGATCACCGCCTACCCCTGTGGGGACGACCGCGAGCGGAAGCGCCGCTCGGGGATGGAGAACACCCCGGGCATCGCCGGCATGGCGGCGGCGCTCACCGCGTCCCTCGCCACCATGGCCGATCGAGCGTCCGCGCACTGGTCGGTCACCGCTGGCCTGAGGGACCGCATCGCGACCGAAGTGCCGGGGGCGACCGTCCACGGTCATCCGACGCACCGGACGCCTCACCTCGTGGGGTTCAGTGTCGCCGGGCTCGACCCGGCGACGCTGATGATGACCCTCGACGATCGAGGTTTCCGCGTGGGCGCGGGCTCGCTCTGCAGCGGCCGGCCGGAGGACCCATCCCCCGTTCTCGAGCAGATCGGCTACCCGGGGGTCACGGGGTTCCGTGTGAGCCTCGGAGATGGCGTGTCGGAGCGCCACCTCGACGAGCTTCTGGGCGTGCTGTCCGGGACCGTCGGAGAACTCCAGCGGATGGAGAGCGCATCCGCCGAAGCCCTCGCGCGGTTCGGCCTTCCGGGCGACGCGTAGACCCGCCTCAGCGGAGGGCTTACTCCACCGTCCAGGTGTCACCGGAGTGGAGCAGCGCCCCCAGGTCGCCCGCGCCGAGGCGTTCCGTCGCCGCCTGCAGCTGATGCTGGATCGCCTGCCCGTAGACCGGACGCTCGATCTCGTGGAACACGCCGATGGCCGACGGCTCGTCGGGTCCGTGCGACAGGTGGGCGAGGGCGAAAGCGAGGGACGGTCGCCCGTGCGGGTCGTGGACGACGATGCTGGCCGGATCGGTCTCGGCCGTCGCGGCGATCTCGTAGCGGCCGTTGTCCCCGACCCGTACGCACCGGTTCCCGTCGTCGAACACGATCGGCTGCCCCTCCTCGAGCCTGATCTGGTTGTGCTTGCCCTGCGACTTCTCGCGGAGGAGGTCGAACGCCCCGTCATTGAAGACGTTGCAGTTCTGGTAGATCTCGACGAACGCGGTCCCCTTGTGCTGGGCGGCTCGCCGAAGGACCTCCGTCAGGTGCTGTCGATCGTTGTCCAGCGTCCGCGCCACGAACGTCGCCTCGACGCCGAGAGCGAGCGCGATCGGGTTGAAGGGGTGATCGACCGACCCGAACGGCGTCGACTTCGTGACCTTGCCCTCTTCCGAAGTCGGCGAGTACTGGCCCTTCGTCAGACCGTAGATCTGGTTGTTGAACAGCAGGATCTTGATGTCCACGTTGCGCCGCAGCGCGTGGATCAGATGGTTGCCGCCGATCGAGAGCCCGTCGCCGTCGCCGGTGACCACCCAAACCGAGAGCTCGGGGTTCGCGACCGCGATGCCCGTCGCGAGAGCAGGCGCACGCCCGTGGATCCCGTGCATCCCGTACGTGTCCATGTAGTACGTGAACCGGCCGCTGCAGCCGATCCCGGACACGAACACGGTCTTGTGGGGCTCGATGCCGAGCTCCGGCATGAACGCCTGCACCGTCGACAGGATCGCGTAGTCGCCGCAACCGGGGCACCATCGTGGCTCCTGGTCGGACGTGAAGTCCTTCTTGGTGAGCGTCGGCGCCGCGTCGCCCAGAGCCTGACCGCCGTTCTGGATCACGTCACTCATCGAGCACCCTCGCGATCTCGCGTTCGAGCTCCTCGGCGAAGATGGGGAGCCCCTGGACCTTCGTGTAGGACTGCGCGTCCACGAGGAACTTCGCGCGGATGAGGGCGGCGAGCTGTCCCATGTTCATCTCGGGGATCAGTACCTTCGGGTACTTCCGGACGACCTCACCGGTGTTGGCCGGGAAGGGGTTCAGGTGGCGGAGATGCGCCGTCGCGACCTTCTGACCGTTCGCCCTCGCCCGAGCCACTGACGCCGTGATCGTGCCGAGGGACGAGCCCCAGCCGAGCACCAGCAGGTCTGCCCCGCCGGAGGGATCCTCGACATCGAGCGGCGGGATGTCGTCCGCGATGCCGTCGACCTTGGCCTGCCGGAGGCGGGTCATCAGCTCGTGGTTCGCGGCGTCGTAGCTGATGTTGCCGGTTCCGTCCTGCCGCTCGAGCCCGCCGATCCGGTGGACGAGCCCCGGGGTGCCGGGGACGGCCCACGGCCGCGCGAGCTTGTCGTCGCGGGAGTAGGGCAGGAAATCCGCCCCGTTGGGCGTCGCGAACGCGGGATCGATCTCCGGCAGGCTCTCCACGTCGGGGATCGGCCATGGTTCCGACGAGTTGGCGAGGAACGTGTCGGACAGCAGGATCACCGGGGTGCGGTACCGGACCGCGATCCGCGCAGCCTCGATCGCCGCCGAGAAGCACTCCGCGGACGTCGAGGCGGACACGATCGGGAGCGGTGACTCACCGTGCCGGCCGTACATCGCCAGCAGGAGGTCGGCCTGCTCGGTCTTCGTGGGCATCCCGGTCGAGGGGCCGGCGCGCTGCACGTCCACGATGATCATCGGCAGCTCCATGATCACCGCGAGCCCCACCGTCTCGGCCTTCAGGTCCACACCCGGGCCGCTCGTTCCCGTCACGGCGAGCTGACCGCTGAAAGCCGCGCCCAGGGCGATGTTGGCCGCGGCGATCTCATCCTCCGCCTGGATCGTGACGACGCCGAAGTTCTTGTGCCGCGAGAGCTCGTGAAGGAGCTCGGAGGCGGGCGTGATCGGGTAGCTCGCGTAGAACAGCGGCAACCCGCTGCGCTGCGAAGCCGCGATCAGCCCCCAGGCGAGAGCGGTCGCGCCGTCGATGTTGCGATAGGTCCCCGGCGCCTGAGGAGCGGCCTCCACCTTGTAGGACTCGGCGAACAGCTCCGTCGTCTCGCCGAAGTGATACCCGGCCTTGAAGGCCGCGACGTTCGCGTCGAAGATCTCCTGGCGGGAGCCGAACTTCTTCTCCAACCAGCCGAGCGTCGTCTCGGTCGGGCGACCGAACATCCATGACACGAGGCCGAGCGCGAACATGTTCTTGGCCCGCTCGGCCTCCTTCTTCCCGATCCCGATGTCCTCGGTCGCGCGGACCGTGATGGACGTCATCGGGACCTTGTAGACCTGGTAGCCGTCGAGCGTCCCGTCCTGGGTCGGGTCCGCCGTGTAGCCCGCCTTCTCGATATTGCGCTGGGTGAACGAGTCTTCGTTCAGCACGAGCACGCCGCCCCTCGCGACCGTCTCCAGGTCGGCCTTGAGCGCCGCTGGGTTCATCGCGACCAGGACGTCGGCATGGTCGCCGGGCGTGGTGATGTCGCTCGAGGCGAACTGGATCTGGAAGGCCGAGACGCCGTGGACCGTCCCCGCCGGCGCCCGGATCTCGGCCGGGAAATCCGGCAATGTCGCGAGGTCGTTGCCGAGCACGGCTGTCGCACTTGTGAATCGGTCGCCCGTGAGCTGCATGCCGTCACCCGAGTCGCCCGCGAAGCGCACGACGATCCGCTCGCGTTCCTTGACGGGTTTGCTCATCCCAGACACCCTACTGCGCGACTTCAGGTCTGACGGGTCCCCGGTTGGTAGTTTCTCCCGCATGCGGACACGGAAGCTCGGAGCGCACGGTCCGGAGATCTCGGTGATCGGCTTCGGGGCGTGGGAGGCGGGTGGCACCGCCTGGGGTCCCAACGAGTCCGAAGAGGTGATCATCGAGGCGATCCGGGCGGGTATCGACGCCGGCATCCACTGGATCGATACCGCCGAGGTGTATGGCGACGGCGTGTCCGAGCTGCTGGTGGGCCGCGCGATCGCGGGGCGGCGAGACGAGGTCGTCATCGCAAGCAAGGTTGCGCCGCAACCCGAGGGAACCGGCTTCGCGCCGGCGCAGGTCCGGGCCGCGTGTGAGAAGAGCCTCGGCCGACTGGGGGTCGACCGCATCGACCTCTACCAGCTCCATTGGCTCGATGAGAGCGGGATACCGTTGGAGGACACGTGGGGAGCGATGTGCGAGCTCCAGGACTCGGGCTTGATCGGAGCGATGGGCGTCTCGAACTTCGAACGGGAGCAGATCGAGACGTGCCTCGCGATCCGCCATGTCGATTCGCTCCAGCCGGAGTTCTCGATGCTCGAGCGGAAGCATGCCGAGTTGATCC
>Ga0299913_10002901_pt1 | contig 13785 bp, 12 predicted proteins | sample RVTome_9_FD_201360 | JGI IMG/M metagenome (GOLD analysis project Ga0299913, IMG submission 201360) | Soil microbial communities from uranium-contaminated site in the Upper Colorado River Basin, Wyoming, United States - RVT155D38 (version 2) ... | reverse complement strand
GGCGCCACCCGACACGCCGAGCAGGTCGTTGATCGGGCCGTTGAGGAGGAGCCCGGCGGCCACCGCGATGATGAGCGCGAGGTACTGGGTGAGGCCTGCCGCACCGGTTCCGAGAACCTTCCCGGTCAGCAGCTGGCGGGGTGTCGCGGCCGTGATCAGCAGCTCCATCACGCGACCCGACTTCTCCTCGGCCACGCTCTGTGCCACCCACTGCCCGTAGGTGAGGATCGCCATGAAGGTGAGGATGACGACCACGTAGGCGAGCATGAGCGAGCCGCCGAAGTCCTCGTCGTTCTGGACGTCGTCGGGATCGGCAGGCGTGTTCGTGAAGTCGGCCGGCGCGAAGAGCTCGGCGCTCTCGCCGGCCGAGATGCCCGCGCGCTCGAGCCGATCGCTGATGGCGAGGGCGCTCGCCGCCTGGGTGATGAGCAGGCTGGTGGTGTTGGTCGGGCTCGAGTTGCCGACGTACTCGAAGGCAAGGTCGCCATCGGCCTCGGGTCGCGTGATCTTCAGGAGCCCGTCCAGCTCGTCGGCACGAACCAGCTCGGCGGCGGCATCCGGGTCGTCGGTCCGCGTGACCCGGGCGCGATCGTCGGGATCCTCTGGCTCCTCTGGCTCCTCGCCGTCATCACCGGGCAGGACCGGCCCGACGGCCAGGACCGCCTGGATCGCCACGACCGGATCGGCGCTCAGCCGATCGGCGTCGACGTAGACCGCCACCTCGGGCGGATCGTCGATGCCGAGCAGGGACAGGAAGCTCGGCACCAGCGTGAAGGCGATGACGGCCAGGGCCAGCAGCGCGGTCGTGATCTTGAACGCGCGGCCGCGGACGCGGAACAGGTACTCGCGCCGCGCCACGTGCAGCGCGTTCGGGAACAGGCCGCTCACGGCGCACTCCCCCGGCCCGCGGTGGCGAGATGCTCCTCCTCCTCACTCACGGCGCGCCGTCCGACGTGCTCGACGAAGATCTCCTCGAGGCTTGGCTCGGCGATCTCGAATCGCGTCACACGGTCGCCGTGGGCCATCGCGGCCCGCAGGATCTCCTCCGGATCCTGGTCCGCCGGCACGCGGAGCTCGACGAAGTCGGCGCGATGCGCGGTGATCGTCACGCCCGGCAGCCGCTCGACCCACTCGACGCCCTGTCCGTCGCCGTCGGTCGCGAGGCGGACGACCTGGCGGCCCATGGCTCGCTTCACGTCCCGGACGGCGCCCGACACCACCACGCGACCGCGGTCGACGATGGCGATCGACTCGCACAGCTCCTCGACCTGCTCCATCTGGTGGGTGCTGAAGATGAGCGTCTTCCCGCGGCTGCGCATCTCGGTGAAGGCCTCCTTGAGCAGGCGCACGTTGATCGGGTCGAGGCCGGTGAACGGCTCGTCCATGATCAGCACCTCCGGGTCGTGGAGGATCGCGGCGAGGAACTGGATCTTCTGCTGGTTCCCCTTCGACAGCTCCTCCACCTTGCGGTCGAGGTAGTCGGGGATGCGGAATCGATCGAGCCACTCGCCGATCTCGCGGCTCGCGTCGGCATCGGGCACGCCGTACAGGGCGGCGAAGAAGCGCAGCTGCTCGCCGACCTTCATGCGTGGGTAGAGACCGCGCTCCTCGGGAAGGTAGCCCCAGGTCCGGCGCGGCAGCGCCGTGTTCTCGGTGCCCTTCCAGGTGACCGTGCCGGAATCGGCGCGCAGGATGTCGAGAACGATGCGCATGCTCGTCGTCTTGCCGGCGCCGTTCGCGCCCAGCAGGCCGAAGATCCGTCCGGGCTCAACGCTGAACGAGGCGTCGTCCAGCGCGACGACGTCACCGAAGCGCTTGGTGATGGAATCGACAACGAGTGACATGGGTGCTCGGGCAGCTTCCCTCAGATTTCCGGAGGTTCGCGGGGCTTGTCCCAGCGTACCGCAGCGAACGTCGCGCTGCACCGTCACACGCAAGCCGGTGCGCCGTGGCGTTCCAGCTCTGATTGCGGGTCGGCGGTGACCCTGCTCGGCAGCTGCCGCGTCCGCGGCGCCTGACTCTGTGCGCTGAGCGCACTGATCTACGACCAGGCTGCCGTCACGTGCGCCCAATGCGCGTCCCGGTGGTAACCGTGCCGTCTGGGGCCGTTCAGTCACCGATCCGTGCCAGGTGCGCACGATCCGGAAGGGTGCCTCGTTGTTGCGTGCGCTGGGTGCACACGGCCGCATGCCGGGCGCCTCGACCCGGCTTCTCGGAACCGCCCGCGAGCCTCTGCTACACTCCGATTTCCGAACCGCCACGCGCCGATCGAGCTGCGGCGGTTCGTTCGTGAAACGCCCATCCCGGAAGAGAACCTGCCCTGATGAAGATCGCCGTACCGAGCGAGACCGCCGAAGGCGAGACTCGCGTCGCCCTCACGCCACTGATCGCCGGCCAGCTGATCGGCGACGGCGTCGAGGTTCTCGTCCAGTCCGGAGCCGGTGACGCCTCCGGCAACCTGGACGGTGCCTACACCGATGCGGGCGCCACCATCGTTCCCGATGCGGCCGCGCTGTACAGCCAGGCCGACATGGTCCTGCGTGTGGGCCGTCCCTCCGACGAGGAGATCGAGATGCTGCGGGCCGGGACGATCCTCATCGGCACCCTCGGCACCCTGGCCAAGCCGGAGCTCGCGCAGACGCTCGCCAAGCAGGGCGTGACCGCCATCAGCATGGACGCGATCCCGCGCATCACCCGGGCACAGAGCATGGACACGCTCTCCAGCCAGGCGACCGTCGGCGGTTACAAGGCGGTCCTCATCGCCGCGGAACGGCTGCCGAAGTTCTTCCCGCTGCTGACCACCGCCGCCGGTACCATCCGCCCCGCCCGCGGGATCATCATGGGCGCCGGCGTGGCGGGCCTGATGGCGATCGGGACGGCGCGTCGCCTGGGCGCGGTCGTCGAGGCCACCGACGTGCGCCCGGTCGTCAAGGAGCAGGTCGAGAGCCTCGGCGGCACCTTCATCGAGGTCGAGATGACCGAGGAGGAGAAGGCGAAGGCCGAGACCGCCGGCGGGTACGCCACCGAGATGAGCGACGACTACAAGCGCCGCCAGGCCGAGCTCATCGCCGAGCGCGTCAAGGAGGCCGACTTCATCATCACCACCGCCCTGATCCCCGGACGCCCGGCGCCGAAGCTGGTGACCGAGGAGATGCTGAAGAGCATGAAGCCCGGCAGCGTCATCGTCGACATGGCCGCCGAGATGGGCGGCAACGTCGAGGGCACCGAGCCCGGCAAGGAGGTCGTGAAGCACGGTGTGACGCTCATCGGCATCACGAACCTGCCCGCCACCATGCCCGGCAGCGCGACCCAGATGTACGCCAAGAACCTCCAGACCCTGATCAAGCACCTCATGGCCGATGGGAAGGTCGAGGTCGACCTCGCCGACGAGATCACCAGGGGCGCGACGATCACGCACGGCGGCAAGGTCGTCCACGAGGCGACAGCCAAGGCCCTCGGCATCGAGGTCGCCGCCCCGCCCGCTGCCGCGACGGAGCCAGAACCAGCCCAGCCCACCGCCGATGCGACCGAGACGGCGCCATCGGCCGAGACAAAGGACGCATAGACCGATGGAGCTCTCCGCATTCGAGCTGCTCTCGGCCCTCTTCATCCTCGTCCTCGCCGCGTTCATCGGCTACGAGGTCGTGTCGAAGGTGCCGACCATGCTCCATACCCCGCTGATGAGCGGCGCCAATGCCGTGCACGGTGTCATCGTCGTGGGCGCCATGCTCGTCGCCGCCACCGCCGAGAGCCCGATCGCGATCGGCATCTCGCTGGTGGCCGTGATCTTCGGCACGATCAACGTCGTCGGCGGCTTCGTCGTCACCGACCGCATGCTCGAGATGTTCAAGAAGCGGCCGGGGGATCGCTAGATGGACGAGCTCAATGGCCTCGGGGTCGCCACCTTCTTCGTCTGGCTGATCGCCGCCGTCACCTTCATCCTCGCGCTGAAGTTCCTGGCGAGTCCGCGCACCGCGCGGATGGGGAACCTGCTCGGCGCGGCCGGCATGGCGCTCGTCGTGGCGTGGACCTTCTTCATCCGGGACGGCCAGCTCGGCATTCCCGACACCTGGTGGATCATCGTCATCGGCGCCATCATCGGATCGATCGCCGGATGGCTCGGCGCGAAGCGAGTCCCGATGACGGCGATGCCGCAGATGGTCGCCATCTTCAACGGCGCCGGCGGCGGGGCGGCCGCCCTGGTCGCGGTCGTCGAGTTCCTCCGAGACACCGACCTCCATCCCGGTGAGATCCTGCCGCTTGCCTTCATCATCGCCACCCTGCTGGGCGCGATCATCGGCTCGGTGTCGCTGACGGGCTCGGTCGTCGCCTGGGGCAAGCTCCAGGGCGTCATCGCCGCGCGACCGGTGAAGTACCCCGGCTCGCAGATCGTCACCGCGGCGCTGGCCGTGGCACTGCTCGGCATCGGCGTCTACCTCACCGTCATCGAGCCCACGGTGCCGCTCTTCCTCCTGTTCGTCGGCCTGGCGCTGATCCTGGGCGTCCAGCTGACGATGCCGATCGGCGGCGCGGACATGCCCGTCGTCGTCTCACTGCTCAACAGCTACACCGGCATCGCGGTGGCGGCCACCGGCTTCGTCCTCAACAACTACGCGCTCCTGATCGCCGGCACGCTCGTCGGCGCCTCCGGCGCGATCCTCACGCAGCTCATGTGCAAGGCGATGAACCGCTCGCTCTTCAACGTGCTGTTCGCGGGCTTCGGCACGGGCGGGGAGTCGGCCGCCGCCGGAGCGGAGGGCGAGGAGGACCTCAAGGAGATCAACGCCGAGGACGCCGCGGTGCTCATGGCCTACGGCAAGCGCGTGATCATCGTCCCGGGCTACGGGATGGCGGTGGCGCAGGCCCAGGGGCCGGTCCGCGAGCTCATGGACCTGCTGGTCGCCAAGGGCGTCGACGTCCAGTTCGCCATCCACCCGGTTGCGGGCCGGATGCCGGGGCACATGAACGTCCTCCTCGCCGAGGCCAACGTCCCGTACGACCGCCTCCAGGAGATGGACGAGATCAACGACGACTTCGCCGACACCGATGTCGCGCTCGTCATCGGCGCCAACGACGTCGTGAACCCGGTCGCGCGCGAGGAGGGTTCGCCGATCTCCGGCATGCCGATCCTCAACGTCGACCATGCTCACAACATCATCGTGCTCAAGCGCGGTCGGGGCGCGGGCTTCGCCGGTATTCCGAACCCGCTGTTCAGCAACGAGAAGACGAAGATGCTGTTCGGAGACGCGAAGCCGTCGGTCGAAGAGCTCGTCCAGGGCGTCAAGCAGGCCTGACCGCCGCGCTACCATCGACCGATGGCCGGCGCACAGCATCGCGAGTCCGCGTGTCCCATCTGCGACGGGGATGGCATGGACGCGCGCTTCGGCCGGATTCGGGTCTGGGAGGACGACCTGTGGCGCCTCTCTCTGAGCGGGCGTGGCTACGTTCGAGGCTTCGGCTACCTGGAGCCGAAGCGGCATGTGCCGCACATCACCGACCTCGATGGCGCGGAGGCCGCGACCTTCGGTCCGGTGCTCGCGAGGGTGACGTCGGCGCTCAAAGAGGCGGCGGGGGCGGACCTCGTGTACATCTACGTGTTCGGTGGCGGGATCCCGCACCTCCACGTCCACCTCGGTCCCCATCGTGAGGGCGACGCACTGGCGTCAAGCATCATCCGCGGCGCGGTGGACGAGGAGCACGATCCGAGCGGCGCGACTCGGCTCGTGAGCCGCGACTTCCCCGAGGTCGGCGCCGACGCGCTGCGTCGCACCGCCGACCGGGCGAGGGAACTGCTCGACGATGCATCGCGACGCTGAGGGAGGCGCCGACTCGAAATCTGCTCGCGAGGCGCGCACTATCCGGCGATTGAGCGATCCGGCGGCCGCATCCACGCTCACCCGGCCCGCCATCCGCGACCAGCGGCCGGATAACGCTCCTCTAGGAGAGCAGATTTCCAGTCGCGGCGATTCGGGGGGCATCCTGCCCGCCAGGCGACCAGGGTTTCCAGTCGTGGCGCCGGCGCCGGTGAGCTCAGCGTGACCGCGGTCGCGTGGACCAGACGGCGGCCACGATGAGCGGGACCTGCAGCGGCAGACGTGCCCACCGGACCCATCCGGTCGGCACGCCCTCGATCGGCACCTGGCTCACCGCGGCGTGGACGTTCGCCGGGAACACCAGCAGCAGGTAGGCGGCGAGCGCGACGCCGGCCGGTTGTCGCCACCGCCTCGGACCGACCAGCGCACCCGCAAGCACGATCTCGATCGCCCCGGTCAGGGCCACCAGCTCGGCGCGCAGCGGGACGGCGGCGGGGAGATGGTCGATGAACGGGCGCGGGTTTGCGAAGTGAGCGATCCCGGCGATCGCCATGATCAGCGCCAGGCCGATCCGGACGGGGTCGCGGAGCATGGACATGCCAGGAGCGTACGCGAATGGTCCGCGGCAGCCGGGTATCATCGGCAGCCCCGAGCCGTACGAGGAGTTGCCACATGGCCGAACTGATGGACACACTCAACGAACTGCTCGAGCAGCAGACGGGGCAGATCAGCACGCGCATCGGCGCGGACGAGACGAAGACGCGCAGCGCCCTGCACGCGGCGGTGCCGGCGCTGCTGGCCGCCTTCAGCCAGGAGGCAGAGCGCGGTGGCGGCATCCGGCAGGCCATCGAGCGCGACCACGACGGCTCGATCATCGACCAGCTGTCCGGCTACCTCGGCGGCGGGGCGAACCTGAGCCCCCGCACGACGAACGGTGCCGGCATCCTGGACCACGTCCTCGGTGACCGCCAGTCGGACATGCAGCAGGCACTGAGCGCGAAGTCGGGGCTCGACGCGGGCAGCATCGGCAGCCTGCTCGCGCTCCTCGCCCCGATCGTGATGGGCATGATCGGCAAGAAGAGCAACGCGTCGCCGGGCGGAGGGTTCAGCCTGGACGACCTCGGCAGCATCCTGGGCCGCGAGAAGGCCGACGCCAAGAGCAGCAACCCGGACATGAGCGACATCCTGGACCGCTTCGGCGAGGGGAAGGGCGGGGCCAGCGGCGGTGGCGGCGGGCTGATGGACTCCATCGGTGACCTCTTCGGCAAGAAGGACCGCTGAGCGCGCTGGAACGAGACCTCGATCCGACTCGGATCGGCCCATGAGCGAGCGGTGGGTCTGCCTCGACGTGGGGGAGACACTGATCGACGAGACGCGGATCTGGTCCATCTGGGCGGACGAGCTCGGCGTCCCGCGGCTGACCTTCCTCGCGGCGCTCGGTGCCGTGATCGCGCGAGGTGGCGAGCACCGAGACGTCTTCCCGATGTTCGGTGCGGACGACTGGCAGCTGCGCATGGCATCGGTCGAGGGCGCGTACGGCGGCTTCGCCGCGGAGGACCTCTATCCCGATGCGCTCACGGCGCTCGAGGCGCTGCGGGACCGTGGCTACCGGGTCGCCATCGTCGCGAACCAGCCGGCGGCCCGCAGCGCGGAGCTGCGCGCGATCGGCGTGGAGGCCGAGGTCCTGGCGATGAGCGAGGAGATCGGCGCCGGCAAACCGGACCCGGCATTCTTTGCCCGCGCGCTGGAGCTGATGGGCTCGCCCGCGCCGTCGGCGGTCGCCTACGTCGGCGACCGCATCGACAACGATGTGCGGCCGTCTCTGGCGGCAGGGATGCGCGCCGTCTGGATCCGTCGCGGTCCGTGGGGCGCGATCCAGGAGGCCGATGACGAGGTCCGCCCTGCCCTGGTGGTCGCCTCCCTCGATGAGCTGGCCGAGCGGATCGACGAGGCCTGGTGATCAGCCCCGCCGTCGCGTCTCGAGCATGGCCGCCACCTCGCGATCGCTGACGCCGAAGCGGCGCAGCGCGTGCCGCACCAGCTCGTTGCCCACCTCGCGCTCGGCGAGCACCACCCGGGCCACGCCCAGGCGTCGCAGCTCGACCTCCTCCGCCTCGGAGTGCGCGCGGGCGACGATCTCGACGCGCGGGTTGCGCGCCCGCGCGTAAGCAGCCACCTGCCTGGTGGCCAGGGCGTCGGGGATGGCGACGATGACGGTGTGGCACTCGACGATGCGAGTCCGCTCCAGCACGGAGGGTGCGCCGGCATCGCCGTACACGACCCGTGCGCCGGCGGCACGGCCCTCCCTGGCCACCTGGTAGTCGCTGTCGACGGCGATCCACGAGAATCCGCGCGACTCGAGCACCCGGGCCACGGACCGCCCGACGCGGCCGTAGCCGAGGATCACCGCGTGCCGCCGCAGGTCGGCGTCCTCGTGTGCGTCATCCACCATCGGGTCGCGGATCCTGCGCCCGTCCACTCGTTCGCCGATGGCCCTGGCGACGATGAGGAGGGGCTGGGCGGTGAGGATCGAGATGACGACGGCTCCCATGGCCAGGCTGAACGTGTCGGGGCTGACGGCCCCGAGCGACAGTCCCACCGAGGCCAGGACGAAGCTGAACTCGCCGCTCTGGCCGATGAGGGCGCCGGCGAGGAAGGCCGACGATGGCAGCTGCCCGTCGAACCGGGCCAGGAGGGCAACGGGTACCGCCTTGCCGAGCGTGATGATGAGGATCAGGACGAGGACCGCGGGCCAGGCCTCGATGATGGCCGCCGGTTCGAGCAGGATCCCGATCGAGACGAAGAAGAAGCTGCTGAAGAGCTCACGCAGGGGGACGATCTCGCCCAGCACGCTGTCGGTGAGGTCGGAGTCGGCGAGGGCGAGCCCGGCGACGAAGGCCCCCAGCGCCACGCTCACCCCGACCGCGTGGGCGGTGAAGGCCGTGCCGATCGAGATCAGGGCCACGCTGATGATGAACAGCTCGCGGGAGCGCAGGCCGGCGACGATGCCGAGGAGGCGCGGAAGGATGCGCGATCCGGCGATCACCATGAACGCCACGAACCCGAGCGCGATGGCCCCCCGCAACACGAGGGAGAGGGGCTCGGCCTCCTCCTGGCCGCCGACGGCGGTGAGCGCGACCACCAGGACGACGGTGACGAGGTCCTGCACGATGGAAACGCCGAGGGCGGTCCGACCGTACGAGGTGGTGTGCAGCGCCCCTTCCCCGGCCAGCTTGACGAGCACCACGGTGGAGCAGACCGATACGGCGCCGCCGATGAAGAGCGCCTCCGGCAGCGACCACCCCAGCAGCAGCCCGGTGCCGGTGCCGAGGCCCATGGTGATCGCCACCTGGATCGGCGTGCCGAGCAGGATGCGCGCGCCGACCGCCCGGATCTCGGTGAAGCTGAACTGGAGGCCGATGCTGAACATCAGCAGGGCCACGCCGATGTCGGCGAGGGCGAGGATCTCTTCCCGGTTGGCCGTCGGTCCGGGCGTTGCAGGCCCGACGGCGAGACCCGCGATGATGTAGCCGATCATCGGCGGCAGGCCGAGCCGGTGCGCAACCGTCCCGAGGACGAGGGCAGCGATGAGCGCCATGAGGAGGGTCGTGCCCAGGCCTTCCATCGAATCCTCGGTATGGATCCCGATCATACCGATCGGGGATGATCGGGTAGACTGATGCGGCAGCCCGCCGGTGATGCCGCTGGGGTGGGGTCCGGCGCCGGGCCCATATCATCGGCGCCACGGAGGAGGCTGCGCACTTGCGTGGCCTCTCGCGCTGTCTGAGGAGCACTGACCCACTCGATGGACCACCTCACCGAGATCCTGATCCAGCTCTTCGCGATCCTGGTCGCCGCCAAGATCGGCAACGAGATCTTCCGGCGGCTCGGGCAGCCGACGGTCGTCGGCGAGATCCTCGGTGGCGTGATCGCCGGACCGGCGGTCTTCGGGGTCTACGAGGTGAATGCGGAGACGGAGCTGTTCGCCGAGATCGGCGTCGTCCTTCTGCTGTTCCAGGTCGGCCTCGAGACGCGCCTCCACGATCTGCTGCGTGTCGGCCGCACGGCCCTGGCGGTCGGCATTCTCGGCGTGATCCTGCCGTTCGCCGGTGGCTTCGCCGCCGCCGAGCTCGCCGGCGGCGACCTTTCGCTGGCCATCTTCCTCGCCGCCGCACTGACCGCCACGAGCGTGGGCATCACCTCGAACGTGCTCCGCGACCTGGGGGCGCTGACCACCACCGGCGGCCGGATCATCCTGGGGGCCGCGGTCATCGACGATGTCCTGGCGATCATGATCCTGTCGGTCGCCACCGGCGTGGCGGCGGGCAGCTTCGAGATCAGCAACATCCTGTCCCTGCTCGTCGTGGCGCTCCTGTTCATCGGCGTCGTCGTGATCGGCGGGACCCGCATCCTGGCTCGTCGCCGCTCCATCCTCACCGACCCCGAGTTCGCCGAGACGCCGTTCCTCCCCGGGATGATCATCATGCTCGGCCTGGCGGCGCTCGCCTCCCTCATCGGCCTGGCGGCCATCATCGGCGCCTTCCTTGCCGGCATGGTGGTCGGCGAGTCGAGCGAGCGCCACGCGCTTGAGGCCGAGGTGGCGCCGGTCGCCGCCTTCTTCACCCCGTTCTTCTTCGGCTTCATCGGCGCGCAGGTCGACCTCGCCGGCCTGGCCAACGTCGATGCGCTCGTCCTCCTGGCCGGGATCACCGCGCTGGCGGTCGCCTCGAAGTTCGTGGGCGCCTTCTTCGGGGCGTTCGGCCAGGGCCGATGGCGCGCGGCGCTCGTCGGCTGGGGCATGGTGCCCCGGGGCGAGGTCGGCATCGTGGTGGCCGGCCTGGGATTGTCCGCGGGCGCGATCGACTCGGAGATCTACTCGGTGGTGGTCGGCATGGCCATCATCACGACGCTCATCGTGCCGCCGCTCCTGCCGTGGCTCGTCCGGAAGGCGGAGGCGGAGGCGGCCGTCGCCGGTGGACGGCGGGGCGGTCCCGCGGCCGGCATCGAGGACGATGACGGCGTGATCGGTGACGAAGCGGCCGAGATGCACGAGCGGACCTCCGGCACGCGGGAGCGCGAGGACGCGGATCGAGTCGCGGAGCCCGAGCCGGACCGCTGATCCCGGCCGGCCGGTCCGGCGCACAGGAAGACGCCCCTCCCCGGCGGACCGGAGAGGGGCGTGGTTGTTGCGTGGACCGGATCGGTCTACTCGCCTCCCGGCGTGACCTCCACGGTTCCCTTGGTGAAGCCATCGCCGGTGGTCTCTTCCTCGATGCCGTCAAGCGCGGCCTGCGCGAGATCGGTCCGGTAGGCGTCACTCGTTGGCGCCTCCGCGATGATCTCCGACTCGAGGCTGATGTCCACCGTCTGGTCCCAGAGGCCGGTGTCAAGCATGCCGATCCCGTCGGGCGAGGGCCAGACCAGCGCGTTGATCTCGTTCATCATCCACGTCTGGTGGCCGGTGCCCAGCGTCGATCCCGCGTTGACCGTGAACTCGATGCAGTCATCCGGGTTGTCGCGGCAGTGGATCCAGCCGCGGAAGCTGGCCCGCAGGAACCGCTCGGCGATGTCCTCGTTGCCATCCTCCGCCAGCCAGCCGGCCCGGGCGAAGATCGCATCCTGGAGCATGGCCGTCCCGACCTCGTTGTAGTCGATGACCGTCATGTCGTCCGGCTGGTAGAGCTCACCGGTGTCCGGGTTCTCCGCCTCGAGCACCTGGGCGTACTCGTTGTAGATCATCGCCTCGGCCACGTCGATGTCGCGTGACAGGAAGAGCAGCATGTCGAAGGGCTGGATGACCTTCTCGTAGTCGGTGCCCTCCTCGAGGCCCTCGGCGCGTGCTGCCGCCGTGACCTCGAACTCGTTGCCGAAGTCCCAGACGCCGACCTTCTTGCCCTCGAAGTCCGCCGGGCTGGAGATGCCGGAGTCGGCCCAGGCGACCGACAGCGTGCCGGAGCGCTGGAAGACCTGCGCGATATTCACGAGATCGGATCCGCCGACCCTCGCCTCGAGCACCTTCGGCACCCAGCTGATCGTGAACTCGGGCCCGCCCTCGGCTGATCCGACCTGCTGCGGGACGACATCCGGCCCGCCATCGACGATCTCGACGTCGAGCCCTTCCTCCTCGTAGTAGCCCAGCTCCTGCGCGGCGAAGTAGCCGGCGAACTGTGCCTGTGGTGCCCACTGGAGCTGCAACCGGACCGAGGCCGTCTCGCCGCCCCCGGCGCTTGCTTCAGGCGCCTCGCTGGGGTCGCCGCCCCCCGTGCTCGCGTCCGGCGCCTCGCTGCCGTCGCCGCCGCCGTTCCCGCACGCGGCGAGGACGAGCGCCGAGCTCATCGCCACGCTCAACCAGATCCGTGATCGCTTCATACCGCTCTCGCTACCTCTGTGCTCCGGTGCTCGGGTGATCCCCCGATTCGATTGGCGGATTCTACGGACGCGCGCGGTCCATCGCTAGGGGTTTATCCACACCACCGTGGTGCGCCGCCGCGTACCCCGGCTTTAGGCCCATGCACGCATCTGCCGAGATGCGTCCGTCTCGACCCTCTCCACGCATGCCGCGTGCGGTGGCGGCAAGCCAGGCGCAGGCTCTCGCGCAAGTCGGCAGATCCGTGCCTCTCATGCAAGCCCGCCCGGTGACCCTCCCGCGGACGCCTCAGTGGTGCTCCTGGCCTCGGACCGATGGATGCCACGGGATGAGCACGCGTTCGAGCGCCACGATCACGAGGTAGAACACGATCCCGGTCGCCGAGCCGAGCAGGATGGCCGCCCAGGTGACGTCGAATCGCAGCGCGGACGCCGATTGCACGACCACCCGGCCGATGACCGCCGACGAACCCCCGAAGTACTCGCCCACGATGGCGCCGATCAGGCTGAGCGTCGTGGCGAGCTTCATGGCGGTGAGGAAGTAGGGCAGCGCGTTCGGCAGGCGAACCTTGCGGAGCACCTCCCACTCGGAGGCGGCGTACGAGCGCATCAGCTCGATGGCCGATGGCTCCACGGCCGTCAGGCCGCGGGTGACGTTGATCATCACCGGGAAGAAGACGAGGAGTGCCGCGATCATCATCTTGCTGAACGGGTTGGTGACCCCGAACCAGGCGTTGAAGATCGGGGCGATGGCGATGATCGGGATCGCGTTGGCGGCGATGGAGAACGGCAGGACCGCATCGCGCGCGCTCGCCCAGCGGCTCACGGCGAAGGCCACCGTGACGCCGACCACGGTGCCGATCACCAGGCCACCCATCGCCTCGAACAGGGTGGTGCGCGCCGACTCGAACAGCGGCCAGCGCCCCGCACCCCAGTTGTCGACGAGCGCGGCCCCGATCGCCGTCGGTGGCGGCAGGATGAAGGCGCGCACCTCGGTGGCCCGGACCAGCACCTCCCACAGGACGATGACGCCAACGAAGACTGCGATCGCAGGCGCGTACCAGCGCAGCGAGCGACCGAGCCGTGTCGCGCGGCCCGGGCGCGGCGGGACGGGGACCCCCACCGACGGCGCCGCCGCGGTCATCCGACGCCTCCCTCGGCGGCCATCCGCTCGATCGATGCCGGGCCTGTCGGCTCGCCGTCGAGCGCCCCGCCGGCACGCAGGGCCTCACGGACCTCGGTGACGACGCGGAAGTAGACCGGGTCCTCGCGCGTGTCCTCGTTGCGCGGGTGCGGGAGCGGCACATCGATGACGTCGGTGATGCGCCCCGGACGGGCGCTCATCACGACGACGCGCGACGAGAGGAACACCGCCTCCGGGATGGAGTGCGTGACGAAGACCACGGTCGTGCCGGTCTGCTGCCAGATCCGCAGCACCTCGGAGTTCATCCGCTCCCGCGTCATCTCGTCCAGCGCGCCGAACGGCTCGTCCATGAGCAGGATCGACGGCGAGAGCGCCAGCGCGCGGGCGATGGCCACGCGCTGCTGCATGCCGCCGGACAGCTGGTACGGATGGTGGTTCGCGAAGTCGCTCAGCTCGACGAGA
>Ga0299913_10002900_pt1 | contig 13789 bp, 14 predicted proteins | sample RVTome_9_FD_201360 | JGI IMG/M metagenome (GOLD analysis project Ga0299913, IMG submission 201360) | Soil microbial communities from uranium-contaminated site in the Upper Colorado River Basin, Wyoming, United States - RVT155D38 (version 2) ... | reverse complement strand
GCGCAATCCGGAAGTCGCGGCGGCGATGCACGACGTCATGCGCTTCTGGCTCGACCGCGGCGTCGACGGCTTTCGCGTGGACGTGATCTGGCACCTGATCAAGGATGACCAGTTCCGAGACAATCCTCCCGCTCCGGGCTACGAGGAGAGCGCCGGACCGTACAAGCGGCTTCTGCCGGTCTATACGGTCGACCGTCCGGAGATCCACGACGTCGTCGCCGGGCTCCGGGGCGTGGTCGACGAGTACCAGGATCGGGTGCTGATCGGCGAGATCTACCTGCCGATCGAGCGCCTCGTGACCTACTATGGCGAGGGCCTGCGGGGTGCGCATCTGCCCTTCAATTTCCAGCTCATCCTCACCGCCTGGGACGCGCGGGACGTCGACCGGCTGATCCGGGAGTACGAGGCGGCGCTGCCGGCGGGCGGGTGGCCGAACTGGGTGCTGGGAAATCACGACAAGCACCGGATCGCGAGCCGGGTCGGGCCGGCCCAGGCCCGGGTCGCGGCGATGCTGCTGCTCACCCTGCGCGGCACGCCGACCCTGTACTATGGCGACGAGCTCGGCATGCGCGACGTGCCGATCCCCCCAGAGCGTGTGCAGGACCCGTTCGAGAAGCGGGTCCCCGGGATCGGGCTCGGGCGCGATCCCGTGCGCACGCCCATGCAGTGGAGCAAGGCGCCTCGGGCCGGCTTCAGCACGGCACTGCCCTGGCTACCGGTGGCGGACGATTTTCCTGCGGTCAACGTCGAGGCGGAGCGCGACGAGCCGGATTCCATGCTCAGCCTCTATCGCGCCCTGATCGATCTGCGACGGCGCGAGCCCGCGCTCGCCGTCGGTGACTACGCCCCGATCGCTTCGGACGGGCCGGTGCTCGCCTATCTGCGCGAGCGGGAGGGCCGGTGCTATCTGATCGCGCTGAATTTCAGCAGGGAGACCGCGCGCCTGATGCTGCCCAAGGCGCCGGGATCGGGAGAGATCGTCCTCTCGTCCCATCTCGATCGGGCCGGCGAGAGTGTCGCCGCCGCCCTCCGACTCCGCCCCGATGAGGGGGTGATTGTCCGCGTTTGAACTTTGTCTGCGGTTTTGCAGTGCCCTTGACCGGACGGGCCTCGGCGGAGACAGATGCAAAAAGCAAGCGATGAAATCGCTTGGCTAGGTCAGGCCGAACAGCGAGAGGATGAAGGCGATTACTACGACGAGACCGATCAGATAGATGATGCTGTGCATGATGATCTCCTTTCGCTTGCGGGCCATCGGCGGCGGCGCTCGCCAGTAACGATTGCGCGTCCTGGATCGTTCCGGCTCGGGTTGGCGCGTCGGCCTGTCGGTTTGGCTTGATTTGCTGTCGGCACAACGGGGAGCGGAGCGATGAGGCTCGAGAATCAGGTGGCGATCGTGACCGGCGCGGCGAGCGGCATCGGCCGGGCCTGTGCGGAGCTGTTCGCGAAAGAAGGCGCGGCCGTGGTCGTCGCCGATATCGATGCCGAGAAGGCGCGCGAGGTCGTCGAGGCGATCGAGGCCGAAGGCGGCCGGGCGAAGCTCGTCAAGACCGACGTCGGCGATGCCCGGCAGGCGCAGCGCCTGGTCGATCAGACGCTAGAGACGTTCGGCCGGCTCGACATCCTGATCAACAATGCCGGCATCATCAAGACCGCGGACTTCCTGGACATCAGCGAGGCCGACTTTGACGCGGTCCTGCGGGTCAACCTCAAGGGCGTGTTCCTGGTCGGCCAGGCGGCCGCGCGCGCCATGGTCCGCCAGGGCAGGGGCGCGATCGTCAACATGTCCTCGGCCAACGCGGTGGTCGCGATCCCCAACCAGGTGCCCTACGTCACCAGCAAGGGCGCGGTGAATCAGCTCACCAAGGTCATGGCGCTGGCGCTCGCCGACAAAGGCGTGCGGGTCAATGCCATCGGCCCGGGCTCGATCCTGACCGACCTGCTCAAGGTGGTGATGAGCGACGAGGCGGCGCGCAGCAAGATCCTTTCGCGCACGCCGATGGGGCGCTGCGGCGACCCCGAGGAGGTCGCCAAGGTGGCGCTGTTCCTGGCCAGCGACGACGCCAGCTACATGACCGGGCAATGCCTCTATCCGGACGGCGGCCGGCTCGCCCTGAACTACACCGTGCCGGTGGCGGAGTAGCCTCCCTTCGTCGCTACAACGGCAAGAGATCATCGAGAGCCAGACCGGGTTCGATCGCCTGCGCGAGCTGCGCTGGAAGGGCGACGAAAACGCGGTCGCCGCGGTGTGAGTTGTAGTCCAGGCTTAGAGAATAGGATTAAGCCCTTGAAAAGGTGGCACAAACTGACTGTCCATGATGTTTATGTCCAGTATTTCTACCAAAGGTAGCTTTTGCCGTGGAAATCTACCGTAATTGAAGTTATACATTCGCCATGGGCGTTGACCTTGCCAGCCGGGATGACGCCTCGGTCCTCGACGCGTTGAGCCGCGCGGGGCTCGAGCTGCGCGAGAGCGATGGGGAGTCCGGGACCGAGTTCCTGGTATCCGGCAACACCTGGCCCAACAAGGATCTTCTTCGCAAGCACGGCGGCCGCTGGAGCCGGCGCCGCCAGGGCTGGGTCTTTCCTTCCCTAGAGCCTTTGCAGAAACTGGCGACCGCCCTGCCGGCGAATGGCCATGCGGCGGTCGATGGCGGATTGGGGGGTGGTCTCGCCGACGCCCCCGCGGCGTACAGCCCCGAGCGGCCCCGGCCGCGCTGGCGCCGGCGCGAGCACTATCACGGCCATCGCGAGCGGCTGCGCTCGCGCTTCCTCGAGGCCGGCCCGCAGGCGCTGCCCGACTACGAGCTGCTGGAGCTCCTGCTGTTCTTCAGCATCGACGTCAAGGACACCAAGCCGCTCGCCAAGGAGCTGCTGGGCCGCTTCGGCAGCCTGGGCGGCGCGCTCGGCGCCGATGCCGGGGCGCTCGCCGAGTTCCACGATCTGCGGGCGAGCTCCGAGGACTACCTCATGTTCCAGGCGTTCGCGCGGACCGAGCAGTGCCAGCGCGACCGCGAGCTTGCGCCGGAGCAGCGCTCCGAGCCCGGCCGACGCTGGCTCGCCTACGAGGAGTCCGACGAGGGCCGGCTGCAGGCCGACCTGTACTGGCGCCGCCGGCGGACCGAGGTGCTGTTCAGGCTGGTGCGCGAGCTCTTGGCCCGGGTGTTGCGCGAGGAGGTTCAGGAGCGGCCGGTGATCGGCTCCTGGAGCGCGCTGCTCGACTATCTTCGGGTCGCGCTCGCCCACGAGCCGATCGAGCAGTTCCGGGTGCTGTTCCTCGACCGCAAGAATGTCCTGATCCGGGACGAGATGCAGCAGCGCGGCACCGTTGACCACACGCCGCTCTACCCGCGCGAGATCGCCAGGCGGGCGCTCGAGCTGCGCGCCTCGGCGATCATCATGGTGCACAACCACCCGAGCGGCGACCCGACGCCCTCCCAGGCCGATGTCGAGATGACGAAACAAGTGAGCCAGGCGCTCGACGCGGTCGGCATCACGCTGCACGACCACGTGATCGTCGGCAGGAATCACCACACCAGCTTCAAGAGCCAGCGTCTGATCTGACCTGATCGCTGGCGGTGACATCCGCGCTTCGGAGCGCGCCTTGCCACCGGTACCAGGCATTCCAAAGGTGGGGGCGCGCGGGCGCCCGTCAGCGCTTCGCAAAGGAGAATTATTTGACGCCCCGAAATTCCCTGACTACGCTTTTCGCCGCAAGAGCGCAACCACATAAACATTGTCAGGGAAGGACAGGGGAGATGAGAAAGAACCTTTCATTGGCAGTCGCCTTTGCGGCCGCAAGTCTGATGGCCGCGTCGCCGGGCCCAACGACGGCGCAGACGGTAGACGACCCATTGGTCCTCACGGGCCAGTCCTCGCACCCGGCGGCGTCCAACTTCCACCTGCTGTTCGTGAAGTGGGCCGAGTCGGTGGAGAAGATGTCCGGCGGCAGGGTGCAGATCGAGACCCTGGCGGCGGGCGCGGTGGTTCCGGCGTTCGAGGTCTTCGACGGCGTGTCCCGTGGCGTCCTGCACGTGGGCGCCTCGCCATTCGGGTACATCCTCGGCAAGAGCCTGGCCGGCATTCCGCTGTCGCACGGGCCGCTGTTCGGCATGGACGGCATGGACTACTGGGGCTGGTACTACGATGGCGGCGGCATGGCGCTCCTGGAGGAGTTCTACCGCGACGTCCTGAAGATGAACCTCGTGGGCTTCCCGGTGCCCACCGACTACCCACAGGGCCTCGGCTGGTTCAAGGAGCCGATCACCGGGCTCGACGATCTCAAGGGCATGAAGTACCGGATCTACGGCATCGGGGCGGAGACCTACGGCAGGCTCGGTGTCTCGGTCGTGACGCTGCCGGGCGGCGAGATCGTGCCGGCGCTGGAGCGCGGCGTCATCGAGGGCGCCGAGTGGATCAACTGCGTCGAGGACCGCAAGCTCGGCCTGCACAATGTTGCCAAGCACTACTATACGCCCGGCATGCACGAGCCGGTCACCGGCGGCCAGATCGTGGTCAACGGGGACGTCTGGAACGATCTTCCGCCGGACCTCCAGGAGATCATGAGAATCGCGAGCGTCAATGCCACCGTGCAGCGCAACTTCATCCTGAACCGCGAGACCGCCGACGCCTGTCAGCAGCTGATCAAGGAAGGGGTGACGCTGCATCGGACGCCCGACGACATCCTGATGAACTTCCTCGAGGAATGGGAGAAGATCCAGGCCGAGTACGCGGCCGCCGATCCCTTCTACAACAAAGTGATCGAGAGCCAGAGGAAGTACGCCGAGGTCATCGTACCGTTCAGGCTGTCCTGGTTCCCGCCGTACGAGTTCGCGGGCAAGTTCTACTGGAAGGACAAGATCTACCTGAGCACCGCGGCCGCCGACTAGGCCTGAGACGAGCGTCCCGGAACCCCGGAGTGCCGGGGTTTCGGGAACGCCGCTTGTGCCGGTTCCAGGCGCGATCGCTTCGGCAGACCGCGCCGGGAGCCGGGACACGGGCCGATGATGCTCCCGCCAAGATCGAGGGGGTGCGCGCGTGGCTCATGAGACCGGATCCGCCGGCGATGCGCCGGCGAGCGCGGTGGTCGCGATCGTCCGGGCCATCGACGGGCTGGCCATCTGGAGCGGACGGCTCTTTTGCTGGCTGGCCGTTCCGTTGGTCGCCGGGCTGACCTACGAGGTCATCGCGCGCTACGTCTTCCACGCCCCGACGATCTGGGCCTACGACGTCGCCTACATGCTCTACGGCACTCACTTCATGCTGGGCGCCGCCTACACGCTTTACAAAGGCGGCCATATCCGCACGGACATTTTCTATCAGAACTGGAGCGCGCGAACGCGGGGGATCATCGACGCGACCCTCTATCTGTTCTTCTTCTTTCCGGGGATAGCCCTGTTCTTCTGGATGGGATTGCAGGAGGCGCTGCACTCGTGGGACATCCGTGAGGTCTCCGACGCCAGCCCCTGGCGCCCCATCATCTATCCCTTCAAGGCCGTCATTCCCATCGCCCTGCTCCTGCTCATGATCCAGGGCGTGTCGGAGTTCCTCAAGAGCGCTCACGCAGCGCGCACGGGCAGGCCGCTATGAGCGATCAGCTGCTCGGGCTGGTGCTCCTCGGCGCGCTGCTGTGCGGTATCTTCGTCGGTTTCCCGATCGCCTTCACGCTCATCGTCCTGTCCGTCGTCTTTGGCTACATCGGGTTCGGCGACACGGTCTTCTACCTGATGGTCTTCCAGACCATCGGGCTCATGAAGGAAGAGACCCTGGCCGCCGTGCCACTGTTCATCTTCATGGGGCACGTGCTGGAGCAGGCCGGGCTGATGGAACGCCTGTTCAAGTCGTTCCAGCTGATCCTCGCGCCGGTGCGCGGCTCGCTCTACCTCGGCGTCCTTTTGACCGCCACTCTGTTCGCGACGGCAACCGGCATCATCGGCGCCTCGGTCACGGTGATGGGGATGATGGCGGCGCCGGCCATGATCCGGGCCGGCTACGATCCGAAGCTCTCGGCCGGTACGATCGCCGCCGGCGGCACGCTCGGCATCCTGATCCCGCCGAGCGTGATGCTCGTGGTCATGGCCCCGATCGTGGGGGTTTCGATCGTCAAGCTGTTCGCCGCCGCCCTTTTTCCCGGGTTGATTCTCGCCTTCCTGTACATCGCCTACACGATGATCAGGAGCCACGTCGATCCCAGCCTTGGTCCGCCGCTGCCGCGGGATCAGTGGGCCACGTCGCTGGGACAGATCGTCCTCGAGTTCGCTTCGGGCATCGTGCCGCTGGCGGTGGTCGTCTTCGCAGCCTTGGGGAGCATCATTCTCGGCCTTGCGACCCCGACCGAGGCAGCCGCCATGGGTGCGACCGGCGCGGTCCTGCTGATGATCGGCTACGGGCGCTTCTCCCTGCAAAGACTCAAGGACGCATGTCTCAGCACGCTCGTGACCTCGAGCCTCGTCCTCTTCCTCGCCGTCGCCTCCAACATCTACGGCGCCGTGTTTACGCGCCTTGGCACCAGCACGATGATCGCCGAAGGGCTGGTCGCGCTCGGCCTGCCGCCGACCGCGTTGCTGTTGCTGCTGATGGGGGTCATCTTCCTTCTCGGCTGGCCGCTCGAATGGCCCGCCATCGTCTTCATCTTCCTGCCGATCTTCCTGCCGGTGGTCGAGGCGATGGAGATCGATCTTTTGTGGTTCAGCACGCTCGTCGCCGTCAATCTGCAGACCGCCTTCCTGTCCCCGCCGGTGGCGATGGCGGCCTACTATCTCCGGGCCGTCGCACCGACGTGGGAACTCAGCTGGATCTATCGGGGCATGGCGGACTTCATGGGCCTGCAGGTGATCGGGCTCGTCCTGGTGTTCATGTTTCCTCAGATCGCGCTTTGGCTTCCCGAAAAGCTGTTTGGGAATTGAACGGGCGCCCGTCTCGGCGATCCTTGGTCGGCCGGGGCGAGCGGGGCTATGTTCGAAGCGCCGCGTCGTCGACTAGGGAAGCACAATGCCGAGACCGGAAATCCTGATCGCGCCTTCGATCCTCTCGGCCGATTTTTCCAGGCTCGGGGAGGAGGTGCGGGCGGTCGACCGGGCCGGGGCCGACTGGATCCATCTCGACGTCATGGACGGTCATTTCGTGCCCAACATCAGCTTCGGCCCGGAGGTGGTCAACGCGATCCGGCCGCACAGCGCGAAGCCGTTCGATGTCCACCTCATGATCGCGCCGGCCGACCCTTACCTCGCGGCGTTCGCGGGGGCGGGGGCGGACCTCATCACCGTGCACGCCGAGGCGGGGCCGCATCTCGACCGCTCGCTGCAGGCGATCCGGGCGCTCGGCAAGCGGGCCGGGGTCTCGCTCTGCCCCGCCACGCCCGAGAGCGCCGTCGAGCATGTCCTGGACCGGCTCGATCTGATCCTGGTGATGACGGTCAACCCCGGCTTCGGCGGCCAGGCGTTCATCCCCGCCATGTACGAAAAGATCCGGCGCCTGCGAGCGATGATCGGCGATCGCCCGATCCGCATCGAGGTCGACGGCGGGATCAATCACGAGACCGCGCCCCTGGTGGTCGCGGCCGGCGCGGATGTCCTGGTCGCGGGCTCGGCGATCTTCGGCGAGGCCGACTACGCCCGCGCGATCGCGGCGCTGCGTGGGCGCACGGCCGCGGCCTGACTCCGCGTCCAGGGGCGGAGTCAGGTGCCCCAAGCGCCGGAGCCTCTTCCACAGGATCAGCAGCGCGAAAGCGTAGGCTCGATCACTCGCTAACCAATCAGCGAATCGCGATCGCCGGACCGTGATCTGCGAGACGCAGGAACAGCCCGGAAGCTGGAGCGTCACAGGCAGGCATTGTAGAATGTCGGCGGTGCCAGCGTCGGAAGGAGAGCGCCATGCTGTTGACCGGGTTCGAGAGCTACGGCGGGCGTTCGCTCAATCCAGCCGAGCAGGTCGTGAAGCGGCTCGATGGCGCCGAGATCCGCGGCGTCCGGGTGAACGGATACACGCTGCCCGTGGACTACCGCGAGCTCGGCCCGCGCGTCGAGCAACTGATCCGGGAGGTCCGGCCGCGCGCCGTGATCTGCCTCGGTCTGTGGCCCGGGACGCCGATGCTGCGGCTCGAGCGGATCGCGGTCAACATCGCGGACTTCGAGATTCCGGACAATGTCGGGCACATGACCCGCGGCCCGGTGATCGAGGGCGGTGCGGATGCCTATCCGAGCACTTTGCCGATCCATGCGATCCAGGACCGGCTGCTCGAGGCGGGCATCCCGGCGCGCCTCTCGGCGAGCGCCGGCACGTTCCTGTGCAACGCGCTCATGTACTATGCGCTGCGCGGGTGCGCCGAGCATGCGCGGGCGGCGCCCTGCGGCTTCATCCATCTGTCCTATGTGCCCGAGCAGGTGAGCGCGCTGATCCTGCAGATGCGCGAATGGGCCAAGGTCGAGCTGCACCAGCGCGCCGATCTCGCATCGATGGCGCTGGAGATGCAGGTCGAGGCCATCCGCCTCGCGATCGAGACTACGCTCGAGGCGACCTCCGGCTGATGGCCGGGCCGATCCTCGAGTTGCGCCACGTCTGCAAGCGATTCGGCGTCACGGTCCCGGCCGACGACGTGTCGCTGGCGATCGAGCCCGGCGAGTTCTTCACCTTCCTCGGCCCGAGCGGGTCCGGCAAGTCGACGCTGCTCCGGATCATCGCCGGTCTCGAGCGCGCCGATGCCGGCCAGGTGCTGCTGCGCGGGCACGACGTCGGCGATGTGCCGCCCTGGCGGCGCCATCTCGGGATGGTGTTCCAGCAATACGCCAATTTTCCCCACATGGACGTCGCCCGGAATGTGGCCTATGGCCTGCGTCGCCGGGGCCTCGGCAAGCCCGAGACCCGGGCCCGGGTGGCGGAGCTGCTCGACCTGGTCGGGCTCGCGGGCTTCGAGGACCGCCGGGTCACCCAGCTCTCGGGCGGCGAGCAGCAGCGGGTGGCGATCGCCCGCGCGCTCGCCCCGCGCCCGGAGCTCCTCCTGCTCGACGAGCCGCTCGCCGCGCTCGACGAGAAGATCCGCCGCGAGATGCAGGGCGAGCTGACCAAGATCCAGGAGGCGACCGGCACCACCTTCGTCTACGTGACGCACGACCAGGAAGAGGCGCTCACCATGAGCGATCGGATCGCGGTGCTGAACCGCGGCCGCTGCGTGCAGGTGGATGAGCCGGAGTGTATTTTCAGAATCCCGCGCACCCGCTTCGTCGCCGGCTTCTTTCGTGGCTGCAACGTGCTCGACGCCCGCATCGAGCGCGACGACGGCGGCCCCGCCCTGGTCCTCGCCGGCCACAGGCTCCGCCTGCGAGAAAGCGAGGCGCCTGCCGGGCCAAAGGCCGTGGCCGTTCGCGGCGAGAGCCTGCTGCTCGGCGAGGCGGCGGGAGAGGCCGATCTCCTCCTGTCCGCCCGACTGGAGAAAATCACCTATCGCGGCGTCTATCGCGACTACCGCCTGCGTCTCGACGACGGCCAGGAACTCTCCGCGACGCTCACCCAGCGGCTCCGACTCGCCGAGGGCTCGTACATCCAGGTCGGCATCCGCGCCGACGAGATCGTGCTGCTGGAGGAGGACTGACCGGGCTGCGTCGCTAACGCTCGGCAAGCGCGAGCTTGGCGCCGAGCGCGGCAAACGCGCCGGCAAAGGTACGACGCATCCACATCAGCACCCGCGGGCGCGAGATCACGTGGTTGCGGACCGCGGCGGCGAACATCCCGTAGCCGACGAAGACGATGAATGTAAGGAACATGAAGACCGCGCTCAGCTCGAGCATGCGCGCGAGCGGATGCGGCTCGCCGGCGGTCACGAACTGCGGCAGGAACGCGAGAAAGAAAATCGAGAGCTTCGGATTGAGGATGTTGATCAGGATCGCGGCGACGATCACCTGGGTCGCCGAGCGCGGGCCGTTTTCCTTTACTTCCACGCTCAGCGCGCCGCGCTCGCGAAGCGTGCTCCAGGCCATGTAGAGCAGGTACGCCACGCCCAGATATTTCAGGATCTGGAAGGCAAGCGCGCTGGTGTGCAGGAGCGCCGCGAGCCCCATGATCGCCGCCGCCATGTGCGGGACGATGCCGAGCGTGCATCCGAACGCAGCGATGACGCTCGCCCGCGACCCTCGCGCGAGGCCGGCCGCCAGCGTGAACAGAACCCCGGCGCCGGGCGCGACGACGACGATCAGCGACGTCACCAGAAATTCGATGCTCACAAAGGCCTCCCCTCGGCGGCTGTCTTTTTTCCCACATTCGCCCGATGGCACGCATCGCTCAAGCTTCTTTTGGAACCTCGAATCACGCACGCATACCGAAAACGCCATTACGGCTGATGTGGAATGTTCTTATCATTGTACGATAAATTATACGTACTCGTAGCTCTTGTCACTCGGGCGAGTAGGAATAGCTAGATCGAATGTTTCAACCATGATGTTGTCCCATGGACGCCGCTTGTAAAGTCGCAACGTCAGGTCAAAGCTCTCCTCTTCCGGTTCCGGAAAGACCTTACAGCGATACCAGAGCACAAGGTATTCTCCATAATCAGCATTCGTATTTCGCATATACGCTCGAAGCTGATCCGTTATGCCGTGTTCTAGATAAGGAGAATGCGCGTTCTTACCTTCCACGCGTACGTTGACAATTCTACCGTCGGCGCGTGACGCCAAAGCACGGAGGTCGAGTGAACCCGCCCCGGCCTGGCTTTCCTTCAGCAGCTGATAGCCCGCGAGCAGAGACTGGTCTTGCAGAAATGCGGCAACACCCGACATCGCCTCGGGTTCTCTCTTTGGGACAATACGTTGAGGCGCATCCGTAGCCCTCTGTCGGTCCCAGAACAGATTGTAACTGTTCGTGTCGCGGATAGTGCGGCCCGCGTGGCGGAGCGACTCCAGAAATACACCCAGGAACTCTGCTGCAGATTGGTAAGTCGTTCCGTGAATAAAATTAAATCGTCTCGCCCAATCCAACAGACTAAGAGGAACATAAAGCGGCTCGGTAATGATAGTTTCGCACGCATCATCGCCCCCAATATCGTCATCAACCATAAGAACTAGCTGCAACCGATCTGGCTTCCATGACAACAATATTTGGTAGCGGCTCTTTACCAGCCTATTTCCTTCCTAGCCGCATACTGATTGCGGCGCAAAGTCACGTATCCATCATCAATGACCATCTGAATTTGGTACTCGGGCGAAAGTAAGGAGAAGAGTTCGCCCTGAGTATGCGGAAAGGCTCTGACATGAAAGGTGAACTTGTTCGTGAGCAAAGCCGAAACGGACATTCCTGCGAGTTTATCGGCAAACCTCACAACGACATCTTCATGAGCGTATGTTGGCATCAGGTACGCCCTCGCGGCTTCGATCCGGAACTCGTGACAGTTGGTGTATGCGCGACCGTGATCCTGTCCCGTGCATAGCCTCTTTGACTGCCCGACTCAGAGGAGTGTAGGTACGATGGTGGCTCACTGTCCATGCCGTCGTTCGGGCAGCGCTCGTCGCTTGCGGTAACGCATGCTTCGCTACGTGTCGTAAGCAGCCTAACGATCGTGGAATCGCACCAGGACACCCCAAACGGCACGTTCTGGCTACTCTGAGATATGCGACGCGCAAACAATTCGCCCGAAGCGCCCGCCGGAAGCAGACATGCCCCAGATGAGAGCAAAGATGGGCCATGACCAGCCCCGGTCCAGGCCGCGCGAGGCTTTCGGGATTACCAATAGCAGGGGCGCCGGGTCAGGCGGTGCGGCGGCGCCAGTCGATCAGCGCGACCAGGGCGATCAGGGCGAGCGTGATGACGATGATCAGGGTCATGAGCGCGAACAGGTGCGGGCTGAGGCCGACCTGCTGGTACTGGGACCAGAGATAGGTCTGCACCGTGTTGCGCCCGCCCTGGACGACCGAAGTCCGGATCGTCTCGTTGAACGAGATGATCAGCGAGAAGACGGCGGCGCCGACGACACCCTGGCGGATCTGGGGCAGCTCGACCTCGAGGAAGGCGCGCACGCGGTTCGCGCCCGACATGTACGCGGCCTCGAGATACACCTGATCGAAGCTCGCCATCACGGTCAGGACGATCAGGAAGGCAAACGGCAGCGCCCAGAGCACGTGGACCGCGGTGATGGTGAGCAGAGACGGCTTTATCCCCAGGATCTGGAACAAAAGGCCGGTGGCGAGGCCCATGGAGATGCCCGGCACGAACAAGGGGAGGAGCATGATCGCGATGATCAGCCGGGGCATGCGCCAGGTCCGGACCGCCTCGGCGGCGAGCAGCGCAAGGGCTGGCGCGATCAGGGCGACCAGCAGGCCCACGGCGAGCGAGGTGCGGAGCGCGCGCATCAGGCGCTCGTCATGGAAAATCGCGGCATAGTTGCGGAAAAAGCCGGCCGTGGCGGCGCCCTCGAAGGAGTGGATCGCGGGCGGGACGAGCGGCGCGTAGAGGAACAGGAGCACAAGGCCGAGCCCCGCCCAGATCAGGGCGCTCGTCGCGCGCGAGGCGGTGGCGGCACGCGGCATCAGGCCCGGCCCATGATCTTGCCGAGCAGCAGGCGGATGTCGAACAGGCGGTACCAGACGATCAGGAGCGCCAGCATCAGGCCGGTCGCGACCGTGGAGATCGCGGCGGCCAGCGGATAGTTGAGCACATCCAAAGCGCTCGCGACCGCGTTGCCGAGAAGCTGATAGCCGGTGCCGCCGAGGATCAGCGAGACCGCCACCTCGCCGAACGACCCGACAAAGCCGAAGATCGCCGCCGCGAACACGCCGGGCAGGGAGAGCGGGAAGGTCACCCGCCGGAAGGTGGCAAGAGGCGGCTCGCCCAGCATCCAGCTCGCCTCCAGGAGGCGTCGATCGACGCCCGAGAGCGAGAGCCAGATCGGGAAGATCATGAAGGGCATGTACGCCGTGACGAGGCCGAGATAGACCGCGAAGTCGGAGAACAGCAGCCAGTCGAGCGGCTGGTCGATCAGGCCGAGGCGGATGAGCGCGGCGTTGACGAAACCGGTGCGGCTCAGGATGTCCGCCCAGGCGAAGGTGCGGACGATGTAGTTGACCAGGAACGGCACCGCGAACAGGAACAGGACCGCGCGGGTGAGCTCGGCCCGGACCCGAAGGGTGATCACATAGGCGATCGGATAGGCGATCAGCAGCATGATCGCGGTTGAGGCGAACGCCACGCGGAAGCTCCGCTCGAGTACCTCGAGGCGGACGCCCGTGAGGAACAGCCGGTAGGAATCGAGCGTGAAGGCGGGGCTGATCCAGAAGCCCTTCTTCTCGAACACGCTGATCGCCAGCGTGATCAGAAGCGGCCCGAGGATCAGCCCGGCGATCAGGAGCAGCGGCAGCCCGAGGACGAGCAGGTGCGAGAGCCGGACCCGGCCCGGCAACCGCATCGAGGGAAAACCGGGAAAAACCGGGCTCAGGCGGCCTTGAAGCGCTGCCACTCCTCCTCGTAGACGTCGACGTGGGTCGGCCAGCGGTTCTGCCAGGTGCCGCCCTGCTCGAATTTGCGCTGGACGCCGTCGGTGATCTCGGCAACCCGTGCCGCCTCCTCGGCGCTGAATTCATCGGGGTGCGCCTTGGCGTAGCCGGGAGCGGCCGGGTTGGTCATGTAGCCGCGCAAGAGCGTGATCTTGGCGCCGTACCAGGGGCCCAGCATGAAGTCGAGCAGCGCGTAAGTGTCCGCGAGCTCCGCCTCGCTGCGCTCGGGATTGTCGACCACATAGGCGCCCATCGCCCAGAGCAGATAGCCTTCCTTGGGCGCCGCGTAGACCACGTCGTGGCCCTGGTCTCTCGCG
>Ga0299913_10002899_pt1 | contig 13791 bp, 8 predicted proteins | sample RVTome_9_FD_201360 | JGI IMG/M metagenome (GOLD analysis project Ga0299913, IMG submission 201360) | Soil microbial communities from uranium-contaminated site in the Upper Colorado River Basin, Wyoming, United States - RVT155D38 (version 2) ... | reverse complement strand
GGCGCTCAAGCCGAAGCCGCGCCAGCAGGCGGAGTTCGACATCCCGGAGAATTATTTCAGCGCCCGCAGCCTCAACGCCTTGGCCGCCGGCGGCCGCGACCGATACAAGCGGCTCGCGCCGACCTTGGACGCGATCCAGGAGCAATACGGCGTGCCGGCGAGCATCGTGCTGTCCATCTGGGGTCGGGAGACGGGCTACGGCACCGCGTCGCTTCCCTATGACGCGATGTCGGCCATCGCCACGCAAGCCTTCATGGGCCGCAGGCAAGACGAGTTCCGCCCGCATCTGGTCCAAGCCCTGAAGATCCTCGAGCTCGGGCACGCCACCCGCGAAGAGATGAAGAGCTCCTGGGCCGGCGCCATGGGGCATACGCAATTCCTGCCCGGCGACTTCGAGGACTATGCCGTCGACTTCGACGGCGACGGGCGGCGCGATATCTGGAACTCGGTGCCGGATGCGCTCGCGTCGGCGGCGAACTCGCTGGGTAGCCAAGGCTGGGACGGCAAACAGCCCTGGGCCTACGAAGTGGAGCTGCCCAAGGGCTTCGATTGCACGCGGCAAGGGCCCGACCAGTCCTTGCCCATCCGCGAGTGGATCGATCTTGGCGTCAAGCGAGTCAAGGGGCGGCCCTTTCCGGAAGAGCGGCTGGACGATTGGACCTTCCTCGTGCTGCCGGCCGGGATGAAGGGGCCGGCCTTCCTTGCGACCACCAATTTCTCGGTGCTGAAGCTCTATAACAACTCCGATGTCTACGCGATCTTCGTGGGCCACGTGGCCGACATGATCGCCTACAACGCGCCGGTCGATTTCGTGGGCAAATGGGAGAAGGTGGAGCGGTTCCCCCGCGACCGTATCTTGCGCCTCCAAGAAATCTTGGTGGCGCAAGGACATGACGTTGGCAAGGTCGACGGCCTGGTCGGGTTCAAGACGCGCCAGACCATCGGCAAGGAGGAAAAGCGGCTGAAACTGCCGCTCACCTGCTATCCAAGCAACGCCTTGGTGAACCAGGTGCTCGAGGCGGCCAGCGCGCAGAATTAACGAATTTGCCCGAGGATCGGCTTGACTTGCCTAGGTTTTGCCCGGGGCGCTTGTTAGGGTCACGACCATGCGAATCACAAAATCCCACACAGCTTTGACTTGCGCCGGCCTTGCCCTCTTGGCCGTCCCGGCGCTGCCCGAAACCGCGCGTGCCGACAAGTTTCAGTCGTGCGTGCAGAGTCTGTGGCCTGCGGCGAAGGCCGGCGGCGTCAGCCGCGAGACCTTCGATCGCGCCTTCAAGGGGGCGACCTTCGATCCCGAAGTGGTCGAGCTCGCCACCTATCAGCCGGAATACGTCAAGCCGATCGGCGAATATATCGATCGCGCCGCGTCGGACAAGAGGATCGCGAACGGCAAGAAGAAGCTCGTCGAGTACAAACCGCTGCTCGATCAGCTCGAGAAGAAATACGGCGTCGACCGGCACATTCTCGTGGCGATCTGGGGTGTTGAGTCCAATTACGGCGAGCAGCCGGGCGACAAGAATGTGATCAACTCGCTTGCGACGCTGATCTGCTCGGGCACGAAATCGAAGTTTGCGCGCGGGCAGATCGTTTCGGCGTTGAAGGTTCTCCAACGTGGCGACGTGACCTATGAGAACATGAACGGTTCATGGGCCGGCGCCATGGGACACACGCAGTTCATCCCGACGACCTATACCGCTTACGCCGTCGACTACGACGGCGACGGGCGACGCGACATTTGGGGAACGATCCCGGACGCGCTCGGGTCCACGGCGAGCTATCTCAGAGTGTCCAAGTGGATTCCCGGGCAGACCTGGGGTTATGAGGTCCGGGTGCCGAAGGGGGTCAATCCGAACAAGATCAGCGAGAACAGCTCCAAGACGGTCGGCCAATGGGAGAAGCTTGGCTTCGTCAGGGCCAATGGCCAGCCGTTTCCGCGGGCGGGCGACAAGGCGACCCTGTTCGCCCCTGAAGGCGCCAACGGGCCTGCGTTCCTCGTCCTGAACAATTTCCGATCGCTGCTGCGCTATAACGTAGCCAAGTCCTACGCGCTCGCCGTCGGTCACTTGTCCGATCGCCTCGCCGGCCATGGGCCGTTCATCCAGCCGTGGCCGGTCGGGGAAGATCGGCTGTCCCTCGATCAGCGCAAGGAGCTGCAAACGCTCCTGATTGCCCACGGTCATTTGGAGGGCGAGGTGGACGGCATCGTCGGCAAGGGGACGGGCGAGGGCATCAAGTCCTACCAGCGGACCAAAGGCATGAAGGAAAACGGGATTCCCACCCAGACTCTGCTCAAGACCTTGCAGAGCGAGCCGCTGCCGGTGCCGGTTCCGGTCGAGCAACCGGTGGGTGCGGTGCCGGCGGCCCCAACAGGCGCCGTGCAAGCGGTGCCGGCACAGCCGCCCGTCGATGCCGCCGAGCAGGCAGCGCCGCCGAATTGATGCTATAGGGTGGCCTTCGGCGCCGATTTCAAAGAAGCCGGCCAAGGGTCAATGACGAATGTCACTTAGTGCGTATCATCGTTATCGAAGCCGCGGGGCGCGGGCCATCGCCATCGCCATGGCCTTGTTGGCGGCTCTGGCGATGAGCCTTGCGCCGCAAGCCGTGCTCGCGCAGGGCACGCCGGCCCACCGCAGCTACATCAACCCGTTCCCCAACGGGGACCGCTATCGCATCGCGGTGTTCGGCGACTCCTTGGGCGAAGGGCTCTGGGAGGGCCTCTATCGCGCCTTCGAAGACGACGCGACCTTGGATTTCATCCAGCGCGCCAAGAAGTCGACCGGGTTCGTTCGGACGGACAACTACGACTGGAATGCCGAGATCGACAAGACCCTCAAGGACGATAGCATCCAGATCGCCGTGGTCATGTTCGGGGCCACCGATAGCCAGGCCCTCAAGCAGGACGGGAAGTGGCTGAAGATCGGCACCGAAGAGTGGCGCGACGCTTATGGCGCGCGCGTCGAGACGTTCATCAAGAAGCTCAGGGGCGCCAATATTGCGACCTATTGGGTCGGTCTGCCGGTCATGCGCAGCCCCGGGCAGAGCAGCGACGCCGAACAGCTCAACGACGTGTTCCGCGAAAAGGCCTTCGTCAACGGCGCCAAATATATCGACACGTGGGATGGGTTCGTGGACGAGTCCGGCCGGTTCAGCGCTTACGGACCGGACATGTCGGGACAGACGAAGCGGCTCAGGGCCGATGACGGCCTGCACTTCACGATGCGCGGCTATCTCAAGCTTGCGCATTTCGTCGAGAAGGAGCTGCGCAAGGATTTGAAGCTCGCCAGGGACGAACGCAATATCCCCCTTGCCGGCAATGAAGAAGAACAAGTTCGCGTGCTGAACCGCTTCGCGCAGACGCCTGCGGCGCCCAAGGCGACCGAGGCGACCGAGGAACCTGCGGCGGACGATTTCGCCATCGTCGCGCCGGAAGAGGGCGAAGAGCAGGAAGGCGACAAGGCCCTGCAACAGGAGCAGGTCGGCGACGTCAGCCTCTTCAGGCCAACGCTCAGCAACACGACGGTGCAGGCCGCGAATCTGACGCCGCGGCCGGTAAACGTGACCACCACGGAGCCCGAGGTGATCACCAGCGAGCTTCCAGGCGGCTTCACCGCCGTGGCCACGATCTCGGCGGTCACCGATCTGTCGCTCGCCTCATCGAGACCGCTGTTGCCGCTGGCGCAACGGCCGTATTACAGAGTGCTTATCAGGGGCGAGCAGCTCGAGCCGAAGTCGGGCCGAGCCGACGATTTCACCTGGCCGCCGGGCTAATCAGGAAACAGCGTTCGCGTAGGGGGGAACCGCGCCCATGTCCCGCGGCAGGCGCCGTCGTTCTTTTTCTCATTTCAGTCTCGAGCGTCTGGTTGCCATTTGGGTGGCCGGGCTGCTCGGGTCCTTCGCCCTCGGCCTCTATCTGTTCGGGGCCTTGCGGCGTCCGAGCCCGGCAAACAATCCGCGACGGAAACGCTGCCGGCGGAGATCGCGGTCTCGAAAGCGGGTGAAGCCCCGGAACGCCGCTAGCGCGGCAGGTCCGTCGTCCCCATCAGGAATTTGTCGATGGCGTGGGCGGCTTGACGCCCCTCGCGGATGGCCCACACCACGAGCGATTGGCCGCGGCGCATGTCGCCGGCGGCGAAGACTTTGGACCGCGAGCTCCGGTATTGGAGCTCGTTCGCCTTCACGTTGCCGCGGGCGTCGAGCTCGAGTCCGAGATCCTTGATCATGCCCTCCTGCACCGGATGCACGAAGCCCATGGCGAGCAGCACGAGATCGGCGGGAATGGTGAACGCGCTGTCCGGGATCGGCTTCATCTGCTCGTCGAGCCGGATGCATTCGAGCTGCTCTACCCTGCCGTCGCCGAGGAATCTATTGGTCGCCACGCTGAAGTCGCGAATGGCACCCTCGGCTTGACTGGACGACGTGCGGAGCTTGAGCGGCCAGTGCGGCCAGGTAAGCGCCTTGTTCTCCTTCTCGGGCGGCTCGGGCATGATTTCGAGCTGCGTCACGGAGGTGGCGCCCTGGCGGAACGAGGTGCCGATGCAGTCTGAGCCGGTGTCGCCGCCGCCGATGACCACGACCTGCTTGCCCTCGGCCAGAATCGGCTCGACGTCGCCGAGCGGCTCGCCGGAGACGCGGCGGTTCTGCTGCGGCAGGAATTCCATGGCGAGGTGAACGCCCGGCAGATCGCGGCCGGGGACGTCCAGGTCGCGCGGGTGTTCGGCGCCGCCGGCGAGCAGCACCGCGTCGAAATCGTTTTCCAGCTTCCGAATGCGCACGTCGCGGCCGACATGGACGTTGCAATGGAAGGTCACGCCCTCGGCCTCCATCTGCGCCACGCGGCGCTCGACGATGTATTTCTCCATCTTGAAGTCGGGGATGCCGTAGCGGAGCAGGCCGCCGGGTTGCGCGTGCTTCTCGTAGACATGCACGTCGTGGCCGGCGCGGGCGAGCTGCTGTGCCGCGGCGAGACCCGCCGGACCCGAGCCGATGACGGCCACGCGCTTGCCGGTCTTGTGCTCGGGAGGCTGCGGTCTGACCCAGCCTTCCTCGAAGGCTTTGTCGGCGATGGCGCACTCGATCGACTTGATGGTGACAGGCTCGTCGATGATGTTGAGCGTGCAGGCGGGCTCGCACGGCGCCGGGCACACGCGGCCCGTGACCTCGGGAAAATTGTTGGTCGAATGGAGGTTGCGTGCGGCCTCGTGCCAGTCGTCCCGATAGACGAGGTCGTTCCAGTCCGGGATCTGATTGTTCACCGGGCACCCGGTGTGGCAGTAGGGGATGCCGCAATCCATGCAGCGGGCAGCCTGACGGACGATCTCGGCTTCGCTCGGCGCGATCACGAACTCCTTGTAATGGCGCACGCGATCGGCGGCCGGCTCGTACGCCCGGTCCTGCGGCTCGATTTCCAGAAAGCCCGTGATCTTGCCCATCAAAGTCACGCTCTCAGCCCTAGCTCTTTCTCGTCTTCCTCAAGCTACCGTATATCCGCGCGGCAAGACCAGCCTGGTCCGGTTCAGGCCTCGTGCCGGCTCCCGTTTTAGCTATTTGCCGTTTCCGCGCAGCCCGATCTCGATCTCGCCGAGGCCGGTGGCATCGGCCGCCTGCTGGCGCGCCATCTCCTCCAGCGCCCGCCGGTATTCGACCGGCATGACCTTGACGAATTTCGGGAGATACGCCGCCCAGTTGTCGAGAATGGCGCGCGCGCGGGCCGAGCCCGTGTAGTGCAGATGGTTCTCGATCAGCTTGTGCAGCCGCTCCTCGTCGAAGCGGGTCATGTCGCTCAAATCCACGAGGCCATGACTCTCGAGGTCGCCGCCCTGATGGCGGGTCCGTTCGAGCATCTGGTTCTCGGCCGGGACCGGTTCGAGATCCACCATGGCCATGTTGCAGCGGCGCTCGAAGTCGCCGTCCTCGTCGAGCACATAGGCGATCCCGCCCGACATGCCGGCGGCAAAATTCCGGCCCGTGGGGCCGATCACCACCACGACGCCACCGGTCATGTATTCGCAGCCATGATCGCCGGTGCCTTCCACCACGGCGATGGCGCCTGAGTTGCGCACGGCGAAACGCTCGCCGCCGATGCCGCGGAAATAACATTCGCCGCTGATGGCGCCATAGAGCACCGTGTTGCCGACGATGATGGACTCCTCAGGCACGATGCCCGAGTTCTCCGGCGGGCGCACGATGAGGCGGCCGCCGGAAAGGCCCTTGCCCACATAGTCGTTGGCCTCGCCGATGAGGTCGAGGGTGACGCCGTGGGCGAGCCAAGCACCGAAGCTTTGGCCGGCCGAGCCCGTGAAGCGCACCCAGATGGTGTCCTCGGGCAGGCCGGCGTGGCCGTAGCGCTTGGCGATCTCGCCGGACAGCATGGCGCCGGTGGTGCGGTCGACGTTCCTGATCGGCAGGTCGAGCTTGACCGGCTTCTTGTCCTCGATCGCCTCGCGGCAGATCTCGATGAGCTTCCGGTCGAGGACCTTGTCGAGCCCGTGGTCCTGGCGCTCGGAGTTGTAGATGGCGACGTCGGGCGCAACGTCGGCCTTATGGAACAACTTCGTAAAATCGAGGCCGCGCGCCTTCCAATGGTCGATCGCCTTCTCCTTGTCGAGCACCTCGGTGTGGCCGATCATCTCGGCGATGGTGCGGAAGCCGAGCGCGGCCATGTACTCGCGCACCTCCTCGGCGACGAAGAAGAAGTAGTTGATGACGTGCTCGGGCTTGCCGGTGAAGCGCGCGCGCAGCACCGGGTCCTGCGTGGCGATGCCCACCGGGCAGGTGTTCAGGTGGCACTTGCGCATCATGATGCAGCCGGCGGCGATCAGGGGGGCGGTCGAGAAGCCGAACCCGTCGGCACCGAGCAATGCGCCGACCACCACGTCGCGGCCGGTGCGGATGCCGCCATCCACTTGCACCTCGATCCGACCGCGCAGGCGGTTCAGCACAAGCGTCTGCTGGGTCTCGGCGAGCCCGATCTCCCAAGGCGAGCCGGCATGCTTGATGGAGGTCAAGGGCGAGGCGCCCGTGCCGCCCTCGAAGCCGGCAATGGTCACGTGATCCGCCATGGCCTTGGCCACGCCGGCGGCGACCGTGCCGACGCCGACTTCGGCCACCAGCTTCACCGAAACGGCGCCCGCCGGGTTGGTGTTCTTGAGATCGAAGATCAGCTGCTTGAGATCCTCGATGGAATAGATGTCGTGATGCGGCGGCGGTGAGATCAGGCCGACGCCAGGCGTTGAGTGACGGACCTTGGCGATGGTCGCGTCCACCTTGTGGCCGGGGAGCTGACCGCCCTCGCCGGGCTTGGCGCCTTGCGCCATCTTGATCTGCATCATGTCGGAGTTGACGAGATATTCCGTGGTCACGCCGAAGCGGCCCGAAGCCACCTGCTTGATGGCCGAACGCATGGAATCGCCGTTCGGCAGCGGCTTGAAGCGGTCGACCTCCTCGCCGCCTTCGCCGGTATTCGACTTGCCGCCGATGCGGTTCATGGCGATGGCGAGCGTGGTGTGCGCCTCGCGGCTGATCGAGCCGAAGGACATGGCGCCGGTGGCGAAGCGCTTGACGATCTCCGTCGCGGGCTCGACCTCGTCGAGGGGAATCGGCGTGCGGCTGATTTCCTCAGCCGTCTTGATGCGGAACATGCCGCGCATGGTGAGCAGCTGTTCGGACTGCTCGTTTATCTGCTTGGCATAGGCGCGGTACTTCTCCGGCAGGTTGCCGCGCACCGCATGCTGAAGATCGGCGACGACGTTCGGACGCCAGGTATGCGCCTCGCCGCGCACGCGGAAGGCGTACTCGCCGCCGACGTCCAAGGCGTTGCGCAACACCGGCGCATCGCCGAAGGCAAGCTGGTGGCGCGCCACGGTCTCCCGCGCGATCTCCTCGAGACCGACGCCCTCGACCTGCGTGTTGGTGCCGGTGAAATACTTGGCGATGAAATCGGACCTGAGGCCCACGGCGTCGAAGATCTGCGCGCCGCAATAGGATTGATAGGTGGAGATGCCCATCTTGGACATCACCTTGAGGATGCCCTTGTCGGTCGCCTTCATGTAGCGCTTGACGGCCTCGTCCACGGTCAGCTCCTCGTCGAGCTCAGGGACGATGGCCTCGATGGTCTCGAAGGCGAGATAGGGGTTGATGGCCTCGGCGCCGTAGCCGGCGAGCGTGCAGAACTGATTGATCTCGCAGGCCTCGCCGGTCTCGACCACGAGGCCGACCGAGGTGCGCAAGCCGTTGCGGATCAGGTGATGATGCACGGCGCTGGTGGCCAGCAGTGACGGGATCGGAATCCGATCGGGTCCCGTGGCGCGGTCCGACAGGATGATGATGTTCTCGCCCGCCCGCACAGCATCCTCCGCGCGCTGGCACAGCTTGTCGAGCGCCCGGCCCATGCCGCCCGCGCTCTGCTCGGCCGGGTAGGTGATGTCGAGGGTCACGGTGCGGAACTGGTTGTCGGCCACCTCACCGATGGCGCGGATGCGCTCCAGGTTCTCGTTGGTGAGAATGGGATGCGCCGCCTCGAGCCGCTTCTGCTTGGAGGTGCCCTCGAGGTCGAGCAGGTTCGGCCGCGGACCGATGAACGTCACCAGCGACATGACGAGCTCCTCGCGGATCGGGTCGATCGGCGGGTTCGTCACCTGTGCGAAGTTCTGCTTGAAGTAGGTGTGCAGCAGCTTCGGCCGATCCGACAGCGCCGACAGCGGCGTGTCGGTGCCCATGGAGCCCACGGCCTCTTGGCCGGCTTGCGCCATGGGGATCATCAGGAACTTGGTGCTCTCTTGCGTGTAGCCGAAGGCCTGCTGGCGATCGAGCAGGCTCACATTGGTGCGCGACGTGGGCGCAGATCCGCCAGGCAGCTCGTGCACGCGGATTTGCGTCTGGTCGAGCCATTGCTGATAGGGATGCGCGTCGGCGAGCTCGGCCTTGATCTCCTCGTCGGAGACGATGCGTCCCTTTTCCAGGTCGATGAGCAGCATCTTGCCGGGCTGCAGCCGCCATTTCTCGACGATCTTCTCCTCGGGGAACGGCAGCACGCCGGTTTCCGACGCCATCACCACCAGGCCGTCGTCGGTGACGAAATAGCGCGCGGGCCGCAAGCCGTTGCGATCGAGCGTGGCGCCGATCTGGCAGCCGTCGGTGAAGGCCATGGCCGCCGGGCCGTCCCACGGCTCCATGAGGCAGGCGTGATACTCGTAGAAGGCGCGGCGCTTGGCATCCATGAGCGGATTGCCGGCCCAGGCCTCGGGGATCAGCATCATGGCGGCATGCGCGAGGCTGTAGCCGCCGCGCACGAGGAATTCGAGGGCATTGTCGAAGCAGGCGGTGTCGGACTGACCCTCGTAGGAAATCGGCCAGAGCTTCTCGATGTCCTCGCCGAACAGGGGCGAGGAGACGCTCGCCTGCCGCGCCGCCATCCAGTTGACGTTGCCGCGCAGCGTGTTGATTTCGCCGTTATGGGCGACCATCCGGTAGGGATGGGCAAGCTTCCACGACGGGAAGGTGTTGGTCGAGAACCGCTGATGCACGAGCGCGAGCGCCGAGGTGAATTTCGGGTGCATCAGGTCCGGGTAATAGGCGCTGAGCTGGTAGGCGAGGAACATGCCTTTGTAGACCAGCGTCCGGCAGGACAGCGACACGGTGTAGAAGCCGATGTCGCGGCCGCCGGTCTCGCCATTGATGGTGTTGGAGATGACCTTGCGCAGAAGATAGAGCCGGCGCTCGAACTCCTCCTCGTCGTCCATGTCGGGCCCGCGGCCGATGAAGACCTGACGATGGGTGGGCTCAGTCGCGACGACGGTCGGCGACAGGCAGGCGTTGTCGGTCGGCACGTTGCGCCAGCCGAGCAGCTTGAAGCCCTCGGCCTCGATGACGCGCTCGACGACGGACTCGCAATAGATGCGCTGCGCCTGATTTGAAGGCATGAACATGTACCCGACGGCGTAATGCCCGGGCGCGGGCAGCTTGATGTTCAGCGTCGGGCAGACCTCCATGAAGAAGTCGTGCGGAATTTGCGCCAGCAGGCCGGCGCCGTCGCCGTCGCGCGGATCGGCGCCAGCCGCGCCGCGATGGGTGAGGTTCTCGAGGATCTGCAGCCCATGCTCGATGATGGTGTGGCTCTTGCGGCCCTTCAGGTCGGCGACGAAGCCGACGCCGCACGCGTCATGTTCGCGGGCCGGATCGTAGAGTCCTTGCGCCGGCGGCGGAGAGGTCCGCGCCGCGATCGAAGGTCCGGATATGCGTTCGCGCGCTGCCATGGTTTTGCATGCGGTCTCGGCCACCCCCAAACGAGGCGGCCTGTTTAGAGTTTGGCGAACGGCCAGCCTCCACCAGCAGAATGCATATGGCGCTAGAGCGAAGAACCGGCCACCAGGGCGGCTAGCGCCCTTCGCGCTAGCGATGCAGGTCGAGACTGAATTTTGCCTCTCTAGGAGAAGCTAAGAGCCCCGCGCCACAGTCTCCAGTACAAAGGTCAGCAAGCCTGTCCTATTAGCCCAAAATGACAGATTTCCAATGGGTGCACAAGCAGGATTCCAGTGAGGGCCGGGGTCCGGGCGCCAGCCAGTCTTCACCTTGACCTGGCGGAGGCGTGATTTGACGTGAGCAGGCGGGCGCTGGCCTACTCGGAGGGCAATTGGGGCAGACCGGCCGAAATCCGGCTGAAAACCGCTTCACCCAAGAGGAGCTGACATGAACGACCAAACCAAGAAGATTTCCGGCCTTGCCGTAACGTCCGCTTTTGCCGCGGCGCTCGGGATCGCCGCCTCGGGCCAGGCCGCGCTCGCCGCCGACGACAAGGAGAAGTGCTACGGCGTCGCCAAGGCGGGCGAGAACGACTGCAAAGCCGGCGAGGGCACGACCTGCGCCGGGACCTCCACGGTGGACTATCAAGGCAACGCCTGGACGCTCGTGCCCAAGGGCACCTGTGTGACCATGGAGCTGCCCGACGACCGTAATGGCAGCCTCGAGCCCCTCGACCGCGATCTGCCGCCCGCCTAAGGCGTCATGGCGTCCGGTCCAAAAGCCAACCGCCCGATCCCGCCACGTGCCGGGGTCGGGCTGAAGGCACAGCACTATCGCGACATTCTCGAGACCGCGCCCGACATCGGCTGGTTCGAGATCCACGCCGAGAACTACATGGGCGAGGGCGGTCCGCCCCACGCCTACCTGACGGCGGTGCGCGAGCGGTATCCGCTTTCGCTACACGGCGTCGGCCTGTCCATCGGTGGCGCCGGGCCCCTCGACAAGGACCACCTCGCCCGCCTTCGCGCGCTGGTGGACCGTTACGCGCCGTCGCTCTTCTCCGAGCACCTCGCCTGGTCGAGCCACGACAGCATCTATCTCAATGATCTGTTGCCGCTGCCCTATACCGAGGAGACGCTGGCGACGGTGTGCGATCATATCGATCAAGTGCAGGAGACCCTTGGCCGGCAGATGCTGCTGGAAAACCCATCGACCTATGTCGCCTTCGCCGAGACGGCGATGACCGAGGTCGCGTTCCTGCGCGAGATCGTGCGGCGCACGGGCTGCGGGCTCCTCCTCGACGTCAACAACGTGTTCGTCCAGGCCGCCAATCACGGTTTCGACGCGTCCGCCTATGTCGACAGCTTCCCGGCCGAGCATGTGGGGGAGATCCATCTTGGCGGCCATGCCGAGGACGCCGACGACGACGGCTCGGCGCTTCTCATCGACGACCATGGACGCGAGGTCGCCGATCCCGTCTGGGCGCTTTATGCCTATGCGCTCGCCCGCACGGGCCCGAAGCCCACGCTCATCGAATGGGACAACGACGTGCCCGACTGGCAGGTGCTGTTCGCCGAGGCCAAGCGCGCCGACGCCGTGATCGCCGGCACGCGCAGCGCGGCAGCCTGACATGACGCGGCTTGCGGCGCTCGAGAGCAGTTTTGCCCATGCCGTGCTCGACGCGGGCGCGGAAGTGCCGCCGCCGCTCGTGCGCAAAGCGGGCGGGACGCCGTCGCGGCGCTTCGGCGTCTACCGCAACAATGTCTATAAGAGCTTAGTGGATGTGCTTGCCGGCCGCTTTCCCGTCGCGGTGCGGCTCGTGGGCGATGAGTTCTTTCGCGCCATGGCCCTTGTCTATGTGGAGCGCGAGCCGCCAAGGTCGCCGGTGCTGCTCGACTACGGCGGCGGCTTCGCCGATTTCGTCGCGGACTTTCCGCCGGCGGCTCCCGTGCCCTATCTCGCGGACGTGGCGCGGCTCGAATGGGCGTGGCACGCGGCCTATCACGCCGCCGACGCCGAGCCGCTGCCGCTCACCGCATTGGAGCACGCGGCGCCGTACGCCGCAGGCGCCAAGCTCACGCTCCATCCCTCTTTGCATGTCGTGCGCTCGGGCTACCCGGTGGTGACCATCTGGGAACTCGCGGCGCGGGATGGAGAGGATGAGCCGGCGCGGCTGCCGGCCGACGGCGAGGATGCACTCGTGATCCGCCCGCGCCTCGACGTGGAGGTGCGTCGCCTGCCTGCCGGCGGAGCCGCCTTCCTATACGCGCTTCGAGGCGGCGCCACGTTGCAAGACGCAGCCGCCACGGCAATGACGGACGCATCATCGTTCGATCTTGCGGCAAACCTGACAGGCCTCGTGGCGAGCGGCGCCATCGTGGACATTCGCGTCCAGGGTTTGAAATCTTAACGAGGTCTTGCCCGGATGCCGCCTGCCGTTAAGGCTCGCGAAAGTTGTGGCGTCTATCCTTCTTCTCGTCGCCGTTAGAGTTTTGCGTAACGCGACACTCCTGGCAGGTCTTTCTCCCATAGCACCTGCGAACAGAGAAGGGCGTCCCCGCTCCGCGAGGACGCCCTTCTTGTCAGCGCAAATTGTTTTGGAACAGCTAGGCGGCAGCCTTGCTGTCGAGGACCTTGGGCTTGCCGGCCCCTTCCTTGGTTGTGATCTCGATGGTGCGGGGCTTCATGGCCTCCGGAAGCTCGCGCCTGAGATCGACATGCAGCAAGCCGTTCTCGAGGCTCGCGCCCGTCACCACGACATAGTCGGCGAGCTGGAAACGACGCTCGAAACTGCGTGCGGCGATACCGCGATGCAGGAACGTCGAATTCTCGTCTTCGGTGTGCTTCTCGCCGCGAATCGACAGCGTGTTCTCCTTCACCTCGATATCGAGGTCGCTCTCGCCGAAACCGGCGACGGCCATGCTAATGCGATAGTCGTTCTCGCTCACCCGCTCGATGTTGTAGGGCGGATAGCTTGGGCTCTCTCCCTCGAACGAGTTCAGCGTATCGAGCAACGAGCCGATGCGGTCGAAGCCGATGGTGGAGCGGTAAAGGGGGGTCAGATCGAAGTGCCTCATGGTCACATCCTCCTTAAGAAGCGATATGGTGCTTGCCCGCTCGTGCAAATGAGCCAGGCGGAATGGTGCAAGCCACTTGCGGCCTTGCGCCGTCCCCCGATATGGGTGTCGAGCCGTTTCGCTTCAAGGGGGCTAGTGGCCTGAATATGCACAATAAATTTGCATCCTCCGCGGCTCGCGCCGTCTCGCGGCTTCCCTGCCTTTGGACATGCAATGGAGTGGTCACCTGGCCATGCATTGGTATAAGGGGTGCAGGCCCGGACACGCGGCGTCCGCCGGATTAGAGGCTCCTCACTTTCCATGGTTCTTGTTTCGACACCGAAGAACCCGATCCCGCTTGGGGCGTCGTCCGGCTATCTCGATATCCGCAAGGGCCTCCGGATTCGCTATGCGAGCTGGCAGTCGGCGCTGCGCCAGCGGCGGGGCACCGTCTGCATCTTTCCGGGCCGCAACGAATTCATCGAGAAGTATTTCG
>Ga0299913_10002897_pt1 | contig 13795 bp, 17 predicted proteins | sample RVTome_9_FD_201360 | JGI IMG/M metagenome (GOLD analysis project Ga0299913, IMG submission 201360) | Soil microbial communities from uranium-contaminated site in the Upper Colorado River Basin, Wyoming, United States - RVT155D38 (version 2) ... | reverse complement strand
AGGCTTGGCATCCCCCCGCAGGTCAACGTGTGGGGCACGATCCTGTTCCTGGCAGGGATCTCGCTGGCGGCGCTGAACCTGGTCGGTGCCTTCCGCAACTCCCGCCGCGCGAAACGCGCCTGATGGCCCGGCAGGCTCGCCGGGCCTGCGGGTCAGAGCTCTCTGCCCTCTGACCCTCGCCGGGCCTCCACTCCTGACGGGGTAAGGTTCGGCTCATGGGCCGCCGATAGGGTGCCAGAGCGCCCGAGGGGCGCCCCACACCACGACATGGACGATCGACAGACGCTCACGCCCAGCTGGGCCGCGACCCCGTGGTCGCGCCGCCGCTTCCTGCGTACCGCGGGCGGGGCCGTCGGCATGCTCGGCCTCGGTCAGTTGCTCGCGGCCTGCACGCCATCCTCGGCCCGTGCGAAGGGCTTCTACGGTGAGCCCCAGGGTCTCGTGAACTTCGCGAACTGGGGGTACTACCTCGACCGCGAGGAAGGCATCGTGAACGGGCCCGGTCCCGCTCGTCCGTCGCTGCAACGGTTCACCGAAGAGACGGGAATCCACGTCAACTACCGCGAGGTGATCCCGGACGGCGCACTGTTCTACTCCGAGATCGAGCCACTGCTCGCCGCTGGCCGGCCCACCGGCTGGGACATCATGGTGATCACGAACGGTGTCACGCTGACGAAGCTGATCAGCCTCGGATACCTGGAAGAGCTGCCGACCGACCTTCGACCTTCGTTCGACGCGAACGCGGACGCGACCGCCAGGGACCCGGCCTACGATCCGGGCGCTCGCTTCTCGATGCCGTGGCAGTCGGGCATCACGGGCATCGCCTACAACCCCGCGTTCACAGGGCGCCCGGTCACGAGCCTGGGGGACCTGTTCAGTGACGAGTTCGCAGGTCGGGTCGGCATGTTCGGCGACCCGGTCGACCTGCCGAACATCGCGATCGCGGCGACCGGCGCCGACCCGGCCACCTCCACCCTGACCGACTGGCGCGCCGCCGCCGACCTGCTGGCGAGGCAGCGCGACGCCGGCATCGTGCGCAACTACTACGCGCAGAGCTACATCCGGGCCCTCGAGAACGGCGAGGTCGCCGTCACGATGGCGTGGTCCGGCGACATCTTCCAGCTCAACCCGACCGGCGACCCCGACGGGATCCAGTTCGTCGTACCGGCCGAGGGGGCCCTGCTGTGGACCGACGCGATGTGCGTGCCGAAACACGCCGAACACCCGGCGGACGCGATCCGGCTGATGGACTTCGTGTACCGCCCCGAGATCGCGGCCATGATCGCGGCCTACGTGAACTACATCACCCCCGTGCCGGCCGCTCGCGATGAGCTGCTGGCCATGGCGGACGCCACCGATGATGCCGGCGAAGCCGCATCCCTGCGACTGGTGGCGGAGAGCCCGCTCGTGTTCCTGCCCGATGAGGACCGAGGGCGCCTGCGCAGCTACCGCGAGCTCACGACGAGCGACGAGCTGGCCGCCTGGGACCAGCTCTTCGGCTCGTACTACGTCTGAAGCGGCCCGCGACTTCGTGAAACAATTCACGAGCGGGCAGGATTTGGCCTTTGACCTGCGGAAACGCCTTTGACGGGCGCTTCTGGCGACCCCTATACTCGCTGCGCCCATGTTAGGACGCGACCAAGGGGAAGCGTGGAGGTCCGCGGGTCAGGCCTGGGACGTGATCGGCACCCTGCTCTCGGGGATCCTCGTGTGGGGAGGGGTCGGCTACGCCCTGGACCGGTGGCTCGATTTCGAGCGGTACCTCTTCCTCCCGATCGGGATGGTTCTCGGCGTGAGCGTGTCCCTGTTCGTCCTCTACAGGCGGTTCAGCGCTGACGATGGGTGATCGACCCGAGGTGGAGATGGTGAAGCGGGCCGCCGTGCCCGCGCTGATCGGCATCGCCGTCGCGGCGGCGGCCGGTGCACTGATCGCCGGCGCCGGGGCGGCCGCCTCGGCCGGTCTGGGGGTCGCGATCGTCGCAGCGAACTTCGCGGTCCACGGGCTCTCGCTCGCCTGGGCCTCGACGATCTCGATCCCGACCGTGTTCGCGGTGGCCCTCGGCGGGTTCGTGGTGCGCCTGGGCGTGATCGTCGCCGCGATGTTCGCACTGGACCTGCTCGCCTGGTTCTCGCCGCTGGCCTTCGGGCTGGCGGTCGTGCCCGCAACCCTGCTGCTCCTCGTCCTCGAGGCGCGGCTCGTCAGCCGTGGCCTCGGTGGCGGCCTCGAGATCCCCGCCGATCCGGCGGCGGCTCGAGCCGGCGCCGCCCTGGCCGCTCGGGAGGCCCGTTGATGCTCGGGATCGTCGCAACCCTCACCACCCCCCCGGACGGCTTCCACGCGCCGGGAACCGAGATCTTCCAGTACGCCGGCAACCCCGATCTCTGTCTGATCGGTTCCGGCACCTACTGCGTGCAGAAGGCGTCCCTGCTGATGCTCTTCTCGGCGGTCCTGATCGTGGGGTTCTTCCTGATCGCGCTGCGACAGACGAGCCTCGTGCCCACCGGCGCCCAGCGCCTGGCCGAAGGTGTCGTCGACCTGGTCCGTAACGCCGTCGTCCTGGAGGTGATGGGTCCGAGCGGCCTGCCGTTCCTGCCGTTCCTGACGTCGTTGTTCGTGTTCATCTGGGTGAACAACTCGTTCGGGATCATCCCGTTCCTGCAGTTCCCGACGACCTCGCGGATGGCGATCCCGGCGTTCCTGGCGATCCTCGTGTGGTTCGTGTTCAACATCGTCGGCATCGTGAAGCAGGGAGCCCTGTCCTACTTCAAGAACACGTTGTTCCCCCCGGGCGTGCCCAAGCCGATCTACATCTTGTACACGCCGATCGAGCTCGTGTCGGTGTTCCTCGTGCGCCCCCTTACCCTGGCCGTTCGACTCGCCGCCAACATGATCGCCGGCCACCTGATCCTCGCGACCTTCGCGATCGGCTCGTATTACCTGTTCTCGCACCTGTGGACCCCAGGGGCCGACTGGGTCGCCTCGTTCGGCATCTTCTCGTTCGCCCTGCTGGTGTTCATGACGGGCTTCGAGGTGCTGGTGGCGTTCCTGCAGGCCTACATCTTCACGATCCTGACCGCCGTCTATATCTCCGGAGCTATGCACTCCGAGCATTAAGGAGGACACACACATGGCAGATCTCGCGCTCCTCGCGCAGGCGGCCGGCGAGGCCGTCAACGTCGGGGTTCCGATCGGCAAAGGCCTGGTCTACGGCCTGGCCGCGATCGGTCCCGGCATCGGCATCGGCTTCCTCGTCGGCAAGGCCGTCGAGGCGATGGCACGGCAGCCCGAGGCCGCGGGCATGGTGCGGACGACGATGTTCCTCGGCATCGCCTTCGTCGAGGCGCTGGCCCTGTTCGGCTTCGTCCTGAGCTTCATCATCACGGGCTGAGGTGGCGGCGATGCTGAGCATGCTCGGATCGCTCGCGATCCTGGCCGCCGAAGAAGCGGAACTGGCGGGCCCGGAGAACCCGATCCTGCCCGACCCCGCCGAGTTGATCTTCGGGATCGCGGCGTTCCTGCTCGTCTTCGGCGCCCTCGCGAAGTTCGCGTTCCCGGCCCTCAACAAGATGCTGGCCGAGCGCGCCGAGAAGATCCAGGGCGAGATGGAGCGGGCCGAGGCGACCCGCACCGAGGCCGACACGGTGCTGGCCGACTACCGCGCGCAGCTGGCCGACGCCCGCAACGAGGCCAACCGCATCATCGAGGAGGCTCGCAAGACCGCGGAGCAGCTCCGCCGCGACGTGCAGACGAAGGCCGAGCAGGAGGCGCAGGCCACCGTCGCGCGGGCGCAGGAGGAGATCCGCGCCGAGCGCGACCGGGTCTTCGGCGAGCTGCGGGCCCAGGTCGGCGACATCGCCGTCGAGCTCGCCGGCCGCGTCGTGGGCCAGTCGCTCGACAAAGGCACCCACGAGCGGCTGATCGACGACTACATCGACCAGGTCGCCTCGAGCGGCACCAACGGCAACGGGCAGGGCTGAGGAAACGATGATCGATCTGCTCGGGCGGCTGTTCGGCAAAGACGACAAGATCGGCGGCTACGCGGTGGCCGTCGTGGCGGTCGCGCAGGCCGAAGGGGCCCTCGCCAGGGTCGAGGACGAGCTGTTCACGTTCGCCAAGGCCGCCGAGGCCACGCCGCAGCTGCGTGAGGCACTCACCGATCAGACGCTGCCGATCGACAACCGGGCCGCCCTCGTGCGCGACGTGCTCGGCGACCGCGCGCACCCCTCCACGATCGCGCTCGTCTCGATGCTGATCGAGGCCGGGCGCGCACGCGACCTGACGAAGGTCGCCGAAGCCGTGGTCTCGATCGCCTCCGAGCAGCGCCAGCACGAGGTGGCCGAGGTCCGCAGCGCGGTGCCGCTGTCCGACGCCCAGAGCGATCGTCTGGCCCAGGCGCTGTCCCGCGCGACCGGCAGGCAGATCGAGGTCAAGGTCGTGGTCGATCCGACGGTGGTGGGCGGCGTGGTCGCCCGCGTCGGCAACGAGGTCTTCGACGGCTCGATCGCGAGCCGTCTGGGAGACGCCAAACAGAGACTCGGGAGCTGATGAAGGCGATGGCACTGAACCTTGACCCTGCGAGCATCGCCGAGGCGCTCCGCCGAAACGTCGAGAGCTACACGCCGTCGGTCGATCGCGAAGAGGTCGGCCGCGTCATCGAGACCGGTGACGGCATCGCCCGCGTGTCGGGTCTACCCCGCACGATGGCGAACGAGCTGCTCGAGTTCCCCGGCGGCATCCTCGGCGTGGCGTTGAACCTCGACGAAGCCGAGATCGGCTGCATCGTGCTGGGGGAGTCGTCCCACATCCAAGAGGGCGACCCCGTCACCCAGACGGGCCGCATCCTGTCGGTGCCGGTGGGTGACGGCTTCCTCGGTCGCGTGATCGACGCCCTCGGCCGGCCGATCGACGGCAAGGGGCCGATCGCGAGCACCGAGAGCCGCAACCTCGAGGTGCAGGCGCCCAACGTCGTGTCGCGCCAGCCGGTGAAAGAGCCGCTGTCCACAGGCATCACGGCCGTCGACGCGATGACGGCGATCGGCCGGGGTCAGCGGCAACTGATCATCGGCGACCGCCAGACGGGCAAGACCGCGATCGCGATCGACGCGATCATCGCGCAGCGCGAGCACTGGGGCACCGACCGCGCCGTCAAGTGCATCTACGTCGCGGTGGGCCAGAAGGCCTCGACGGTGGCCGAGGTGGTCGAGACGCTCCGCGAGAACGGCGCGCTCGAATACACGGTGGTCGTCAACGCGGCCGCGTCGGACCCCGCGGCGTTCCAGTACCTCGCCCCCTACGCCGGCGCGGCGCTCGGCTCTTACTGGATGTACGAGGGGCAGCACTCGCTCGTGATCTACGACGACCTGTCGAAGCAGGCGACGGCCTACCGCACGTTGTCGCTGCTGCTGCGCCGGCCTCCCGGCCGCGAGGCCTACCCCGGCGACGTGTTCTACCTGCACTCCCGGCTGCTCGAGCGCGCAGCGAAGCTCTCCGACGACCTCGGCGGTGGGTCGCTCACGGCCCTGCCGATCATCGAGACGAAAGGCGGCGACGTCTCGGCCTACATCCCGACGAACGTGATCTCGATCACCGACGGGCAGATCTACCTGGAGCCGGAGCTGTTCTTCTCGGGGGTGCGTCCCGCGATCAACGTCGGCATCTCGGTGTCGCGGGTCGGCGGCAACGCGCAGAGCAAAGCGATGAAGCAGGTCGCCGGCCGGCTGCGGATCGACCTGGCGCAGTACCGGGCCCTGGAGGCGTTCGCGCAGCTGGGTTCCGAGCTCGACAAGGCCTCGCAGCAGCAGCTCGCGCGAGGCGCGCGGGTCGTGGAGATCCTCAAGCAGCCGCAGTACGCGCCGCAGCCCGTCGAACGGCAGGTCGTGGCCGTGTACGCGGTCACGGGCGGTCATCTCGACGAGTACCCGGTCGAAGACGCCAAACGTTTCATGGAGGGGTTCCTCGCCTACGTCGAGACGCGCGCGGCCCAGGTGTTCGACACGATCCGCGAGTCGGGCGCGCTGACCGACGAGACCGAGAGCGCGATCAAGACGGCGCTCGATGAGTACAAGGCATCGTTCGTGCCGACCGGGGCCGGTGACGGCTCCGAGGCGGCCCTCGGCCCGGGCTCGGCGCCCGACGAGCTGAAGCCCGACGTCGGCTGGGACCGCATGTCGTCGGTGGACGACGACGAGATCGAGGGCGGCACGGGGGCCGAGCCCTCCTAGGGCGCCGATGGGTGCCACGCTTCGCATCGTCCGTCGCCGGATCCGCTCGGTCCAGTCGACGAAGAAGATCACCCGGGCGATGGAGCTCATCGCGTCCTCACGCATCCTCAAAGCCCAGCAGCGGGTCGAGGCTTCCCGCCCCTACGCCCTGCAGCTGACCGAGGCCATGGAAGACGTCGCGAAACACGTCGGCGGCGAGTTCAGCCATCCGCTGCTCGAGGTGCGCGAGCAGCCCACCCGTGTCGGGGTGCTCGTCATCACCTCGGATCGGGGACTGGCCGGTGCCTACAACACGAACGTGCTGAAGATCGCCGAAGGCATCCTCGGGCAGGTCCGCGATCGTGGGCTCGAGCCGGTCGTCTACGTCGTCGGCAAGAAAGGCGTCGGGTACTTCCGGTTCCGCGGCGTGCCGCTCGAGGCGAGCTGGCAGGGCATCAGCGAGGTGCCGCCCTACGAGGGCGCGCTCGAGATCGGTCATCGTCTCGTTGACGACTTCGCCGACGGCGACATCGACGAGCTGTGGTGCGCTTACACCGACTTCCGTTCGGCCTTCACGATGCGGGCGGCGTCGCAGCGGTTCCTACCGATCGCCCACGAGGAGGTCGCGGGCAAAGGCACGCGGCTGGCCCACGCCGAATACGTCTTCGAGCCCGGGCCCGGCGAGATCCTCAACCACCTGCTGCCCCAATACATCGTGACGAAGGTCTACGCGGGGCTGCTCGAGTCGGCGGCCTCGGAGAACGCGTCTCGGCGGCGCGCGATGAAGGCCGCCACCGACAACGCGGAAGAGATCATCAAGGTGCTCACCCGGCAGGCCAACCGCGCCCGTCAGGACGAGATCACGACCGAGATCAGCGAGATCGTCGGCGGGGCCGAGGCCCTGTCCGGCGCATCGGGAGAGTGACGACAGATGGCAGACACGAACGGCAACCCGAACGGACGCGTGGTGCGGGTGATCGGACCGGTGGTGGACGTTGAGTTCCCGCCGACCCACCTGCCCGAGATCAACACGGCGCTGACGGTCGACGTCAAGCTGGGCGGTGAGACCACCACGATCACGTGCGAGGTGGCCCAGCACATCGGTGACGGCCAGGTTCGTACCGTCGCGATGAAGCCGACCGACGGCCTGGTGCGAGGCGCGCCCGTGCGCAACACCGGCTCGCCGATCACCGTGCCGGTGGGCGAGGGGGTGCTCGGCCACGTCTACAACGTGCTCGGGGAGCCGCTCGACACCACCCCGGATCAGATCCACGCGGCCGACCGCTGGCCGATCCACCGCGACAGCCCGCCGTTCGACGAGCTGGAGCCGAGGTCGGTCATGCTCGAGACGGGCATCAAGGTGATCGACCTGCTCGAGCCCTACGTGCAGGGCGGCAAGATCGGCATGTTCGGCGGCGCCGGGGTGGGTAAGACGGTCATCATCCAGGAGATGATTCGCCGCCAGGCCGAGCAGCACGGCGGCGTGTCGGTGTTCGCCGGGGTGGGGGAGCGCACCCGCGAGGGCAACGACCTGTTCCTCGAGATGACCGAGTCCGGCGTGATCGACAAGACCGCGCTCGTGTTCGGTCAGATGGACGAGCCCCCGGGCGTGCGCCTGCGCGTGGCGCTGTCGGCGCTCACGATGGCCGAGTACTTCCGCGACGTGGAGCGCAAAGACGTGCTGCTGTTCGTGGACAACATCTTCCGATTCACCCAGGCGGGCTCGGAGGTCTCGACGCTGCTCGGGCGCATGCCGAGCGCCGTCGGCTACCAGCCGACCCTGGCCGACGAGATGGGCGAGCTGCAGGAGCGCATCACCTCGACGAAGGGCCGTTCGATCACGTCGCTGCAGGCGATCTACGTGCCGGCCGACGACATCACCGACCCGGCGCCGCATACGGCGTTCGCCCACCTGGACGCGACGACCGTGCTCTCCCGCGATATCGCCTCGCTCGGCATCTATCCGGCGGTCGACCCGCTGGACTCCACGAGCCGCATCCTGGACGCGCGCTACATCGGTGATGAGCACTACGCCGTCGCGCGCCGCGTACAGGAGATCTTGCAGCGCAACCGCGACCTGCAGGACATCATCGCGATCCTCGGTGTCGAGGAGCTGTCCGAGGAGGACAAGGTCATCGTGTCGCGGGCACGGCGGATCCAGCGGTTCCTGTCGCAGCCGTTCTTCGTGGCCGAGCAGTTCACCGGCATCCCCGGCAAGTACGTGCCGATCGACGAGACGATCGCGTCGTTCAAGGGCTTGTGCGACGGCGAGTACGACCACCTGCCCGAGCAGGCGTTCCTGCTCGTCGGCGGCATCGAGGAAGCCGTCGAGAGCGCGAAGCGGATGGAGGCGGCCTAACCCGTGCCCCTGGAGGTCCACATCGTCACCCCCGAGCGGGAGGTCTGGACCGGCGAGGCCCGGCTGCTCGTCGCGCGCGGGGTCGACGGCGAGGTCGGCGTGATGGGCGGGCACGCCCCGCTGCTCGTGGAGCTCGCGATCGGTTCGCTCAAGGTCGACGCCGAGCAGGGCTCGACCCTGGCCGTCGTCGACGGGGGGTTCCTGCACGTGTCGACCGACGACGGTGTGACACGCGCCGACGTGTTGGCCGCCCAGGCAGAGCTCGCCGACGAGATCGACGTCGAGGCCGCCAGGAGCCGGGCCGCCGAGCTGCAGCAACGCCTCGAGGCTCGCGACGACGAGCTGACCGGGTCGCGCCTGGCGAGGGTCCGATCGGAGCTCCGCAAGGCTCAGGCGCGGATCCAGCTCGCCGGCTGAGCGCCGGAGGGCCCGCACCCCCTACCATGGAGCCCTGATGGACCGTCTCCTCGTGACCGGGGGCGCGAGGCTCGAGGGCTCGGTACGGGTCTCGGGAGCCAAGAACTCCGCGCTCAAGCTGATGGCCGCCTCGCTGCTGGCGCCCGGCCGCACGGTGTTGCGCAACGTCCCCCGCATCCTGGACTGCCGGCTGATGGGCAGCGTGCTCGACCGACTCGGGGTCGGGGTCACCTGGGACGCCGACGAGGTGACGATCGACGCCGCCGGCCTGGACTCCTACGAGGCGCCCTACGAGCTGGTGAGCCAGATGCGAGCCTCGATCGTCGTGCTCGGACCGTTGCTAGCTCGGGCAGGCCGGGCGCGGGTCTCGCTGCCGGGCGGCGACGAGATCGGTTCGCGACCGATCGACCTGCACCTGGCGGGCCTGCAACGCATGGGCGCCGAGATACACCTGGAGCACGGTTTCGTGATCGCCGAGGCGCCGCACGGTTTGCGGGGCGCGACGCTCACCCTGGACTACCCGAGCGTGGGCGCGACCGAGAACCTGATGATGGCCGCCGTCGCGGCCAGGGGCACGACGGTGATCGACAACGCGGCCCGGGAGCCCGAGATCGCCGACCTCGCGGCGTTCCTCGTGTCCATGGGCGCCCGCATCGACGGTGCCGGCACGAGCACGATCGAGATCGAAGGCGTCGACACGTTCGCGCCGACCCTGCACACCACGATCCCCGACCGGATCGAAGCAGGTACCTGGGCGGTCGCCGCGGTTGCGACCCAGGGCGACGTCGTGCTGCGCGAGGCGCGGGCCGACCACCTCGAGCTGCTGCTGTCGAAGCTCGCCGACGCGGGCGCCGAGGTGAGCGTCACGCTCGAGGGGCTGCGGATCCGGCAGCCGCGGCGGCCGAGGGCGATCGACTTCGTGACCCTGCCGTACCCGGGGCTGGCCACGGACTTCCAGCCGATCCTGCTCGCGATGCTTGCGGTCGCCGACGGCACCGGCATCGCCACCGAGAACGTCTTCGAACGCCGGTTCCTCTACGTCGACGAGCTCCGGCGTATGGGCGCCGACGTCCGCACCGAAGGCCATCACGCCGTGATCCGCGGGGTACCGCGCCTGTCGGCGGCGCCCGTGCGAGCGCTCGATATCCGGGCGGGCGCCGCGATGGTCGTCGCCGCCCTGTGCGCCGACGGGGTCACCGAGATCGCCGACCTCCAGCACGTCGACCGGGGCTACGAGGACCTGGAGGCGAAGCTCACCGGCCTCGGCGCACGGGTGCGGCGGGAGGGGGGCGCGATGCTCGTGCCCGATCCCGCGGAGACCTGGTGAGCCTGCCGATCCCCCCGCGGCCCGATCAGCCGGGGGCCCGGGTGGGGCTCGAGGCGCCGCCCACCGCCGCGCCGGGCCGGTTCCCGGCCGCCGTGCCGTGGCGGTGGTGGTACGCGATCGGCCTGTACCTGGTGGCCAACCTGCTGCTCGCCCAGGTCGTGGTCGGCGGCATCGTGTTCCTCGCGATGGGCGCCGAGATCAGCGCCGACGGTGGCGCCGACACGCCGAGCCTGGTTGCGGGCGCCGTGGCCAACGCCGTCTTCCTGGTCCTGATGGCGCTGGCCCTGCGGGGGCGCACGAGGGACTGGCCGCGTGTCATCGGTCTTCCGCCGGCCGGCCGCATGCTCCGCGAGGTCGCATGGGGCGCCGGCGCAGGCCTGCTGCTCTACCCGGTGGTGGCGCTGGGGGCCGGCGTCGTCTTCGGTGTGCTGCTGCGCGCCCTCACCGGTGAGCCGGTCGAGGCGCCGGCGCAGCTGTCGTCGGGCCTGTCGGCCGGCGGGAAGGTGCTGGCGGCGATCGTTGCGATCGGGTTCGCGCCGGTCGTGGAGGAGCTGTACTTCCGGGGGGTGCTGTTCCGTAGCGTCCGCGATCGAGCGGGGTTCTGGCCGGGCGCGCTCGTATCGGGGGTGATCTTCGGCCTGGTCCACTACGTGCCCGCGCCGTGGCAGGACGCCGTGTTGCTGCAGTCGGTGATGGTGATCTCGGGGCTCGGGTTCGCCTGGATCTACGAACGCCGGGGCACGATCGTGGCCCCGATCGCGGCCCACGCGGTGTTCAACTCGATCGGCATCGTGCTGATCTTCACGACGACCTGAGGGGCGCTCCTGGCCAGCGGGGAGCGGGGGAGGGTGCAGTGGCCACGACGTTCCTGAGCGCGGCGTGGTTCGATGCCTTCGTCGAGTGCATCAACGGCTCGCAGGAGTACCGGGAGGCCGCGGCCGACTGGGAGGGGGACATCGCGTTCCACGTGCAGGCCGAGCCCGACAAAGGTGTGCCCGACGATGTCTGGGCGTTGCTCGACCTATGGCACGGCGCCTGCCGGGGCGGGGGCCTGATCGGGCGCGAGCGCGGCGAGACCGCTACCTACGTGCTGAGCGCCCCGTACACGCGCTGGAAGGACGTCGTCCTCGGCGACCTCGATCCGATCCGCGGCATGGTGCAAGGCAAGCTGCGCGTTCGAGGTGACCTTGCCACGATCGTGCGCCAGGTGCGGGCGGCCAACGAGCTCGTCCGGCTGACGGGCGAGGTCGACTCGGTCTTCCCGGACGAAGGCTGAGCGATGCGGGCGGTCGTGTTCGTCGAAGCGGGGCGCGTGCGGATCGACGACGTGGCCGACCCCGCGATCGAGACCGGGGGCGACGCGGTGATCCGCGTGACGCGCGCCGGCATCTGCGGGTCCGACCTGCATCTGTTCCACGGCAAGGCTCCGCTCTACGAAGGTGAGGGCATGGGGCACGAGGCGGTGGGCGTGATCGAGTCGATCGGCGGCCAGGTGCGGTCGGCGAACGTGGGCGATCGCGTCGTGGTCTCGTTCACGGTTGCGTGTGGTTCCTGCTGGTTCTGCGCGGCGGGGCAGACCGGCCTGTGTGAGGAAGCCGCGATCTTCGGCACGGGCATGTTCGGAGGGTCGCTGCCGGGCGCGCAGGCCGAGCGGCTGCGCGTGCCGCACGCCGACGTGAACCTGCGGAAGGTCCCGGACGGCATCGACGACGAGCGGGCACTGTTCGTGAGCGACGTGCTGACGACGGGGGTGTACGCGGCCGACCTCGCCGGGCTCACGGGCGGTGAGACCGTCGCCGTCATCGGCGCGGGGCCCGTCGGGGTGGCCTGCGCGCAGGCGCTCGCGGCGGCGGGCCCGGCCGCCGTGTTCCTGCTCGATCGCGATCCGACCCGGCTGGCGTTCGCGGCCACGTCGGGCGCGACCCCGATCCACGTCGAGAAGCACAACCCCCAGATGGCGCTGGCCGAGGTCACCGGCGACCGCGGGGCCGACGTCGTGATCGACGCCGTCGGCAGCCCCGCGGCGTTCACGACGGCGCTCGACGTCGTTCGGCGGGGCGGTCGCGTCGTGGTCGTCGGCCTCTACGCGGGCGAGACGGTCGAGGCCCAGCTCGGCGTCTACTGGTCGCGCGGCCTGGACCTGCGGTTCGCCGGACCCTGTCCCGTGCACACCTACTGGGACCGGGCTATGCGCGGGCTCGCCGACGGCAGCTTGGACCCATCACCCCTGGTCAGCCACCGGCTGGGTCTGGATGAGGCGCAGCGGGGCTACGAGCTGTTCGCCTCCCGTGCCGCGACGAAGGTGGTGCTGGTGCCGTGACCGACGACGGCTCGGGTCTCGCGCCGATGCTCGAGGAGCTCGTCCGGCAGAACCTCGAGCGGGTACCGTCGCGCCGACGGCTGCTGCGGCCGGCGACGATCGTGATCGAGGTGCCCGACGCCGAAGTGACGGTGACGCTGCAGGTCGATGGCACCGCGCTGCGCGCGGTCGACGGCGACGACCGCACCGCGCCCGTGCGGATCCGGACCGACGCCGACGGCCTGCTCGCGCTCGCGCGGGTGCCGCTCGTAGCCGGCCTGCCCGATCCGCGCGAGCGCGAAGGTCGTGCGGTGCTCGCCGCGATCGTGACCGGGCGCCTGCGCGTGCGCGGGCTCCTGACCCATCTGCCCACCGTCGCCCGTCTCACAGCCCTGCTGTCGGCTCGGTAACGCGGATGAGCGAGCGGGGACCGCGGTGACATCGGCCGGGGCGCCCACGCGACCCGATCTGGTGTCGGCGCGTCGTGGCGCCGGAGCCCGCTGGTGGCCGGCGGCGGCCGTTCTCGGTGTCGTGCTGGTCGTGACCGTCGGAGCGCAGGTCGTGGAGCGTGCCCTCGTGGGTGGGGCCGAGGCCATCGTGGCGATCGAGGGCGTTCTCACGCTGCATCCTGCGCCGGGGTGGCGCGAAGAGCCCCGTCTCCGGGTCGACGATGGCGCGCTGCACCGCCGCGTCGTCGTGCGGGGCGCGGCGGCACTGGCGATCCAGGTGATCGAGGGGGTCGGCGGCACGCCCGACGCGCTGGCCGCCCGCTACGCCGACCCCGAGCTCCGCGAACGCTTCGTGCAGCTCCGCGTCTCGCGGGTCGAGCCGGCGCTCGTCGCCGGTGTGCCCGGCGTCCGATTCGGCTACGTCGGGGTGACGCGTGATCGCGCGACCATCGAGGGTGTCGTCACGGCGATCGTGGCTCCCTCGGGCACCGCGGTCGTCTTCGAGGCCTTCGCGCCCGAAGGGGGGCTCGCCGGTGTGGCGGGCGAGCTCGGCGCGATGATCGACGGCGCGGTGGTCCGATGATCGAGGTCCGCGTCCCCCACGCTCATCTGCACCACCGGTCGATCGTGCAGCCGCGTGAACCCGCGTTCTGGGTGTTCACGGGGCTGCTGGCCTATGGCGGCGTGCGAATCGTCGGCGCGCTGACCGGCCTCGCGGCGATCTCGCCGTCGGGGTGGGCGTT